>Ga0079306_1000535_pt1 | contig 34049 bp, 32 predicted proteins | sample Methanotroph_Enr_FD_79181 | JGI IMG/M metagenome (GOLD analysis project Ga0079306, IMG submission 79181) | Enriched soil microbial communities from Old Woman Creek wetland in Ohio, USA - Methanotroph_Enrichment_5 | ecosystem: Environmental > Terrestrial > Soil > Wetlands | place: USA: Ohio... | reverse complement strand
TTGGGGTAAATGAATGACCTATGCCGATGCCATTTCACTGATGCCGATCATGATCACCGGTTGCGCGACGTTGCTGGTGCTCCTGGCCGGCCCGTTCCTGCCGGGGCGCCTGAGCTGCGCCATCGCGGTTGCGGCCTCGGTTGCCGCCGGCATCAGCGCCGCTGTCACCTCCCCCGCGAGCGCCCCAGCACTTCCCGGCATCGTCTTTACGCCCCTCGCACACTACCTGATACCGGTCTTCTGCCTGGCCACGGTCCTGACGCTGCTGCTTTCCCACGGCTACAACGAGCGGCGCGACATCAGGGGAGAGGAATACCCGGCCACGGTCCTTTTCTCCCTCTTCGCCATGTGCGTGCTCCCCTGCGCCACCAACCTGCTCATCCTGTTCCTGGCACTTGAGGCCATGGCCTTCGCCTTCTATATCCTGGTATCCATCGACCTTGGCAGAGCCGAGTCCGCAGAGGCCGGCTTGAAATATCTGCTGATGGGGGCGGTGGCCACCGCAATAACCGCCTTCGGTTTCTCACTCATCTATGCCGGAAGCGGCACTCTTGCGCTGGGCGCAGCCGGCCTCGCCCCCGGACTCCGTCCGATAATGGCCGCTGGGTGGGGGCTCATCGTCATCGGTATTGCTTTCAAGCTCTCCCTGGTCCCCGCCCATCTCTGGACGCCGGACGTCTACCAGGGTGCCCCCGCTCCGGTGGCGGCTTTCCTTTCCACGGTCTCCAAGGTCGCGGCAGCCGCAGTCCTCCTCATACTGCTCGGCTTCGCAGCTCCCATGGCCGAGTTGTACACGCCCCTCTACCTGCTGTCGCTTGCCTCCATGGCGATCGGCAACCTGGCTGCGCTGCTGCAGAAAAACATCAAGAGGATGCTCGCCTACTCTTCCATCGCCCACATGGGCTACCTGACGCTGGCGCTCCTGACCGGCACCAAGGAAGGCTATGCGGCGGTGCTTCTCTATGGCGCCATTTACACGGCGATGAACCTCGCCGCCTTCGGCGCCATCGCCTCGCTCTCAGGCGATGCCGAGCGCGAACAGATCGCCGATTACTCCGGTGTCGGTTTCAGCGCACCCTTCCGAGGTGGCGTACTGGCGCTCGCCATGCTGTCGTTGGCAGGAATCCCGCCTACCGCCGGTTTCATCGGCAAGTTTTTCATCTTCTACGCCGCGCTCCGTGGCGGCCAGCTCACCTTGGCCGTAACCGGTATCATCTTGGCTGCTATTTCCGCCTACTTCTACCTGAAGGTCGTGGTGCACCTCTACATGCGTCCCGCCGAAGCAACCGCATCCGCTCCACTACCAGCCAACCGTGCGGAATCCTTCGCCCTCGGTTGCGCCTCTCTTACCATCGTCGTGATCGGGGTTTATCCCGCACCGCTCATGCGCTTGGTCGATGCAGTCCTCATACGGTAATTTTTTTTAAAGCTACTGCAGACGCAAAAAAAGGGAGCCGGCTTCTTTGCCGGCTCCCTTTTTAGCTATCTATGTGGTATCACCAGGTCTCGTCCGGCTTGCCCCACAGGTTGAAGGCGATGTCGTCCAGGAGTTTCGGAATCCCTTCTCCGGTTGCCGCGGAGATGGGAAACACCTTGATGCCGCGCTCCTCGAAGTACGGCAGGACCTGGGCTAAGTTCTCCCGCACGTTGGGGAGGTCCATCTTGTTGATCACCACGGTCTGCCGTTTTTCTGCCAGTTCCGGGTTGAAGAGGGCAAGCTCGCGGTTGATCGCCTCGTACTCCGCGATCGGATCGCGCTCCGGCATCCAGGAGAGATCCAGAAGGTGTAAGAGCTGCCCGGTCCGTTCCAGGTGCTTCAGGAAGCGGTGTCCAAGGCCCGCACCTTCGCTGGCGCCTTCGATGAGGCCCGGTATGTCGGCCATCACAAAAGTCCGGTAGTTCTTGTACTTGACCACTCCCAGGTTCGGCTTCAGGGTGGTGAAGTGGTATTCGGCGATTTTCGGCCTAGCCGCCGAGATCTTGGTGATGAGCGAGGACTTGCCAACGCTCGGCATACCCAGAAGTCCGACATCGGCCATGAGCTTCAGCTCAAGCCTGAGCCACCTCTCCTCACCCGGCTCTCCCGGCTGGGCGAACTTGGGCGCCTTGTGCGTGGCGGTCTTGAAACGGGCGTTCCCCTGCCCGCCGCGGCCTCCCTTCAAGAGCACGATCTCGGAATCCGGCTCGGTGAGGTCGGCCAGGATTTCGCCGGTCTCGGCGTCCTTGATGACTGTCCCCTGCGGAAGTAGCATGACCAGGTCCGTGCCGCCGGCGCCATGCTTGTCGCTCCCCTTGCCGTGCCCGCCACGTCCTGCCTTTTGGTGCGGATGCTGACGCAGGTCGAGCAGCGTCGCCAACTGCGGAGAGACCTTGCAGATCACGTCACCGCCTTTGCCGCCGTCGCCGCCGTCGGGACCACCCAATGGGATGAACTTTTCGCGCCTGAACGAGACGCAGCCCGCGCCGCCGTCTCCCGATTTTACGTTTATCTTAACTTCATCTATAAAGCTCATGATTTTTCCTGTGCAAACGGCAAAAGCCCGGACCAATTGGCTCCGGGCTTTTACGCTTTTGGGTGCTTTGCAGCTGCTAGTTAGCCGGGTAGACGGAAACCTTCTTGCGGTCTTTCCCCATGCGCTCGAACTTCACCACGCCTTCGATAAGTGCGAAGAGGGTGTAATCCTTGCCCAGGCCAACGTTATTGCCCGGGTGGATTTTCGTGCCATGCTGACGGTAGATGATGTTGCCGGCTTTGACAGCCTCACCGCCGAACTTCTTGCAGCCAAGCCTTTGGCCGTCGGAGTCGCGACCGTTCCTGGAACTGCCGACGCCTTTCTTGTGTGCCATTTTCTGCTCCTTCTGACGGTTAGTTCCGCTTGGACAGCCGCGGGCTTCCGTACCATCGTGTTAAATATTGCCTAGGCGTTGATCTTCTCAATCTTAAGAATAGTCCTGAGTTGACGGTGCCCATTGAGTTTCCTGGAGTCCTTCCTGCGCTTGGACTTGAAGACCAGAATCTTCTTGTCTTTGCCCTGCTCGACAATTTTGCCGACCACAGAGGCGCTGGGCACTAAAGGTGTTCCGATAACAACCTTATCGCCGCCAACCATCAGGACCTCGGAGAACTCGACGGTATCACCTACCGCACCCTCCAATTTTTCGACTTTCAAGAAGTCGCCTTCGGAAACTTTATACTGCTTCCCTCCGGTTTTAACTACTGCGTACATGTACTTCACCACCTTTATCCTGAATTTACAAAGAGCGGTAAAATCTATCCTGAAACAAACGCCAAGTCAAGGCTTTTTGCGTGTTCGATAAATTTTTCGCTAGTGAGAGCCGTTGGGCTGCTGATCGGTTGGTTCTTAGCTTGGGCTGAAAGCCCTGTGCCAGCCGCCGCTATCTTGTTTCGCGGCACCGCCCTCATCCCGGCCCCTTTCCCAAAGTGAGCGGGGTTTTAAGCCAGTGGTACCAGGAGATCAACCGAGGTCGAGGTAGATGTCCTCACCGCGGATTTCGACCGGGAATACCTTGAGTGTGCACTCCGGGTGCCCCTCGCAGGTGCCGGTGGCGAGATCGAAACGGTAGCCGTGACGCTGGCAGGTGATGCGTCCGGCTTCCTTGACCAGCGCGCCTTCCAGCGGAGCGAACTGATGCGGGCATTCTGTCTCGCAGGCGTACACGACACCTTTGGTCTTCACCAGCAAGACATCCTGGCCGGCTACCTGCACCAGCTTTTTGCCCCAATCGGGGACCTCAGAGACCTTCGCGGCAAACAACATGACATCCTCCTTGGACAATATCAGGTGTTTTCGACAGTTTCAGCAACTTGGCTGTCCGTCCCAAGCCCGAAACGGGCACTGGAGCAGTTGCAGACATCAGCCAAACCTCACAGTAGCCGGGACGGGGGATGCTGCTCGCTCGGGCTAGGCCAGCGTTACGATTTTTACCTGATGGGCCGCATGCTCTGCTTTCTGACGCGCCTCGTCGGTATCGGCACCGAACGCGACGACGACTCCCATGCGACGGTTGCGCCGGGCGTCGGGTTTGCCGAAGAGACGCAGCTTGGTGCCCGGGACCTGCAGCGCCTCGTACACACCTTCAAAGGCCACCTCGACCGCAGCCTCCTCGGCCAGCATGACGTGGGACGCGGCCGGTGCCAGGTTGACCGCCTCCGGGACCGGCAGCCCGAGGATGGCCCGGACGTGCAGTTCGAATTCGGAGAGGTTCTGGGAAATGAGGGTGACCATGCCGGTATCGTGCGGGCGGGGAGACACCTCGGAGAACCAGACCTTGTCGCCCTTGATGAAGAACTCAACGCCAAAAATGCCGCGGCCGCCCAGCGAACCGGTCACCGCTTCCGCCTGGCGGCGAGCCTCGACCAGCACAGCCGGCGCCATCGCCATCGGCTGCCACGACTCGTGGTAGTCGCCGTCCACCTGGCGATGCCCGATAGGCGGGCAGAAGGTGGTGCCGTTTTGCGAGCGGACCGTGAGAAGGGTGATTTCGTAATCGAAGGGGATGAACTCCTCCACGATGATCCGGTCCGAGGCGCCGCGGGCACCTTCCATCGCGTAGTTGAAAGAGCGCTCCAGGTCGGCTGCGCTGCGCAAGACGCTCTGCCCCTTGCCGGACGAGCTCATGATCGGCTTAACCACGCAGGGGAGCCCGATGACACCAACCGCCTCACGGAATTCCTCCAGGCTGCTGGCGAACCGGTAAGACGCGGTGGGCAGCCCCAGTTCTTCGGCGGCAAGCCGGCGGATGCCTTCCCGGTTCATGGTGAGGTTGGTGGCGCGTGCGGTCGGGATCACGTTGAATCCGTCGGACTCAAGCTCCAGCAGGAACTGCGTGTCGATCGCCTCGATCTCGGGGACGATGAAGTCGGGTTTTTCCAACCGGACGACCCGGTCCAGCTCGGAGCGGTTCAGCATGTCGATCACGTGGCTGCGGTGCGCGACCTGCATGGCGGGCGCGTTCGCGTAGCGGTCGACCGCAATCACCTCAACGCCCAGCCTCTGTGCCTCGATTACCACTTCCTTGCCCAGCTCGCCCGAGCCAAGTAGCATGATTTTGGTCGCGCCTTTTTTTAAGGGGGTGCCGATCATCGTTTTCTCCAAAAAGTGTAATTTTGCTGCAGCCGATCTGACCGATCAGCAAAGTCGGGGTCGCTGCCAACCTAGCTGACGGCCACCTCGAACTGTTCCTGGTGGAACCCCGGCTTAGCCCGCACCGTGATCCGCTTTTTAAAGTTCTTTTCCAGCTCTTCCAGGCCGCGACGCTCTTCGTCGTAGAGCAGATCGGCTACCGCGGGGTGCACGGTCAGCATCACCTTGGTGCCCCTGATGTCCAGCATCTCCCGGCGCAACTCCCTGAAAATCTCGTGGCATACGGAAATCTTGGATTTCACGTAGCCTCTTCCCTCGCAGTAGGGGCAGGGCTCGCACATCATACGTCCCAGGCTCTCGCGCACCCGCTTCCTGGTCATCTCCACCAGGCCCAGCTCGGAGATCTTCAGGATGTTGGTCTTCGACTTGTCGCTCTTCAGTGCCTCCTCGAGCGCACCGTACACCTTCTCGCGGTTCACCTCCTTCTCCATGTCGATGAAGTCGATGATGATGATCCCGCCCAGGTTCCTCAGACGCAGCTGATAGGCGATCTCTTTCACCGCCTCAAGGTTGGTCTTCAGGATGGTGTCTTCCAGGTTGTGCTTGCCGACGTAACGACCGGTGTTCACGTCGATGGCCGTGAGCGCCTCGGTCTGCTCGATGATGATGTAGCCGCCGCTCTTCAGCCAGACCTTGCGCCCCAGCGCCCGGCTGATCTCGACCTCCAGCCCGAAATGGTCGAAAATCGGTTCCTCCTCGTCGTACAGCTCGATGGAGTACTTCATCTTGGGCATGAAGGTCGTGATGAACTGCACGATCTTGTCGTACTCGGGTTTCGAGTCCACCACGATACGCTCAACCGACTCGGTCAGGATGTCGCGCACCACCTTCTGCGTTACGTCGAGATCGGAATGTATCAGGGTGGGCGCGCCGGCCTTATCCTTCTTCTTGGCGACCTCGTCCCAGAGTTTCGTCAGGTAGTTGAGGTCGGCGACCAGGTCCTCCTCGCTCTTTCCTTCCGAGACGGTACGGACGATAAAGCCGCCGCCTGCCGGCTTGATCCGGTCCACGATCTCCTTCAGACGCTCGCGTTCCTCTTCGTCCTCGATCCGACGGGAGATGCCCACGTGGTCGACGGTAGGCATGTAGACCAGGTGCCGGCCGGGAAGCGAGATATGCGCCGTGATGCGCGCCCCCTTGGTGCCGATCGGCTCCTTGGAAATCTGCACCAGGAGTTCCTGCCCTTCCTGCAACAGCTCCTCGATCGGATGCAGCGGGTGCGGCACCGGCTCTTCCCCCGGCTCCTGCTCCATGAAGGTGTCGTATTCCTCCATGGAATCGAAGACGTCGGCGACGTAGAGAAATGCCGCCTTCTCCAGCCCGATGTCGACGAATGCCGCCTGCATCCCCGGCAGCACGCGCACCACCTTCCCCTTGTAAATATTCCCGATGATCCCTTTCACGCGACTTCTCTCGACGTACAGCTCCGCTATGGTGCCGTTTTCGATGAGCGCGATGCGGGTCTCGTGGGAAGTGGTGTTGATTACCAGTTCATTCCCCATGCTAACCCCTCTTGAAATATATTAAATTTGAAACGTAAAAATCTGTTGTGCGCTGGCTGCAGGCCCTGTGAGCGCGGCACTGCCCGCGAGGTTTGCTTGCGTTTCGCGGTTAAGGCCGCTCGCACAAAGCACGGCGCTCACAAGAGCACCTCCCGTGCGGGTAACGCCCCTTAGCCTTCGACCGGCACTGCCGCGGCAGCATCATCGGTAAAGAGTACCCCAAGCTTTTCCAGCCGGGCCTCCCTGAGCGCCTCGACGGAAACCTCGAGGATGGCTGCGGCATATTCCGCCGGCTTGCCGCGCTTGACCACCATTTCCAGGGCAGTCCCGTCGGTTTTCAGTTCGGAAAGCTCGTGGCGCAGATCGAACTCCACGACTTTCCCTTTTTTCTCGCGCCTGAGCGGTGCCGACTCAAGGGCCAGGAAGCGCTCGACCTTTTCCGAAAGCCCCTGGGCCAGCGTCTCAGGCAGGGTCACCCGGTAGCGCACCTGCTCCATGATGACCGACAGGGACGGCGCCCGGAGCGGAATCTCGTTAGCCTCGACTACCCGGATCCCCTCGGGAAGGGTCGCGTTCAGCGCGTCTTTCAACGCCTGGGCGCTGTAACCGGCGTCAACCTCGAAATCCATGTACTCGGCATGCGACTCCACTCCGACCGACAGAGCGGTGGCGAAGGAGAACTTCGGGTGCGGATGGAAGCCCTGCGAGTAGCGGATCGGTATGGCTGCGCGCCCTACCGCACGAATGAAGAGCGTCTGCTGCTCCAGGTGACTCAAAAAGCGCATGCGACCCATCTTCTCGAAGCGTACCCTGATGCGCAGCGCATCCTCGGCAGCCTCTACCGGGCCGGCCTCGACCGCATACTGCCCAAAGGGGACCGGCTCGTGCAACCGCAGCTTCACTTCCTTGAAGTCGCAGACGCCGCAGCCGGTGCAGGCAGCACCTCGGCAATCCGGGGTTGCAGCCTCCGCCAGGGACGCCTCGCGCTCGGCGAGCAGGAACTCCCGGCGCACGCCGCAATCGATGTGGTCCCACGGAAGCGGCTCATCCAGTTCGCGGCGACGATGGTAGAAACGCGGGTCCAGCCCGACGTTCTCGAAGGCCTGCGCCCACTTGTGCTTGTCGAAATGCTCCCACCAGCCGTCGAAGCGGCAACCCAGGCGGTGCGCCTCGATAAGGAGGGCCGACAATCTGCGATCGCCGCGGGCAAAGACGCCTTCCAGCGTGGAGAGCGGAGCATCCTGCCACTTGAGGACCAGCTTTTTCTTTTTCAGCTCGCTCCTCAAGTAGCGCTGTTTCTCGACGATCTCCTCTTCGCTGATCTGCGGTTCCCACTGGTAGGGGGTGTGAGGCTTCGGCACGAAGCTCGACACCGACACGTTCACGTCGCCGCCGGTCCCCGCGAATTTCCCCTGCCGCTTCACCTCGCGCGAGATGTCGACGATCCCCTGGACGTCGTCCATGGTCTCGGTGGGGAGACCGATCATGAAGTAGAGCTTGATGATGCGCCAGCCGGCGCCGAACACGGCGCGGGCGTTATCGAGGAGGTCCGCCTCGGTGATCCCCTTGTTGATGACCCTTCTTAACCGCTCGCTACCGGCCTCGGGAGCCAGGGTGAACCCGGTTTTCCTTACCCGGCGCACCTCTTCGGCCATCTCTGGCGACAGGCTTCCCACCCGCATCGACGGTAGCGAAACGGCCTTCTTCTGCGCGGCGTAGCGGTCCATCAGCCCCTTGATGAGCGGGGTGAGGCAGCCGTAGTCGCCGGTCGACAGGGAGAGCAGCGACACCTCGTCGTAACCTGTGTTGCCGAAGGTCTCCTCGACGATCTCCAGGATCCGCTCGGGGCTTCGCTCACGCACCGGCCGATAGATGTACCCGGCCTGGCAGAAGCGGCAGCCGCGGGTGCAGCCGCGCGAGATCTCCACGCTCACCCTGTCGTGCACCGTCTTTAAGAACGGCACCACCGGAGAGGTCGGATAATGGGCGGTTTCCAGGTCGGACACGAAGCGTCGCCTGACGCCGTGGTACCCGGGTCGCAGGGGCATAATTCCGGCAATCCGTCCGTCGTCCTGGTAACTTACCTCAAAGAAGCTCGGGACGTAGAGACCGTCGATCTTCGCCAGCCGCTCCAGCAGTGCGTCCTTGCCGAGCCCTTCCTCTTTCCAGCTGCTTACGCAGGCCGCGATCTCCAGCGACGCTTCTTCGCCGTCGCCGATCAGGAAGGCGTCGAAGAAGTCGGCCAGCGGCTCCGGGTTGAAGGCACAGGGGCCGCCACCGATGACCAGCGGATAACCGGCCGCGCGCTCCGAGGCGAGGAGCGGGATCCCGGCCAGGTCCAGCATGTTCAATATATTGGTGTAGGAAAGCTCGTACTGCAGGGTGAAGCCGAGGATATCGACTTTTTTGAGCGGCGTTCCCAGCTCGAGGGTGGCGAGTTCGCCGCCTTCCAGCCTGAGTTTCTCTTCCATATCGGGCCAGGGTGCGTAGACGCGCTCCGGCGTGATCCAGGGAGCCCCCTTGAGGACGCCGTAGAGGACCTGGAGCCCAAGGTGGCTCATCCCTACTTCGTAAACATCGGGGAAGGCGAGGACAAAACTGAGCTCCCCTGCCCTGGTGGTAACGCTTCCCATCTCACCGCCCATGTAGCGGGCGGGTTTTTCTACGGACAAAAGTCTGTTATTGCTCAAAAATCCCCCAAAAACACCTGTTCAGCTATGACCGGCCATAGTAACAAATTATCTCAGCCACTGGCAAGGTATTATCCTTGCAGAGTGGTAAAAGCAGCCCCCGGCCCTCCGCCTCTTACCTCATTTGCGGTATGCGCTGGATGATTTGCGGCTCAACCTGACGTTTCCTTACATGGCCGCCGCAGCGGAGATCAGCTAACCCGGCGTTTCAGCGTCATTCACGCCTCCAATGAGAACGTGGCACGCTATCTGCTAAGACTCAGGCATCAACCAATTCAAAAGGAGTTACCCCATGAAAAAAATTATGTCCTCCGTAGTTGCTGCTCTCGTTGCTGTTGCTTTCGCTGGTGTTGTTTTCGCTGCTGACGCTACCCCGGCTGCTGCTCCGGCTGCTGGCGAAGTGAAAAAAGAAGAAAAAGCTCCGGCTAAACCGGCTAAGAAAGCCAAAAAAGCAAAGAAAGCAAAGAAAGCTGCCAAGAAAGCCGAGAAGAAAGAAGCTGCTCCGGCTGCTGAAGCTGCACCGGCTGCAAAGTAATTCACTTTCAGTGAATGCAAAAAGGCCGCATCGAAAGATGCGGCCTTTTTTTATATCCAGTTTTCGAAGAGAAGCAATCGAGGGAGTGCAGACCTGCCTGAGAGCAGGCCCATCCAGGAAAGCGACTGCCGATTACTCTTTTTGCCAGACGTAGGAGGGACCGAAGAAAGGATCGTAAAAGCCGGGGTAGGCCATGGGGAAGGTGAGCGTTTCACCGACACCGGCACCGGTCCGCACCAGCGTCATCCCTATCCCTTTGAGCGGTCCGACCGTCAGCCCCTTGGCGTAGCCTTCCTCTTTGCAGGTGAGGTAGATCTGCTTGGGGAGTTCCAGCCAGCCGGTAGCGATGTTTGCCACCCCGCGCGCCAACTTGTTGGCCATGCCGCCGACGACCTCCTGAGGCGATGCCTCCTCCAGGGCCATGCCAGTATTCGCGGCCATGGCTTGGCGCTCCAACCCCGCCGTGCACAGGGCCAGGAACAGCATGGCTAGGAACAAACAGCGCTTCATATTACTCTCCCTTTTTCTCGGCCGTCTCCGCAACATTCTGCTTTTCCGGTTCGCCCCGTCTCTCATCCCATCCCTGCCAGACGTACTCAGGCGTTATCATCGAATCGTAATAGCCAGGCTGTGGCACCGCAAAAAAGATCGTTTCGGTAAGACCGGCAAAGAGGCGATAAAAGGCCATCCCCATTCCTTTCAGGGGCCCGACAAGGTAGCCTACCTTTCCCCGGTCCCGCACCATGAGGTAGGACTGCTTCGGAATCTCGACCACCGACGTGGTCACGTTGGCAACACCACGCACCAGTTTAAAGGCCATCTTCTCGGTGACAGCTTCGGGCTGCGGTTCATCAAGCGCGAAACAAGTACTGGCGAGAAGCACGAGCAGCAAGGACAACAGGGTCACTTTAGTACGCATTTTCACTCCTCTATACTTGTACGGGCACGAATCCTTCAATCCTTGGTTCTTTTAACACAATTGGTGCACCTTGGCAAGGAGGCAGAATCCCGGCAGAAAAGAGTGTTCTCGCCACGCAGACGCGGAGGGTACGGAGGAAACCGACGTCAAGCGACAACGTTTCACACAAACAGAGGCAAACAGCAGTCGGCCGTCAAGGATCAGGTACATTGCTGTGACTTTGCTTGTCTTGATGTCAGCCAGGACTTTAAGGCAAAAAAAGCGGCGCCTATCACTGAGGATGGCGCCGCTTTTCGGTTTTAACCGATGTGTGGCTAACTCTTACTTTCCGTGTTTGGCCAGGTATGCCGCAACGCCCGCCTTGGAAGCTTTCATAGGCTCGGCGCCTTCCTGCCAGTTGGCCGGGCAGACTTCGCCGCCATGGGTCTCCACGAACTGGAGGGCATCCAGCATCCTGAGCGCCTCACCGACCGAGCGGCCCAGCGGCAGGTCGTTGATGACGCTGTGGCGCACCACACCCTTCGTGTCGATCAGGAACAGGCCGCGCAGTGCGACGCCGGCCGGAAGCAGTATCCCGTAGGAGCGCGCGATGTCCTTGGTCAGGTCCTCTACCAGCGGATACTGGACGTTGCCGATGCCGCCGTCGTCAACCGCGGTGTTTTTCCAGGCAAGATGGGTGAACCTTGAGTCAACCGAGACGCCTATGACTTCGCAGTTCTTTTCCTTGAACTCGGCTACCCTCTTATTGAAGGCAAGGATCTCGGAAGGGCAGACAAAGGTGAAGTCGAGCGGATAGAAGAACAGCACCACGTACTTCCCACGATACTTGGACAGAGTTATCTCTGAGAACGAATTATCGGGAAGGACTGCCTGTGCGGTGAAATCGGGGGCTTCCTGGGTAACTAAGGTAGTAAGGCTCATATGCGAGTTCTCCTTTTTCGAGTGAAATAGTTAATGCCCGAAAACTTTATCAGTAGCACTACCACTTGTCAATCAAAAAAGATCAAAAGCATCCGATTTGTCCTTACCTCGTTTTTCAGCCCAGCACCTCGCCCCTGATGCTCACGGTAACGACCTGGAACGGAATCTCTTTTCCCGATGCGGCCAGCGCATTACGCGCTGCGATGGCGATGCCGCCGCAGCAGGGCACCTCCATCTTCAGGACCGTAATGCTCTTGATCCACGAGACGCGAAACAGCTCGGTCAGCTTCGCCTGGTAGGCGTTGTTGTCGTCCAGCTTAGGGCAGCCGATAACCACGGCCTTGCCGGCCAGGAAATCGCGGTGATAGTCCGCATAGGCAAAGGGGACGCAGTCGGCGGTGATCAGAAGGTCGGCATCCTGGAAGTACGGCGCGCTTACCGGCACCAGGTGCAGCTGCACCGGCCACTGTGCCAGCTGGCTCTGAAGCGGCGCGGTGCTCCCGGCAGGCGACGCGGCCGGCGCGGGCGTGAACGAGACGGCACGGGAACCGGGGCAGCCGCCGTGGGCCGCATGGGCCTTCGGGGGCTCCGGTGACGCGTGGGAGGCGTGCTTGGCGTGCGGAGTTGTCGAGGTGCTCTGCAGGCGCTGTTCCACCGCTTCCTCGTCGAAGGCGTCCGCCTCGCGCTCGATGATGGTGATGGCGTCCTGCGGGCAGTCGCCCAGGCAGGCACCCAGCCCGTCGCAGAGGTTGTCCGCGGCGATCACCGCCTTGCCGTCCACGATCCTGATGGCGCCTTCCGCGCAGGATGGGACGCAGAGCCCGCAGCCGTTACACTTGTCCTTGTCTATCTGTACTATTTTACGGATCATCTTCATTCCCCTGTGCGGTCCCGGGCCATAGCGGCCCCGCCCGATGTTTGGTGCGCCATGCGGCACCTGATTCGATAGCTGCGGACCGTCCGGCCCGGTCACTGCTGTGATTCTCTTGGAGTTTCGATTGCTGACGCCGCTCCAGGATAGCCTGTTAAAAGAAATAGTGCCAGATGAGATCGAGCCGGCCGCGCAGCATCAGGCGCCGTCCCGAATAGGCCATGACTTCCCTGATCAGGGAGCGGCGTTCCTTGCTGTAGCAGTGGATCGGGCAGTGCTTGCAGGCAGGTTTCGGGTTGAGCGGGCACTTGCGCCGCTTCATTTCAGCATACGCCAGGAACTCGCTGCAGTCCGGGCAGAGCTTCCCTTTGCTACTGCCATGCTTACCGCGGCAGTAGGTGCCGATGAAGGTGTTCAGCACCTTGATGTCTTTTTCCTGTTTCTGTTTTGACTGGTCCATGGTGGCGAGGATAGCAAAGGAAAGGGTGTTGCGTCATGACCAAAGTCAAGGAAGGGGCAAAAAATGAAGGGTGCACGCCGCTGCGGGAGTAGCCGATGCCCCGAAGCGCCTATCTACTCCAGACTGATGTCGCGATCTACGGCAAACCCGCAGGCTGCGGCAGGTCGGGTTGGCTGGCGCAGCTGAGACGCGCGCGGGGCCGTGACAGCTGACCCTGAAGCCGAGCTACAGCTTGAACTTGTGGACCAGTCGCTGCAACTCGTCGGACTGCTGTGCAAGAGTGGCAGCTGCCTGGGCCGTCTCGGAGACGTCGCGTGCGTTTTGCTGGAAGACCTGGGTGATCTTCTGGATGTTGCTGGATATTTCTCCTGTGGTGGAGGTCTGCTGCTCGGCGGCAGTCGCGATGTGACTGATCTGCATGGTCACCTCGTTCACCTGTGCAAGGATCTCCTCCAGTGCCTCTCCCGATTTAACCGAGTGGCCGGCACCCTTTTCCACCTCCGCCACTCCCTCCTCGATCGCGCTGACCGCGCCCTTCGTATCGTTTTGGATGGCGCGGATCATCTCGCCGATCTCGCGGGTGGCGCGGGTGGTCCGCTCAGCCAGGGCGCGCACCTCGTCGGCGACCACGGCAAAACCCCGCCCCTGCTCGCCGGCACGGGCGGCCTCGATGGCTGCATTAAGCGCCAGGAGGTTCGTCTGGTCGGCGATGTCCTCGATAGTCCCGACGATCTGCCCGATCTGGTCCGAACGGGCCCCCAACTGCTCCACGGTGGTTGCTGCATCCTTGACACGGCTGGCGATGCGCTCCATGCCGCCGGTCGTCTGACGCACCACTTCGGCACCGGCGCGCGCGCTGCCGCTGGCGCGGTTCGAACTCTCCGCCGCCTGCAGGCAGTTGCGGGCGATTTCGCTCGAGGTCACCGCCATTTCCTCGCTGGCGACGGCGGCGGTGTGGGTCTGGGAGGCGACATCCTCGGTCCCTGCGGCAATCTGGTTGGCGTTTTGGTGCAGCTGGCGCGAGGCGGTCGCGACCTGCTCGGAGGTCTGCAGGATCTGCCCGATGATGTCCCGCATGTTCGCCTGGAGGGTGCCGGCCGCGCGAATGATGGTGCTGATCTCGTTGTTGCGCCGCGCGCTTATGGTCTGCGTCAGGTCTCCGGAGATCATGGTCTGCAGATAGGCGATGATCCGCCCCAGTGCATCGTTCACCGACCAGAAGAGCAGCCCGCTGAAGAACATCCCGAGCAGCACGAACACCGTCGTCGAAATCACGCACAGGGTTAGCGACAGGTAGCGCCCGGCTACCACCGCTGACACGATGCAGAAGCTGTAACAGATGCAAAGCATGATGATGCGCGTGCGGACGCGCAGATGCAGGTACAGGTCCAGGAAAAATTTCATTGCCGCTTCCTCGCAATTGTTGAGTGAGCTGCCAACCTTTTTGGGACCCGCAACCGGTGGCCCCTGCGTTTCCGCCGGAAGGCGATTCGCTGAATCCCCTCGCAACACGTATCGGCTCACCATGAACCTACTTTAGCGGTTAATTCATGAGAAGCCTGGTCCGCCCCTAACCTCCCGATATCACAACCATGTATGATTTCCCTTTGGAAGTGCAGGCATTGACTGTCTTTCGACAGTAGGACAAACTGCTTCCCCGCCGTTGCGGGAAATATACGGCATTCCTCCACAAAGCGACGCGGCAGTTTGGCCTTCGCCAGACTAGGGCCCGCGGGCAACCGTGGCCTTACTACAGCTACCAGCTGAGATTTCGTGAACGGTAGAGGCAAGAGAACTAGGGAGAGGCGCATGTCCTGTGGGTGAAACGACGGACGCCGAGGGGACCACCTTGAGGGGAAAAAAGAAGGCGGCAAGTTTCTCCCGCCGTGTTATTGCTTCATCCGCTGCTTTTACCGCCGCGCGCCAGCAGCGTCCCAGCGGTCTTTTTGCGGGCGGCGCGCTGCTCGTAGAACCTGAGGATCACGTAGGTGAGCCAGGCTACCAGGAACATGCTGATGGTGAAGATGCCGTAGGAAACCGGCCAGGGGATGTTCTTGGTCATCGCAGAGAACTCGGACATGCCACCGATGCCGGCGATCACGTTGAGCGGCATGAAGATCACGCTCAAGACCGTCAGGCGGTAGATCACCCGGTTCTGATTGACGTTGACGAAGCCGACCACGGCGTCCATCAGGAAGTTTATCTTGTCGAACAGAAACGCGGTGTGCCCGTCCAGCGATTCGATGTCGCGCAGGATCTGCTGGGCGTCCTCCAACTGCGAGGACGACAGGAGCTTGCGGCGCACCAGGAAGGTAAGCGCCCGGCGGGTGTCCAGCACGTTGCGACGGATACGGCCGTTCAGGTCCTCCTGCTCGGCGATCTCGGCCAGCGCCTTGGCCGCATCGGTGTCGGTGATGGTCTCGTTGAGGACCTGCTTCCCCACCTGGCCCAGCGCCGTGTAGGAATCCTCCAGCGAGTCGGCCGAGTACTCGGCGTCCGCCGCGTAGAGGTCGAGCAGCATGTCGGTGCCGTCGGTGACGTACCCCTTCTGGGTGCGGGCACGCAGACGCTGCAGACGGAAGACCGGAAGCTCCTCGCTGCGCACCGAGAACAGGATGTCCCGGTGCAGGATGAAGGCGACCGGGATGTTGCGGGAGTCCCCCTCGCGGTCCAACAAGAAGTCGGAGTGCAGGTGGATCTCCCCGTTGTCCTCCACGTAGAAGCGGGCGGAGGCCTCCAGATCGGTCAGATCATCCTGGTCGGGTATCTCCAGGCCGAAGTGGTGCCCGATCCATTCCCGGTCCGTCTTGGTCGGGTCCACCAGGTCAACCCAGATCGGCTTCACCCGGTGCAGGTCTTCCGACGAGGCGATGGCGACCTGCTTCAAGCGCCCGTCCGCGAGTTCGAAGGCGTTCAGGCTGAGCGAGCGGTGCTGCTGATCGAGCACCTCCCTGAGTTCAGCTCCCACCTCGTCGAGCACGTCGTCCGCCACCTTGTGGGGGACCAGTTCCCAGACCACCAGCGCGTCGTCCGGCGGCAGCGACGCCAGGATATCGGCGAGTTCGTGAGGCTTTTGGCGGGACAGCAGGGTGCGCATGGCGTCGAGGTGCGGCTTGTGAACCGTGTCGGCCAGTTCGTGGCGCGGCAGCCCCTGCTTCTGCACCTGTTCCTCGGCATCGGCAACCCGCTGTTTTTCAAGCAGTTGTTTCACGGATTGTAGCGACAAATCAGGACCCCTTGTTTCCCCGTTTGCTCTGGCGGAAACTGCACATGAGCTGCCGTAGTTGTATCCCGGTTAGCTGGAAGGGTCAATGCATTATTGGGGCATCGATGCTGGGCGCACCGGTACAGGATGGGGATTCAGTCTGTATTGATTGACCCCTGGCAATTGAAGAAATGCACCAGAAGCTGATGCGGTACTTCAGACAGTCAACGGCTGCCCCCCATGGGGCCTGACAGAACAACTCATAACAAGTGCCACTGGATTGCCCTCAAAAGAGCGGCCCCGGGATGCGCCAAGTGACAGACACCTTTGCCTTTGGCGTGGAACTGTGCTAATTTGTGTGGAATGAACACTAATATGAAGAAACTGATCATCCCGCGCACCGAGCACTGCATTTCCCGTTCACTTTTGAGTCCGAATGGCGTCAAGGTCCTTTATAAATTAAGAGACCAGGGTTTCACCGGGTACCTGGTGGGCGGCGGGGTCCGCGACCTGTTGCTCGGGAGGGAGCCCAAGGATTTCGACGTCGTTACCGACGCAACCCCGACCCAGTTGAAAAAGCTGTTCCGCAACTGCCGGTTGATCGGCCGCCGCTTCCGCCTGGCCCACCTGCATTTTCAGGACGAGATCATCGAAGTGGCCACCTTTCGGTCCGGCGCCGATGCCGCTGCCGTGGAGTCCGCTGAAGAGGCGTGCGAAGCGGTTCCGGAAACGGCTTTCGAAGTTGCGGCCGAGGTGACCTCCGACGAGGCAGCCGCCGACGGCAACGCAGAGGCGGGCATCGAGGAACTTGGCGGTCGCAGGGGACGCGACGGACGGCACCTGATGAGCGGTCCGAGGATGCTGAAGAGCGAGGACGGCATGGTGCTGCGGGACAACGTGTTCGGCACCCCGGAGCAGGACGCGGTGCGCCGCGATTTCACGGTCAACGCCCTTTTCTACAACATCGCTGATTTCTCCATCATAGACCATGTGGGTGGCATGGAGGATCTGAAGCAGGGAGTGATCCGCACCATCGGCGACCCCCTGGTGCGTTTCACCGAGGACCCGGTCCGCATGATCCGCGCGGTCCGTTTCGCCGCGATGCTCGGCTTCAACATCGAGGAGCGTACCGAGCAGGCGATGACCGAGCTGAGCCCCACCATCAACAAGGCGACGCCGCCGCGCCTCTACGAGGAGATCCTGAAGCTCCTGCTGATGGGTGCCGGCGAGCGGACCTACCAGATGTTGCGGCACTACGGGCTCTTTGAACCGCTTTTCCCGCAATTCGACGCCTGGCTCAGCAGGGAATCGGACTGCTACCCCCACGTTCGGGTAGGTAAGGCACTCGAATGGCTCGACGAGCGTATCGGGCAGGGTGAACAGGTCTCGGCGCCCTTGCTGCTGGCGCTCATGTTCGGAGAATACCTGGAGGAGAAGGTGGCGGGGTACCGCGAGGCGGGGCTGTCGCCTCAGCAGGCAAACGATGCCGCGGTGGCGGACTTTGCAGGAGAACTTGCCCCGACGGTGGCCGTTCCGAACCGCGTACTGATCGCGGTGCGCGAGATTCTCTCCTGCCAGCAGCGTTTCCAGAAGACACCCGGCAGGAACGCGCGCGGCGTGGTGGGGAGGAACATCTTCCCCGACGCGCTCGCCTACCTGCGCTTCGTCGAGCACCTCGAGCCCGTCAAGAGATCGCTCGCCGACTGGTGGCAGCGCTTCGCCACCGACCAGGCGGCGCCCGAGGGGGAGCCCGTGGAGGCTGCAGCCGGTGCACCTGCCGAGGGCAAGGCAAAAAGAAAGCGTAGAAGGCGCCGGCGCAGAAAGCCGGCAGCCGCTGCGCCTGCCGAAAGCTGACCAGTAGAAAAGACGTTTTGACCCACCTGAAACGCTAACCACAGAGGACACCGAGTAAAAACGGGGGATCACAGAGGAACACCTAACGGCAGGGGAAGCCAGATGATGATTTTCCCCTCGTTTCAAGGTTTTCCTCTGTGTGCCTTCGTGAAAACCTCTGTGTCCTCTGTGGTTAACAGAGCTTCCCCTTTCTACAACGCCAGCTCGTGAGTCTCCAGTTTCTTGATCCGGTCGCGCAGCTCGGCCGCCCGCTCGAACTCCTGGGCCTTGGCCGCCGCCAGCATCTCCTTCTTGAGCCGCTTCACCGTCTTCGGAATATCCTTCGGCTTGATCCCCTCGAACTCGTCCGGGCCCGCCGGCACCGGGAACCAGTCGCGCTCCTCGGGTGCGGACAGCGTGTTCCCGATCACCCGCTTCACGCTTTCGGGCGTGATGCCGTGCTCCTCGTTGTAGGCGGTCTGCAGCGCGCGCCGGCGCAGGGTCTCGTCGATGGCGGCCTGCATGGAGCCGGTCACCTTGTCGGCGTACATGATGACACGCCCCGCCAGGTTGCGCGCCGCCCGGCCGCAGGTCTGGATCAGTGAGCGGGTGGAGCGCAGGAACCCTTCCTTGTCCGCGTCGAGTATCGCCACCAGGGAAACCTCGGGGAGGTCGAGCCCCTCCCGCAGAAGGTTGATCCCCACCAGGAGGTCGAACTCGCCCAGGCGCAGGTCCCTCAGGATCTGCATGCGCTGGAAGGTGTCGATGTCGGAATGGAGGTAGCGGACCCGGATGCCGAGTTCGCGGTAGTAATCGGTGAGTTCCTCCGCCATTCGCTTGGTGAGCGTGGTCACCAGCACCCGCTCGCCGCGCTCGGCGGTGATGCGCGCCTCGTGCAAGAGGTCATCCACCTGCCCCGCGGCCGGGCGCACCTCGATGGCCGGATCGATAAGACCGGTGGGGCGGATCACCTGCTCGACCACCACCCCGCCCGCCGCCTGCAGCTCATAGTCCGCCGGGGTCGCCGAGATGTAGATGGTCTGGTTCTGCTTGACGGCGAACTCCTGGAAGGTGAGCGGCCGGTTGTCGAGCGCCGAGGGGAGCCGGAACCCGTAGTTCACCAGGGTTTCCTTGCGGCTGCGGTCGCCGCGGTACATCCCCCCCACCTGGCTCACCGTGATGTGCGACTCGTCGATCACCAGGAGGAAGTCGCGTGGGAAGTAATCCATCAGCGTGTAGGGCGGCTCTCCAGCGGCGCGGCCGTCGAAGTGCCGCGAGTAATTCTCGATCCCCTGGCAAAAACCCATCTCCTCCATCATCTCGATGTCGAAGAAGGTGCGCTGCTCGATGCGCTGCGCCTCCAGGAGCATGTTCTGACTCTTGAAGTAGCGAAGGCGCTCCTCGAGCTCCAGCCTGATCTGCTCCACGGCCCGCTCCAGGGTGGCCCGGCTCGCCACGTAATGGGACGCCGGGAAAATGGAGCAGCGGGGCAGCTTGGTGAGCTGCACACCGCGCAAGGGGTCGATCTGGGAGATCGCGTCCACCGTGTCGCCAAAGAACTCGATCCTGATGGCACGCTCGTCGTCGTGCGCCGGGAAGACCTCGACCACGTCGCCGCGCACCCGGAAGCTGCCGCGGTGGAAATCGACGTCGTTACGCTCGTACTGGATCCCCACCAGGTGCTTCAGGAAGTCGTCGCGCTCCAGGGTGTCCCCTTCCCGGATCCTGATCTGCATCTCCTGGTAGGAATCAGGGGAGCCGATGCCGTAGATGCAGGAAACCGAGGCGACGATGATGACGTCGCGCCTCGTGAGCAGGCTGCGGGTCGCCGAGTGCCGGAACTTGTCGATCTCGTCGTTTATGGAGGAGTCCTTCTCGATGAAGGTGTCCGAGGCGGGGAGGTAGGCTTCCGGTTGGTAGTAGTCGTAGTAGGAGACGAAGTACTCGACGGCGTTGTTGGGGAAAAGCTCCCTGAACTCGCCGTAGAGCTGGGCCGCGAGGGTCTTGTTGGGGGCAAGCACCAGGGTCGGGCGGTTAACCTGGGCGACCACCTGCGCGGTGGTGAAGGTCTTGCCCGAGCCGGTCACCCCCAGGAGCACCTGGTGGCGGTCGCCGCGCAGCACCCCTTCGCTCAGTTCCAGGATCGCCTGGGGCTGGTCGCCCCGCGGCTCGAAGTCGCTTACCAGTTCGAATTTGTCCATGCGGCAGATGATAGCACGACAGGCAGCTTTCCAACAGGGGCGAGATTATTCGAGGCGGCAGTTTCTCGGGGGTGGGAGCTGGTTGACGCTGAGCCAGTAGGTCATCACCTGTTTCATGTCCGCGCAGAACTGGGTGTAGTCCACAGGCTTCCGGATGTAACTGTTGGCGCCCAGGCTGTAGCTGTCGTGGATATCCTGCTCTTCGGTGGAGGAGGTGAAGACCACCACCGGTATGACCCTGGTCCGGGCGTCGCCGCGGATCCGGCGCAGCACTTCCAGCCCGTTCACCTTGGGCAGTTTGAGATCGAGCAGCACGAGAAGCGGGCTCACCGACGTGTCGCGCCCGGCAAAACGCCCGGTGCCAAAGAGAAACTCCAGGGCCTCTGCGCCGTCGCGGGCCACTACGATCCCGTACGGCATCAGCTTGCGTACCGCCCTCAGGGTAAGTGCTTCGTCGTCCGGATTATCCTCCACCAGCAGGATCATCTTGTTCACGGTAGCCTCCTCACCTTTGCTCGCGTTCAACCAGCCTAAGGGCTATACCAACTTTCCCCCTACAGTGCAATAATTTTAATAATTATAAGCTTACTTTCCCAACCGCGTGCTACCGCTTGATTTTTTGGCCGCACGATGCGATACTACCGAAACTTCAGCAATCATGAAAACGGAGGAGTCCTTATGTTCGGATTCGGCATGCCGGAACTTATCGTAGTCCTTGTCATCGTGCTCGTGGTATTCGGCGCCGGACGGCTCCCCGAGATCGGCGGGGCTTTGGGCAAAAGTATCAGGAACTTCAAGAAGGCCTCCAACGGCAAGGACGAGATCGAGATCAAACCCGGCCGCCCGGAGGACGAGAAGAAGGGCGAATAACTAGCCCCGCAACAGTCATCCGCTTGATAAAGGGCCCCTGCAGTTACGGGGCCTTTTTTGCGTCCGCGGCTCCTGTGTCAGGACCAGCTCCCTCCTTTCTTTTGCGACACCCGGCCTGTTTCATCCCATCGATCTGGCCCATGCCGTTATACGCTGAGAGGGTCCTCCCTCAAACATCCCAACCATTTTAGTCACAGCTAACACCCTATTCTTCTTGATTTACCCGTCAGGACTGGTATTCTCTTAGCCGGCCTAAGCCTTGGCTCAGGAGAAAACTTCACTCCCTGTCACAGGCGAGCGGTTGATTCTTGCAGTGCTGTTGGCTGCAGTAACTATTCTAGTTCAAAGAGCAAAGGGGGAAGCTGTGAAAAAAATAACCGCAATGTTAGTAAGCCTGTCCATCGCCATGTTGTCATTGCAAGGGTGCTACGGCAAGATGGCCCTCACCAAAAAGGTCTACGCGTTAAACGGCAGTGTCCAGGACAAGTTCGTGCGCAGCCTGGTCACCTGGGCGTTCGTGATCGTGCCGGTGTACGGCGTCTCGGCCCTGGTGGACTTCGTGCTGTTCAACACCATCGAGTTCTGGAGCGGCAAGAACCCCGTGGCGCAGGGCGAAAAGGACTTCAAGTACGCCGCCAACGGCGAAACCTATCAGGTGCATGCCACAAAATCGGGGGACAAGGTAAACTACCAGATCAGCTGTTACCAGGGGACCACCTTTCGCAACACCCTGTCCATCGACTGGAACGTGAAGACCGGCAACTCCAGTGCCATCCTCAACGACAAGGCGGGCTGCACCGAATTTTTTGCTGTGAGAGATAAAGATGGTATTATTGTCACGAAACGCGAGAAGGGCAGTCTGAGTCAAGTGCCGGAAATGGTTGCTCAGTACAGGTAATTTGGCTTGATGCGGTACACTAAAACCAGGGAGGAACTACTATGAAGAAGGTACTATCCGCAGTAGCGATAACGCTTGTCATGTCCGGAGCAGCCTATGCCGCCGGCGACGCCCACAGAAACACCGGCTGCGGTCTGGGGACCCTGCTTTGGGAGAGCAAAGCCGACAACTCGATTCTCTTCCAGGCTTTCCAGGCCACCACCAACGGCACCTCCGGGTCCCAGACCTTCGGTATCTCCTCCGGCACCTCGAACTGCCAGCAGCCGTCCAAGTTCGTGTCGAGCGAGAAGCTGATCAACTTCGTCCAGGCCAACATGGATAACCTGGCGAAAGACATCGCCATGGGCAAAGGCGAGACCCTCGACACCTTCGCCGAGCTGGTCGGCGTCAACCCGGCAGATACGGCCCGCTTCAACGCCAAGCTGCAGGCCAACTTCGGCAAGATCTTCACCTCCGAGCATGTGGTCCTCGCCGAGGTGATCGACAACGCGCTCACCGTCGCCAACAGCTGAGCCGCTTCCCAATCAGCGGATAGAGGCACACAGGCATCTCTGTGTGCCTTTATCTTTTGATCCACAGGAACTCCTATCGTGCCAGGTCCCTCCAGAGTTGTCGCCCCGCTCAGCCGCCTTTTCTGCTTTTTTGTGCTCGCGTTTTCCGTTCCGACCCTGCCGCTTCCCGCGTTTTGCCAGACGGACCCGTACCTCGAGCAGCTCCAGAAGCATGCGATCCTGCAGAAGCTGCCGGATGAGCGGACCTGGGAGGTGCTGCTGCACTACACGCGTACCCTGACCGGGAACCTGAAGAGCCGGATCGACGATCCCAAGTTCTTTCTGGCCCGCGACGGGCGCACCAACCCTCAGGCCGAGCTCATGGCTACCTTGGGAGAGATGTTCGTGCCGCCCCGAAAGGACGGCGAGTATACCGCCTGCCGGTTTCCGGCGCGCTACGACTGGCTCTCCGCCAAGCTTCGTATCGACCCCACCCGCCTGCCGGCCTACCAGTGCTCGGAGCGGGACAAGTCGCTTGGGGCCGTCGAGGCCAACTCGGCGGTCCTGGTCTTCCCGGTCGGGCACATCAACAGCCCCGCCTCCATGTTCGGGCACACCCTGATCCGCATTGATGGCACCAGCAAGAGCAACCTCATCTCCTACGCCGGCAACTACGCGGCCATCACCACCGACACCAACGGCTTCGTCTACGCCTGGAAGGGGATCTTCGGCGGCTACAAGGGGTACTACTCCCTGATGCCGTACTACATAAAGGTCAAGGAATACAACGATCTGGAACACCGGGACATGTGGGAGTACCGCTTGAGGCTCTCCGAGCCGGAAGTGAAGAAGATGCTGAGCCACATCTGGGAGCTGCAGAACATCAAGTCCTCCTACTACTTCCTCGACGAAAACTGCTCGTACAACCTGCTCTTCCTGATCGAGGCGGCCCGCCCCGAGCTGCACCTGACCGACCGGACCGGGGTGGTCGTCCTGCCCACGCAGACCATCGGCATCGCACGGGAAAGCGGCATCCTCGAAGATCCCCGCTACCGCCCCTCGCAAGGAACCAGGATCCGGAACATCGTCTCGTTGCTGGACAGCGACGCTCAGCAATGGGCCCGCGACTTGGCCTACGGCGCACGCGAGCCCGCTTCGCTGGATCAGTCGGGCCGCCCGGCCACCGACAAGATAGCCATGCTCGATGCGGCCATCGAGTTCCTGCAGTTCCGGCTGGCCCGCAAGGAACTGGAGCAGGACGCCTTCAACAAGAGCTATCTGAAGCTTTTGGCCCGGCGCAGCGCGCTGGGTGCCGCGCCCCAGGAGCTGTACAACTTCCCCGAGCCTTCGCGTCCTGAAGCGGGGCACCCGACCACGCGGATCGGCCTGGGGGGCGGCGAGCGCAGCGGGGAGGGCTACCTCTCGCTGGAACTCCAGCCCGAACTGCACGCGCTGCTCGACCCGGACCAGGGATACCTGAAAGGCGCCCAGATCAAGTTTTTCGATGCAGCGCTCGACTACCGGCTTCCCGATCACGGTTTCCGGCTGCGCACACTGCATCTCGTCGACATCCTCTCGCTCACCCCGCGGGACATCTTCTTCAAGCCGCTCTCCTGGAAGGTGAACACCGGGTTCGATACCGAGCCGCTCAGGGACGGCACCGACCACCTGATCTACCGGCTCAACACCGGAGGGGGCTTCGCGGTAAGTTCTTCTTTCGGCGGGATCTGGTACACGATGGGTGAGGTCGACGCGAATATAGGCAGCGGTCTGCGGGGGGATGCCACCATCGGCCCCGGGCTTAGCCTAGGAGCGCTGGAGCAGCTGGCCGACTGGTGGAAGCTGCACCTGGCGGCGTCCGGATTCTGGTACCGGCTGGGTGACGACCGGACCCTGGTGAAGATTTCGGCAGACCAGAACTTCCGGCTGGCGCAAAACAGCAGCCTAAGTCTGCTCTTCTCCCTCAGCTTCGCAAACAGCCATCGGACCGACGACGCCAGCCTGCGCTGGAACTACTACTTCTGATGGCTCGGCAGCGGTAGAGTCCTCCGGACAACAAAAAAGCGGAGACGGCCTCCCGGTCGTTTCCGCAGGTACCCATTGCGCTGCAGGTCCTCCTTTGCCTCTTTCGTCCAAGTGTTGCCCGCCCTTTGCTTTAGGGCAGGCCCTTTTGTTTTTCCCTCTCTTAAAAGGCGCGACCCTCTTAACTTAGCTGCCGTTGCTACTTCTTCCCGCTTTTCGTCGGGTCTTCTTTCTGCTTGATCTGCTCACCTGACTTGGGCTGCTGCCGTTCCATGCTAGTGCCACTGCGGGTCTGCTCGCTTCCGGGGCGCGTGCTGCCCTGTTTGCCGTGTGTTTCTGCTCCTTTTTGCCCTTGCTTGCTCTTGGTAACCATGGCCTCCTCCTCTAAGAGGGTCGCGCCAACCACAGCACCGATTTACCACCGGTACTTTTGCCGTGTCGGGTGGTACCAGGCACGCCGCTGTTCTCTATCCTGCCTCGTGTGCCGTATCCGGCTTCCTGGGTTCGCGTTTCAGCTCCTGTAGCTTCACTGCGATCCCCTGCGCCTGCTCAGCGCTTAGGACCTCTTTGGCGATGCCGAAAAGTTCCTGTTCCTCCTCATTCATGTGCCGGTCCATCAGTCTCCTCAATACCGCCAGCTTGGCCTGCCAGCGAGCATCATCCGAGGCGAGGCTGGTGAAGGCTCCGATCAACAGCTTGGCAACTTGATGTTCCTCGTAGTTTTCCAACACCCGTTGTCGAAGCTCATCGCGCCTTTCCAAGGCGGTATAGAAGAAGCGCTCCTCCGCTTCCATATGAACCAGCAACTCCTCCTGGAGGCTCTGGAAAACCTCTTTGCGGTCCGTCATTCGGGCACTTTCCGGATTTGAAATCATCTGGAAGTACCTCCTGATCCTGTCATGATCCTGGCGCAACAACTCGAAAAGGTCGGCAGATATTCCTGCCGTGCCGGTTCCCGCCAGTTTCACCGCCAAGTCCTCGCCGTGAGCCTTCATGCTGCCTCCCATCAGACCTCGTACCTCTCCTCGACCCAAGGTGTCGCAGGCCGAGGAGAGGTTCATGTCGAGGTGCACTCCCTCAGGACACGTTCCGGTGTCCAGGTTTATCGGATGCTGCGAAGTCCGATTTGGCTTCGCCCTCTGTTCCGATATCGCCTGCGCCCGTCTGTTTCAGGATCTCGACCGCCCGTTTTTTCCAGTCGGGGTTGTCGCAGTGCACCGAGAGGAGGATGCCTCCCTCCTTGATACGCCCTTCGTACCGTTTGGCCTCGTACTCCGGGATGCCCATGCCGACCAGCGCGCCCGCGATACCGCCAACCACGCTTCCCGCGCCGATACCTGCCAGCAGCGAAACTATCGGCCCGGCGGCGATGAAGGGACCGATGCCCGGAATGGCCAGGGCTCCGATACCGGTAAGCCAGCCCAAGGCACCGCCGATTACAGCGCCCGTTCCGACGCCGGCCGAGGCACCTTCGGGCATCTTGGTGTGTTTTTCATGTGCGAAGTCCTTGGTCCCCAAGTTTTCCGAGAACAGGACCGATATATCCGTGGAGCGGAAGTTGGCGTTCTGCAGCGCCTGAACCGCTTCTTCTACGTTTTGCCTGCTGCGATAGATTCCAAATACCGCGATGTTTTTTGCCATGGCGTTCTCCTTTATGTTAGTTGCGCCGCGCTCGGGTTGCCGACCGTGATCGATCGTCGACCAGACTGCCACCCGCCGATCAGTCACTCATGTTATTTCTTCAGAGGTTCCGGCACCTTGGCGCCCTTTTCGCGGGCCTCGGAGAGCCCGATGGCCACCGCCTGTTTCGGGTTGGTCACCTTCTTCCCGCTGCCCCCGCTTTTCAACTCGCCTTTCTTGAACTTGTGCATCGCTTCTTCGACGCTTTCCTGTGCTTTCTTCCCGTATTTGGCCATGTCACCCTCCGCTTGGCTTGGTCGTGGTACCTAACGGTGCCCTCCATGGCGGTGTCGGCTAAACCTTGTCAAATCCGTCCCAGCAGCGCCAGGATGAGCAGGATCAGAAGGACCAATCCGAGGCCGCCGCTTGGGTAGTAGCCCCAGCTTGCGCTGTAGGGCCACGTAGGCAGAGAGCCTATAAGCAGTAAGATGACGATGATCAGCAAGATGGTTCTCATGTTTCCTCCCTTTCCCTGGTTCGTGATGGTGGCTGCTGATCGGGTGTTTTTTGGTGGGGATAACGTCAACAATGGCCCCACCGACACATTCATCTGTTCTAATAGTCACCCGTCACAGATAAATTGTCAACACTTTGACTCAGCCTGTTACCGGCACACCGCCTAGGCCTTGTTGATGGAACACGGCGCACCGTTTTGACTGTCACTTACGTCCCCCTGTGGTCACTTCCTTTTCAAAGCTCGGCAGTATCGCCTTGAAGAACGCGTTTTTGATCAGTTGCCCGATGATCTGTAACGTGCTGGTCTTCGGATGCTCCACTCGTCCCGAGATGTCCGCCTTGGTTGCCACCTGTTCGTGGGGCCGGTTTTCCAGCAGTTTGGCGACACCGCCCACCAGCATCTCGTAAAGCTTGTGGAAGAGCCCCTTATCCTTATCCTTTCGGCGGTCGTACACCTTCATATCCTTAAAAAACGGCTTGATATATCCGGAAATGGCATCGTTTTTCACATGCAGCTCGGTGACCAGCGCAAAGGTTCCGGCCGCCACGTCGAAGTTCCCGTAGGCGCGCAGCAGGTCGTTCATGGACGTCAACTGGGTAGCATCGATCTTGAGGTATAGGTCCAGGTCCGGCCCCTGCTTCTCCGGCCTGAAGTCTGCCGTCGCGGCGGTAGGACCGCTCCCCATGAACTTCCCGTTCAGCCGCGCCTTCGCGATCCCCTCTGAGAACTGGTTCGAGAAGTTGGTCAGATGGAAGTCGGTATCTGCCAGGAACACCCGGTAGGTCTTCCCCGGTGCGCGGTTCACCATCCCGAGGTTGCATCCGATCAAGCCGATGTCGTCGGCGCGGATCAGGATACCCGGCTTGTTGCTCACCTCCTTGGCGCTTTGCCCCACCACGGCGGCGCGTCGTTTTTCGGCCCCGGCCGTGGCAGGAGAATGGATGTAATCGATCTTCATGCCTTGGATGACCAGCTCCTTCAGATGGGCGATCTTCACTTTGGGGGCATATTCGGTTTCTCCGCTGGCGCGCAGCACACCCCCCTCGATGGCGAAGTTCGAGCGGGCGATCACCGGCTTGAAGTAGTCGATCGGGATCTTCGCCAGCTTGAAGCTGGCCTTTACCCCCGGCATCGGCTCGGCGAGGAAGTTTGCCTTGCCGTCGATAGTGCCGTGCCCCGTGCCGAAGACGCCGGTTTCCAGATGGAACGAGGAAGGATAGACCTTGTCGGGAAGCTGTATATTCCTGATATTGCTTGCCTGGGCGTTGAGATGGCTCAACACGAGGGGCCTTTTGGGGTCCTGGTCGATGTAGGTGATGTTCGCATCGTTGATGGTAACCGTGTTGATCTTGAGCGGGTAGATATCTTCTACCGCCTGCTGCCAGCCGCGTTCCTTGAGCTTCACCTTGCTGGTCGCCTCGCTCCGCAGTTGCTGCAGGTTGATGTTGAGCCTCGGCTGGTCCAGCAGCAGCTCGGCGACCAGCCGCCCGGAGAGGATTTCCCGCCAGTGGATGCTCGCCTTGAGCCGCGGGAAGCGGGCCACCGGCGGCTCGGGGTGCGCCTGCTGCACGACGGTCAGCCCTTTGAGGGTCAGCGACAGGCCTATCAGGTTGAAGTGCAGGCCTGGCAGTTTTACGGAATAGCCTTTCAGGTCCCGGTTGATCTTCTTCTCAGTGATGCGTCGTAGCGGTTCGTCCAGGAAGAAGGAGGCTATGAAGAGCAGCAGCAACAGTCCAAATAGTATGCCCAACACCCAGAGCACGACTTTCGAAACAGGAAGCCGACCCGTCCGGGTCTTGTTTTCTCTGGTCCCCTTCATACACTCTCCAAGGCCCGAAAGATTGGCACACGCTAATAAATGTAGGGCCTTGCATCGCTTTGTCAATGAGCAAAAAGATGCTATCTCACGGGAACTCCGTCTCTCTTTTCCCCTTTGCCCCCCGGATTACACCATGCACTATGGCGGGCACACTAGGGGACGACCCCGGTGCTGCATGAGTTTTATTTTAGCGTATGGTACAATACGACCTGTCTCATGTATGCGCGGAATCGCCTCGTCTCCGGCCTTAAGAACTGTCTCGCCGCGGGAGCGAGCCGCATCCGTCGCGTCGCAACGCTCTGAGGAGGTGCACCATTATGAGAGCCATGTGGTCCGGGTCGATCAGTTTCGGATTGGTCAACATCCCGGTAAAGATGTTCAGTGGTTCCGAAAGCAAGACGCTCGACCTCGATATGCTGCGCAAGAAAGATCTCTGCCCCATCAAATATCTCCGGGTCTGCAAGACCGACAACAAGGAAGTCCCCTACGAGGAGATCGTCAAGGGCTACGAGTACAGCGATGGCGAGTACATCGTGCTCACCGACAAAGACTTTGAAAGTGCGAGCCTCGAGAAGACCCACCTGATCGACATTCTCGATTTCGTCGACGAGCGGGAGATCGACACCCGTTATTTCGAGAAGCCCTATTATCTGGAACCCGACAAGACCGGTCCCAAGGCGTACGCCCTTTTGAGGGAGGCGCTGAAACGCTCCGGGCGGGTCGGCATCGCAAGCTACGTCTTGAGAAACCGGGGGAGCCTCGGTGTGATCAAGCCACTGGGCGACCTTTTGGTCCTGAACGAGATCCGGTTCCAGAACCAGCTCAGAAACCCGGAGGAGCTGAAGCTGCCGGGCAGCGAGAACATCCGCGAGCAGGAAGTGGAGCTGGCGCTTTCGCTGATCGACCAGCTTACCACCACGTTCGAGCCATCGAAGTACAAGGACAAGTACCTCGACGATCTCAAGCAGCTCATCGAGGAGAAGGCACAAGGCAAAGAGCCGAGAGCTCCGGAGCTTCCGCCGCAGCCGGCGAAGGTTATCGACATGATGGAACTGCTCAAGGAGAGCTTGAAGCAGAAACGCAAAGAAGCTGCCTGACGATCCATTTCCAGAAACCGCGTCAAGAGGCGCCAAGCGCCGGGAGGGTCGCCGATGTTCTCGTTTCGTGGTTATTTCAAGCTGGGATCAATCAGCTACCTGGAGCTTGGCAAGCGGGTCTACCACAAGGTTAACGAAGCGGACTGTTCCGCGCACGCCGCCGCGATGGCGTACTACTTCCTTTTTGCGGTGTTCCCCTTCTTCCTCTTTCTCACCACCGTCATCGGGTACCTCCCCATTCCGCACCTGCTGGAGTACGTGCTGCAAAGCGCGGCGAGAGTGCTCCCCAGCCAGGCCTTCGACCTGCTCCAGGACAACATCCGCGCCCTTTTCATGAACAAGAAGCAGGGGCTTTTGTCGATCGGGGTTGTGCTGGCAGTCTGGGCCTCGTCGAACGCGATCGTCGCCATCATGAACGCGATGAACAAGCTGTACGAGGTAAAGGAGGGGAGGCCTTTTTGGAAGGTCCGGCTGGTGGCCATCTTCCTGGTCGTCGAACTCTCGCTGCTGTTCCTGTTGTCACTCGCCCTTTTGATGTTCGGCACCCGGATAGGAGGCTACCTCGCGCAGCGGGTGGAGCTCGGCGCGGTGTTCCGGGTCGTCTGGAATCTCATGCTCATTCCGGTGATCCTGTTCATGCTCTCATTGGCGGTGGCGGCCATCTACTACTTCACACCGGACGTGGAGCAGAAGTGGAAATGGATCACTCCGGGATCGGTCGTTGTTATCCCCTCCTGGATCGCCATATCCCTTGGTTTTTCCTACTACATCAACAACTTCAGCTCCTACGACAAGACCTACGGCAGCTTGGGCGCTGTCATCGTCCTGTTGCTCTGGATGTACATCAGCGGGTTCGTCGTCCTGGCAGGGGCGGTGATCAACTCGGTGATCGAGCACAGCTCGGAGGAAGGGAAGGAACCGGGGGAGAAGGTGGAAGGCAAGCACGAGAAGCAGTCGTGGTGGTCGCGGTTCTGGAGGAGCAAGAAACAGGTGCCCGGCCATTGAATGTCGCGATGAATGATTAAACTGGCACGGCTCGACATGAGGAGGCGCCGACAAGCGGCGCCTCCTCATATTTTTGGTTCGGATGTCAGTCAGCTAGCTGCTTACGTTGTTCTTCTTCCCTTGACGGGAGGGGGGGCGGGGGTGAAGTTGCTACTAAGAGGGTGTGTCGTGTGGTCAGCTCCCCCCTCACCCCGACCCTCCCCCGCCAGGGGGGAGGGAGGTCTTGCTAGGGCTGTGGAGCTGTAAAGACCCTGATCCAACCAGAAAACCACTGACAACTACTGGATCTGGCCCCGTATCTCGCCGTCTGGAAAGGTTGACGTGATGACGTTCACGTAGACCTGTCCCGAGGTGATCAGACGCACCAGGTCCTTCACCGTCTTTCCCTTCAGTTCTCCCAATAACCCCTCCTCCGTCAAGGTGCCCTGGGCCAGCAAGCCGCTGAACCTTCCAACCTTGCCCGGACCACCGAAAAGACCGGCAATGGGCGGTCCATTCTCTCCCCTCTTCCCCTTGTGTAGGTAGGCAGAGAGAGGGCTCATGATACCATCGACGGTCAACTCGAAGCTGAGTTCCCTTTCGTAGGTGGTCAGCTTGAAATCGCCCGTGGCCCCGGTCTTCACCGCGGGGACCTCTTCGCTGCCGCTCAACTCGGCAGAAAACCTGTTCTTCTCTGCGAAGCACGGCAGTGCGAAACTGACGACCAGCAGCAAGGCAATCGTTAACGACAGCACTCTTCTCATGATCCGCCTCCTCATACTTTTGTCTGCGGCGCCTCCGCCGTCAGCAGCCCGAGTATTCCCTTGAGCGGGATCCCGACCCAATCCGGGCGGTTGTTGAGCTCGTAGCCCAGCTCGTAAATTGCCTTGTCCAGCATGAAAGTTTGCAGCATCACATCCGCCTGGGCGGGATCCTTCGGGATCAGCTCGGTGCCTGCCAGGCTCTTCTTATAGGCAGCCAGGAAGACCCCCGCGTTGTAGCGGTACCAGGTCTCGGCCCAGGGGACCAGGTACGGGATGTCCTCGGAACGTATCTGGCTGCGCTGCATGAGCACTGCGTAGGGTGCGTAGAAAAAGGAGCGCATCATGCCCGCCACGTCACGTAGCGGCGACTGCTTCAACCTGCGCTCGGTCAAGGATTTTACCGGCTCGCCCTCAAAGTCGATGATGACGAAATCCTTCCCGGTGTACAGCACCTGCCCCAAGTGGTAGTCGCCGTGGATACGGGTCTTCCAGGCGGTGAACTTTTCGCCGGTGAACTGGTGCAAGACGGCCAGGATGTCCTGCTCGTGCCCCGCCACCGCCTCGGCATCGGGCCGCAGGTCCTCGCGGATCTTCGTGAGGTTGCGCCGCAGCAGGTCCAGGGTCTTTCGGGCCCGGCTGCGCATGGACTGGTAGACCGAACGCTGATACAAAAGGCCGAACGGCTCCGGAGCGAAGGCGGCATCCTCCTGCCGCGAACTGAGCGCCAGGTGGAACTCAGCGGTCCGTTTGCCCAGGACGCCGACCATCTCGGCGTAGAAACCGCGCATCAGCTCCAAAAGTTCCGGCGCCAGTCCGGCGGTTTCTCCCGCCGCCGGACTGCCCGCTTCCGCGGATGCCGGTGATTGCACCTCGTCGCGGTGTGCCAGTACCCGGTCCAGGAACTGGGTGATCTCGCCGAGCGTGAAGGTCCAGGCATCGCCCTGGCTCTGAACGAACCCCTGCAGCAGGGCGAGGGTGATCGGTTCGCTGCCGGCTCGCCGGTATTCCAGCACCCCGGCAAGCGGCGCCACCTGGCTGAAGTCGGTCCGCTCGGTCAGGAACCTGCCGATCTCGACCTCGGGATGCACCCCTTCCTCCATGCGGCGGTAGAGCTTCAAGAACAAGACGTTGTCGTAGAGGACAGCCGAGTTGCTCTGTTCTCCCCTGCCGACCTGGGAGGCCAGGGGAAGCTGTTTATCCGCCAAGAGCGGTGTCAGACTCGAACCCGGGCGCCCGGCCAGTCTGCCCCGCTCGGTACGTACTCCTTTTCTGCGGGTGATCAGGTCGAAGAGCGCCTGCCTGAAAGGACCGTGGGCGAGGCCGTCGTACAGAACCCCCGGCTTTTCGTTCACCTTGAGGCTGCCGATCACGGCCCACGGATAGCCGCTCTGCAGCGTATCGCCTCCCTTGTCGAGAGGTACGAAGTGCAGCGGCAGCAGATAGCTTTCGGTGCTCCCCTCCGTGTAGCTCACTTCCGCGATGGCAAGGATGACCGAACTGCTGTCCAGAGGGAATGGTAACTGTTCGACCAGGCTCACGCGCGCCACGATGCGGCTCTTGCCCTGGAACCAGCGGCACTTCTTCAGGTAGTCCGGCAGGATGGTCTGTTCGAGCTGGCGCAGGGTCATCCCGGTCAGGACGTGTTCCCAGGTGCCGGTGACCGCCAGCTCGGGCACCGCCGCCCCGGGTCGTTTCTCGTCCCCCTCGGTGAGGAGCATCAGGTGGTAGCCGTAGGGCCCCACGATGAGGACATAGGGGGAATCCTTGATGGCCGGGAATCGGGTGCGTCCCAGCATGTCCTCGGGATACATGCCGATGAACCGGGGGTGGTTGATCTCCACGAACTGCGAGGAGCGGGAGAGGTTGACCAGCACCAGGATGTTCTGATCCTCGTACTTGCGCAGCATGACCAGGATCTTCGGGTTGTCCAGGGTGAAGAACTCGACGCTCCCCCAGCCGAAGGCCTTGTAGCGCTTGCGCAGGTCGATGAGCCGCTTCATCCACCACAGGAGCGACGACGGATTCTTCGCCTGGTTCTCGACGTTGAGCGCCTCGAAGTGGTACTCGGGGTCGATGATCACCGGGAGGTAGAGCCCCTGCGGATTGGTCGGCGAGAACCCGGCGTTGCGGTCCGAGCTCCACTGCATGGGGGTCCGGACGCCGTTGCGGTCGCCCAGGTAGTAGTTGTCCCCCATGCCGATCTCGTCGCCGTAGTAGATGATGGGGGTGCCCGGGAGCACGAAGAGGAGCACGTTCATGAGCTCGATCTTGTGACGGTCGTCCCCCATCAAGGGTGCCAGCCGGCGCCGGATGCCCAGGTTGATGCGGGCGCGCGGGTCCCTGGCATAGGCCCGGTACATGTAGTCGCGCTCCTCGTCGGTCACCATCTCCAGGGTCAACTCGTCGTGGTTGCGCAGGAAAAGCGCCCACTGGCACTCCTGGGGGATGGTCGGCGTCTGCTGCAGGATGTTGATGATGGGGAAGGAGTCCTCCATCTGGATGGCCATGTACATGCGCGGCATGAGCGGGAAGTGAAAGGCCATGTGGCAGGCGGCCCCACCGCCGAAGTAGGAGGCGGCATCCTCCGGCCACTGGTTCGCCTCCGCTAAGAGCATGCGGTCCGGGTATTTCTGGTCCAGGTAGGCGCGCAGTTTCTTCAGGAACT
>Ga0079306_1000534_pt1 | contig 34059 bp, 32 predicted proteins | sample Methanotroph_Enr_FD_79181 | JGI IMG/M metagenome (GOLD analysis project Ga0079306, IMG submission 79181) | Enriched soil microbial communities from Old Woman Creek wetland in Ohio, USA - Methanotroph_Enrichment_5 | ecosystem: Environmental > Terrestrial > Soil > Wetlands | place: USA: Ohio... | reverse complement strand
ATTCGTTTTCACGTAATCTGCCCTTCCCGGCCCGCAAGGAACCGTTCGCCTGCAGGAATGCGCTCTCTTTTCATCTCGAAATTCCATTTCCAGATTTCGTAGATCGCCGGGTATACCATCAGCTCCATCAAAAAGGAGGTGAGAATCCCTCCCACCATCGGCGCCGCTATGTGTTTCATTACATCGGCCCCCGTCCCCGTGGACCACATGATGGGAATGAGCCCCAGCATCGTGGTGGCCACAGTCATGAATTTCGGCCGGATTCGCTTGGCGGCCCCCTCCCGGATGGCCGCCCGCAGGTCGGCGAGAGTGCTCATACTGCCCTCCTGCCTGGCCTTTTCATAGGCCAGATCCAGGTAGAGGAGCATGAAGACGCCGGTTTCGGCATCCACCCCCAGAAGCGCTATGAGCCCGACCCAGACCCCGACGCTCAGGTGGTAGCCCAAAAGCCAGAGGAAGAGTATGGCCCCCACCGCGGAAAAGGGGACCGCAAGGAGCACCAGCGAGGTCTTCACCAGCGAGCGGGTGTTCAGGTAGAGGAGCCCCATGACCAGCAGCAGGGTGATGGGCACCACCAGGGTGAGCCGCTCCTTGACCCGCTGCATCGCCTCGTACTGCCCGCTCCAGGAGACGGCGTAGCCCGGGGGGAACTCCACCTTGCTGCGCAGAAGAGGCGCCGCCTCGTCGATGTACCCCTGCGGGTCGCGCCCGGCCAGGTCGATGTAGACGTAGCCGGTCAAAAGCCCGTCCTCGTTGCGGATCATGGAGGGGCCGTTGGCGACGCTCACCTCGGCCAGATCCCCAAGCGGCACCTGCCGGGTGCCGCCCAGGACCGGCACCAGCACCCGACGCAGCGCCGGCAGGTCGCTGCGGAAATCGCGCTGGTAGCGGACGTTCACCGCGTAGCGCTCGCGCCCCTGGATCGAGGTCGTTACGTTGTCGCCGCCGATGGCGCTCTGCAGGACGGCCTGCGCCTCGTCCATGCTGAGGCCGTAGCGGGCCAGCTCCTCGCGGTTCCAGGAGATGTCGAGGAAATAGCCGCCCCCGGTCCGCTCGGAGAAGACGCTCCGGGTCCCTTGAATCGGCCGCAGCACCGCTTCCACCTGGGCCCCGATCTGTTCGATCTCAACCAGGTTGGCACCCGAGATCTTGAGACCCAAGGGCGTCCGGATGCCGGTGGTCAGCATGTCGATGCGCCCCTTGATCGGCATGGTCCAGGCGTTCGACACCCCGGGGAGCTTGAGCGCCTGGTTCAACTGGTTCACCAGCTCTTCGCGCGAGATGCGGTCCGGTGTGACGCGCCGCAAAAGCTTCTTGAGCGGCTCCGGTGCCCAGGAGGAGTACCAGGTGTCCACCGGGCGCCAGGCATCCTTGGGCTTCAGGATGACCACCGTCTCCAGCATCGAGAGGGGTGCCGGGTCGGTGGGGGTCTCGGCGCGCCCGGCCTTGCCCAGCACCTGCTCCACCTCGGGGAAGCTCTTGATGATCCGGTCGGTCACCTGCAAGAGCTTCTGCGCCTCGCCCACCGAGATGCCCGGCAGGGTGGTCGGCATGTAGAGGAGGCTCCCCTCGTCCAGGGGGGGCATGAACTCGCTGCCGAGCTTGAGCGCCACCGGCGCGCTCAGGACGACCATGAGGGCCGCGGTTCCCAGGACCAGCTGCTTGCGGGCAAGCACCCGGCGCACCACCGGCTCGTAGGCCCGGATCAGTCCCCGGCTCAGTACGTGCTCCTGCTCGCTCTTGAAGCGCGCCGCGGTGATCGAGTTCACCAGGGCAGCAAGCCGGCGCGGACGGAAGTCGAAGCGGCGCGTGGTTGTCAAGAGCATCCTGAGTGCCGGGTCGAGGGTGATGGTGAGAAACGCTGCGGCCGCCATGGCGAGCGTCTTCGTGTAGGCAAGCGGTTTGAAGAGCCTCCCTTCTTGCGCCTCCAGGGCGAAGACCGGCAAAAACGCCACTGCCATCACCAAGAGGGCGAAAAAGCTCGGGCCACCCACCTCCTTGAGGGCCGAGAGCACGATGGCCCGCTGGTCTCCCACCCGTCCGCCGGCCTCCCAGGCCTCGAGCTTCTTGTGGGTCTGCTCCACCACCACGATGGCCGCGTCGACCAGGGCGCCGATAGCGATGGCGATCCCACCCAGCGACATGATGTTGGCGTTCACCCCCATGAGCTTCAGCGGGATGAACGAGATGAGGACAGCGCAGGGGATGGTGACCGCGGGGATGAGGGCGCTCGGCGGGTGCCAGAGGAAGACCACGATCACCAGCATGACGGTGAGGATCACCTCGACGAGCGTGGACCTGAGCGTTGCAATGGCGCGCAGGATGAGGTCGGAGCGGTCGTAGACCGGCACCACCTTGAGCCCCCGGGGGAGCCCCGGCTCGATCTCCTTCAGCTTTGCCTTGACCCGGTCGATTACCTCCAGTGCGTTACTTCCCTGGCGCAGCACCACGATCCCCGAGACCAGGTCGCCGGCGCCGTTCAGGTCGGCCACCCCGCGCCGCAGGTCCGGCCCGACGCTCACCGTCCCCAGGTCCTTCACCCTGATCGGGCTGCCGCCCCCCTCGTTGATGGAAACCACGATGTTGCCGAAGTCCTCCACGCTCTTCGCGTAGCCGCGACCCCGGACCATGTACTCGGTGCCGCCGAATTCGACCAGGCGGCCGCCGGTCTCCGAGTTGCCCGAACGCACCGCCTCGACAACCTTGTTGATGGAGAGCCCGTAGGATTGCAGCCGGTTCGGGTCGACGTTCACCTGGTACTGGCGCACGAAACCCCCGACCGGCGCCACCTCGGCCACGCCCGGCACCGCTTTCAGGTAGTAGCGCAGGTACCAGTCCTGGTAGGAGCGGATTTCGGCGAGACTCCGGGTCCCGGTGCTGTCCACCAGGGCGTACTGGAAGACCCAGCCAAGCCCGGTAGCATCGGGCCCCAACTCGGTGCGCACCCCCTGGGGGAGCCGCTGCTGCACCGCCGAGAGATATTCGAGCGTACGGGAACGGGCCCAGTAGATGTCGGTCCCTTCCTCGAAGATCACGTAGACGAACGAATAGCCGAAGTCGGAGAAGCCGCGCACCGTCTTCACCCGGGGCGCGCCCAGCATGGCGGAGACCACCGGGTTGGTGACCTGGTCCTCGACAAGGTCGGGGCTTCTGTCCCAGCGGGAGTAGATGACCACCTGGGTGTCGGAAAGGTCGGGGATGGCATCGAGCGGCAGGTGCCCGAGCGACCATACGCCGCACAGGGCGAGCACCGCTGTCAGGATGAGGACCAGGAAGCGGTTCTTGGCGGAGAATTCGATGACGCGGCCGATCATGGCTTGCGGTCCGTGGCGTGCCCGTCGTGCCCCATGCCGTGCCCGGCGTTAATTCCGGCTCCCTGGCCGGGCTTTGCCATGGGGGCGGTGCCCGCCGCCGCGGGCGTCTTCAGGAACTTCTTCAGGCAGTCGTCCGAGCAGAAGTAGCTGGTGACGCCGTTGCGCGCAACCGTGTGTCCGGCGGCCTTGGCCTTCGCCTCGTCGACGTACATGCCACAGACCGGGTCACGGTGCGGGGTACTGGCGATGCCGGCGGCGGCTGTCTTCATCCGACTCTCGGAGTCGAGCAGGAAGGTGCCGGAGACGGCGATGCGCTCGCCTTCCCTGAGCCCCGAAACGATCTCCACCCGTCCGGCGGAGTTCCTGCCGGTCTCCACCTCGCGCGGCTCGAAGCTCCCCGGGGCGCGCTCGACGAAGACGGTCTTCTTAAGCCCCGAGTCGATGAGCGCCTCGGCGGGGATGGCCAGCATCTCGGGCATCCGGCTCGGCAGCTCCACGTCGACGAACATGTCCGGGCGCAGCAGGTACTTGGGGTTGTCCACCTCAAGGCGCACCTTGAGGGTGCGGCTTCCCGGGTCGAACTGGGGCGGGACCTTGGCCACGCGCCCCGTGAAGCTGTGGTTGCGGTTGGGGATGGTCACCTTGAGGGAAGCGCCGGGCTTCAGGAGTTCGGATTCCGCCCCGTAGGTGTCCACCAGCACCCAGATGCGGGAGAGGTCGGCAATGCGGTAGAGTTCCTTGCCGCGCTCGAAGCGCTGTCCCGGCGAGATGTTGCGGGTGAGCACCAGTCCGTTGCCGGGGGAGGCGATGTCGACGTTTTCGATGTAGCTGCGGGTCTTGATCATCCGCTCGATCTGCGCGTCGCCCATGCCGAGGTTGCGCAGCGCGTCGCGGTACTGCTTGAGGCTTACGTTGAATTGCTGCATCTGGTCGCGCTGGGCCTGGTTGGCCGCGCTGGACCCCAGGGAGCGGTCCATCGAAGTGAGTGCGTAGATGAGCGCCTGGCCTGCGGAAAGGAACTCGGAGCTGTAGAATGTGGCCAGCACCTCGTCCTTTTTCACGATAGAGCCGGTGGTGTTGTTCCCCACGCCGGTGATCCAGCCGTCGATGGTGGCGTTGATCACATAGGTGCGCAGCTCGTCCGGCACCACCCGCCCGGAGAGGCGCAGGGTCTGGGTCGCGCCGGTCCGCTCCACCTGTCCCACCTTGACGCCGATCAACTGCTGCTGCTCGGGCGAGACGGCGACCGTTCCGGGGGGGAGGGGGGGCTGGGAGGCGGCGCCAGCGGCACCCTTGGCGCCGGCGGCGTAGACCGGCTCCAGCGGCATGCCGCAATCCGGCGCGATGCCCGGCTTGTCCGAGGTGTACGAGGGGTGCATGGGATCGACCCAGTAGAGCACCTTGCCCCCGCCGTCAGCGGACGCCAGGTGCGCCGGGCGGTGGCTCACCCAGGCCCCGGCCAGGAAGGATCCGGCCAGGAGCAGGACGAGTCCCGCGCTGAGCAGGACCCGGTTCATGCGGCCGCTCCTGCCGTGGTTCTCCCGACGGGTGCAGGTTCCACCAGGTCCCACACCAGGTGACCTGCCTCAGGTGTCAGCTGAGCCCGCTCTTGCGAATAGCTCGCCATGATCTTGTTGACCAAAAGCTGCAGCCCGTCGGCTGAAGGGGCCTCGGGGGGAACCGAGAGGAAGGCACCCACCAAGTCATTCAGTACGCCGCCGCACTCGAGCGGCTCGTCCAGGTAGTGCACCGCCTGTGCGATCAGGAACGCCGCGTCCAGGATGATCTCAACCGGGGGAAGCTCGTTTTGCGCCAGGATCTCCTCCACCGTGGGAAGGCTCTCCCTGATCACGGCGTCCATCTGCTTCGGCAACAGCCCGCGCTGCCAGTGGCAGACGAACCAGTCGCTCGCGCTCCCAACTGCCGGCAGCATCTGCATGAACTGCTTCTTGTTGGCCAATAGCGGGAACTGGCTGTTGGAGGCGAAGACCGGATGCACCCGCTCGCACAGGGTGGCGTGCCCCAGTTCGTGCAGGTAGTCGAGGTCGGAACTCTTGTCGAGGTCTTGCTTGGGGACGTACATGAAGTGAGACCTGTGCTTCTGGTCCGATACGATCCGGACCATCGGCATCTCGGTCGCGCTCTCCAGGATGGGCCAGTCCAGATCGCTCAACACCTTTTTGAGTAAACTTTTGGTCGATTGTCGTTTCATCGGCATCTCCGGGCGCTTGAGTGGGCACTGCGCAGGCGTTGGCTGATTGAAATATTCGGTCCTGACACCCGTCAAGCGATTCGGGGCTGGCACAGACCGCCGGTACCGCGGTGTCGGAACGTGGTAACTTGGTTTTTCATGGAGCGTGCCACGTTGAGCTTATTGAAGAAGTGTGCGAAATTAAAGGTCCCGCGGGACACCGGGAATATTGCAGGACACTGTCAGGGTGCCCAAAAAACATCAGCGGTCTGCACTGGCGATAGATAAGTGTGCGGAAATCAGAATAAATTCCAGGTGAGCAGATTTGTAAACGCCGCCATAAAAGATCAACCCTTCGGCTGAGAGCCCGTTATGGGTACCCGCACCGGGCGTTCTGCCCAGCGCGGCCGCGGAAAACAGGCAAAAAACCGGGCGCCGAGGCGCCCGGGAGGCTTGCATACATGCACCGGGGCGGGGAAGGGGACCCCCGCCGGCGTATCCCGTCAGGCGGTGACGGTGACCGAGGAACTTAGCTGGTTGCTGATGTCCTGCACCGTGTAGGTGAAGGTTCCGGCGGCTCCGGCGAAGTCCACGGTGAAGGATGTGCTGTTCTGGCCGATCACCGTGGGGGCGCCGGCGCTCAGGGTCACCGTGAAGCCGGCCGAGCCGGCGGCCAGGGTGACGCTAAAGAGCTGCTCTCCGTGCGGTACCGGTCCGCCGGTCGGCACGATGTTCGGGCGCTGCGGGTTCCGGCCGGTGACGACCAGGGGCCGCATCATGTCGTGCTCCTCGTGCTCCAGGATGTGGCAGTGCCAGACGTACTCGTTGGCCTGCGGGATCGCGACATTTGCGCCCATGATGCGTGTGCTGAAGGGCACCGCGAGGGGGGTGGGGGCCAGGTCCCATTTGAAGACGACCGTCGTGACCTCGCCGGGGTTCATCCGGACCGTTTCCTTCCAGCCCAGTTCGTTCGGCTCCGGGCCTCGCGGGACTCCGGTCGGGGTGAAGACGCCGCTTACCTGCTTGAACGGCTGGCGCGACACGATCTGGCAGTTCTGCAGATGGAAATGGATCGGGTGGGTGTCCGCGGTCAGGTTGAAGATGCGCCAGAGTTCCGTGGTTCCCGCGGCGATTACCTCCGTGGCTGGCGCGATGTATTCGAGACCGAAGCCCTTGGAAACCAGGGCCGGCTTGGTGGTGCCCAGCTTCTGGATCAGACGGCCGTAGCCGTCGAAGTCTTCGTTCAGGGTGAGGTCGCGCACGAAGGTGCCCGCAGGCACCACGAGCGGAGCACCTGCCAGGGCCGGAGTGGTGGCGAGCGGCGGCGGGTCCATTGCCGGCAGGGTAGGGAGCCCGACCTGCGGATCGGGGCCGTTGCCTGCCTTGAACGGTACGACTCTGAAGCGCAGGATGTTCCTGGTGTCGACCGTGGTGCCCGGGAGAGCCGCCGGGGTGGCCGGGTTGCCGGCATAGTAGTCGTTGGTCGGTGCGCCGCCCGGGAACGGTCCGGGAGAATCGCTGTAGAAGACAAACTCGGTACCGGGGGCATAGTTCGAGAAGTCGATGATACAATCGACCCGCTCGGCGCAGCCGATCACCAGGTTGCCGTTGAAGGTCGCCGGGTTGAAGGGGACGATGTTGCCGGTAGCGGCTGACGGCGGCGCAGGCGGCAGGGATACCGGCTGGCTCAGGTAGCCCGCCTCGGTGCCGATCTGGACGATGGCCGGACCCGGAAGCGGCATGACCGGTACGGGGCCCACGGTCCCGTAGCTGGCGTCGTAGCGGAACTGGCCGACCGGCACCCCGACTGCCGCCGCGGTGTTGCCGGTGGTCACCTCGCAGCCGGGGAGCACCTCCAGCAGGTTGATGTTGAAGAACCGGGCGTTGCAGGCGTTCAACATCATGAACCGGAAGCGCCGCGGCTCCACCTCGACTACCGGCGCGACGGTGCCGTTGCAAAGGATGGTGTCGCCGAAAAATTCCGGCACGCAGGAGGGGTTGGGCGGCAGCAGATAGCCCCGCCCCTTCTTCAGGCGGTACAGTAGCGGATCGTAGATGTGGGCGTACCAGAGGTTGCCGGGGGTCTGCACCCGCGCGGGGGCAACCTTGGCCCAGGTGGGGTCGGTGGCCAGGGTCCCGGTGTTCGCGGTTCCGTTGACGAAGATCTTGTCCTGGAACACCAGCGGAATGAGGCTGGTGACCGGCGGGATCGAGGTTCCGAGTGCCGTTTCCTGTTGGAGGTCGAGGCAGAGATAGCCGGTAGCGAGGCCGGCGTAGGCGTTGGTCCGGGTGATCCCGTGGGCGTGGTCGTGGTACCACATGAGCCGGGTGCTCTGGTCGTTTGGGTAGTAGAGGTCGGCCTGACCGGGAGCCAGCGGTTTGCCGGGGATGTTGTCCATTACGCTGCCCGGGCCGTTCGGGAAGCTGAGGCCGGTACCTCCGGCGTTTCCGGGGGTCCACCAGTCGAACGGGCCCCCGTCGCTGATCCAGGGGACAAACCCGCCGTGCAGGTGGACGGCGATTCTGTTGTGTGCCTGTCCGTCGCTCGGCATCAGCATGGTGGGATCGCTCGGGATGATGTTGGAATTCGGTAACGTGTTGGTAACGCGCAGGCGTGTCCCGGTACCCCGGGCTGCGATCACCACACCACCCAGATGGCGTTTCACGCCGGTCGTCGAGTCGTAGTAACCCCACAGCGTGGTGGGCCCGAGAGCCGGGTGCAGGGTGTCGGTAAACTCCGCGGCGGTAACGTTGTACATCGTCGTGTTGACTATGGCCTGGTCAGGGGTGCCGTTCAGCACCGGGAGTCCGGCCGGGTCGTTGGCGTAAAAACGGGTGTTGGGAATAAGGCCAAGGACCTTGGGAGGCAGATCCAGGCCGCGCAGTTTGAACGCGGTACTTTTGAGCAGGGCAGGGCTCTGTGCAAAGGCCTGGGCGCTGCCCGTGCCCAACCAGCGGACCGGTAGGGGCAACATGGTCGCTCCGGCGGTGAGTGCCGATATCTGTAAGAATTTCCTGCGGCTGATATCCGTTTTCATGGTGGTCTCCTTGACGTTATCGTGTTTGGGGCGAAAACGTGCCGGTTTCCGTTGTCGGAACCTACGGCTCGGTCTCGCGGCGTCTCCAGAGCCACAACCCGCACAGGGCCGCCGCAAGAAGCACGAAGGTGCCCGGCTCAGGCACTGCGGAAACCGTGGCATCGTAGGTCAGAACCTCCAGGTCGAGCAGGTTGCCCGCCATGTCGGTGAAACCGGTAAAGCCGTCAGCAGATACAGGACCGAAAGCGTCGGTGAAGAAGTTGAATGGCGGGACCAGCAGCGGACCGAAAAGGCTCTTGAGGTCGTAGCTGGCAGGGAGACCGAAATCGTACACGCCCAACAGTTCGGAGGTGGTGCCGGTTCCGTCATCGATGCCAAAAGAAAGGCCGAGAGTTGCGGGGTTGAACGTGGCGAACAGCAGGTTGTTGAATTTGCCGTTAAAGGCAAGTGCCGCCGGCTGGGCAGTGACCGAGTCGAGTCCGCCGGTCAGCGAGATCGACCCGGCAAGATTCGACAACAGATACGGCGTGCCTGACCCCGCCGGCGTGTAGGTAGTTGCTGCGGTAGGGGTCAGTGATACGCGGTAGTTGACCTCGTATGCGGCAAAATCGAGGTTCAGCGCTGGGTTTTGGTACGCCGACGCTACATCTGCCGATCCCGAAAAGATGAAAGACGGGTAGGCATGTGCCTGTGTGGACAGGGGTGGAGATACCAGTGCCAGTAAAGCTAGTACCAAGATGATAACGTTGCCGATGTCTTGTCTTTTCATACAGTCCTCCTTCACGTGTGGTAAGAGTGTGGTGCAGCTTTAGTGGTGTTAGCTTCTGTGTGAGGTCTGCCCTGAGACCCGAACCCAGCAGTTGACGGGCTTTCATTCACAAACTGGTATTTGTTGTGCCGTCGTAAGCAAATTTGCAGCCAAAGCCCGTAAGATTTCGAGCAATAAACCTAACTTTTTGAAAAGACTTTGCTTCTTGTCTGCAGTGTAAGCTATTGTTATGTAAGGGTTTGTAAGAACATTGGAGGGTGTAAACATAGTCGACAGCGCCGGCGCTCGGCCGCCACCCATCTTTAGGAAACCAAACCCAAGTCAGGCGCTTTAACTATCCCAAAAACCGGCATATTTGCATGGAACGGACGCCTCAAGACCCAGTTGCCGGTGTCGGAATTGTTGACATGAATATTAAGGAGGGCTACCTTTTTATGACAGAAGAGAGATGACAAACTTTCGGAGAAATACTTACACGTGGGGTTGGACAATTCTGTCTCAGGACCTTTTTTATCAAGCAAAATCGCACAGATCCGATGCAGGCGCCTTTTCTGGTTGGCCGGCCTGCCAATTGTCGAGAAAACTTACAAACCTACGACAGACTCTCAGGCGAACGCCCGGCCGCATTCGGATTATCCTGGCTACAGGTAGGGCGTTATTCCGGACGCAGGGGGCTGATCGCGCATGGTGCGGGCTCGCTGAATGCGACTGCCCGGCGGGTTGTCGCCTGCCTCGTAGATACGCCTATGCCTTAATTATAGTACATTTACTGTGCAGCCGGAACCTCTGCCCGAAGGTTATCCACCGAGGGTGTGGACAACTTTGCGCTGGCTGTGGATAACATTCGGGCTTGTTACGCATATTTCGCTACTTTTGCAGATTGCCCACGTATTGTGCACCCGATGTAACTGCCTGTATTGTGGTTATAATGGTCGCAAGTGCCCTGCGCGGTGGTGGGGGGGCCTCCTTGGGTGGGCGCCGGGATGCAAAAACAGGGCAACAAAAGTGGATAACCCGGCCATTTTTACCCGATATCCGGGGTTCTGGCTCGAGCGAAAGGGGGGCTTTTAGGTGGTGCTATTCTAATGATGTGGCGGACAACAACCCCTTTAATTCGTCCGCGGGACCGGCGCTTTTAGGCTGCTTGCCCTCGCGTGTCCCGTTGGTACACTCTAACCCGAAAACGCCGAATTCCTGCTTCCAGCCAGTTGCTCTCGTCGGGTGAGCCTGCCATGGTCTGTACTAACGAAACAGCAATCGCTCCGACACCTGCCCGCGGTGTCACGGGCTTACACACTCTGGGCAATCTGGCACTGCTGGAGCTGCACACGGTTGCCTTCATCTGCTCGCGCAGCTGTCCCGCCGCTTTGGCGCCCAGGCTGCGCGACTGGGCTTCCCGTTGTCGCGCCGAGACGTGCGTCATCTCCGGTTTTCAATCCCCCATGGAAAAAGCATTGCTGCGGCACCTTCTGGACGCCGGTCTGCCGGTCATCCAGGTACTGGCCAGTGGCCTGCCGGCTTCGCTCGATGATGCGCTGCAGGCCCCTCTGGCGGCCGGGCGGCTACTGGTTATCACGCGCTATGCGGCAAGCGTGAACCATCCCTGCCGCGACAAGTGCTGGCAGCGTAACCGCATGTTGCTGGAACTGTCGGATGAGGTGGTGATAGGCTACGCCTCGGCTGGTGGGACGCTGGAGCGGTTTTGTCGCGAGTACGGCGGGATCAAGCGCTTCACCTTCGTTTTGCAGGGGGATGGCGGGTAGCGCCACCGGGACCCCGCTGCACTGACACGCGGGGACCCGCATTAAGGCATCGCTGAGGCGTTTCAGCGGGGCGGGGTCGATTGTCCGAGCAGCGAGGCGAGGGTAAGGGCGTTGCGGGGGGCGGCGCCTCCGGCGTCGTTGTTGAAATAGATGAAGACGTCCCGTTCCTGCGCCAGGTAGCTCCTGATCCGTGCGGCATCCTGTCCGAGCTGTTCTTTGCTGTATTCTCCGAAGTAATTTCCCTCCGATCCATGCCGGCGGAGATAGACGAAGTCCGCGGTGAGCGGCGGCTCGTCGAGGAAACTCGGCCGGTCTGCCATGCAGAGCGAGACGTTGTGCGACCGGCAGATTTCCACCACCTCGGGGGTGAGCCAACTCTCGTTTCTGAACTCGAAGGTGCAGCGCACCGGGTACTCCTGGAGCCGGGTCAGAAATTCCTTGAGCCGGCCCGGGTCGCACCGGAAGTCCGGCGGGAACTGCCAGAGTACGACCCGCAGTTTTTCCTTCAGGAGCCGGGCCGGCGCAAAGAACCGCTCCAGAGGCTCTCCGACGTCCTGCAGCCTCTTCAGGTGGGTGATGTACCTGCTACCCTTCAGCGCGAAGCTGAACTCGGGCCGGCTTTCCGCGTACCACTTGCTGAAGGTGTCGGGGGTCGGGGTGCGGTAGAACGTGACGTTCAGTTCGACCGTGGCGAAGACGCTGCCGTAATGGGCATACCACTGCTTTTGCGGCATCTCTTCGGGGTAGAAGTTGCCGCGCCAGTGACGGTAACTGAATCCGCTGCAGCCTATGAAGAGTTCTGCCATCGTCTTCCTCCCTCCTTTAGGAACTACCACGAGCGTTCCCAGCGCAACCCCAGGAAATCCGGCCCGATGACCGGGGCCAGGTGCGTCGCGTCTTCCGGCGTCACGAACAGTTTCCCCACCCCGTAGGCGAGTGCGCCCGCCGCCACCACGTCCCGCCAGCGGTGGTCGTCGTTGTCCACCCTGACCCAGGCGACGTACCCCGTCAGCATCCAGGCCGGAACTCCGTACTGCCAACCGTAGCGTTCCTCGAGAAAGGAGGCCCCCGAGGCGGCAAACGCGACATGCCCGGAGGGAAAACCGTACCCGTGGCCGGTTGGGCGCTCGCCCCAACTGGTCTGGTTGAAGCCGAGCCGGGCCAGCGAGTTGATGAGCTGGCTGGCGAGCGCGTTGCGCAGCCACTGCTTTTCGCCCTCGACGTCGTCGCGGAAATAGGAAATGGCGAAGGCGGTAACCGGCAGCGCGGACATTACCACATCCCCCGATATGCCATCGGCGCCCCGTGCCGGGTCAACCGCGCCCAAAAGTGCGGCCAGCAACGTAGCTGTTGCTGTCAGGCGTCGAATCGATTGCATGATTCGCTCCTTGGAGGTGGCGAGCGGTCCGTGCCAGGAACGGTTCCTGGCAGGTTCACGAGTAACCGGTGCAGGCCCCGATCTCGCGCAGGTTGTTGGTCGGGTAAATAATTTGTAATGAGTATACTCGGGGGAGGCCGGAGGGCTAGCGGTGCAGCTCCATTTTCGGTCTGTTTGGGGGGCTGGTGCATCCGGTTGAGCGAGGCGGCCCAGGTGCCTTGGCAGGTGGATAGCGGAACGCCGGGAACCTGGCGCGGGGGAGCGGAGCCGCGGTTGGAGGCCTGCGCACAAAAAAAGGCGGAGCCTTGGGGCCCCGCCTTTTCTAACGTGTGAGAGTCAACCGGTTACATCGTGTGGCACTTCTCGCAGTCGCCGGCGGAGGTGAAGGCATCCTTGCCGTTGTGGCAGGCGCCGCAGGACTTGCCGTGCTCCATGTCGCCCATGGTGAAGTGCTTCGCGCCGGCCTTGAAGGGGAAGACCTTGGTGTGGCAATCGGCGCATTTGTACGCCTCGAGGTGGAACTCGTGGCTGAAGGTGGCGTCGCCGCTCTCGGTCTTGAAGACAATCTTGCCCGGTTTGTACCCCTTGTGGCACTTGTTGCAGTCGCCGGCGGCGGAGAAGGCTTCCTTGCCGTTGTGGCAGGTGCCGCAGGATTTGCCTCTATCCATCTGGGCCATGGTGAAGTGCTGCTGGCCGGCTTTGAACGGGAACACCTTGGTGTGGCAATCCTTGCAGCCGTAGGCCGCAATGTGGAAGTCGTGGCTGAAGGTGGCCGGGGTGACCCCCTTGGCCTTGAAGGTGATGTCGTGGGGCTTCATCCCTTTGTGGCAGTTGCCGCAGTTGCCGGCCACGGTGAAGGCTTTCTTTCCGTTGTGGCACGCGCCGCAGGTCTTGCCCTTTTCCATCTGTGCCATGGTGACGCGGCCGTCTTTGCCGGTGATGATCTTGCTGTGGCACGCCTTGCAGTCGCCGTTCAGTTTACCCAGGTGGTTCGTGTGGCTGAACACGATCTCGCCGGCGCCTTTCACCTTGAACTCGATGTTGCGCGGTTTACCTTTATGGCAGCGGGTACAGCTCTTTACGTCGGTCACACTGAAGGCCTTGATGCCGGTGTGACAGGCACCGCAAGACTTGGTCTTCTCCATGTCTGCCATAGTGTAATGGTGCTTATCTTTCAGATTGAAGATTGCGTTGTGACAAATCTTGCAGTTATTGTTGTATTGTTTAAGATGAACCTGGTGGCTGAAGGTGACCGGATCGGCATTTTTGACGGGGAACTTGATGTCCTTTGTTTCGAGAGCCCAACCAGAAAACGGTGCAGCGCAAAGGATGAGCAACGTAAGAACGGCAAGGCGAAACTGCATGGTACACTCCTCATAACGTTGATATTTTGCTTTGCCGACCCCGGGCATAAGCCGCAATAATATACACAGGGAATCCTTAAGCGTCAATTCAAAAGTCTTGAAGAATTTTTATGTAACGTGTAGTGCTACCACAGCGTTCCAAGGAGGCAATGATGAAGGTAAGCCTGTTGTTTCTCGTCTTCCTGCTGACTGCTTTTCCGGCTTTGTCACAGGCCGCCTTTTACGAGTGGGTCGACTCCCAGGGCGTTACCCACTTCACCGACAACCACGACAGCATCCCGGCCAAGTACCGCTCCAAGGTCCGCAAACTCGACATTGCCGACCAGCCCGCTTCCGCCCCGGCGGCGGCTCCGGCCCCCCGGGCGCCGGAGCCGTCCGTCGCGCCCGCCAAACCGGCCGACTACGGGGGGCAGTCCGAGGATTGGTGGCGCGGGCGCTTCAAGGCGCTGCGCAGCGAATTGAAGGCGCTCGAGGACGCGCATGCCGCCAAACAGTCGAAGCTCGTCGAGCTGAGACGCAAGCGGGTGATCTATATGCGGGCCCAGGACCGCGAGGCGATTAACAGCATGCAGGCCGAGATTTCCACTAATGAGCTCCACATCTCCGAATTGCAGACCCAACTCGCCGACCTGGAGCGCCGGGCGACCCAGGCGGGGGTGCCGTCGGAGTGGCGCCAGTAGCTCTTTGGCCGCTTTATTAGCGGTTGCGGGGTTGGTTAAGCTGTGCTATAAAAAATTGCCGCATTAGACGATGGAGACTACTGATAACATGAACGGAATTGACAGGATAATCGATACCGCCCTCGCCGAGGACATCCACACCGGCGACATCACCACGCTTGCCATGCTCCCCAAGGCGCGCCGGATGCGCGCTCGGCTGATCGCCAAGGAACCCCTGGTCCTCGCGGGCCTTGCCGTGGCCGAACGGGTCTTCGCTAAGCTCGACCCCACCGCCTGCTTCAGCGCCAGTTTTGCCGACGGCGACAGGCTCGAGCCGGGCCAGGTGATCGCCCGCATCGAGGGTGACGCCTCGGCGCTTTTGCAGGGGGAACGCGTCTCCCTGAACCTGCTGCAGCGCATGAGCGGCATCGCCACCCAGACCGCCGCCTACGTGAAGGAGCTGGAGGGGACCTCCGCCCGGGTGGTCGACACCCGGAAGACCACCCCGGGGCTTAGGGTGCTGGAGAAGTACGCGGTCCGGGTCGGCGGCGGGACCAACCACCGCACCGGTCTCTACGACGGCGTTCTCATCAAGGAAAACCACATCGCAGCTGCTGGCGGCATCGCCGAGGCGGTACGCCGGGCGCGCGCCTACATCCCGCACACCCTGAAGATCGAGGTGGAGACCGAGACCCTGGACGAGGTCGGACAGGCGCTCGAGGCCGGGGCGGACATCATCATGCTGGACAACATGAGCCTCGAGCAGATGACCGAGGCGGTCGGCCTCATCGCCGGACGTGCGCTGGTGGAGGCTTCCGGCGGCGTGAACCTCGGCACCATCGGGGCCATCGCCAAGACCGGGGTGGACATCATCTCGGTGGGGGCACTCACCCACTCGGTCCGCGCGGCCGACATCTCCATGCTCATGGAGGAGTGTTGCTAGAGGCGAGCGTCGACGCCAGAATCCTGGAACTTTTCCGCCAAGGCGACGGCTTCGCCTCGGGCGAGGCGTTGAGCCGCCATTTGGGCATGTCGCGCACCGCCGTCTGGAAGCACATCAAGGGGTTGAGGAACCTGGGGTACCGCATCGAAGCGGTTCCCGCCCGGGGCTACCGGCTGGTCACCTCTCCCGACCTGATCACCCCGCTCGACCTTTCCGCGGGACTGGAAACCCGCAGGATCGGCGTCCGGCTGGTCTGCTTTAAGGAAACCGAGTCGACCAACGCGGTCGCCTTCCGCCTCGCCGAGGAGGGGGCCGTCGAGGGAACCGTCGTTCTCGCCGATGCCCAGAGTGCGGGAAAGGGGAGGCTTGGGCGCGTCTGGCTTTCCCCGCCCGGTGTGAACCTGTATTGCTCGGTGGTGTTGCGTCCCCCGATCTCTCCGGTTGCCGCCTGCCAACTCACCTTTCTCTCCGTGGTCGCCGTGGCCCGCGCCATCGAGCGCTGCACCACGCTTAAACCTCAGATCAAATGGCCCAACGACATCCTCGTAAAGGGGAAGAAGGTGGCCGGTTTGCTGAACGAGATGAACGCCGAGACCGAGAAGGTGAACTTCGTGGTGCTCGGCATCGGGGTGAACCTCAACATGCGGCTCGCCCAGTTGGGCAGCACGCTGCGCCATCCCGCCACCTCCCTTTTCGAGGAGGGAGGCGTCGAAGTGGACCGGGTCGGCTTCACCCGCACGCTGCTGGTCGAACTGGACCAGCTCTACGACCGGTTCCTCCAGGAAGGCGACGCGCCGGTTCGCGCGGAATGGCTCGAACGCTCGGCGATCAGGGGGCGCCGCGTCCATGTGAGTTGCGGCAACCGCGAATTCGAAGGCGTGGTCGAGGGGGTCGATTCCTTCGGCGCGCTCTTGGTCAAGCCTGCCCAGGGTCCGCTGGAGACGGTGCTCTCCGGCGACGTGACGCTCATTTGAAGCCCGGACAGGTGCAGTAACCCGCGGTGCCGGGGGATTCCTCCGTCTCCCCTGTGGTCCCAGCGCATCGGGCGGTTACGGTAGCAACGCTTACGTGATGGTAGTACTGCGGTCCGGGGCCATAACGGCGCCGGCCCGGGCAACTTGGAGGTTTTCTTTGCTGCTGGTGATCGATGTAGGAAACAGCAATATAGTATTGGGCATCTACCACGAGGAGCGGCTGGTCAAGGACTGGCGTGTCTCCACCGATAAGTTCAAGACCACCGACGAGTACGGCATCCTGTTCCACGACCTCTTCAGGCTGGCGGGGATCGTATTTACCGACGTGAAGGACATCATCATCTCGTCGGTGGTGCCGACCCTGACCGGCGTACTGGAGAAGCTGGCCCGCCAGTATTTCGAGATCACCCCCTATGTGGTCGGCCCCGGGATCAAGACCGGGATGTCGATCCACTACGACAATCCGAAGGAGGTCGGGGCGGATCGCATCGTCAACGCCATCGCCGGCTTCGAAAAGTACCGCACGGCGCTCATCATCGTCGACTTCGGCACGGCGACCACCTTCGATTATGTCAACAAGAAGGGTGAGTACTGCGGCGGCGCCATCGCCCCCGGTCTCATGATCTCCATGGAGGCGCTGTTCCAGAAGGCGAGCAAGCTCCCGCGGGTGGAGATCGCGCGTCCGCCCAGCATCATCGCGAAGAACACGGTGAACTCCATGCAGGCCGGCATCTTCTTCGGCTACGTGGGGCTCGTCGACGGCATCGTGCAGCGCATGAAGGGGGAGGGGAAGGAGAACCCGAAGGTGATCGCGACCGGCGGCCTGGCTTCGCTCATCGCCCCCGAGTCGACCACGATCGAGTCGGTGGACGAGTTCCTTACCCTGGAAGGGCTGAGGATCATCTACCTGAGGAACAAGTAACTGGGAACTTTGCGGTTAAAGTCAAAGCTGGGGATTCATATCCAAAAGGGGTTGAACGGATCTTTCCGTTAAAAGGAGGTCGCCAGGCGCCAAGGAGTCAGCAGGAGTTCGGGGCATATAGTTTCGTTTGCTTTACTCACAGGTCAAATTTCGTTCGGTAGGTCAGCGATTGATTTTATTCCAACGGGGGGCACTATGGGAAGGTATGAAACGGTAAAACTGCGCAATCTCGGTATTGTAGCTCACGGCGGTGCCGGTAAGACCTCGCTTAGCGAGGCTATCCTCTTCGACACCGGCATGATCGACCGCTTGGGCAGGGTCGACGACGGCACCTCCACGATGGATTTCGAACCCGAGGAGATCAAGCGGCGCATCTCCATCACCTCCTCCCTGGACCACTGCGAGTGGAAGGGGCATTCCATTCATCTGGTGGACACCCCGGGCTACGGGAACTTCATCGCCGACACCCGGGCCTGCATGAGGGCGCTCGACTGCGCCGTGGTCATCCTCTCCGCCATCTCGGGCGTGAAGGTGCAGACCGAAGAGGTCTGGCAGTGGGCCAACGAATTCGAGATCCCGCGCATCGCCTTCGTCAACAAGATGGACCGCGAGCGCGCCAGCTTCTTTAGGGCCATCGACGACATGGAGAAGGCGCTGGGGGCTCGCGGTGTCGCTGTGCAGATACCGATGGGTGCCGAGACCGACTTCAAGGGCGTCATCGACCTGATCCGCATGAAGGCGTACAGCTTCTCTGACGACCAGTCCGGCAAGTTCACCGAGGGGGCGATCCCGGCCGCCTACCAGGACGAGGCCATAAGGCTGCGCGATCTGATGGTCGAGACGGTGGCCGAGGCCTACGACGCCCTCACCGAGAAGTTCCTGGAAAGCGGCGAATTGACCGAGGAGGAGATCCTGGACGGCCTCAGGGTCGGCACCATGCGCAACACTTTCACCCCGGTCCTGTGCGGCTCCGCCACCATGAACATCGGCGTACCCCAGCTCTTGGACGCGGTCTGCGACTACCTCCCTTCGCCCTTGGACCGCACCAAGGCGGTGGGGATCGATCCCAAGACCGAGGCGATCGTCGAGCGCGGACCTTCGGAGAGCGAGCCCTTCTCGGGGCTGGTGTTCAAGACCACCTCGGACCCCTACACCGGCAAGATCACCATCTTCCGGGTCTACTCCGGCGTGCTCAACTCCGATTCCACCCTCTGGAACTCGACCAAGGGGGTTCAGGAGCGCATCGGACAGATCTACGAGCTGGAAGGGAAGAAGCAGCACCCGATCAAGCAGGCGGTGGCCGGCGACATCGTGGCGGTCTCGAAGCTTAAGGAAACCGTCACCGGCGACACCCTGTGCGACGAGGCGAAGCCGATCCTCTATGAGCCCGCCCAGCAGCTGCAGCCGGTGATCTCCTACGCCATCGAGCCTAAGACCAAGGCCGACGAGGACAAGATCCACTCGGCGCTGCACCGCATGATCGAGGAGGAGCCGACCCTGGAGTCGCACCGCGACACCCAGACCAAGGAATTCATCATCTCGGGCATGGGGCAGGTGCACCTCGAGGTGATCGTCGAGAAGATGAAGCGCAAATTCGGCGTCGAGGTGCTCCTCAAGACCCCCAAGGTCCCCTACCTGGAGACCATCCGGGGCTCGGCCAAGGTGCAGGGGAAATACAAGAAACAGTCCGGCGGGCGCGGCCAGTACGGCGACTGCTGGATCGAGCTTTCCCCCATGCCGCGCGGCGAGGGGTACCTGTTCGAGGACAAGATCGTGGGGGGCGTGATCCCGCGCCAGTACATCCCGGCGGTCGACAAGGGGATCCAGGAGGCCGCCAAGGAAGGGTTCCTGGCCGGCAACCAGGTGGTGGACTTCAAGGTGGCACTCCTCGACGGCTCCTTCCACACGGTCGACTCGTCCGAGATGGCCTTCAAGGTGGCCGGTTCCATGGCGTTCAAGAAGGCGATGGAAATGTGCAAACCGGTTCTCCTTGAGCCGATCGTCAACATGAAGGTGACGGTCCCCGACGAGAACATGGGTGACGTGATCGGCGACCTCAACTCCCGGCGTGGCAAGGTGGTCGGCGTGGAACCCAAGGCCAACTCGCAGATCATCCGCACCGTGGTGCCCATGTCCGAGGTGCTTACCTACTCGAACGACCTGCGCTCCATGACCAGCGATCGCGGTCTGTTCTCCTCGGAATTCTCGCACTACGAGGAAGTCCCCAGCCACCTGGCGCAGAAGATCATCAGCGAGGCGCAGGCGCAGAAGGGGAACGGCAACGGCAACGGCAACACCCACTGACCAGGCACCGCTTTGGCGAAAAACTCCTCCCTCCCCCGCGGGGAGGGTTGGAGCGGCAAGGCAGCGCTTGATCATTTGAAGAATCCAGCATGACACCCAAGGACAATCAAAGGAGGACCAGCAACATGTCGAACGATTTCACTCCGGACGCAGACGACCAGCTGCCAGAAAAAAAGAGCTCACAGCAACTGCTTCTTCTGCTTCTTTTGTTGCTCGTTCTCCTGTTCGTGTATCTCTACTACTTCACCAGCTTCATCAGGCCGCGCACCGAGGAGCCCAAGCCGCAGCCGGTCGCCGTTGCACCGGTGAAAAAGCCGCTCCCGCCCAGGCCGCAAGCCGCGACGGGTGAACCGGCTAAGGCCGCCCAACCGGCCGCCAAGCCCGGGGAACCCAAGGTCGCCCAGACGCCGGCCAAACCGGGCGCACCCGCCAAGGAGGCCGCGGCAAAACCCGCCAAGGAAGTTCCGGCCGCCAAGCCTGCACCGGCTGCCAAGGAGGCCGCAGTGAAGCCCGCCGCCAAACCGGCTCCGGCCGGTAAGGAAGCCGCAATCAAACCGGCTGCAGCCGGCAAGGAGGCAGCCGGCGCCAAGCCTGCACCGGCCGCCAAGGTAGCTCAGGCCGCCAAGGAGACCAAACCAGCCGCCGCGGCCGCCAAGCCGGGAGCTGCCAAGCCTGCCGCCCAGGCGAAGCCCGTGCAGAAGGAAGGCGCATCGGTAAAAACAGCGAGCGCAGCCAAGAAGGCACCGGTCGCCAAGCCGGCCGCCTTTGCCCTCGAACTCGGCGACCTGGCCGAAAGCGAAGTGAACTCGGTCCTAGCCAAGCTGAAGCAGGCCGGTATCGGCAACGTCGTGAAAAGCAAGACCCACAAGGGCGAACTGATGCACCGGCTGTTCCTGGCCGATTTCGCCGACCGCAACGAGGCCGTCGAGGAGCTGGAGCGCCTGAAACAGACGGCACCCGACGCCTTCATGCTCAAGGAGAACGGCCGGTACGCGGTGTATGCCGGTTCCTACATGCGCGACGCAAAGGCCGCGAGCGAGCAAACCCGCCTGCAGGCCAAGGGGGTGCAGCTGCTTCCGAAAACTGCCAACCTGCCGGTCACCGTCCTCAACGTGCGCGCCGGCGCCTTCGCCAACCAGGCTGCCGCCGACAAGGCGGTCAAGTCCCTTAAAAAGGCCGGCCTGACTGCCAAGGTGGTAAGGACTGCCAAGGTCGAAAAGTAGATGACCCAACCGGCCGACAAGGTCACCTTCAGGATCTCCTCCGCGGCAGCACCGTTTGTCGGTGCGGACAAGCCGCGTCAGGACCGCCTGCGGGCCGCCGCCGGGCAGGCGGGGCTCGCGCCTCTCGATTCGGTGCTCCTGGTGTACTACCTCTGCCAGGACCCGGACCCCGAGGTTAAGCGCGTCGCGCTGGAGACGCTGCGCGGGCTCGACGTCCCGTTCGTCACCCGGCTCCTCGACGAGCCGGGCCTGCACCCGCGCATCCTCGACCTGCTGGTGAAGCTGCATGGGCGCAACAGCGTGCTGGCCCCGCTGCTGGCCTCCCATCCCATGCTGAGTCCGCAGGCCGCTGCCTTTCTCGCCGAACTGCGCGCCCGGAGCGTCGTGCAGGAGCAGCAGCTGCAGCCGATATCGGAAGCCGAGCCGGAGCCGGCGGTGCCGCCCCTTGCTGAAACGCTGGACGACGAGGCCTGTGAGGGCGAGCTCGACGTCGCGAACAACGGGGCGGGGGCCGACGAAGCGGACGAGCCCGTCGAGGAGGACGAAGAGTACCAGTCCAAATACCAGCAGGCGCAGTCCATGGGGATCGCCGACAAGATCAAGATGGCGATGACCGGCGACAAGGAATGGCGCAGTCTCCTGATCAAGGATTCCAACAAGCTGGTATCCAGCGCGGTGATTAAAAACCCGCGCATGACCGAGGGCGAGGTGCTGACCATCGCCAAGTCGGCCGTGCAAAACGACGAGATCATCCGGGTCATCTGCGCCAACAAAGACTGGGTGAAGAACCCCCTGATCAGGAAGGCCCTGGCCGAGAACAACAAGACGCCGCTGCCGGCTGCGCTGCGCTTCGTTGCCACCCTGCCCGACAAGGAACTCGCCATGATGGCCAAAAGCAAAAACATCTCATCGGTAATCGCTTCGCAGGCCAGGCGAATACTGCTGGCAAAAAATAAAGACAGGTAAACGCAGGGGGAGTGTCATGGCCTTGGTGAATCAGGCAAAACGCGAAATCAACGCAAAACTCGTATTTTTCGGCCCCGGGCTTTCGGGTAAGTCGACGAATTTAAAGCACGTCCACGGCAAGTTGAAGCAGGAGTTCCGCGGCGCCATGAAGGTGATGAGCGTCCAGGAAGCGCGCATGCTCTTCTTCGACTTCACCCCTCCCGGCGACGGCAACGTGCACGGTTTCAAGGTCCGCTTCCACGTGTACACCGTCTCCGGCGAGGTTGTCGAACCGGCGGCCTGGAAGATGGTCCTCAAGGGTGTGGACGGCATCGTTTTCGTGGCCGACGCCTCTCCCGAGCGCTCCGTCGCCAACCGCGAGAGCCTGGACAGCCTGGAGACCTTCTTGAAAGGATACGGCCAGAGCCTCTCCAGCGTACCGGTGGTGGTTCAGTACAACAAGTGCGACCTCCCCGACGCACTTCCCGTGGACGACCTGGAGCGTCTCCTGAACCCCTCACGGCACCCAAGCTTCAAGGCGAGCAGCCAAAGCGGCGAGGGGGTCTTGCAGAGCCTGCTCGCCCTGGTGAAGAGCGTATTGACCGAACTGCGCAGCCGTGGCATCGAGGGGGGCGCCGCAGTCGAGGAGCTGCAGAATATCGTCGAAGGTCCTGCCCGGGCGACAGCTCAGGCCGCGCCTGCTGCGTCTCAGGAGTCGCCAGCCGTCGTGTCTGCAGCGCCTGGCGCCGATGAGCCTCTCACCCTGGAAATCTCCGGAGCCCCCACACCGGCCGGTGCAGGCCGGTTCAGCCTGCCGCTCACCATGCGCTGCGGCGCCCGGACCAAGTCGGTCCTGTTGAACGTCTCACTCTCCCTGGACGAGGAATAGCGGCCGATGGGGCCCGACCTCGACCCCATGCTGTTGGCGCGACTGCTGCTCGCCTCGCTATTGGGCGCCTTGATCGGGCTGGAACGCGAGATCCACGGCCGGCCCGCCGGCTTTCGCACCCACCTCCTGGTATCCTTGGGCTCCTGCCTCTACGTCATAACCTCCGTCGAGTTCTACCGTCTCTTCGGCAACTTCTCCGGGACCGGGCCCATAGGCGTCGATCCCGGGCGCGTCGCCGCCCAGGTGGTGACCGGGATCGGCTTTCTGGGGGCCGGCGCCATCATCAGGGAGAAGGCCTCCATCCGGGGGCTCACCACGGCCGCCTGCCTCTGGGTGGCCGCCGCGCTCGGTCTTGCCTGCGGGATCGGACTTTTTTACCTGGCGATCAGCGTCACGCTGGTGGCGCTCGTCAGCCTGCTTTTGTTGAAACAGGTCGAGAACCGGCTCCCCAAGGACCTTTATTTCCTGGTGCAGGTCTGGGGCGAAGACAGCGCCGACCTTGCTGCCCAGATCGATACGGCGCTCAGGGAACGCGGCATCACCCCCCTGGGCGGGAAGTACGATAAGGACGTGGCACAGCAGCGTCTGTTCATGGAGTTCCAGGTGAAGCTTTCCGGGAAGGCAAGCGCCGGCGAATTACTGGAGGGGCTCAGTGCGCTTGCCGGTATCAAGCGGGTACGGGTCGAGTGACCCGCGAGCGTCGTCTGTTCTCGCTCGGTTCCACTTCGCGGACAGGACCGTAGGCGCTACCCCAGGTGCAACGGTAGGACCACAAAAGGAGGAAGCACGATGGCAGAGCTTAAGGGAAGCAAAACGGAGCAGAACCTCTTGGAGGCCTACGCGGGCGAGTCGATGGCACGCAACAAGTACACCTTTTTCGCCTCGGTGGCCAAGAAGGAAGGGTACGAGCAGATCGCCGCCCTTTTCCTGGAAACCGCAGAAAACGAGCGCGAACACGCCAAGCTCCACCTGAAGGCCTTGGGCGGCATCGGCGACACGGTGACCAACCTGAAGGCGGCTGCAGCAGGCGAGTTCGCCGAGTGGACCGAGATGTACCCGCGCATGGCCAAGGAGGCCAGGGCAGAGGGGTTCACCGCCATCGCCGTCATGTTCGAGGGAATAGCCAAGATCGAGAAGGAGCACCAGGAGCGCTACAAGGCGCTGCTTGCCTCCCTCGAGGAGGGTACCGTCTTCAAAGAGGGTGAGCCGGTGCGCTGGAAGTGCCGCAACTGCGGACATATCCACGAGGCGAACGAGCCGCCGCAGCTCTGCCCGGTCTGCCACCACCCCAAGGCGTACTTCGAAAGGACCGCCGAGAACTACTGATATTGCGCCGGGCGAGGGGGAGTGCATTCCCTCGCCCGGCACTCCACGCACTTCGGCCGCTCGCCAACCGTTTTCCTTAGTTAGCCCACTAAACCCTTGTATACAGCGAAGCTTGCGTGCTATGATGTGCCCGGTTTTCATTAGCTAAGGAGGCTTCGCATGGCAATCATCACCATTTCCCGGGAAATGGGCACCGGCGCCTACGCCATCGCCAAAGAACTGGCCAAAAAGCTGAAGTACACCCTGATCGACCGGGTGAAGATCGAGGAGTTGGCTCCCCAGTACGGGCTGACCTCCGAGATTCTGGAGAGGGTTGATGAGAAGCCGCCCTCCTACCGCACCGCCGAAGACCGGCTGCAGGCTGCCTATCTGAGCACCATGGAGCTGATCCTCCTGGAGAGCGCCCGCAAGGGGAACGTGATCCTCTACGGCCGCGGCGCGCAGGACCTGGTTGAGGGGCTTGGCAACGTCCTCAAAGTCCGTTTCGTTGCCCCCTTCGAGCACCGTGTCGAGAAGTTCGCCGAGCGCGAATGGATCGATCCCGAGCTGGCTCGCGACTTGATCCGCAAAAGCGATCACCAGTTGGGCGGTTTCATCCATTTCTACTTCAACCGGGACTGGAACAACCCCATGTCCTACGACATCATGTTCAACACCACCCGGGTCTCGCCAAGTTCGATGGTGGAGGCGGTCATCGCCGCCGTCAAGGATTCGCGCCTCAAAGAAGACGAGGAGCGTTCCATGGAGCTTTTGGAGGACCTGATCCTGGCCAAGCGGGTGCAGGTCGAGGTGCTGCGTTCCGGATCGGTGCGCATCCTGCAGTGCGGCATTACCGCAGAAGACGGCGTGGTGACCATTACCGGCCACGTGCAGTCCGAGGCAGAGATCGAGGAGGCGCTGCGCCTGGCCCGCTCCGTGCCGGGAGTGAGCGACGCCGAGAGCGAGATGGACGTGATCAGTTTCAAGCCCGTCAAGGACTGAGGCGCTACCGTCTAGATACCGAAAACGAAAAAGGGGCCCCTTCCGGGCCCCTTTTTTTGCGTGCGTACCGCCTATTCATTTTGCTGCCGCCACCATTTTACCCACTTTCCGAGCCGCCACAAACTCTCTCTCCCCCCTCGCGGGTGAGGGCCGAGTGAGGGGAAGCTGCCACCAGCGATGTCAGTTCTCCGATGCCCGGAGCTTCGTTTCGCTCAACCTCAACCTCAACCTCAACCTTAGTTTTTGGTTCAGCCTGCCTTTATTTTCTTGAGCGCCTCGACGCAGGCATAGGGAATCGCCATGTTGCCGCGGCCGGTGCCGATCATGATGCCGTCTTCGATGCCGTGGTAGTCCGAACCGCCGGTCCAGGCCAGCCCGTGTCTCTCGGCGTAGGCGCGCAGCCAGGCGCTCTCCTGGTCCCCGCAGATGTTGTTGAACGCCTCCACACCCTGAAGTCCCAGGGCGCGCAGTTCGTCAAGCACCGCCGTGAGCGTGGCGCGTTCCGCCGTTATGCTGGTCGGGTGCGCCAGGACGGCAACGCCGCCGAGCCTCTTGATGGTGGCGAATGCCTCGGCCACCGGGAAGTAGCGCTTCGGGACGTCGCAAGGGATCAGGTACCGGACGAAGGCGTCTTGCATGTTGGCTACGTACCCCTTGCCGACCAGCACCTGGGCAATGTGCGGCCGCCCGAGGGCGCCGCCGGCCAGGGCTGCCGCCTCGGCCGCCGCGATGGGCGCCCGTCCCTCGACGGAGAGCTTCAGGTTTATCTTGTCGATGATCGCCTCGCTGCGTGTCTCGCGCTTGTCGCGGAAATCCTTCAGGGTGGCGAGCAGTTCGGGGTCGCGATGGTCCACAAGGTAGCCGAGCAGATGCACGTCGCGGTACGGACCGAAGGCGACCGACAGTTCCAGAGCGGGAAGCACCTCGAGCCCGCAGGCTGCACCGGCGGCCAGCGCCTCGTCGATACCGTCCACGGTATCGTGGTCGGCGATGGCGATCGCCTTGAGACCCAGCGCGCAGGAAAGGGTGACCAGTTCGGTCGGGGTGCGTACGCCGTCCGAGCGGGTTGAGTGCAGGTGCAAATCGATCAGGTCGTTCATGTACTCTCCTTGTAGTTGCAGGTCATTATAGGGTTTTTGCCCATTTCTGCAACTCTTAAGCGCCCGCTCGGATTATCGGTTGCCTTGACCCATGGCTTCTTGTATAAGGAGGCTTGCAGTTTAGCGATGCAAGGTGCCGGTCGGCTAGCGGCGCGAAGGGGTTTTGTTTGGCAAAGATGAGGCTGGGCATGGCGGTTGCCGTAACCGCGCTGGTGATTTTCATCCTGGGGGGGCTTGCGACCTTCACCGGGCTCGGTCTGCTGGCCTTCATGAAACACAAGGACGTGCTGGGACTGGGGAGCGGCGAGAGCATGGGGGTCTCGCTGGTGATCGTCGGCCTGATCGGCTCGGTCCTCGGCGTGGTCCTGATGCGCTTTTATCGGAACCGGGTCTGACATGCAGGGAGAGCAGATCCACCAGGCGATGGCCATCCTTGCCGAGGCGGTTAAGGAAAGGGGCTGGGTGACCCCCGCGGTGACCATAGTTGCCACCCAGGACCGCGACCCGTTCAAGGTGCTCATCTCCTGCATCCTCTCCCTGCGCACCCGGGACCAGACCACCGCCGAGGCCTCCGCACGGCTCTTCGCGCTGGCCGACACGCCGCAAAAGCTCGCCAAGCTGGACCTTGAACGGATCGAGACCGCGATCTATCCCGTCGGCTTCTACCGCAACAAGGCGGGTCAGATCCGGGAAATCTCCCGCCAGCTCACCGAGGACTACGCGGGGGAGGTCCCCGAGGACCTGGACCGACTGCTCAAGTTCAAAGGGGTGGGGCGCAAGACGGCCAATCTGGTGCTGACGCTCGGACACGGCAAGCCCGGCATCTGCGTCGACATCCACGTGCACCGCATCAGTAACCGCTGGGGGTATGTCAAGACCAGGACCCCCGAGGAGACCGAGTTCGCCTTGAGGGGGAAGCTCCCGCCGGAGTACTGGATTCCCATTAACGATCTGCTGGTCACCTTCGGCCAGAACCAGTGCACCCCCGTTTCTCCCCGCTGTTCCAGTTGTCCGCTCTTCGCCCTTTGCGACCGGGTGGGAGTGGAGAAATTTCGCTGATTCGCATTGCAGAGTTAGCCCAAAAAGGTTATAATGCAAACCCTGTTCTAATACCGTTGCCTGATCAACTCCGTTCAGCGGGGCTGACTGTTATCCGCTGGTGCAGGCGCATCGGCCACCTTGGGGGAAATTTATGCTGAAAAAGATCGGTTTTGTAGGGCTGGGAACCGTTGGCGTGCACATGGCGGCCAACCTTGCCAAGTCGGACTATCAATTGACCGTTTTTGACGAGGATGCTCAGGCGGTTGCCGAACTGGCAAAGCTTGGGGTGAAAGTGGGTACCACGCCGGCCGCGACCGCCAAAGGGCAGGACATGGTCATCGTGATCGTTCCGGAGAGCCAGGTTCTGGTCTTCGGCGAGAACGGCGTCCTTGAGGGGATCGACCCCGGGACCATCCTGGTCGACATGGGGACCCACTGCATTGAAACCATCGAGCGCATGAGCCAGGAAGCTGTCAAGCGCCGCGTCATGTTCCTGGAAGCGCCGGTGTGGGGGACCAAGGAGCACGCGTCCAACGGCCTGCTTACCATCATCGCTGGCGGCGACGAGTCGCTTTTAGGGCGCTGCCGCGAGCCTTTCTCCTATTTCGGCCTCAACATCATCCATGTCGGCAAGATCGGCTCCGCGACCCGGATGAAGCTGATCGTGAACCTCTTGCAGGGCGAGATGATGCAGTCGCTTTCCGAGGGACTGGTGCTGGGCGAGAAGATGGGCTTCAAGGCCGACAAGATCCTCGAAGTGCTCGACTCCGGCGGGGTGGCTTCGCCGCTCTTCCATTCGAAGGGACGCAGCATCGCGCGTGGCGACTTCAGCCGCAACCTGGCGCTCAAATACGTGCACAGCCAGATGATCCGCGTGCTGGAGACCGCCGAGAGCCTCGGCCTGGAGCTTCCGGCCGCCAAGACCGTCTGCGCCGTCTACGCGCAGGCCGTGGAAGACGGCAGGGGCGAGGAAGACTTCTCCGCCATTGTGAAGCTGCTGCGCAAGTAACTGCTCCACATCTGAAACAAAAAAGGGCGCCCTCACCGGAGGCGCCCTTTTTTATATGCGCGCCGCTGGCTGGGCATCAGCACAGGCGGCTAGTATTCCGGATGACAAGATGTCCTCCGATTCTTCGAAACTCCTAAAAACCATCGTGCCATTTTCATCCCATTAACCCCGTTTCCCGCGGTAGTTCCTGCCGCTAACCCCCATAAAGCATTGCCGCACGGCCCGCTACATGATATGTATGGCAGCACGACAAAAGCCTAAGGCGCTCCTGCTACCTTCCTTCCTTTGGTTGCGGCAAGGGGGAGGCTGCCACTGCCGACTCCCGTTGGCAGTTCAACGCCTTTAGCGCAGGTTCGATTGATTCAGGAGCTTCAATGACCAACAACGACGTATTCCGCCGGCTGCGTTATGCGCTGGACCTCAGCAATCCCACCCTTATCGAACTGTTCAAGCTTTCCGGCAAAGATCTGAAACAGGCCGATGTCCTCGCACTTCTCAAAAAAGAGGATGACGAAGGCTTCGAGCCGTTGAGCGATGCCCTGATGGAGGCATTTCTCGACGGACTTATCGCGCTCAGGCGCGGCAAGCGTGAGGATGCAGCTCCTGCGCGGGCGAGCGCAGGCCTGAGCAACAACGATATCCTGAGGAAGATTCGTATAGCCCTCGAGCTGAAAGAGGCCGACATGCTGGCCGTTTTTAAACTTGCGGGGTTCCCGACCTCCAAGTCGGAGTTGAGCGCCCTGTTCCGGACTAAGGGGCATGACAACTACAAGGAGTGTGGCGATCAGCTGCTGAGGAATTTCTTGAAGGGCCTTACCATCAAGTACCGGGACAACCCGGCCAAGCAGTGACAGATTGACAGAAGGCAGGGCAGGGGAGTTTATGGGTGAGAAAGTATTGGATACGCCGGCAGCGCACGACGAACAGACGCAGGATTTCGGGCCGGGGCTCCGCAAGATTCGCCGCCGCCGCTGGTTTCTCTGGGTGGTGTTGATTGTGTATTTGCCGACCATGTGGACCACCCAGCAGATCACCCATTCGTTCCAGGCCTGCATGCCGGTATTCTTCGCTTGGCTGGCGTTTCTGATTGTTGCTGCTGCGGTCTCCGCGACCGCCAAATGTCCACGTTGCGGCAACTACTATCACATGCACGGCATGGCCCTTTTGTACCTGCGCAAATGCCTGCACTGCCAGCTTCCCCTGAACGCGGACCGGCGCAAGGGGTAGTCCAATTGACAAGGGACGTTCAGGCCAGCCAATGGACAATTGACAATTGACGACTAAAATCTTCAGCTGATGGCGGTTCTTGAAAAGGTTTCGCCCGCCGCCTACTCATTTCCTCAGATCTTCTCCATGGCTAGCGGCTTTAGCCTAGACTGTTCGTTCTTTGCGTCTCAGCGTCTCAGCGTCTTCGCGTTAAAGTCTCTGCCTTAGGTTTTCTCCGATATCCCCATACTTGCTTCCTTGGCTAATGTTTTCGCTTTTCGTTTTACGGTTTCCCCGGTTTCTCATCCTTCAGGAGGGAAGAAATGAAAAGAAGAGCTTTTTTAAAACTGGTCGGTCTGTCGGCACTCTTTCACCAGTGGCTGTTGCGCGGGGTCGGGGCCGCCGAGGGGCCGGTCGTCGCCGTTGCCGACGGCAAGGACTACGCCCAGATCACTCGCAACGCCATTGCCGCCTTGGGCGGCATGAAGCGCTTCGTGAAAAGCGGCGACGTGGTCGTGGTCAAACCGAACATGGGATGGGACCGCACCCCTGAGCAGGGTGCCAACACCAACCCGGTCGTGGTGCGCGCCGTGGTCGAAGAGGCGCTCAAAGCCGGCGCCCGCAAGGTGAAGGTCTTTGACCGCACCTGCAACGACGACCGGCGCTGCTATGTCAACAGTGGCATGGTGGCGGCGCTCAAAGGGATGAAAAACGTCGAGCTGAAGTACATCGAGAACGAGCGCTTCAAGAAGGTCGACCTGAAAGGGAAGGCCATCGACCACTGGGAACTCTACGACGAAGCACTCAATGCCGATGTCTTCATCAACGTCCCGGTGGCCAAGCACCACCAACTGACCAAGTTGACCTTGGGGCTCAAAAACGTCATGGGTGTCATGGGCGGCCGGCGCGGATCCATCCACAAGAACATCGACGAGGCGCTCGCCGACGTGAACCGGGTGCTCAAGAGCCATCTCGTTGTTATCGACGCCACCCGGGTCCTCATCGCCCACGGTCCGCAGGGCGGCGACGTCGCCGACGTGAAGTATCTCAACAAAGTGATCGCCTCCACCGACATCGTCGCCGCCGACGCTTATGCAACGACCCTTTTCGGGCACCGTCCCGATGAGATCGCGGTCACGGTCGCGGCGTACAAGCGGGGGCTGGGTGAGATGAACCTGAAAAAAGTGCGCGTCGTGCGGGCCTGAGCGGATGAAAAGAGTCACGACCGCCAGAATCTCGCAACTGTTGTTCCTGCTCGTTTTCCTGGTGCTGTTCGTACAGACCGAGTACCGCGGTTCCGACACCATTCCGGCCGCCATCAACAGCTTCTTCCGTGCCGACCCTCTGGTTTTGGTGAGCTACCTGGCCGCCAACCGCAGCTGCATCTGGCTCCTCTTCCCGGCGCTTTTGATGGTGGTCTTCACACTGTTTCTGGGCCGTTTCTTCTGCGGTTGGATCTGTCCGCTGGGAACCGTCCTCGATCTGGTAACCGGAAAGATCGAAAAGAGCGTTCCCCTCAAGGTCCTCAAGGGGAACCTGAAGTACTGGCTACTCCTGCCGCTTGTAGTCACGGCTTTTTTTCATGTGAACCTGGCCGGTCTGCTCGACCCGATCGCCATCCTGGTGCGCGCCTGCACCTTCTTTCTCTATCCGCTTATCGGCGATACGGTGCGCAGCAGTTGGGTGGGCCTCTACCGGGTGATCGGAGAGCGTCGCGACCTGGTTGCCCCGGGGTACGCGCTGCTGCGCGATCACCTGCTCCCCTTTAGGGAAACCTTCTACCCGCTTGCCTTCCTCTCAGCGCTTTTTTTCTTCGCCATCGTCTTTATCGAGCGCTACGAAACCCGCAACTGGTGCCGCAACCTCTGTCCGCTCGGCACTCTTTTGGGGCTCCTCGCCCGGTTCTCGCCCTTCCGGCGTACACCGGCCACCCTATGCAGCGACTGCCGTGCCTGCCGCTCCGTTTGCCCCACCTCGTTCGACGAGGATCGACTGCTCCAGGAAGAGTGCATCCTCTGTCTGGAGTGCCAGGACACCTGCCGCAAGGGGAGGGTGAAATTTGCCTGGTCCGCTGCGGGCTCCGCCGGCGACAGATACCTCCCTGAAAGGCGCGTTCTTTTGGGCGGTCTGGTATCCGGCTTCCTGGTCTCGGGGCTGTTCCGTTTCCGCAGGCCGGAGGCCCAGGCGCGCTTGCTGCGTCCGCCCGGCGTGCAGTCCGAGGAGGAGTTCCTCAAGAAGTGCGTGCGCTGCGGCGAGTGCTTGAAAGTCTGTCTCACTGGCGCCCTGTACCCGGCCATTACCCAGGCCGGCGTCGAAGGGATCTACACGCCACTCGTCACTCCGCGGCTCGGTTACTGCGAGTACAACTGCACCTTGTGCGGTCAGGTCTGTCCCACCGCTGCCATCCCGAGCCTCCCCGTGGCGCAGAAGAAGCGTGCGGTCATCGGCAAAGCGGTCTTCGATAAGAACCACTGCCTTCCCTTCGCCCGCAGGACCAACTGCATCGTATGCGAAGAGCACTGCCCGATTCCGCAAAAGGCGATTCGATCCGAGATCGTGGAGGAAATGGACTTGCAGGGTAAGCCGATACGGCTGCAAAAGCCGTACGTGGTCGAGGAGTTGTGCAACGGCTGCGGTATTTGCGAAAACGTCTGTCCTTTGGAGGGAAAATCCGGCATCGATGTCTTTGCCGTAAAGGACAGGACGCCGCTCAAAGAGGCGCAGGCCGCAGTTCCGACTAGGCCGGCAGACAGTGCGCCTGCACCTGAGGATGCGAACGATCCTTATCGTTGAGGGGGAACAACAGGGGCTGGGGAGGAGGGCACGACCTGCTGCTGCGCGAGAGTTGATTTGGCCCGATCGAGCGCGCGGAGCGCGTTATCGAGTGCGGCCTGAAGGCTGTCGCTGTCCACCTGGGCCTTGTGCAGCACCAGGTCGACCGACTCGAGACCGGCCGGCGTCAGGTTGTAGCCCAGGGCATCGCGTACGGTCTTTATATCGAACTGGAAGGCCCGGTACGCACGTTTCACCTCGCCGCCCGTCTCCGACACCGCGTCGAAATCTTTGCCCAGATCGATGCTGCGCTGCTCATCCATCCTTCCGACGCGCGGGATAGCGCATGCCTCCAGCGATTTCCCCGTCTCCACGAAGTAGTAGGTCCCGCGGTAGAACATCCCGTCTGCATGGGTGATGAGTCGCCGGCCGATATCTTCCATCATGGTTGCGTTCGTTGTGAAAAAATCGAATGCCTGGCCCAGGTCGGGATTCGGCGCGACAACAAGACCTGCTAAAGCCTCCTCGACCGCTTGCGTCTGCAACCGGGCTTGGCGGTAGTCGTCTGTGATTCCTTGCACCGTCGCGCTCTCCGTGGCAGCTTTCTTCGCTCCGGTGCTGGCACATCCACCACAAACGAGTGCTATCGAAATAAGCGTCGAACAGGCTATTGATACGCACCGTGCATTCACGATTTATCTCCTCTATCTGAAAACCGAGCCCCTTTACACCATTGCCTTAAACTACCTGTTTTGCCAAACATGGCGGATTTTCAATCCGGTTGTTGCTGTTGTTTGCCTTTCTTAGCGTCTCCGCGCCATTGCGTCTTTGCGTTGAAGGTCTGGACACTGATTAATGCTATATAATAATTCGAATCTGTCAACGCGCACGGCAGCTGCGTCTTGTGAAATGTCTGGTAAAATCTCAGGCGTGTTCTCTCTGGAGGGAACATCTTAATTCTGGAGGTTTAGCCATGAAACATTGCCTGTTCGCCTTGATGATGGTCCTCGCCGCACAATCGGTCGAGGCCCGTTTAATAACTAAGAATGTGGAGTATAAAGAGGGTGACACGGTTCTTGAGGGGTACCTGGTCTATGACGATTCGGTGCAGGAAAAGCGTCCCGGTGTGCTGGTGATCCACGAATGGACCGGCGTGAACGACTATGTGAAGAAGCGGGCCGCTCAGTTAGCGGGACTGGGCTATGTGGCATTTGCTGCCGACATTTACGGCAAGGGCGTGCGCCCCTCTACTCCTGACTTGGCCGCAAAGGAAGCCGCAAAGTACCGCGGCAAAGATCGTAGACTGATTCGTGCCCGTGGCGCTGCGGGGTTGGCTACACTGGCTGGCTTCCCGCAGGTTGACACCCGCCGGCTTGCCGTCATCGGGTACTGCTTTGGCGGGACGGCGGCGCTGGAACTGGCGCGAAGCGGTGCCGACCTGAAAGGGACAGTGAGCTTCCACGGCGGGCTCGACACGTCGAATCCGTCAGATGCCCATAAGATCAAAGGCAAAGTGCTGGCGCTGCATGGGGCCGACGATCCCAACGTTCCGCCGGCACAGGTAGCGGCATTTCAAAAGGAAATGCGTGATGCCAAAGTCGATTGGGAGATGGTCTACTATGGAGGGGCCGTTCACAGCTTTACCAATCCCGATTCGGGTAACGATCCCAGCAAAGGAGTAGCCTATAACGCGGAAGCCGATCGCCGATCCTGGGCAGAGATGAAGATGTTCTTCAGCGAAATCTTTGGGAAGTAGAAAGTAAGGGTGGAACCAGGTCAGATCGACCACGCAGAAGCCGAGGAGGGAGCTGCAGAGCAGCTCCCTCTTTTTGCGTGTGCGCCCGGCAGGGCGCGTGGTGTATAAGCACCATCGAGTCAGCTGTGGTGGCTGACTCGTGACTTGGAGGTGAAAGTCCTCTTCGGACCCTGATGGTGGGAACCGATAGCT
>Ga0079306_1000533_pt1 | contig 34112 bp, 26 predicted proteins | sample Methanotroph_Enr_FD_79181 | JGI IMG/M metagenome (GOLD analysis project Ga0079306, IMG submission 79181) | Enriched soil microbial communities from Old Woman Creek wetland in Ohio, USA - Methanotroph_Enrichment_5 | ecosystem: Environmental > Terrestrial > Soil > Wetlands | place: USA: Ohio... | reverse complement strand
GAGTTTGCGGCGTAAGGTGACTTCGCCAGGCGGAACGACTCAGGCCGCGATTGAGACTTTTGAGGCCAAGGGATTGCCGGAGACAGTGCGTGCCGGAGTTAAACGGGCTTGCCAGAGAAGCAAGGAACTTTCAATTTAAAATTTAGGTTTTAAATTTACTATTTGTGGGTTGATTGGAGCACTTGGAAGTGGTTATCGGAGCGGGTGAAACCAAACCGGTTAGTCAATGTGAATGGCTTCCAGTGGGCAGTCTTCGGCGGCGATCAGGACTTCATCCTCTAGTTCCGGTGGAATTTCGTCGGCATTGATTGTAACTGTTGATTTTCCCTGGGCGAAGACATCGGGGCAAGTGCTTACGCAGAGGCCACAGCCGGTGCAGGATTGATCTATTTCGACTTTCATAACCCTCTCCGAGAACACCTAAATGATAAACCCGGCGGGGTAGCATTTCAATATAAATGTTTTTGTGGAAATCGGCTTATTTTGTGCTATATTGCTTCATTCGCGGCCTCTGACGGACGTATATAAGGCGGTAAATTAACGGCCGGGTCCCAGGCAAGCTGAGCACGCGAACCTGGTCAGGCGGGGAACCGAGCAGCCATAAGCGATCGCTCGACTGTGTTTGGCAAACCCGGCCACCTTTTTTGATTGATTATTGATTAGGGATTATTGATTATTAAGTGAGGCCTATCTTTGGACTGGCACATTCTTCAAGATAGAACCAAAACTTTTGCCCATCGCTGTGTCAAAGCCGCGCTTTGGCTGGATCAAAGTCCGCTAGCAAGCCATATTAAACGCCAGCTGATACGTTGCTCTACTTCCACAGCCGCGAATTACAGAGCCGCTTGCCTGGCGCAATCCAAAGTTGATTTTGCGGCAAAACTGAGTATTGTTATTGAGGAAGCGGATGAATGTATTTTCTGGCTGGAATTTCTGGTTGATGAGAAACTGCTCACGCCAGTGCAGGCCGAATCCTTGGTCTCGGAAGCAAAGGAACTGGCTGCTATTTTTGTAGCGGCAAGAAAAACAGTTAAAAACAGAACAGATGTTCAAAGCGGGAAAGAAGTGGATTGTAATAATCCGTAATCCATAATCAATAATCAATGTACACTGTTTTAGCAAGAAAATACAGATCGGGGTCGTTTGATGATGTTGTTGGGCAGGATGCGATAGCGCAGACGCTTAAGAACGCAATTCGCACTGGGCGGGTGGCGCATGCTTATTTATTCAGCGGAACTCGCGGGGTGGGCAAGACAACGATGGCCAGGATCCTGGCTAAGGCGCTCAATTGTCTTAGCGTAGATAAGCCCACAATCGAGCCTTGCTGTAAGTGTGACAGCTGCAAAGCCGTAAGTACGGGCGAAGATATCGATGTTATCGAGATCGATGGCGCATCGAATCGTGGCATCGATAATATACGCGAACTGCGGGAAAAGGCGATATACAGGCCTGCAAGGGCAAGGCACAAAATATATATAATCGACGAAGTACACATGCTTACGTCGGAATCGTTTAATGCCCTTTTAAAGATTCTGGAAGAACCGCCGGCTCATGTGAAATTTATTTTCGCGACGACCGAGCCAAACAAGGTGCTTGCGACCATTCAGAGTAGGTGTCAGCGGTTTGATTTTGTCAATATTTCAGCGGCGGATATTGCAAAGCAATTGCGGTTTGTTCTTGAGAGCGAAAAGATACGATATGAAGAGGATGTTACGATCCTCATTGCGAAGCTGGCGGATGGTTCGATGCGCGATGCGCTTAGCTTGCTGGATCAATTGCTTAGTACCGGTATCGATCCACTTACAGTTGAGGCGTTTGAGAAGTACCTTGGACAGCCAAACCGTGAAAAAATTGCGGAGCTGGTGGCGAATATAGCCCAGAGTGACGGGGCTGGTGTGCTGGTGGCTGTTAATGATCTGATGAACAAAGGGCAATCGGCTACTCAGGTGGTAGTTTCGGCTATCGAGCTGATGCGAGATGTGATGGTTGTTAAGGTGGCTGGGGCCAAAGCCGACGGGCTTGTCGTGCTTACCAGCAGTCAGAAAGCACAGGCAAAGGAGCTTGGTGATAAGTTCGACAGTGCGGCTTTAATATACAATATCTCTGCGTTGGAAAAATTGCGGTATACGATACGCAATTCTGATACGCCAAGGGCATTGCTTGAGGCGGCGTTGCTTAGGCTGGCACTGAGCGAACATTTCATGAGCTTTGCGGATATGCTCGCTGGGTCAAATACTGGGGACGTAAAAAAAAAGCAAATAGTTAGCCAGGCTTCGCAGCCGGCAGCGGCGATGCAAACGGCTGGGCCGGTACCAACGGCGGCTGTGGAAGCAATAGGCGGGCTGGAAAATATTGACGCAATTAAAGAGAAGTGGGGGCAGATCGTTGAGAGGGCAGCGGGGGAGAACAGGGCGATTGGCGGATTGCTTGGGTCGTCGGTGCCGGTTGAATTGGCCGGTAATGTGCTGACGCTGGCGGTGAATAACGACTTCAACAAGCAATTATGCGAGAGCAAGGCCGGGCAGATCGAAGCTGGTATTTCGGGGTGTATGGGTAAACCTTTTAAAGTGAAATTCACGGTAACCGATGCGGCGGCAGGCGGCAATAAGAAGCCGCCGGGAGCCAAAACAAGCCAGCAGCAGCGGATGGATGCTATGAACGACCCGGCGGTGAATCTGTTGGTAACAGAAATGAGAGCGAATATAATTGAGATTCAGGAACAGTAAAAGATGACGGCCGCGTATACGCAGAGTTTAAATAAGCTTATCGAGGAGTTTGGGAAATTACCCGGCATTGGGCCGCGGACTGCGGAGAGGCTTGCTTTTTATATTTTGAAGGTAAGCGCGGAAGAGGCGATGGAACTAGCCGACGCGATAGCGAATTTGAAGACTAATATCCGTCAATGCAAGTTGTGTTTCAATTTGGCTGAAGGTGATCTGTGCAATATATGTTTGGACCAGGGGCGTGACAAATCCGTTATTTGCGTAGTGGAGCAGCATAAGGATGTTGTAAGTCTCGAAAAGACAGGGGTTTGCAAATGGGTTTATCATGTGCTGGGCGGGCATATCGCGCCGCTGGAGGGGGTTGAGCCGAGTGATTTGACTATAGATCAGCTTATGGCGAGGGTGAAGCGCGGGGGGGTCAAGGAGCTGGTGATGGCGACTAACCCGAACCTTGAGGGTGATGGGACGGCGCTTTATATCAGTTCACTGGTGAGGCCTCTGGGGGTGAAATTGACCAGGCTGGCGAGGGGGCTGCCGGCGGGATCAGCCATCGAGTATGCCAGTGGATCAATACTGGTTGATGCTATTTTGGGGCGGCAAAAGTTTGAATAAGCCGGCCAGTGGTCATTTTTCAAAAAAACACATCAAAATCTTTTTGTGATATGAAAATTATTCAACACGGAATACCTAATCTGGTATAATACTTGCATATGGCAGAAGGTATGCGATTAAGTATGTCGGGGCAGATGCGGCTTGAGCAGCGTATGAAGCTTGCGCCTCGAATGATCCAGTCTATGGAAATACTTCAGCTTGGCCTGCTGGCGTTGCAGGAGCGGATAGACCAGGAGCTTAATGCAAACCCTGTTCTGGAGATGGCGGAGCCAGAAGGGGGCGAAGAGGGGCCCGGCGGGGAAGAGGTTGTCAAGCCGGTCGAAGCTACCCTTACAGAGTCGGAGAAAGAATTTGAAAAACTCGACCGTTTTGAATCTGACAGCGCATGGGAAGATTACGCAACACGGGCGGATTCTTTTCGGAGGTCGGGCGGAGACGGGGAGCCGGATAAAAAATTAGAGGCGCTCGCGAACACCGCGGCTGCGCCGAAATCACTTCATGAATGGCTCAGTGATCAATGGCGATTGATTGATGGGCCGGAGGCGGTTAAGACTGCCGGGTTCTTAATAATCGACTACATCGACGAAAAGGGCTATTTGAGCATACGCCTTGAGCAACTTTACAGTAAAGACAGGCCTGGTATAACACTTGAACATTTAAAGACGGCTCTGGCGGGGATACAAAAACTTGAACCGACAGGTGTTGGAGCAAGAGACATAAGGGAGTGTCTGCTTCTGCAGATGGCGGCCAGCGAAGAGGATCTAAGTTTTGAGATCGAACTGATCGGTTCATACATGTCGGACTTGCTGGAAAATAAGCTGCCGGAAATTGCCAGAAAGATGGGTTGCGATGTGGGGAGGATAAACCGGGCCATCATGCGTATACGCAAGCTGGATACGTCACCGGGACTTCAGATCGGACGTGTTGATAATCACCCGGTGCTGGCAGATGTAATAATTGAGCCGAAGGATGGTGGGGGGTGGGACGTTCAGCTTACGGATACAAAGATCCCGAGCTTGAGGGTTAATAATTATTATTCGAAGATGTCGCGGGATAAGAACCTTGATGATCAGACGAGACAGTTCCTGCTGAGGAATATACGTTCTGCGCAATGGCTTATGGATGCCCTAGAACAGCGCAAAAGTACGCTGCTGAAGGTTGCCAAAATTATCGCGAGGGAACAGAGTGAATTTTTGCAGAGGGGTCAGCTTTACAGAAATGCTTTGCCGATGAGCAAGGTTGCGGGTGAGGTTGGGGTGCATGTGGCTACGGTATCCAGGGCGGTGGCTGGCAAGTATGTGCAGTGTCCGCAAGGGGTTCTGCCGCTGAGGAGCTTTTTTAGCGGTGGTATGGAGGATGACCAGGGTGAGGTAAGGTCGTGGGATGCGATAAGGGCCAAACTCCAGGAGATAGTGGACGCAGAAGATAAGCGCAAGCCGTTGAATGACGACCAGATATGCAATATGCTCCATGACGCGGGTTTTAAAGAGCTGGCGCGGCGAACGGTGGCTAAATATCGCAAGCTGCTAAATATTCCCGCGGTTAGGTTCAGAAGGAAGTATTAGGATAATGATTAGTTGTTAATGATTTGTGATCAGTGCATACGGATTGCGAATCCACAAGTTCCATCGTGGGCTGGTTGAGTTAGTAAAACACCAAAAATCATCGAAAATCAATAAACTGTCCGTTAAAATCATCAAAAGCGACCGTGGCGTTCATTTGTTGCAAAAGGCGGGGTTATTGTTAGAATAGTCGCCTTACAAATTAGAATTTAAAGTTCAAGCGCGGAGTTTTTATGGAATTAAAGAATACATCTTGGCAGGAGCAGTACCGTGCTACGCAGATATTTACGCTGCGGTGCAAGGTTTCGGATAAGATTTCGGCGGCTGGGGAGCTAGCGGCGTCAGCGGCCAAGGCCGGCGGGCGGGTTCATGAAATAAAAGCTTTAGGGGAGCAGGGCGGCAAACTGATCTATGACATAAATGTTTTCTGTACGACTGTGGCGGGGGCCAGCGAGGTTGAAAAATCGCTTGTCGCGGCAGGCGCAGAAGTGCTTAGTATTCGTGATGAGGTGCTCGAAATTCACAGGCGTGGCACGATAGAAATAGTAAGCAGGGCACCGATTCGTACTCTGACGGATTTGAGAATGATATATACGCCTGGTGTTGCTGATGCATGCAAGGTGATCGAGGCCAAGCCGGAGCTGGCCTGGGATATGACAGGAATATGCGACAGGGTAGCTATAGTGACCAACGGCACTGCTGTGCTGGGGCTGGGAGATATTGGCGTGCTTGGGTCGCTTCCAGTGATGGAAGGCAAGGCGGCAATATTCGCGGAATTTACCGGGATAAGCGCGGTGCCGGTGCTCATTGAAAGCAAGGATGTCAAAACGATAGTCGAGACGGTTATGCTGACAGCGGGGAGCTATGGGGCGATACAGCTTGAAGACATAGCCGCGCCGGAGTGCTTTGATATTGAGCAGCAGCTTCGGGACAGGCTCGACATACCGGTCTTCCATGATGACCAGCATGGTACCGCCACAGTCGTGCTTGCCGCGATGATAAACGCTCTTAAGAAAACCGGTAAGAAGATAGAAGATTGCAAAGCGATCATGATCGGTGCGGGGGCAGCTGGTTTTGCGATCACGGCGGCACTGCTGAAGTTCGGGATAGGCGACGTAATTGTTTACGATTCTTTCGGGCCGCTGTGGCGCGGACGCAAGGAGAAGATGAATCCATGGAAAATCAAGCTTGCGGAGATGACGAACAAAAACAACGAAAAATGCGCTATGGCTGAGGGCTTTAAAGGCAAGGATATCTTCATAGGTGTCGCAAAGCCGAAGATGGTCTCGAAGGAAATGATCGCGTCGATGAACAAGAACGCGATCGTATTACCGCTGAGTAATCCTATTGGCGAAATAGATGTTCAGGATGCACTTGCTGCTGGGGCGGCTATTGCTGCGGACGGGCGGACGATTAATAACGCATTGGCTTACCCGGCACTGTTCCGCGGTGCGCTGGATGTCAAGGCCAAGGACATCACCTTTGAGATGCAGCTTGCGGCGGCCAAGACGCTTGCGGGGCTGGCGGCCCAAGGGGATTTGCTGCCGGATGTGCTCGACCGTAACGTGCACAAGGTAACTGCCCAGGCGGTTGGTCAAGCCTGGCTAGATGCCCAGGCAAGTTAAATTTTGGCAACGGGCTGATATATGCAGGTCGTCCCTTTGTAAAAGAGTAGTACTGCTATTTTTACGATAGGAGTTACGGCCGCACTGCGATAAGGGCAGGTAATGTTTTCTTGTGACTGCAATGAGCTATGAATAGAGCAAAAATTGCAAGTGGTTAACTACTTAGTATTTAGCTAACTTCGTTCCAGTTTGCTATTAGATAATATATATTACAATCTGTTTCTCGCCCCGTGAAATGCTCAAATTGCCTCCGTGCCTGTGCGAGAAACATCTCCACACCATCCACAGTTTTAGCTCCCGCCGCCTGGGCTTCCTTCAGCAGGCGCGTTTGGCGGGGATTATATACCGTGTCAAAAACAACCATCCCCGCTCTGAGCAACTGGGCCGGCACAGGCGTACTTTCAGCATCTGGATACATGCCCAGACTGGTGCAGTTGACCAGCAGCTTCGCATCCGAAACCGCCGCAAGATTCTCTATTGGCTCATAATGACAGTTGAATGTACGCGCAAGATGCCGTGATTTCTCAACCGTCCGGTTGAATATCGTAACCTTTGCCCCCGCATTCGTCAGTGCCGCTATCACAGCCCTTGCAACGCCTCCAGCTCCAATGACCGCCGCCTGCATCTGGTTAAGTTTATTTTTATCCCCCACCCCTGATACTATCGCATCGAGCGCCCCATCGTAATCGGTATTGAACGCGCTAGCCCTGCCAAGCGCCAGCGTCAGCGTATTGGCAGCCCCTATCTCGATCGCGCGGGAATCTACAAACCCGCCCGTCTGATGCACATATTCCATCGCGTTTTCTTTGTGCGGTATCGTAACCGAAAAACCCTTAAACCCCAGCCATTCACGTTCCAGGCAGCTATCCATAAACGTTTTAAATTCCACCCAGTCACCTTCAAGCAGTATCGGAAGATAAAGACTATCCAGCCCCGAATGCGCAAAACACGCGTTATGTATCAATGGCCCCTTTGATTGAGCCACCGGCGAACCGATCACACCGTAAAGCGAAGTTTGGTTTCCAATCGCATCCCAGCGATAAATGGTTTTCAATTGCTCGATCGTCAACTGCCCCGGCGCTGTCGCACTTTCCGCGTTAAGTGATGCAAATGACAAAAATGCCCCCAATTTTTTTGCTATGATCCTGCTGATCATAGCCGCTTTCCCCATTGCAAAGCAGATCAACTCGCCTTCCTTCTTATGGAGCAGATCAAATGCCGCAAAACACTCATTTACATGCCGGGCCGTATAAATCAGCTTTGGTATAGCATCGGCATTCATGGCAATCGCCTCGGCATATAAAACATCGATATCCGCAAATGGTTTATTGAAATCGTGATGCGAAATTATCAGCCTGCATTTTGATCCCGCAAGAGCACTATTTATATTATCGCGAAAATGCCGGTGCGTGTAGTTAATGAACTCACAGTCAACAAAATCCACCCCAGCTTTTGCCGCCTCAATCAGAATTTCAAGCCGGCGTGTCTCATCTATTTCTTGTGATCCTCCCTGTCGAACATCACGGGCCGTCATTATGGTCTTGAGCCCCGCCCGCTGCGCTGACTCCATGATCGCCACTGCTGCCGCCGCTGATGGTTCATGCAGATAATCCGCGCGTATCTCAACTATCTCAGCCCCGAGGCGCATAGCCTCATCGATCTGCATAAGGCCAATTTCAACATTTCTCGGGCCAATTGGAACTGCAAGATAGGTCATGATCGAAATTGCTCTTTGCGATTAAGTTCGATTTTGTTTAGTGCGATAAGAAACGCTTTTGCCCCCGCCTCAAGTATATCTGTTGAATACGCCCTCGCGATTACATGCTGACCATGATGCTCAACAGTGACCGTAGCCTTGCCAAGCGCGTTAATACCCGGTGTGACTGTTCCGTAATTGAAATCACTGAGAAAAACCCGCATGTGCATCGCGTGCTGAATAGCCGAAAATATAGCGTCCATCGAGCTGTTGCCCGCTGCCTCGGTTGTCACCTGCTTGCCCTCGCTCGTTTTAAGGGTGACCGTCGCCGAAGGAACCAAACTCTTGCCCAGTGTTATTTGCAAACCAAGGAGTCTGGCAGGCTGCTCAACCAATTGAGTTACCTCATCCACAACCGCGGCGATTTCCTCGAAATAAATGTTCTGTTTGACCTGGTAAAGTTCGTTGATCGTCTCAAGCACTTCCCCGAACTGCACGTCTGTAAGAACCACCCCAAGTGCTGCTGTTTGAGCATGCAAATGGTCGGGGGTAGGCCCCATTTCGCCCGTAAAAATGAGCTTCTGCTGTTTTGACATAACTTCCACTATATTGCACCTGTTTCCCAGCTATTACCCTAAAAGTTACCCCGATTATAGGTCAAATGCAAGCTTTATCCCCCTTCTATCGAATGTTGGCTGTACCTGATCCTGTTAAATAAGGTTGGCGAACTTAATGGCCGACATATATACTATGGTTTTGCTTTAGGAGAACACAATGATAGGTAAACAGATACGCATAGAAAGAATAATCGACCGAAACTCTCGTAAAACTGTCATCGTACCCATGGACCATGGCGTAACCGTCGGCCCAATCGAAGGTCTTACGGACATGCGAACCACCGTCTCCAAGATCGTCGGTGGCGGCGCAAACGCCATCCTCATGCATAAAGGCATCGTCCGCGCCGGCCATCGCGGCCAGGGTAAAGACGTCGGCCTGATCATCCACCTCTCGGCCGGAACAACCATGAGCCCAGACCCAAACACAAAAGAGATCGTCTGCACAGTTGAAGAAGCCCTCAAAATGGGTGCCGACGCAGTCTCAGTCCATATAAATCTTGGCGCCGAAACTGACAATATTATGCTCCGTCAGCTAGGCCAAGTCAGCGAACGCTGCATGGAATGGCAGATGCCACTCGTCGCGATGATGTACACCCGCGGCCCGAAAATCAAAAACGAATATGACCTCACAAATGTCAAGCACGCAGCCCGCGTAGGTGCTGAACTCGGCGCGGATATCGTCAAGGTCGTCTACACCGGCTCGATCGAATCTTTCGCCGAAGTCGTCGAAGGCTGCCCCGTACCCGTCGTCATAGCCGGCGGCCAGAAAATGGGATCCGATGACGAAATCCTCAAGATGGTCGACGGCGCACTCAAAGCCGGTGCCGCCGGTGTCTCGATAGGCAGAAACGCCTTCCAGCACAAGACCCCCGATAAGATGGTCAATGCCATCTGTAAAATGGTTCACGAAGGCTACAGCATCGCAAAAGCAATGGTCCTGCTGGAAAGCTAAGAATGAAAAAGCTCTGGGTCAATCTCGTACCGTTTAATAAAAATATCGCAACCACCGCGCTCGAAAGCGGCGCAGAAGCGGTAGTCATAAACGACTCTGACAAGCCCCGCATGCTCGAACTTGGCTTAATAAAGCTCGTCTGTGATTCCGGCGATATCCAGCCACGCCGCGACGTCGTGTTCATCGATATTAAATCCAAAGATGATGAAAAACGAGCCGCAGCTGTGTCCTGCGAAAAAATAGTCGTCCTCACGATGCTTGACTGGACGATCATTCCGATTGAAAATCTTCTCGCAGCCCGTAAAGGCCCCGTTTTCGTAAGAGTAACCGATTCATCGCAAGCAAAGCTCATGGTCGAGATACTTGAAAAAGGCGTAGATGGCGTCCTGCTCGATACCACGGATATGAATGAACTCATAAAAACAGCCGCAATCGTCACAAGCATCTCCGAAAAGATCGATCTTGTCGAAGCACAGGTCACCTCCGTCCGCCAGCTTGGCATGGGCGACCGCGCCTGCCTCGATACCTGCACCCAGATGAATCCCGGCCAAGGTATGCTCATAGGCAATACCTCAACCGGATTTTTCCTCGTTCACTCCGAAAGTATTGATAATCCGTATGTAGCTTCCCGCCCGTTCCGTGTCAACGCCGGAGCCGTTCACGCCTATGCCATGATCCCCGGCGCAAAAACAAAATACCTTGCCGATCTCAAAACCGGCGATGAGGTAATGATAATCGATTCAAAAGGCAATACCTCCACCGCATACCTCGGCAGAAGCAAGATCGAAAAACGTCCCCTCATGCTCGTCGAAGCAAAATACCACGATCAGATTATTAGCCTTGTGCTTCAGAATGCCGAAACCATAAGGTTAGTTCGTCCATCTGGCGACCCCGTCTCAATAACTTCTTTAAAACCCGGCGAGACGATTCTTGCCCACGTCGAACAAGGCGGCAGGCATTTCGGAATGAAGGTCGAAGAAACGCTTATCGAAAGGTAAACGCATGGCCATCGCGATATCACTTGGACTCGCCGCACTGTTTGGCGCACTTATCGGCACCGAACGCCAGTTAAGCGGCAAAGCCGCCGGCCTCCGCACAAACATGCTCATCTGCATGGGAGCCGCAGCCTTTACCATCATAAGCGAACAGTTTGGCCAAAATGAAAGCATCACCCGAATAGCCGCACAGATCGTAACCGGCGTTGGCTTCCTTGGCGCCGGCGCCATAATCCAGGATCGCGGCGGAGTCCACGGCCTAACCACGGCAGCAACTATCTGGCTCGTCTCAGCTATAGGCATGGCCTGCGGCTTTGAAATGTACCTTCTCGCCGCAATCACAACCTTTACAGCACTTATAGTTCTCTTTGGCCTCTCTCCGCTGGCACGCTGGCTAACCGAATACGGTAAAAAACACAATATCCGTTTCACACTCAACGAAGGCAATCCCCCTGAAAAAAAGCCTCCAACCGATACCTTTCTCGACTAAAAACATATTTTGCTTAGAAGTTCTTAATTGTTCCGGTATGGCCACCACGAACTTGGTGTTTCAGATAATTTTTTCAAATTTATGGTTTGTGAATGGCTATCCATGTAAAGAACGTTTGTTCTCTGTTTAAGAAGTTGATCGTGCCCAAAATTCTTTTTATTTGTTGAAACGAAAGCACCTGATGGTTTCTTACCGTGATCAAGCCTTAGCCAGCCGCAGTAATCGTACAATGGCTTACTCTTTCCAAGCTTGGCGCTCTGTACATAGCCCCACGAATCCACCGTGTCTTTAGATTCGGCTATACTATTGTTATTATAATACGCACAAGCTTCAACCAGGAAATATTTAGAGGACGCGCTGCGGACATTGTAAATATTTGGGATTATATAAGACTTCCTTAAAACATCAGGATTCGCCCCAGGTATGATCTGCCATGAACAGATACCATCGAGATTGTCATTGATCGCATAGCCCCCAGTACTGAACAAAGCTGCCCCAAACGAAGACAGATTCTTTGGCCAGTTCGGGCACCGAATTTTTGCCAGGCCTTGATCCCCTCTTCTCGCTGTAACACTTTCGCGGGGATTGGAAGGATTAACCAGGCAGTGTTGCCAGTTTATCCCATCACCCCATTGGCTGGCTTCAGTTGGACTTATCCAGGGATAGCATGCCTGTGGCACAAGAAGCCCATTATGTGTCATGGCATAATTATTTAGAGCAAGACCGATTTGCCGTTCATTTGCCTGGCAAATAGCCGTTTTTGCTATCGACCGCACTCGGCTTAACACCGGCAATACTATGGACAGCAGCATCGCTATAACGCTTATTACAATAAGCAATTCAACTAGCGTAAAAGCATCCTGCTTTTTGGCAGCAAGTTTCTGATGCATTTTTGCTCGTCAAAATGTTTTCAGCCAGTCTTTTGCGAAAACCGCCACATCCCGAAAATCAATTCTGCCATCTCGCGGCACTGAAATGTCATAACCCGAGTACCACTGGTCATCCTCCTCGGTGGTAAGCCATACTGAGATCAGTTCCTCCAGGTCCTGCGGATCTACACAGCAATTTAAATCAAAATCGCCTGCCGCAGGCTTTGCAATATTGGCACCCTCGATCCAAAAATCATCGACACACCAGTACCATTCCCAGAATGCGTCATAAAAAAGCCAGCGGAATTGAACATCCTGTGCCCCGTCCGCCAATTCCGAAATATCGAAAGACACCGGGCCGCTGAACATATCATCTTGATAGCGGGCAATATTTTGCCAGCCGCTGCCGTTTACGTTGATATCGAAATCTCCCTTCTGCATCACTCCAGTACTCCAGGCAAATATATGAGTGAACCCGACCGTAACGTATCGAGAGCCCGAGAAGTCAAAATGCTGCGTAATCAGCTGCTCGTTCATTGTCACCGCACCCGCAGATGCGCTATCGACGATCATAAAATTCGTGAAAAACGGGTTTGCCGGCAGGCTACCTGCATTATATAACCATGTATGCGCGCTCGAACCGCCGTTGATAATTGTCCAGCCCGATGGCAATCCGAAATCAAATACCTGCTCATATAAGTAGTCAATGTTAGGAGTCTCAATCCCGACATTTGCCTGGGCGATATTCGAATTGGAGCCGTTATTAGCACAAAATGTAAAATCATCCTGTCCATGATAATACCAGCACGAACGATAATTGATGATCGCTCCGTGATTGAGGATAGTATAGGGAAGATTTGCGGCAGTAATTAAACCTCCTGCGGGATCATACACTTTGCCGTGCAGCGGCAATGACATGATCACATACGAAACGACACCGGCAGGCACAAGCTCCCCACCTAATGAGCATTGTAACGTTATTGCCTGTAATTGACCGGACTGTGCCGACGCGATCGCATCCAGTGCCTTCAAATCAGGTGCTGATGAATAACTGAAATCCACCCCCCACCTGTTGCCGCTGTAACTTTGAAAATCGCTGGATTTCCCGGTAGATGCATATTGCTCTTCATATAAAAGCCCCGGCTTCAAAGCGGTTATAGTAAAGCTTGTGTTGGATGGCATCGGCCAAAGCGCATATATTCCTTTCGCATTCGTTACGCTTGAAAATGTTCCATCAGAATATTCTGCGGTTATAGTAGCCCCCACTACGGGATTTCCAACAGCATCAGTAACCCTGCCGGATATGATTTCCCCTGTCCCCAATGGAGAAATATTATAAACGCAGTCAGTGATGGTATTGAAATTCCCCCGTGATGTCTGCACTACAGGCAGATTATACCACATATCATCCAGCCCGCCCCAACCCATATTCAAATGATGATACATCGTCGTAAGATTGTAACCGTATCCATCGCCTAAAACCGCATGGCTGGCGTGACCATCAATTGCAAGCACAACAGGAAAACCGGCGTCAAGATTAGAATTTAACAATTCTATAAGGCTTGAGAATGGACCAGTATTGATTTTGTCCGCCCAGATAGCATTATCAAATTCAAACGTACGCCACAAGGCCGATTTCGCCGAAAGCAAAGTCGCAGTAGACAAGCTTGAAGTATAGCTCATTTTCACTGCAATACCAGCGTCGCTGCAGATCGATCCTATAGCCTCACGCTGGTTGAGTGTTATCGAACAAGTGGGAATAAACGGCATCAATGACCAATTATAAGCCCCTCCGCCGCCGTCGCCGCCTCTCAATGATGCGTTCCTCTGTAATCCATCAACCTTGATGTTGAACACAGGTGGCTCTGGCCATCCAAAATCAGGATATTGATGATAACGCATCAATTGCGCCAGCGCAACGCCTACACATCCCACAACGTAATGATCGGGTGTGTAATAATTATAAAGAGCAGGTGCACCCGCGCATGCGGATTGATATCCATTAAACCATTTGCTCTGGATCAACGGTGATACGCGAATATCGGAAACGCTTGAGACTCCAAAAGCGGCAGCTGCAACCGAATCGTGGTCAGCTGCATATTCGAGCATACTCCACTTTTGATTTGCGGTAAGTTTTTTTGCCGATTTGAATTTATCTTTCACACTCTCAGGCTCTGGTGCACGATTGCGTAAATCGTATGCCATCAGGTCCCTAAGCGGAGAATTTTCGTTTGGATCAAAATAGCCCCCAGTGCCCGAAAAAGCGATTACCGGCTCGATCCCGTCATCACCACCGGCAATAACAAAACCGCCTCCCTTGATATATACAACGTAGTATTCACTTTTAAAGGCAAAATGCCGCTGTATGGAAGCAATTTCGCCCCAGGCTGTTTTTGCCTCAAACGGACGTGGATCAGTTTTTAACCAACCCTTAACCATTTTCTCAGCACGTTCCTTAGTTACAGGCCCCGCAAATAGATCGACCCCAATAGATAAACATATCCCGATAGATGATACAAAGTGAAGCAAAAACCAAGTGTAAGTATTTCTACTCATCTTCCAGTCCCCCAGTTCCAATCTAAAATATCAAGCCGGGCAAACCAGTGCAAATATAAATACAGCTATTTCCTTTTAGATCGCAAACGAATCCACCGGTCTGTAAGCAGAGTTTTATGAACTAAGCAGATTCTGGAGAACGCGATCTGATCAGGCGCTCTTTTTCTTATCTTCGCTTTTCTTTGGAGCAGGAGCGGGGCCAGGTGCGGGCGTTGATTCGGTTTTGGGGGTTGTGGAAGAGTTGGCGCTGCTTTCTGTTGTTGATTTTGGGGTATCGCTGGATGCGGGAGTGGTCGACTTGCTTGAAGAAGATGACTCGCTTTTGACGGAGCTGTTATAGCTATCGGAACGGTAATCAGTAGAGTAAAATCCTGAACCTTTGAATATCAGTCCCGCTCCCATGCCAATAAGCCTCTGGAGCTTGTTCTTGCCACATTTGGGGCATTTTTTGAGCGGGGATGACGTTATGGATTGAAATTCCTCAAATTTATGTTCGCAATTCTTGCACAGATAATCATAGGTAGGCATGCTTCTTAAACCTCAAACTTCTACTGTGTATCTACAGTTTCATCAATACTATCATCGGCCTGGCCGTCAGGGCTGGGTTTGGCGGCTTCTTTGGCCTCGGTTTCTGCGGCGGCGGCCTTGTTAACGGCAACGCGGCTTGGCCTTACAACTCGTCCATTGAGTTTATATCCTTTAGAGAAATCCTCAAGTATAATATTATCCTTCTTGTCGGTGTCTGTTCGCTGCATAATTGCCTGGTGCATGGATGGATCGAAATTTTCGCCCAAGGCCGTTATCTGTTCGACGCCGAACTGCTTGAGAATTGAGAGCATCTGCTCATAAACGATTTTTATGCCATCCAGAAATGCCTGTGGATTCTCGGCGGTCTTGCCTTTCTCGACGGCATGTTCAAAATTGTCAAGAACTGGCAGGAGAGCCTTGATTACCTGTTCTTTTTCATAGGCCACGCGTTCTTCGATCTGTCTTGGAACACGCTTCTGGAAATTTGAATAATCGGCACTGATCCGTTGAAGCTGGAGAAAGAGGTCGTCTTTTTCTTTTTTAATTTTTTCGAGCTGATCATCAACCGGTTGCTGGGTGGTTTCTGGCTGGGCTTTTTCCTGCTCTTCTTTTTTGTGTTTTTCTTTATTGCTCATTTGCCGGTACCAAAATATTTTTTAAGTTTTTCAAAAAATCCCGTGGTTTGCGGCATTACGTTCTTGTCTTCTGTTGCCGCGAAATCTCTCAATAGTTGTTCCTGTTTGCTGTTCAATTTCTTGGGCAACTCAACAAGCACCTGGATAAGTTCATCGCCGCTTCGTCCATTACGCATATCAGGCAGGCCCTGGCTTCTTATCCTCAAGACATCGCCGTGCTGGGTGCCGGCGGGGATCTTAAGCTGTTTCTTGCCGGATAGACTAGGTACGTCTATAGTCGCGCCCAGTGCGGCCTGGGTAAAACTTATCGGTATTACGCATACAAGGTCGTTGCCGTCCCTCTGCAAAAAAGGATGCGGCTTTATACGTACATAACAATATAAATCGCCTCTTGGTCCGTTGTACTTGCCCGGCTCACCTTCGCCAGAAACACGCACTGCCTGTCCTTCATGGACCCCTGCGGGTATTTTTATCGTAACTACACGTTTATGCGGGATCTTTCCTGTTCCGCGGCAGGTCTTGCACGGATCGGTTATAACCTGGCCGGCTCCGCGGCAACGGCTGCAGGTAGTGATCATCTGGAAAAAACCGCCGCCTTGGGCAACCTGCCCTGTTCCGCCGCACATGGGGCATGTTGTCGGCTTAGTGCCTGAAGCGGCACCTGAACCATTGCAGGAGCCGCAATTGTCCTGCCGAGTAAATTCTATCGTTTTCTCACTGCCTTGTGCAACCTCTTCAAGCGATAATTCTACGGTTGTTTCCAGGTCGAAGCCTTTTGCCGGCCCGCCGGGCCTTGTGCTTCTGCGACGGCCGCCGCCAAAAAGATCGCCAAAAATATCTTCAAACCCGAACATCGAGAAGATATCATCGACCTTCATATGCGAATAGTCGTGCACGCCTGCGCCGCGCAAGCCTTCGTGACCGTACTGGTCGTATTGTTTTCGCTTATCAGCGTCTGAAAGCACTTCATAAGCCTCGGCGCATTCCTTGAATTTAGCCTCTGCCTCTTTGTCTCCGGGGTTTTTGTCCGGATGAAATTTTATCGCCAGACGTCTGTACGCCCTTTTTATGTCTTCTGCTGAAGCATTTTTTTCAATGCCCAGTACGTCGTAATAATCCCGCTTGGCCATTTGCTACCTGCGCCTTAGCACAAAATTTAATAATGGATACAAAGCAAAAATCAAAAATGTCATACAGCGTATATCATTTTTGATTTTCGGCCTGTAAATAGAAAGGGGGCAGGTTTTGTCCCTGCCCCCGATAAATCGACTTACCTTACCGAGCCATGTATTGGTTCGGCATCTATGTCCTTATCCTTCAGTTCAGTAATGAGCACATTGGTCGTGAGCATCAAACCCGCGACAGAGGCTGCATTCTGCAATGCGGTCCTTGCGACCTTAGCCGGATCGATAATGCCGGTCTTGACCATATCCACGAATTCGCCGGAGTTGGCATCGTATCCGATGTTGCCGGTTTTTTCGAGCAACTGGGCTACGACCACATCACCTTCGCTGCCGCCGTTATCAACAATCTGTTTGGCAGGAGACTTAAGTGAGTTTGCCACGATATCAAAACCAAGTCTCTCGTCGCCCTTGACTTTGGACCGAGCCTTATCCAGTTCAGGAATTGCGCGGAGGAACACCACGCCGCCGCCTGCGACAACACCTTCTTCAGCGGCTGCCTTTGTAGCATGGAGTGCGTCGTCGAGAAGGTCCTTGCGTTCCTTCATTTCCGCTTCAGTGGCCGCTCCGGCCTTTATCACGGCAACGCCGCCGGTGAGCTTGGCAAGTCTCTCCTGGAGCTTTTCCTTGTCATAGCTGCTGGTGGTTTTATCTATCTGGTTGCGAATCTGTTCGCAACGAGCCTGAATATCTTTCTTCTTGCCGGCGCCTTCGATGATAGTGGTGTTTTCTTTTGCGACCACGATCCTCTTGGCTCTGCCGAGCTGGGCCAGTTCAATGCTTTCGAGCTTGATACCCAAATCTTCGGTGATGACTTCACCGCCGGTTAGTGTGGCCATATCGGCAAGCATCGCTTTTCTGCGATCGCCAAAGCCAGGAGCCTTGACAGCACAGACCTTAAGAACGCCCTGGAGTCTGTTTATAACCAGTGCCGCAAGAGCCTCGCCCTCAACATCTTCAGATATGATGAGCAGCTGCGCTCCGACCTGTGCGATCTTTTCGAGCAGGGGTATAAGCTCGCGAATATTAGAAAGTTTTTTCTCATGGAGCAGAATGTATGCATCCTCGAGGACTGCTTCCATTGATTCGGGATTGGTCATGAAGTAGGGCGAGATGTAGCCCTTGTCGAACTGCATGCCTTCGACAACGGTAAGCTCGGTCTGCATGGCCTTGCCTTCTTCTACTTCGATAACGCCTTCTTTTCCGACCTTATCCATGGCGTCTGCGAGAATCTGACCGACTTCTTTGTTATTGTTGGCGCTGATCGTGGCGACCTTAGCTATATCATCGTGACCCTTTACCGGGACCGCGACCGACTTGATAAAGTTTGTCACGACATCAGCGGCCTTGAGTATGCCGCGCTGAAGCGCTACCGGGTTTGCGCCGGCTGTAATATGTTTGATACCTTCGCAATAGATAGCCTCGGCCAATACGGTTGCGGTGGTTGTGCCGTCACCGACTACGTCGCTTGTCTTCGACGCGGCCTGGTTAATCATTTTTGCGCCCATGTTCATGAAGGGCTCGGGCAGCTCGATTTCCTTGCTGACAGAAACGCCGTCCTTTGTTACCTTCGGTGAGCCATAGCTCTTATGAAGGATAACGTTTTTGCCCGTCGGTCCCATGGTAACTTTTACCGCCGAGGCCAATTTCGCCAAGCCTTCCTTAAGTTGAGCCCTGGCGTTTTGATCGAACATCATTTGTTTTGCCATTTTATACCTCCGTAATACGTCTGCTTTTGGCCCGACGCTTACTTTTCAATTATTCCCAGGATATCCGATTCACGCAGTATAACGTATTTGGTCCCGTCGACTTCGACTTCAGAGCCGGCATATTTGCCGTAGATCACTTCGTCGTTCTTCTTGACGGTCATCGCCGCGCGTTTGCCGTTATCCAGTGTCTTGCCTTCGCCTGCGGCGATCACTTTGCCGGAGAGCGGTTTTTCTTTTGCTGAATCAGGGATAACAATTCCGCCTGCTGTCTTTGTCTCTGCCTCGGAGGGCTTGACTATAACTCTATCATCCAAAGGTCTAAGCTTCATATATGACTCCTTTACTATATTTCTTATTTGTTAAATTTAAGTTGCTGGGTTTAGCGGCTTACATGCCCATGCCCATGCCGCCCATACCACCCATGCCGCCCATACCACCCATGCCGCCCATTCCACCCATGCCGCCCATTCCACCCATGCCGCCGCCCATTCCAGGGTGGCCGCCGGGCATACCGCCGGGTGCTTCTTTGTCCTTGGGTTTTTCTGTTACGCAGCAGTCGGTGGTCATCAAAAGTCCCGCAATTGATGCGCCATTCTGAAGCGCGCTGCGAGTTACTTTGACAGGGTCAATAATACCGGCTGCCATCAGATCTTCGTAGGTATCGGTATTGGCATTATAACCATAGCCACCCTTGCCTTCGCTGATCTTATTTACAACGAGATTGCCAACCGCGCCTGCATTGTCGGCTATCCAGTAGGCTGGCATTTTGATAGCAGCCGCCACAATGTTCGCGCCGGTCTTTTCGTCGCCGGCGAGCTTAAGAGCTTTTATTGCTTCGATGCAGCGTATCAACGCGACTCCGCCGCCTGGAACTATGCCTTCCTCAATGGCTGCGCGTGTTGCATGGAGTGCATCTTCGATACGTGCCTTCTTTTCCTTCATTTCAGATTCGCTTGCTGCGCCGACGTTTACCTGTGCTACGCCGCCGGTGAGCTTTGCCAATCTTTCCTGGAGTTTCTCGCGGTCGTAATCGCTGGTTGTCAAGTCAATCTCGGCCCGGATCTGCTTGATCCTGCCCTTGATCGCATCGGCGGAACCTGCGCCTTCGACAATAATAGTATTATCGTTATCGATGGTTACCTTCTTGGCCTGGCCAAGCTGCTTAATGCTGACTTTGTCAAGCTCAATGCCCAGGTCTTTGAATATCGCTTCTGCGCCAGTGAGAATTGAAATATCCTCGAGCATGGCTTTTCTGCGATCGCCGTAACCGGGTGCTTTAACAGCTGCAACGTTAATTATGCCGCGAAGCTTGTTAACTACCAGTGTAGCAAGTGCTTCGCCTTCGATGTCCTCTGCGATGATGAGCAGGGGCCTCTTTGATTTGGCAACTGCTTCGAGGATTGGTACGAGTTTCTGGACTGAAGTGATCTTGTCTTCAAAAACGAGAATAAACGGTTTTGAAAGTTCGACAAGCATATTGTCCTGATCCGTCACGAAATGAGGACTCAGGTAGCCGCGGTCGAACTGCATGCCTTCGACGAAATCAACTGTGGTTTCGAGGCTCTTGCCTTCTTCGATAGTGATAACGCCGTCTTTGCCGACCCTGCCGAACGCCTCGGCCATGATCTTGCCGATCTCGGTATCGTTATTTGCCGAAACAGAGGCAATATTTATAATGTCATTTTTATTGGCGATGTCGATGGGCTTGGCTAATGCGGCAAGTTTGCCCATCGCGGCTTTTACCGCTGCCTGCATGCCGCGCTGAAGTGCCATTGCGTCTGCGCCTGCGGCCAGATTGCGATAGCCTTCTTTGAATATGGCCTCGGCCAGCACTGTTGCGGTTGTTGTACCGTCGCCTGCCACCTTTGAGGTCTTGCTGGCGGCTTCGCGAACCAGCTTTGCGCCGAGATTCTCGGCCTTATCCACCAGTTCGATTTCTTCAGCAACTGTTACGCCATCTTTGGTAACCGTCGGACCGCCCCATCCCTTGTCGATGATTGCGTTACGGCCGCGCGGGCCCAGCGTTGACCTGACCGCCGATGCCAATTTCTCCACGCCCGCTAACAGCGATGCGCGTGCCTGGCTCTCGAATTGTAACTCTTTCACTGCCATAGCTTTTACTCTCCTTATCTAAACAACGCAGTTATGTCAAATTTATAGAGAACACTAATATATGCAAAATCAGTACCAGAGCCAGGGCGACAAGGTTAGTCGGCTATTCAGGAAAGGGTAAGTGCTTTAAAAAGCTAAATTTACAGATCGTATAGTGTTTTTGTTTTTCTGGGTAAGTTGGCGACTGCCGCCAACTTAACTTGACGAATCCGCCACAATGACAGCCAGCTGCAACGGTTAAATCTCCCGGAGGGGTGTCATCCCTGTCTTTGCGACTGCTTCGGGGCCTCGGACATAATGCGGCACCAGAACGTAAGGGTCGATAAAATCGCCTTTGGCAGCCTGTTCCCAGCCAAGATGGAGGACATTTGCCGCATTGGCAGGCCAGTATTTTTCATTGAGTATTTCAAAACCAGAAGATTTGAAATTCTCTTTATAATAAACAAGTCCCTCGCCAAGAAGCCAGGTTGGCTGGTCGGGTGAGGCGAATTTCTCGACGAATTCTGCTGCTGTTATCAGCATATCTTCGCTGGTGCGGATGATTTTAGCGTTTTTAATATTAAAAACAGCTGCGAAAAATTGGCCTCTTTTGGCATCTAGAATCGCCGCTACCCGGCTGGGCGGCACAATGCCATCTTTTACAGCGATAAGTGCGTTTGCGGCGATACTATCCAGAGTATTTACGGGAACTATCCTGGTTTTATTGGCAAAACTGTACATTTTGGCCACGGTTACAGCTATACGCAAGCCGGTAAATGAGCCTGGCCCATAAGAAATATACACCTGTTTTATATCCGAAGCGTTGAGGCCCTGGCTTTTCAGCATTGTTACGGTAACAGCAAACAACTCGGCGCTGTGTTTTAATGGTGCTGAAAAGAGAACTTCTTGCACAACCTGACCGCCTCTGCCAAGTGCTACCGAGCCATTTCGGCCACTAGTTTCGACGGATAAAATCAACTCTTCTGGACTTATTAAATCTTTAATCATATTCTCACACGCTCTTTTCGCAGACCCTTTATTTACAAGGCCATACGATAACCGACCCCTCTGCCAAAATCAATTTTTTCGCTTGCAAAGCGGCCTCTGTACATATAAACTACCTCGATACTTGGCTCTATGTCATTTATAGTCGATCAGTTATAACGGTGTTTTAACGCACTTATACCTAATTTTATAGCAGGAGGTACTTGTGGGTCGTTGTATGTCGTTTCCCTATTCCTTTCGTATTAGTATTTTGGCGTTATTTCTATTAATCATCCCCGTTTTTTCTCTTCAGGCCGCCGGCGAAAAAGAAGCCGCTCTGCATAAGAGTGCGGTGGAACTTATGGATGTCGGCTCGGCGCTTTACAATCGTGGAATGTATGCCTCCGCATTGGGATCGCTTCAGAAAGCCCAAGAGAATAAACAGTATCTTACTGATGCCGAGCAGAAAAAGCTTACCGATCTGCTCGCCAAGGCTACTTCTGCCGAATCGGAAAGGCACAAGATATTTGATCAGATCAAGGCAGCAGACACCCTCAGTAAGAAAAACGATTTCACCGGGGCCGCCGCTCGCCTTGAATCTGTAAAGGACAGCAAGTTCCTTAATAAAGGTGAGCGTGCACAGGTGCTTGCGGATCTTTCGAAGATGCAGGCCAACCTCAAAGAACGCACGTCAGCTATGGATGCGCTGTTGGCCAAAAGTGTAAAGGAATATGAGGCCAAAAATTTTGATGCCGCAAAAAAGGGTTTTGAAGAAGTCGCAAACAGCGGTGTAGCCGATAAGGCCGCGATAGCGCAGCAGTATCTTGCGAAGATGGATACCCCGAAAGCCGCGCCAGCCGTTGCTTCCGCCGAGAACAATGCCGAAGACCTGCTTGAAGAACAGCCCAAGGCTCAGATCACTGCCGCAGCCCCGATCCAACCCCTTGAGGGAGCCAAGCCGCTAACACAGGCTCCTGCTGCAGCTGCTGAATCTGTAGCGACTCCGGTTGCTCCATCGCAAGCTGCCGTACCTTCGGCATCTGCCGCACCCGGTTATATAGATCGCGTTCTCCAGCAAAGGAATATCCAGAAGAGCTATACTGAAGCTGTTGTCCAGGATGCTATCAACAGGGCTAAATCTGCGACAGCACAGAAAAATTATGACATCGCCCGTGATTACCTCTCTAATGCCTCCCGCGTAGTTGAAAATAATCGAATGCTCCTCGGTGATGATGCATATAAGTATTTCACAACCATGCTCCTTTCCGAGCGGACAAATATCGATTCTCAGGCCCAGGCCCAGGCCCAGGCGCTTGCATCGGAAAAGCAGGCACAGGCCGTGGCACTCCAGCAGCAGCTTCGTTCGCAACAGGATATAGAACGTCAGCAGCGTGTTGATGAACTGATGAAGAAGGCCATTGCACTTCAGCGGGACCAGCGTTACGAAGATTCGCTTGCCCAGCTTGACCTGCTTTTGGCTATCGATCCTCATAACGAACAGGCCAACATAATGCATCGCACTCTGAGTGATATGGTCGAGTTCCGAAAACAGCTTGAGGTGCAGGCTAAGATCAATCAGCAGACCATGGAGTCAATGCTGGAAATTGATAAGGCCAACATTCCTTATTCAGACGAGATCACATACCCCAGGGATTGGCGTGAAATTTCATCACGTCGCATCCAAGGCGTTACCCCTGGGTCCAGTCCCGCTGATGCAGAAGTTTACAAACAGCTTGCAAAAGTTGTCGACCTTTCCCGTTTCAGTCCTGATATGACATTCGGCGACGCTATCGAAGTGCTCCGTACATCAGTTGAACCAGCTCTTCGCATAGTGGTTTTATGGAAGGACCTCTCTGAAAACGCCGATATTACCCGCAATACGCAGATCAACATGGAACCTGTTTCACAGGTCCCCTTGGGCAAGGCACTTGATTTACTGCTGAGGTCCGTATCAGGAGGCCTTGTGGAACTTGGTTACCTTGTTGAAGACGGTGTTATCACAATTGCAACAAAGACATCGCTTCCAGAAAAACTCGTTCAGGATAGCTATGATATTACAGATCTGCTCGATCCGGCTGCCAATTTTGAATCGGACTTGACCCAGACGGGTCTTGGCGAGATCACTCAGGCCGGCGGTACGGGCGGTGGCGGAGGCGGTGGCGGAGGTAGTAATCGGCAGCAAAGTTCATCAAATCGCAACCAACAGGCTTCGGCTTCTGAAACTAGCGCAACGCGCGCCCAAGAGGTAGTAAGCCTTATTGAGCAGACTATTGAGCCGGATAAATGGGTCTCTGCGGGCGGCGCTGGTTCAATGTATATTTACGCCGGCAAACGCCTTATCGTAAATCAGACTCCTGAGATTCATAAACTGATCGCCAAACTTATCGAGAGTCTCCGTTCCAATCTCGGCCAGCAGGTCTCAATTGAAGCAAGGTTCCTGCTTGTCTCAGAAGCATTCCTTGAAGATATCGGGGTTGATGCTGATTTCATCATCAATGCCGGCGACCACTGGGATCCGATCCAGGTCAATCAGGGTTCGATTGATAACGTAGCTCCCACAAGCGCGCTTGCTGGTTCCGATGCCCTCAATCTCAGGACCGGTTACGGCAACATCATGGACGACCTTCAGGCCTCGTTCCTGATTAAGGCCACGCAGACACATGAGAACACCTCGTCCCTTGAAGCTCCTCGTGTGACCGTTTTAAGCGGCGAATCGGCGACAATGCGTGTTACGATAGATAAATCGTATGTTGCAAATATTGAGTTTGAACAGTCATCAACGACCGGCGATAACCCGATTCAGTTCATCACTGCCAACCAGGATATATCAACACTGACAAGCGGCGTCATTCTTAACGTAACGCCCACCATCAGTGCGGATAAGAAATATGTGCTCCTGCGTATTCAGACCAGTACGACGGCGCTGTTGTCGTTGCAGCCGTATCTGGCCGAAGCGGTAGATCAGAGCGGCAACCTCATTCAGCGTCCGATGTTCATTCCGGAACTTGAGACCACCGAGGTTCAGACCCGCGTATCCGTACCTGATAAGGGCACACTGATGCTTGGCGGCCAGAAGATCACCTCTGAAGACGAAAAGGAATCCGGCGTGCCGATGCTCTCAAAGATACCGGTCGTGGGAAGGCTGTTCTCAAACCGCACTACACAGCGTGAGCACCGCATCCTACTCATACTTGTGACCCCGACGATCATGCTTAAGGACGAGACCGAGGCCGATGCCATCGCAGGACTTAAGGAAAACACGATGTAATATCGTTGATCTCACAAACGCAAAAAGGCCGGTTTTTACCGGCCTTTTTTATTGCACTGCGTTATAAGATGCTGTTATACGACACCTTGTGCCATCATCGATTTGGCAACCTTCATGAAGCCCGCGATATTCGCACCGGCGATATAGTTACCGGGCATGCCGTATGATTCAGCTGCTGAATTTATGCTCTTGTAAATATTCCGCATAATATTACGGAGTTCCGCATCAGCCTTTTCGAATGTCCATGACTGCCTTTGCGAGTTCTGTGCCATTTCAAGGCCAGAAACCGCAACGCCGCCTGCATTGGCCGCCTTGCCGGGCAGGAATATTACTTTATTATTTAAGAATGCCTGGGCAGCTTCTGGTGTGGTGGGCATATTAGCACCTTCACCGGCAATAATGCAGCCGTTCTTTATGAGTGTCTTTGCGGCCTGCTCGTCAAGTTCGTTCTGGGTTGCGCACGGCAAGGCGATATCGCATTTTATATTCCATATACCAATGCATCCTTCTTTATATATGGCTTTCTTGTGGAAGTCACAGTAGTCTTTAATGCGGCGGCGTTCCACTTCCTTAAGTCGTTTGATTGTCTGCAGATTAATGCCGTCGGCGTCATAGATATAGCCGTTCGAATCCGACATGGCAACGACCTTTCCGCCTAGTTGCTGAATCTTCTGCGTAGCGTAAATCGCTACGTTACCAGAGCCTGACACTGTGCAGGTCATATCTTCCCAGTTTTTGTTCATGTCGCGCATTACTTCGTCGACGATATAAACGAGACCGTATCCGGTTGCTTCAGTGCGAACGAGTGAACCACCCCATTCAAGACCTTTTCCTGTGAGTACGCCTTCAAAGCAGTTGCGAATGCGCTTGTACTGGCCGAACATATATCCGACCTCGCGGCCGCCTACGCCTATATCGCCTGCGGGCACGTCGGTATCAGCGCCGATATGCTTGCAAAGTTCAGTCATGAAACTTTGGCAAAAACGCATTACTTCCATGTCGCTCTTGCCCTTGGGGTCGAAATCTGAGCCGCCTTTGCCGCCGCCCATCATCAGGCCCGTAAGGGAATTCTTGAATATCTGCTCAAAGCCGAGGAATTTAATAATTCCCAGGTAAACAGATGGGTGGAATCTGATACCGCCCTTGTACGGTCCAATTGCTGAATTGAACTGTACGCGGAAACCGCGGTTTACCTGAACCTTGGCGCGGTCGTCAATCCATGGCACGCGAAACATGATTACGCGTTCCGGCTCCACGATCCTGGGCAGGATGGCCGAGTCGATGATCTCGGGATTGCGTTCCAGTACCGGCAGCAGCGAATCAAGCACTTCTCGCGCAGCCTGATGGAATTCTGGCTCACCGGGATTTCTTCGCACCAGTTGATCATAAACAGCTTCGATGTGAGATTTTGCGGACATAGTACACTCCTTTAAAAAGCTATATAAGCAATACTTAAGTTAACTATGAGCATGTATTATGCTGAAAACATACTGATTCCAGTATTTATTCTAAAATAGTTACATATTTTGTCTTTACAATGTTTTATCCATAATACATACTAGAAGAATAACTTATGCTGGACGTGGAAACATCACAAATATACTGCGATCTTATTGAGATGCGGTCATTTTCCAAGGCTGCCCTCAAGCATGTTATTAGCCAATCCGCGATTTCTCAACAGCTTGCAAAACTTGAACTTGCGCACAAATGCCAGCTTCTTGATCGCCAAAAAAGGCCATTTGAACCAACTACCGCAGGCCAGCTCCTATATGATGCATGCAAAGATATGATATCGCGGTATGAGCAGTTTAAAAACCAGTTGGCTGAACATGCCAGGTCGCAGGGCGACCGAATCAATATCGCCGCGATCTTTTCAATAGGTATGCACAATCTGCCGCCTTATCTTAAAAAGTTCATGACGCGATATCCCACCGTAAATCTCCATGTTGAGTACAGCGGGTGGGAGCAGATACATGAAAAAGTAATCCAGGGTTATGTCGAAATAGGAATTGTCGCTGTGCCCAAAAAGGAACGCAACCTGGAGGTCTATGAATTTGAATCCGAACCCCTTGTAGTTGTATGTTCTAATGAGCACCCCTTTGCCAACCGCGCAGAAATAGACCTAAATGATCTCTGTGACCAGAAGTTTATAGCGTTTGCCCGCCACGTCCCCACAAGAGAGCTTATTGATAATCTGCTTTCACATCGCAATATTACGATAAGGCCTGCTATGGAATTCGACAATATTGAAACGATAAAGAGAGCAGTCGAGATCAATTCCGGAATTTCGATCCTTCCGCGTACTGCCCTTGTACAGGAAATCTCCGCAAATACAATTAAGGCCATTTCGATAGATGATCCGCGGTTCGTAAGGCCCACAGGAATCATAGTACGAAAAAACCGCTCAATGAGCCAGCCTGCACGCTACCTTCTTGAACTTTTGCAGAATCGCTGGGTTTAATTTTAAAGTAAACGATGGAACCACAGTATAGCACAGGATTTGAAAAACTCGATAACGTGCTAAACGGCATTATTGCCGGCGATAATATCGTTTGGCAGGTCGATTCGATCGAAGATTATGTTCCATTTGCAAATGCTTTTTGCAATTTCTCCACCTCGCAAAAATTCCCGCTGGTTTATTTTCGTTTTGCTAAGCATCCGCAGCTTGTAGATGAAAGCAGCGGGGCACAAATTCATGTACTCGACCCATTAAAAGGTTTTGAAACATTTATAACTCAGATACATTCAGTTATTGCCAGCCATGGCCCGGGCGGCTGTTATCTTTTCGACTGTCTCAGCGATCTCGCAGCTGACTGGTACAGCGACCGCATGCTGGGCAACTTCTTCATGCTCACTTGTCCCTACCTCTACCAGATGGAAACAATAGCCTATTTCGGTGTGCTGCGAAACAAGCATTCATTTCATGCCACCTCAGCAATCATGGAAACGACCCAGCTCTTCCTTGATGTTTATAGTCAGAACAGCCGCACCTATGTTCACCCTATAAAGGTGCAGGGTCGCTATTCACCGACTATGAATACGCTTCATATTCGAGATAATAACGATTTCACGCCCGTTTCTCAGAGCCTCACGATCACCGAAGTCCTGGCGCACCGCCCGTGGTCGCGACTTGATTCTGCCAATCAGATGCTTGGCTATTGGAATCGTACCTTCTCTCAGGCTGAGCAGGTACTGCTCCGAATTGAAGATGGTAAACAAATTGAAACTGATATTCACCATCTTGTCCACAAGCTCCTGCGCATGATAATTTCCCGCGACGAGCCGATCCTTTCACTTGCGGCAAAATACCTGTCTTTGAAAGACGTTTTGACCGTTTGGCGCCGCATGATCGGCACTGGCCTAGTCGGTGGGAAAACTGTCGGCATGCTTCTCGCGCGTGCAATACTCGAAAAGTCCGACCCACGATGGAAAGACGTGCTCGAACCTCACGATTCTTTCTACATCGGTTCAGACGTTTTTTACACATTCCTTGTACAGAATAAGATATGGTGGATAAGACAGAAACAGCGTGACCCGGCACATTTCCTTGAACAAGCTAACGAAGCCCGCCAACTTATGATGTATGGCTCGTTTCCGGAATATATTATGAAGCAGTTTGGCGATCTGCTGGATTACTTCGGCCAGTCACCGATCATTATACGATCAAGCTCGCTGCTCGAAGACAATTACGGCAACGCCTTCGCCGGAAAATACGAATCAATTTTCTGCCCCAACCAGGGGCCCCGATCAAAACGACTCGATGATTTCGTTACCGCAATACGCAGGATTTATGCAAGCTCCATGAGTGAAAAGGCCCTTACTTATCGTGCCCAGAAAGGACTTCTCCAAAAAGACGAACAGATGGCGCTTTTGGTCCAGCGTGTATCTGGTGCGCCTTACGGCAATTTCTTTTTTCCCCAGGCAGCCGGTGTAGGATTTTCGTTTAATCCTTATGCATGGAACGAAGCCATAGACCCAGAAGCCGGGATGCTAAGGCTTGTTTTCGGCCTGGGAACGCGTGCCGTTGACAGATCCGATGACGATTACACAAGGATAGTAGCGCTCAATGAACCGCAGCTCAAACCCGAAATGAACCTTCTGGCCGCCCGCGAGTTTGCCCAGCGTCGTGTGGATGTGCTGGATCTTGAGCTGAACCGACTCGTCTCTAAACCTTTTGAGGAAATTACAAGATCATTGGCCAATTTGCCGCTCGATATGTTTGCTACCTACGATCGTGAAATGGAAATTCGTGCCAAAAACGCCGATGTTAAACAGTTCTTCGCCTGGACGCTGACATTCGATAAGCTACTTACTCAGACCCGCTTCACTGTAGATATGCGCGAAATGCTCGCCACTCTTGAAAAGGCTTACAAGTGCCCCGTCGATACCGAGTTCACGGCGAATTTTTTCAATTCATCACAATACCGCGTCAATCTTCTCCAGTGCAGACCTCTTCAACTCAAAGGTCAAGGTAATGTCCGTGATACCAATTTAGAAATAAATTCACGAGACATAGTCCTCGAAAGCGACGGACCAGTAATTGGACAACATCGGCTGATCGATATAGATCGTGTAATTTATGTAGTGCCATCTGTCTACTCGCAATTAACCGACTCTGAGCGTTATTCAATTGCCAGGCTCATCGGCCAAATACTTCATTCCGGCAGTGATGGTTACGCAGCGGATGTCGCCGGCGAGCAGCCAATTTCCACAATGCTCATTGGTCCGGGACGCTGGGGAACCAGCACACCTTCACTTGGCATTCCCGTCACCTTTGCCGAAATTGACCGTGTGTCGGTAATATGTGAGATCGCAGCTATGCGGGCCGATTTCGTCCCTGATGTCTCGCTTGGAACGCATTTCTTCAGCGACCTGATTGAAATGGAAATGCTCTATCTTGGCCTCTACCCAGCTCGTGAATCAACCATTTTCAAAAGCGATTTCTTCGAAAATCATCCAAACTTGCTAACCCACATAGTTCCAGCCGCCGCCAGATGGGAAAATTGCGTGCACGTCATAGATCCTGTCAAATCTGGTAAAAAACTTAAACTTTATGCCGACACTGTAAAGCAAAAGGTAGTCTGTTTTTTTTAACCGCAACTCACGATATTTTAATTTGAGCGGTATTTGTTTTGGAAATGAAGAAGCGGGGCGCGATCCGGAGACGCCCACGCCAATGGACCACAGACAGATCGAAACCCCGCTAAGTTTTATAGGAGCCGGCCTGTGGGGCAAGCCGGCTCTATTGAGAACAAATTAATTGTTAAAGTGATTAAGCTCGTTGTCAGTCAAAGGTATAAACTTTTTGGATTCCGCCGCTGTATCAGCGCGGTGAACTTTGGCTTTTGACACATTTGTTTTTGCGGCAGCTATGTCATGGAACATGTGATCGGAAATTCCTATGCTCTTTTTGGATTTACTCTGATTTTTTGATATCGTGGAGCTTTCTGATGAGCCACCCACAATTGCAACTAGTTCGCCTACTATGGTGTTCATCTGTTCGGCCTGGGCGTTTAGCTCCTCGGAGGCACTGGCGGATTCTTCGGCGTTTGCGGCGTTAGACTGGGTAACCTTATCCATTTGAGAAACGGCAACATTCACCTGGTCGATACCCTTTGCCTGCTCCTGGCTCGACGCGGCGATCTCGCCAATGAGATCGGCTGTCTTTGAAGCGGCGCCTACTATTTCGCCGAGTACTTTGCTGACTTCCGTTGTAATGTCAACGCCGCTCTTGGCATTCTTTACGGATTCCTCGATCATCGCGGATGTATTCTTTGCGGCTTCGGCACTTCTCATTGCGAGGTTACGCACTTCTTCGGCGACAACAGCAAAACCCTTTCCGGCTTCGCCGGCCCTTGCGGCCTCTACCGCGGCGTTGAGTGCGAGCAGGTTTGTCTGGAAGGCTATTTCGTCGATAACTTTGATGATCTTGGCGGTCTCATTGCTGGATTTTTGGATTTCTGTAATGGCACTGGTCATCTTGCCCATTGCGTCGTTGCCGTTACTGGCGGCTCTCTTCGCTTCACCGGCAAGCGATGCGGCCTGCTGGGCATTTTCCGCGTTCTGCTTGGTCATCGAGCTCATTTCTTCAAGCGAGCTTGAGGTTTCTTCAAGGCCCGCGGCCTGCTCGGTAGCACCTTCAGCAAGAGACTGCGACGCAGCAGAAACCTGGCCCGCAGCGGATGCGACCTGTGCCGAACCTTCGGTAAGACTGGAGATAATTCTCTTAAGCACTGATGTTATGCCGTTGCCTATGAAAAATGCCAGTACCGAGCCTATAACCAAAGCTGCGATACTTAAAATCATGATCAAGGATGTGCCGCTTGCCGCAGCGTTGGTGGCACTTTTGCTTACACGGGTTGACATCGCGTCATTGGTCGTGAGCATGGCATCGACTTTCTCCATAAATGGCGCGTATTTCTCTTCAATTGCATCGGCGGCTTTTGCGATGTTATCGCTGTTTTCGTTGGAGCTCTTAACCACAGCCACAAAGTTCTGGCAGGTTTTTTCAAACGCATCGTGCAAAGAGGCAATTTCGTCGATTGATTTGATCCAACCGGCATTTACCAGTTCCTGGTCGTTTTCAATAGCTTTTTTGGCAACTTCGACACTCTTGTCCACAATATCACTATCTTTGGCAATATCTGAAAGCTGAGATTCGTCCTTATGGATCGCATATTGTGTAGCTTCCAGGTTCTGATCTGTACCACTGGCGTCTATTTCGTTGAGGGCGTCGGTAATGATCATATGGGTATTTGATAAATCGTCGACCCCGCTTTTGACACTGTTAATTTGTATCCAGCTTATGGAACCCAAAATCACCGTGATCAAAAGAATACTTACAAATCCCAAAGCTATCTTTTTTCCGACAGTCATGTGCTTAAACATTGTATTGCCTTTCCTTTTGTTAATTTCAATTTATTCTGTTATGCTCAGGGATTGTATGTTGGCCGCCGCAAGGACCTTATCGATATCCAGCAGTATCTTGACGGCTTCGCCGATCTTGCCCATACCAAGTATGAAATCGGTATTGACGTTGGACCCGAATTGCGGGGCGTCTTCAATGCTTTCGGCTGTGATATCTAATACTTCCGAGACATGGTCGACAACGATACCCGTGCTGAACTTGCGCCCCTGCTGTAAGGTCTCAACAACGATTATGCAAGTTTGTTCGGTGATGTCAGCAGAAGGCATATTAAATTTGGTTCTGAGGTCAATTACAGGGATAACTTGACCCCGCAGGTTTACAACACCTTTTACATATGGCGGCAACTGAGGTACAGAGGTGATATCCATGTAGCCGATGATCTCCCGGACTTTGAGGATCTCAAAGCCGTATTCTTCACGGCCAAGGGCGAAAGTAAGATATTTTCCGTGCCGGAGCGAAGCATCGGCAGCGAGATCGGGCAAAGCAGTGATGGATGACATAGGTTCCCTTTCGATTTTAGAAAGTAATCTTGCCTAACTTTTAATTATGAGTGTCGAAAGCCTACCAACAGTACCTCCGCCAAGAGGTTTTAAAGCATGCATTTCGACACTCGTTTTTTTAAGGCAAAAACCGCTGTTTTTGGCCAAAACAGCATCAAAAAACTGCAAAGAACTCTGGAATCGAAGTTAGAAGTGCTTTAAAAAGTGTTGATATATCGCGTGATACATCAGTTGGCGGTTACTGTTGAATTCTAGCTTACAACCTATATCGAACAAAAAGTATGGCGAGTTTAATTGAAAATAAGGTTCATCTCCTTTGAATTGTTTTTTTTTGTGCGTTGAGTAGCATAGGTTTGTGATATGAATTTAAACGCTACAATACGTTTTTAATTGAACAGTGTCAACGTATATCGCGATGGAAACGATGAAATCAAAAACTAATAATTATGAGCGGAATTTGGGGTCTCAGCCGATTACGGAAATACTGGCTGGCCTTGGACTTAGCGGGCATGATCTTGTGGCGGCGTCGGGGGAACAGCTTACGCATAAGATGGTGGCGAGGGCGTGCAAGGGCAGGCGGCTTACGGCTGGTGCGCAAGTTAAGGTTTTAAATGCTCTTAACCGGGCGTCGGGCAAGAGTTATAGCCTTGGGGAGCTGTTTAATTATTGATTTTGATTTACGTCCAATTCCTTTACATCGCGGGTGAAAAGGGGGAAGGGGCGGAAATTTTTTCCATCTGGGACGGTAAAAAACGGCATTTAGGGGCAAATTCTTCTTTTTGGGGTGGTTTGGTACATACATTGCTCTACTAAAGGTGACGCCATAGTAGCGGAACAATGAAAAGCTATTTAAGTTTTGATGCCAAAAGGATTTGTGAAAGAAGTCAAGGAAGACAAACAGGTTTTTGGTGAGAGTTCGATACCGACGGACCCGAAGGAGGTGTTTGCCGGTGACGCGAGCTTTTACCAGATGATAGAGAGCGATAGCGGGGGCGAGGCGGAAGATTTTTTCGCGTTGGCTGCAAATCCTAAGCCCATAGCTAACAAGGTTTTAAGTGCACCTGCGGCCGGGAGCGGGGCGAGCGGAAAAAAGCTTGGGATACTCAAATTATCTATTATAATAGTACTGGCGATAGTGGCAATAATGCTACTTGTGCCGGTTTCGCTGTACTGTTTTTCGGCGATTATGGCCCCTGAGGCGGCCCAAAAAGTTGAAGCTGAGGGTGGGGCGCGGGTGGAGCGCGGTAAGCCTGAGGGTGCACGGCCGGTAGCCGCAAAGGCGACAGAGGTTAGTGCGCAGGGTGGGGTCGGGGCGATGGATGAGCCGGCTTCATGGAAGATGGCGCAGGTCTTTTATCAACAGAAGGATTATGCCAAGGCATCATCGGCTTACGGCAAGCTGCTTGGGAATATAGGCACCGATTCATCTCATGCAATCATTCGTGATTTTTTAAATCTGAGACTTGCGTTGTGTTCGCAGAGGCTGGGCGACGGGCCGGTGGCGGAGGCGTACTTCAATAAGGTGCTTCGTTCGCAGGCGCCTTCGGTAGTGGCACTTGCTAATTATCATATAGCTTTTTCGCAATTCGCG
>Ga0079306_1000531_pt1 | contig 34205 bp, 28 predicted proteins | sample Methanotroph_Enr_FD_79181 | JGI IMG/M metagenome (GOLD analysis project Ga0079306, IMG submission 79181) | Enriched soil microbial communities from Old Woman Creek wetland in Ohio, USA - Methanotroph_Enrichment_5 | ecosystem: Environmental > Terrestrial > Soil > Wetlands | place: USA: Ohio... | reverse complement strand
TGAAGTAATCGTTCATGCCACGCGCGCCGGGAATAACACTCCGGTTGCCTATCAGAATATAGGTAAAAAAGAAATTGCAGCTATGAATTTCGGCCAGGATTTACCTGTATTGCTTGGAAATAGTATTTCGGCTGTATCCACTTCCGACGCCGGCAATGGAATGGGCTATACGGCATTACGCATCCGCGGTACCGATATGACGCGTATCAATGTTACCATCAACGGAATGCCGCTCAATGATCCTGAATCGCACAATGTATATTGGGTCGACTTGCCTGACTTCGCCACCAGTACCGACAATATACAGATTCAGCGCGGTGTAGGAACATCGACCAACGGGGCGGCGGCTTTTGGTGCCAGCATCAACTTGCAGTCGGCAAACCTGAAAACGGAACCTTATGCTGAAGTCAACAGCGCCTTTGGTTCATTTAATACGTTGAAAAACAGTGTCTCATTTGGCACTGGCCTGTTCGACAAGCATTTCAGCCTGGATGCCCGGATTTCGAAACTATCTTCGGACGGCTATATCGATCGCGCTTCGTCTGACCTCCTTTCTTATTATATTTCAGGTGCTTATACATCAGGAAAGGACCTGCTGCGCTTCAATATTTTTTCAGGTAAAGAGAAAACCTACCAGGCCTGGGATGGAATTTCTTCGGCAATCCTGGATACCAACCGAACCTATAATGATATGGGCGCTTATATTGATAGCAAAGGAAATCAGCGGTATTACAGCAACGAAACCGATAACTATACACAAACACATTACCAGGCCCTGTATTCGCATCAGTTTAACAAGAATCTTTTTCTGAGTGTTTCCCTGCATCACACCGATGGAGCCGGGTATTACGAAGAATACCGCGAAAGTGATAATCTTGCCAATTATGGTATTGATCCGATACGAACTGATTCGCCTTATTATACTATCGGCACGGATACCATCCAAACCCCAGACAGCACGATAAGCAAAAGCGACCTGATCAGGCAGAAACATTTGGCTAATACGTTTACCGGTCTGACCTGGGCGCTGAATTACCATACCAGCCAGATACAATCATCCCTTGGCGGTTCATGGAATACCTATACCGGCAATCATTTTGGAAGGGTGATCTGGTCGCAGTTCACAGGCAACAGCGAAATTAACCACGAATGGTACCGCAGCAAGGCGTTGAAAAATGATTTCAATATTTTTTCAAAAACGGAATATGCTGCCACCGAAAAATTACATACCTGGCTGGATGTTCAGTATCGCAGGATTTATTATTCCATTGATGGAATTGATAATGACGGCCGGGATATTACCCAAAATCATACATTTAACTTTTTTAATCCCAAAGCTGGTATATCATACAACCTTGCGGAAAATCAGAATATATATACCTCAATTTCAATAGCTAACCGCGAGCCTAACCGCGATAATTTTGTGGATTCGGATCCATCAAAACCAGCACCGAAGCCAGAAACACTTTATGATGCAGAAGCAGGCTATTCCTATAGTTCGAACCAGGTTTCGATGAACGCCAACGCATACTATATGTATTATAACCAGCAGCTGGTTCTAACCGGTGCTATCAATGATGTTGGATCTCCGGTTATGGTTAATGTGCCGGTGAGTTACCGCGCCGGCATTGAGTTATCAGCTAAAGCCCTGCTGACAAGAAACCTGAAATGGGAACCCTCTGTTACGCTCAGCCATAATAAAATCAAAACATTTACCGAGTACATTGATGATTGGGATACCTGGGGACAAATAGCAGTAAATCATACAAATACGGATTTATCATTTTCTCCGTCCGTAACTGCTAACAGCTCATTAAGCTGGATGGCTTTCAAAGGCTTCAACATTAACTTCATAAGCAAGTTTGTCGGGAGGCAATACATTGACAACACCCAAAGCAGCGATCGCCAGCTTGATCCGTATTTCGTAAACAACCTGCTGATCAACTATGCTATCAATCCAAAGTTCCTGAAGGAAATCAGCTTTTCACTGATGATGAATAACCTCTTTAACGAACAATACGAATCAAATGCCTGGGTTTACCGTTACTCGTCCGAAAACACATTTCAGAAACTTGATGGCTATTTTCCACAGGCGGGGATTAATTTTATGGCGGGGATTTCGATAAAATTCTAGATAACTGCTTTCTAAAAGAAATTTACGATTTTTGAATAACGATCAACGATTGGGCTTAATCCGAAATCCGAAATCCGAAATTCCCTATCTTTGCGGCTTATGGCCAATATCATTACTATAAAGAACAAAAAAGCCTGGCACGAGTATTTTCTTGTTGAACAGTTCACTGCCGGCATTATGCTGTTGGGTACTGAAATAAAATCAATTCGCGAAGGTAAGGTGAACCTGACTGATAGTTATTGTGCTTTCGAAGGCAATGAACTTTATCTGCTTAATGCTCATATCTCGGAATACAAATTCGGAAACCAGTTTAACCATATTGCCAAACGGGCACGAAAACTCCTGCTGAACAGGCAGGAACTCAAAAAAATAATTGGCAAGACCCGCGAAAAAGGGCTTACGATTGTTCCCATTGAACTCTTTATCAATGAGAAAGGCCTGTGTAAAGTCACCATTTCAATTGCCAAAGGCAAGAAAATGTACGACAAACGTGAAACGCTGAAGACAAAGGATAATAAGAGGGAGATGGACAGGAGGCACGAGGATTAGGAGATTGGGGGATTGGGAGACTGAGAGACTGAGAGATTGAGAGAAAAGGCGACAGGGCGAAAGATTTAATGCGAATACGCTGTCTCTTTTTACTTAAAAAATGAAATTCGTTAGTTTGCTTAATAAAATCTAGGAAAGTTAATGCAAAAAGCGATCCCGAAAGAATTCAGGATCGCTTTTTGTCTTTCTAAAAACAAGTACTTAATTAACGAGGATAATCTGGCAAGGCCTGATGTATGCTTCACTTCCGGTTGAGCCTGCGCTGTTTCAAAAAACCGGATTCTAGTTTCTGATTAGATTCTTATTCTTAATTTCCATGGCGAGTTTTCTGAACAGGGTGTTCTGTTTAGCATATTCTCCTGACCAAAAACTGATGGATTGAATCTGGGTAGCATTGGGCGCCGATTCCATATTGCAAAAAGCAGAATACAATTTTGAAATCTCCTCGCGTATCTTTTCTTCGTCAGCAAATATTGATTTCTGCTTTGTGGCTGTAAGCTCAGCTTTTATTTTTTGAAGTTCATCATACTTAACCTTCAGTTTTTTGTTTTTAGCAAAAGCTATAGTATCCGTTTTCAGCTGCTTTTGCATCAATACTATACTGTCGAGCGTATTGCTCAGACTATTATATACTGCCAGCAATTCATGGGCCTTATCATACACCAGCCTGCGTTGAGAAAGGTTTAAATCCTTGTTACTCTCATCCTGAATGCAATTCACTTTTGATGTGTATTTTTTGCCATTCACATCCAGGTTAATTGTGTACGCACCTGGCAAAACCATTGGTGCTACAAATCCTGCCACATCAATTTTTGTACTGCCTTCCGCTACCTTGGGTGGTGTTTCACGGAGATTCCAATAAACCTTGTTGATTCCTTTAAGAATCGTACCAGGTAAGGTTTGAACCAATATCCCTTTATCGTCGAGTATATCAATGCTTACTTTGCCGGTGCTCAGCCTATTTTTAAAATAGTATGTTATCGGGGGTGTAAATGGAGGATTTCCAGCAGCCCATTCGCCCTGCACATTCGGACCGCCATAGCCGAATTTTCCCTGGCTGAGCACCAGATCAGGAGTTGGAAATACATGTACTTCCTGATCCAATATTTCCGGAGTAAGCTTGCTTATCGGTCGGATATCATCAAGGATGAATATGCCGCGTCCATGGGTGGCAACAATCAGGTCGTGGGTGCGTGGATGGATCTGAATATCACGCACAAGCGAATATTCAGGTATTTTATTTTTCATTCTGAACCAGTTACTTCCTCCATCCAGTGATGCAAACAGTCCCATTTCTGTTCCCAGGAAAAGCAGGTTCCTGTTTTCGGTATCCTCTTTTATTTTATGAGCAAAACCGGTAAATACTGCGCTGTTCAAACGGTTCCAGGTTTTTCCGCCATCTGAACTCTTTGCAAGAAACGTACGATGATCGCCATACATATGATTTTCCAGCGTAACATACACCAGGTTTCTATCGAATTTTGAAAGTTCAATGCTGCTTACCCAGGCTTGCGAAGCAATTCCGCTCGCTGCCACATTTGCTGATACATTGGTCCAGTTTGTACCGGCATCGGTGGTAAATTGCAGGTTACCATCGTCGGTACCAACCCAGACTACTTTTTCATCCAGCGGCGATTCACTGATGGTGAAAATGGTACAGTGATTTTCGGCAGAAGTATTGTCAGCGCTTAAACCACCGCTATCCTCCTGTTTCTGTTTTGATTTGTCATTGGTAGTCAGATCAGGTGAGATACGTTTCCAGTTTCTTCCCTGGTCGGTTGATTTATACAGGTATTGCGCTCCTACATACAAATTACCTGGATTACTTGCTCCGGTTACAATCGGAGTATTCCAGTTCCAGCGCAGCTTTTCTTCGGCCGCAGTTTTCTGAGGTTGAATAAACTCAGATTTAAAATCCGGAAGAACGGTCCGGCTCATTGATCCTCCCTGAGATTCAGAATAAACCGATTTACCATCCACATCCGGAACGGTCCAAAATCCATCACCACCCCCTACTACTTCCCATCGTCCATTGCCGATTCCTCCGGGTGCTGCACTTGGCGCCATCCAGCTCCCGTTATCCTGCAGACCGCCATACACATTATAGGGCTCTTTTAAATCATAAGCCACATGATAAAACTGGGCGACGGGCAGATTTTGAATGTATTGCCATGTTACTCCCCGGTCGGCACTCATATATACGCCGCCATCGGAACCAACATAAATCACATTGGGATACGCCGGGTTTATCCAGATGGCATGCATATCACTGTGTATGGGTGCTCCTTCATTGCTTGCATCGGCAAATGAATATCCGCCATCAGAACTGAATGAGAATGACAGAGCCGGGCGATATACGCGTTTGGAATCTTTGGGATCAACAGCAATTGTACTGAAATAAAACGGGCGGGAAACAATATTAAATGAGGCACTCTGGCTTTTCCAGTTTTCGCCGCCATCGGATGAAATATATAAACCCGTATTATTGCTTTCGACAATTGCAAACATTTGCTTTGGATCGCTTGGGGCAAGGCACATGGCAATACGGCCGAATGGTTTTGCAGGCAAGCCGTTTTTAATTTCACGCCATGATTTTCCTCCGTTGTCACTCTTATACAACCCGCTGCCATTGCCTCCTGAATTGAAACTGTATGGAGTGCGCCGGAACTGCCATGTCGATGCCAGGAGTATCTCCGGGTGAACAGGATCTATTAATAAGTCAGCACAACCTGTTTGCTCATCGATGTACAGAATTTTCTGCCAGGTAGCCCCGCCGTCACCTGACTTATAAAGACCCCGGTGCTTGCTATCGCCCCATAGCGGACCAGGAACTGCAACATAGATTTCGTTTGAATTTAATGGATTGATGACAATTTTGGAAATATGTTCCGTGCTGTCCAATCCAATTCTTTTCCAGTTATCACCACCATCGGTAGATTTATACATTCCATCCCCGATCGAAACCGAATTCCGCATATTACTTTCGCCGGTTCCGACATACACAACCTGCGGATTTTTCTGATCAATGGCTAAGGCACCTATGGATTGGCAATACTTATCAAAAACCGGTTTTGATGAAGCACCGGCGCTGGTCGATTTCCATACGCCGCCACCTGCAGTCCCGATATAGATTGTTTTTCCATCGTCAGCCACAACCCCTTCGATGGCAGTGATACGACCGCTCATGGCTCCTGAGCCTAATGCACGGGCTTCCATAACGCCAAAAAGGGAAGAACTTACCTTTGTCTGTGCGATGCCGGCACCGCTTAAAAGCATAAGGTTTAATAGTAATAGAATAGGTGTTGTTTTCATTACCGCATAGATTATTGGAGGAAATAGTACTGAATTGGGGATGTTATAATTAAGCCGGGATGAGGTTGAACCAGTTAATTAGTTGGTTTAAATATACTTTCGTCAACTTCAGGATTGACAGTTACTTTTTTAATCTCCATTTCTCCCGGGCCGGCCTTGGTGCTCATGGCTATTACAATGCCTTCATCGAGTTTCTGATAATTGCCCATCGTTGCCGAATTCTCCATCACCTGGCCGTTTACCATCGCTTTTACGGTTTTCTTAGTTAACAGGTATGTGTCGGAATCCAGGAAATAAGTAGTTTCTTTGCCGATACTATCGGTAAGTTTAAGTTTAAGGCATTCCGTTCCATCCACATCATCAGTCCCCAGGTATTCCATCTTATCCCCGGTTTCTTTGTACCTGAGCAGCTTATCAAGGACACACAATTCATCCTGCGAACTCTTCAATATATCTTCGGTCATTGGTTCCGCTTTTGTCTGCCCATTGAAAGGCATATAGTTCCATCCGTTCGTTTTTGTAATGATGGAATATCCGCTCATCCCCATTGCCGTAATATCCGTTCGCATTGCATTGCAGTTAACCTGGGTAGCCACGATCTGTATCTCCATTCCCTGCATTTTCATGACCATATCCATCTTCAATGTTTTTATCTTTGCCCAGTTTTCGAGACCTCCGATGGCTGCAGCGTGTTTGCTGATAATTTCATCAATATTCTGAGCTTTCGATGTCAGCGCCAGCATCCCGATTGCCAGGAAGGTTAAAATAAGTTTTGGTGTTTTCATGTTGGAAGAATTAATTTTAATTATGAATTATGGATTAGTAATTATCTGATGCTATAAAAAACTTAGGATTACATAAATAGCGTATTCAGGATATCAGTGATTCAAAGGCCAAGAAACCAGAATACTTCTGCCAGGGAAATTAAAGTCGTCGTAAAGATTATGTAAAAATATGAAATTTATTCACTTTTACTTTATTTGAAAATAATATTATGCAGGTATGGGAGCGATCCGGATAACGGTTTGCATAAATTTCATATTTTCGGTAACGCTTACAATATAGAATTGAGGAATAGTGATAATTTATTGGTGATTTTTAAAAACCCTTCAAACCCTTCAAATCCTTCAACCCCTTTAAACCTTTCAAACCCTTCTAACCTTTCAAACCCTTCAAACCAATGAACCCCACCTCTTTCAAAGCATACTGGATTACTGAAGAAAATGACGGCTCCTTCCATCACCAGATTATCAGACGCGATACTGCTCAGCTTCCCCAAAATGGTGTTTTGATCAGAGTAGAATATTCGTCCCTGAATTATAAAGATGCTCTGTCGGCCACCGGCAATAAAGGTGTAACCCGCCGGTATCCGCATACACCAGGCATTGATGCCGCCGGAATAGTTGCAGAAAGTACTTCCCCTGGTTTTAAACCAGGCGATGCGGTTATTGTTACCGGGTACGACCTGGGAATGAACACCATGGGCGGGTTTGGCGAATATATCAATGTTCCTGCCGAATGGGTGGTTCTGTTGCCATCCGGCATGAGTTTGAAAGAAAGCATGATACTGGGAACAGCCGGATTTACAGCTGCACTAGGCATGCATCAGCTGTTACGCTGTGGCCAGAAACCTTCAGACGGGCCTTTGCTTATAACCGGAGCAACAGGCGGCGTTGGTGGCTTTTCTGTGGCCATAGCTTCAAAACTGGGCTTCGACGTAACAGCATCCACCGGCAAAACCGATAAAAATGAATACCTTCATCATTTAGGCGCTAAAACTATTATCCGACGGGCGGAAGTTGACGATCCATCAGGCCGCATGTTGCTTCGCCCGCAATGGGCCGGGGCCATTGATACGGTTGGCGGAAATACCCTGGCTACTATACTGAAATCACTTAAACCGCACGGCAATGTTGCCAGCTGCGGCAATGTTGCCTCTCCCCTGCTGAATACCAGCGTTTTCCCTTTTATATTAAACGGAGTTAACCTGCTTGGCATAAATTCGGCAACAACCCCCATGTCCGTGCGCCGAAGCATATGGGAAAAACTTGCCGATACGTGGAAACCCGATCTTCAACGTATCAGAACTGAAGTAGTTGGACTCGATAATATCCATATCTCTATTGAGAAGATTTTATCAGGAGAAATAACGGGAAGGGTGGTATTGGAACATCAGATTCAGGTTTAACCTAAATTACGCATTAGGAGACCAAGTCGAACGATTTGCGTTAGTTGGGTTAACCCCGGTATAGCAAATTTTTGTTTGTCAAAAGATTTATATCCGACAAACAGTGGATTGGGTTTATCGGTTACGCTAACGCGTAATTTGGGTTAAAGTCTGGTTTTCGTTTGCCAGTGGAGGAACACCTTTGTATTTTGCGATTGCTATAAATTATTAATACCTGAAAGTGGTAGGGAAAATTGAGGCCTATCCAGGAGTCTTTGAATTCACAATAACAAATCGGAATCCCTTATAATGATTACCAGCGTTTTTTGTTCCCGGAGTCAATTTCAGGGAAAATAAAGGTTTTAAGTATTTTAAAGAAAAATATTATACTGCTTGCATTTTCATCTAAAATGTATTACCTTTATAAAACAGGAAAACAGCAGAAGAATCTCAAAATCCTTTCTGAAACTTTTTGCCTTTTTCGTAATTATTCTATGTTTATTCCAATCGTTCAGCGGATTTGGCGAGAACTATTTGTCGTAGGACAATATCTGAGTACCAATCCCATTTAAAAAAAACAGAAGGTTGCGAAATTGTTAGTTATTATACATCTTCCAAAAGTCATTTTTATTCACTATTCTGTTTTATACCTATCGGACCTCGGAATTAAACCACGGTTTTGTTATACATCTCAATACTGATTTCTTTGTTACACCAGAACAACTAGTAACTTTAGAACGACGAAAAGAAAAACTTGTAAGTTTTCTTTTGGGAAAGTCCAGGAAGCCGAACTTCTTCAATTTTCTTAAAACCTCAGAAATATTCCTTCTTAATAATAAGAAGAGTGCAAGAATACACATTATGGATGTGGAGGAAAAATACAGTATGGCTCGAATGAAACCCATAAGTTGTATCAGATTTTTTGGGATACGAAATATTTAATAAATAGAAAAGATGAAAACTATATGCAAGCGGACAGTATGTTTCTTTTTTCACATACATCAGCCCTTCAGGCTCAAAACATACCGGTTTTTCAATATCGGGATCGACCACAATTATTATAACGAAGTTCAAAACAGGACAATTATTGAACACATAGCACATGTTTGCTATCTGCCTGCAAACGAGGTTTTTATGAGTCTTATCAGGAAACTCGGCGCTGAATTTAAAGTTACTTTCGGCATAAGTGGTACAGCGCTTGAGCAATTAAAAAAATATGTGCCTGAAGTAATTGATAGTTTCCGGCAACTATACAAAACAGGAAATGTTGAATTTGTTGCCGAGACGTATTCAAATTCACTGGCGATGATTACTCATCCGGCTGAATATAAGAGGCAGGTGAAAGAACATGAAAAAACACTGGATACCCTCATTGGCTGTAAACCTACCACATTGGCAAACGCAAACCTGCTATATTCGGACCTCACTGCAGGAATTGCACAGGAAATGGGTTTTAATACAGTCCTTGTTGAAGGGGCAAAGCAGGTTTTGGGATGGAAAAGCCCTAACTATCTTTATGTCAGCAGGCCTTACCCTGCTGTCAGGTTACTGCTGAGGAATTCTCAGCTCAGCGATGATATCTCATTGCGCTTCCCGATGCGTGAATGGGATCAATGGCCGCTGACTGCTGAAAAACTCATGTCTTGGTTGGATTCTATTGATAAAAATCAGGAGTTGGTGAATCTGTTTATGGATTATGGAGCATTAGGTGAATACCCAAAATCCAACGCAGGAATATTCCGATTTATGGATACTTTTATAGTAAAAATGATAAAATCAGGCAAATGGATTTTCAGGACGGTATCAGAAGCAGCCGAAAACATCAGACCCGCAGCTTCGCTTGATATTCCTCATTATATATCATGGGCCGGCGAGGAACGCGATCTTTCGGCCTGGCTTGGTAACGAAATGCAGCTGGATGCATTAAACACCTTATATACTGCAGCGGATATTATGGAAAATTGTGAGGACAAAGAACTACTGAGTGACTGGAGCAAATTACAAACCTGCGACCACTTCTGCTACATGAGCACCAAATACATGAAAGAGAGCGGGAAATACCGGGTTTTCAGTCCATACAGTTCTCCGTATGAGGCTTTTGTGAATTACATGAATATTCTTACGGATTTCCTGATCAGAGTAAAAGAGTATGCCGCTCACAATGCCTTGTCATCCATGCTGCGACTGGTACAAAATCGGGAAAATGAAGGAAAAAAGCAACAAAGGTATCAACCTGAAACAATTTAAAATCACAGGCTATGAATCCCACATATGAACTTAAACGCGAGCACGATGCAATGACTATTGTATTGGATGCCATGAAGAGACGTGCGAACAATATACGCGAACAGAATAAAATTGATCTCTTCAGGATTGGCCAAATTATTGGATTCCTCTGGACCTACATTGATCAATGTCATCATAAAAAGGAAGAAAAAATCCTGTTCCCGGCTTTACTTGAATGTGAAATACCCTGGGCAACAGATACTATACACCAGCTTGTAAAGAGCCATCGCCTGGCACATGGTTTTTTAAAAGAAATTGATGACAAATTTCGCGATTACCTGGCGGGTCGTACCCAAACACTTGACAGGCTGCCATCGAGTATGTTCAAATTTATTTCCCTGGAAGAGAATCATATCAAAACAGTGAATGAAATATTGCTGCCTTTTTGTGATAAGGTCTTAAACCAAAATCAGCAAAAAAATATTTCGTTGAATTTCAGAAGAATCCAGGACCATCAGGTTGCACATTACAAGCACCTTGAATATTATTTACTACTTAATAAGCTATATTCGGAGACAAAGATTGCTCTTGTAAGTGATTTCTTCCTGGTCTGAATCCATAATGCCATTTCACGATATAAGATGCCATTTCATGCCTTTATGATGCCATTTCATGACTGTATGAGAGTCTTAAATGCTGGTATGCCTGATCGTTGAAACATTTAAAATCGGTATTTACATTTCCCGAAAAATCGGGAGCCTTAGCCATTTGCATACTAGTATGCCGAAAAACCAGGTATGTAAAATCTGCAATAATGAACTTTCTGTAATTGACATTGTTGAATAAATGTACAGCAGTCTGTTTTTCAATTCTTTTGGGGCTGTATATACTCAACCAAGCTCCGGTTTACTTCAAAGCCTTAAAAATCTTTTCTTATTTGTTTGTTTATTTAATCCGACACGGATTCGTTGGTGTTTACATTTCAAATACCACATTTACACTGCGGCAGCCGAAAAGCATAGAGAGTAGGCATTGATTAAATAAAATGCTCATGAAAACAAACATACCCGGAATTGCCGTATTTCTCCTGGTCATTCTGGCCATAGCCGGATGTAAAAAGGACAGTAAAAATGAGACCGCAAAGAATTCCCTGAAAGTAGATGGAACCGAATATGAAGTTTCCAAAGGAATCCTGGTAAACTATGGTGCCATTAAAACTTCAGTTTACGATTTCTCCCTGATATTACTTTCTCCCGGGTTAACCGTTTACGAAACAGCCGGACTCCCTGATTCGATTGCCGGCACCGGCCATTATATCGCTTTCGAAATACTTTCATCAGACGCGGCTAAACTTTCAGCAGGTGATTATCCTTTTAACAACTCGGAACTCGCGGGCTCCTTTTATTATGGCGGATACCTGACAAACTGGAATTCCGCAACTTCTCAACCTGATCTGGTAGGATTAATATCGGGAAGTTTGAAAGTAATCAACAACGGGGCTGAATATGAGCTGTCCTTCACCGGAAAAGATTTCAATAACAAATCGGTTACAGGCTACTATAAAGGAAGCTTAAGATACTATGCTGATTACAAGAAATCGCCGAAACACATCCGGGGCAGTTTCAGTAAGAATTAACCCGGCCGCGACACTTCTTCCGGCGTATGTAGGTTTTGTAATCCCGGCTTATGTGCTCCGGGTCTGAAACATTTCTATCATTCTTTTTTCCCTCCAATAAAAAACCTCTCTTATCAAGCCGGTAAGGGAGGCTTGTTATTTTAAAGATTTTTATCAGGCAACCGGCAGTATAACTGCGATTGTATTTTGGGCATTCCGGTTCTTGCACCGGGACAGCAGGATGTAATTAAGATACAATAAGCTGGGTCAACTTATAAATTAAAGGAACTTTACAATTTTTTCCATATACTACCACCTGTACATTTCCCCGTTCGGTAAGGCTGGGTAAGGCACCATCCGCCTGCTTGCGGACATGTTTCTCGCAAAGCCGAGTTTTGCTGTAAGTGTTAGTACCGGTTTTCTTCTGGTTGTTAAATTTCTGTAAATTGCTTATATTTGTCAATGACGAATAGAATACGGTGCAGAAATACGATGCATACAGTAAAGCCTTTTAATACCAGGCATCTATACAAAATAAACCTGCAAATAATTGTTTAATTTAAACATTAAAAAAGGAGGTTATCATGCCCATTAACACATTGAAAGAGTATTTGGACCTTCATAATGTTGAATACATTACGATCGGTCATTCAAGAGCATTCACCGCTCAAACCATCGCTGCCAGCGCGCATATCCGTGGTAAAGAATTAGCCAAATCCGTCATCGTAAAAGTGGATGGTAAAATGGCGATGGTAGTCCTGCCCGCTTCTTATCGCGTTAATCTCGGAGAGCTTAAAACAGCCACGGGGGCTGATAAAGTTGAAATAGCTCATGAATATGAGTTCAAGGAAAAGTTTCCTGACTGTGAAGTGGGAGCCATGCCTCCCTTTGGGAATTTATATGGCATTGATGTATACGTAGCAAAAAGTCTGGCCGAAGATGAGGAAATTGCTTTTAATGCCTGCTCCCACACCCTGCTGATAAAAATGAAATACAAGGATTTCGACCACCTGGTCAAACCGAAGACCTTACTATTCTCAGCTAAGTAGCGCTAGCCTGTCAACTCTTTGTATGAGCCATTAGCAATACAGGCTTTCAAAAGCGGTCAGGTATCAAAGAAAATAACAATGGCTGGTTCAAGACTTTACAACTCCCTTTAATATCTCAACATTCTCTGCATTACAGATTTGAATAACCATATCCCGATACCGTACCAGTACATCACCCTTCAATATATGATACCGATACTTCGATTCCCACATATGCGCAGTTAATCTGCCTGGTGAATGAGACTCATGCCTGTATTGTTCCATTCTGTATATCTATAGAGATTAAAGTTACTGCAATAAATTGCAGGATTTTAACCGGTTTTTAAGAGAGTGTATTAATAGTGCTGTGCGAACACTATAAAAAAAACCCGGGCAAAGCCGGGTTCTTTTTTGGTAAACAAAACCATTCGAATTACAAATTATCCACTTTAGCTTCAAGGGTATTCTGAATGGCTAAAGGAACATTTGAAAGGAAATTATAGCCCGTTAAGGATTCAATGGCATCAACACTTACCCTGTAATATCCCCATGCCTGGGAAGATACGGTTTGATTGTTCGCCATCAGGATCGCAATAACTCTTGTGGACGTCGTAATGCGGCTTAAATCGCTGTTGCCATTGGGTAAAACAACTATGATTTTCCAGGTCTGAGCAGGAACCACAACTCCATTTCCAACCGTAGTTGCATAACCGGCTGAACCTGTTCCACCTTGTCCTGCAGGGCCACTGATGACGTAAACCTCGTTACCTGCAGTTACCAGCGACCGGGTATAATTTTCTAAATTGGCCCATGGAATCTGGTTGTTATTCGGAGATTGTGGGATCATATTGGTCATCAAAAAAGTAGCCGAATTATTGGCAATAGTTGAAGTTCTGTCGGCTGAAGGGCACATATGTCCTCTATCAAAACCTGAACCCGAATATTCAGAAGCAACAACCTGATACCATCCCGAAGGTAATGTAGCATCAGGGCGAAAATCGTCCTGTCGGGCAGCAGATCCCAGGTCGCCTGAAAACACGTGCCAGCTTGTCCAGTTAGGGGTGTGTTTTGCATTGCTGTATGATAAGCAATACTGTGGTTTAACCATCAGATAATTATTCGCATTGATAAGATCGCTTGTCGCATTGCTTGGATTTCCCAATAACAGATTGTCGTTGTCACCGGGCACCGTACCACCACCGGAATTATCGGTTACAGTAATATCATCAATATTGATACGATTTGCGCCGCCGCTGATTTTACGGATTTCAAAACGTACATTTCCTGATTGATTTACTGTGAATGATGATGTGGTTAATGTCGTACTGGTTGTCGAGACAGTACTGCCAACTTTTGACCAGGCTGTGCCGCTGTTTGTGGACATCCACAATTCCCATGTACTGCTAGCATCGGCACTGAAAATAGCATGTTTCACCTGTACGGTGCTTGCTCCGTTAGCCAGGTTAAATTGCATAGTAACTTTCCCGGTGTTCCGGATGCGTGCGGAATTAGATCCGTTTTTGCGGTCGGTAGTTGAATTCCCAATTAAGGCGTCATCAAAATACCAGTTTCCGGACGCCAGGCTTACTGTTGCTGCAGTGTAAGCAGTTTTTGAGGCATTTTCGAACCCTTCCGAAAGATTGACTGTTGCTGTTTTGTAGTTGCTGCTTACGCTGGTTATGTCCGAAGATTTTTGGACATCAGCGTTTTCAAGTTTGGTACATGAGTTAAAGATTGTCAGAAATGCCACGGCGGCAATCAGAAGTGGGAGTAAAGTTTTTCTCATAGAATTAAATTTAGTTAAATTAGTTTGATTGATTGTGAGCTGGGCTGAAAATTACAATTATATTAAATACAAATACTTTAAGCATTAAAATAAAATTTTGCTATACTTTAAGCCGGAATAATCACTGATAAATATAATTTAAAATTCAACTTCGCTCCCGACTGGCAATCTATACAAGATACCAAATAGTCATTTGATGTTTTTATTATGACGAATTAATACCTTTGTTTATAGAATATGGTATTCCTGCATTTACAACCATCGCCCCGAGGCATGGAAAGTATGATATGGATATACAATGTAAACCAGCAGCATTTTATGACTCAAAAAGAAAAAATAAAATCAATTTTATCGGATATCAGATTTTGGATACTGCTTTTTTTTGTTCTCCGGCTCATTGGAATAACAAATGCTCCTTTAGAGGTTGGACACAACTGGAGACAATCACTCACGAATATGATTGCCCGGAATTTCCTGGAAGGAAATCCGAATATTCTATATCCGCAAATTGATATGGCTGGAAACCAGCCGGGTATTATCGGCTCTGAATTTCCATTTTTTAATTATTTGATTTTCCTGACATCCTATGCTTTTCATTATTCGCATTGGTATGGCAGGTTAATTAACCTTGTGGTTTCAAGCATTGGAATATATTTCTTCTACCTCCTTATCGAAAAGATTTCCACAAGAAAAATAGCATTCAGCGCTTCAATTGTTCTTTTATCTTCTATCTGGTTTGCTTTTTCCCGGAAAATCATGCCGGATACCTTTAGTGTTTCATTGGTTTTGATAGGTTTATATTACGGTTACATGTATGTCTCAACCGGGTCCTTGGTAAAGCTGTTTCTGTTTTTTCTGTTTGCGACTTCAGGCATGCTTTGTAAGATTCCTTCACTCAGCCTGATTTCTGTAATTTCAATACTTGTAATCGTCAAGGAGGTTTCTACATACAGAAAATTAATGGTTCTGCTTTCTGCATCGGTAAGCCTGATCATTGTCAGCTTGTGGTACTTTTATTGGGTGCCCTATTTAGTAAATACCTACCATTATCAATTGTATTTTCCTAAAGGACTGTTGGAAGGGTTTAAAGAGATTATTCCACTTATGCCACAGTTTTTTGAAAAGTTCTATTTTAGTTCATTATATTCTTATATTGCTTTAATTTTCTTCATTGCTGGATTATTTTTTATTTTCAGAAGCAATAATCTCTATTTAAAAACCGGTATTCTTATAATTACAATTACATTTCTGATTTTTATACTTAAAACAGGATCTGTTTTCCCTTTGCATAATTATTATATCATCCCGTTTACGCCGGTGATGTCATTCATTGCTGGTTATGGACTGTCCAGATTTCCCGCTAAATACCTTTATATGCCGCTAATCCTGATTTCATTGGAAGGAATTGCGAATCAACAACATGATTTCTTCATAAAGAAAAGTGAGCGGTATAAGCTTTCACTGGAAGATATAACTGATAAAAACATTAATAAAAATGAATTTGTAATAATAAACGGGGGCCAGTCACCACAGGATATCTATTTTGCACACCGGAAAGGGTGGACCATTGATAATACCTGGCTCAGAAAAGAAGAACTGAACCATCTTTATCAATCAGGAGCTGCATTTCTTATTATTGACAAAAACACATTTCCGACGACAATCGGTTATTATCCCATTATTTTTTCGGACTCAAACTACGCTATTTACAAGTTGAAGTAAGGATACTATCGCCTCAACCATCACCATAGTAATCTACGGTGCAGATATTAACTTTTTCATGGTTGATAACTTTATTAATTAAAAAACAGCAAATCCGAAAAAAAATAGCCGCTTCCGAACGGAGAGTATAAATTCTTACAAACACATTTTCAGCCCGTTATAGAGTCAGATATGCATTAATTAAGCGAATCACTTAATTTAGAGAAATTCTAAATTACTCCTATATCAAATTTAGTACATATATAATTACAACAATTCAATACTTTTGCGCCCTCTAAACCGTCATAAATAAAGTTAAAATATGGACAGCAGCGCTTTAGTGCTTTTTTTCATCGTTGCCGTGGTACTTGTGGGAGGAGCCATGCTTTTCTCCAGTTTTGTACCACCAACATCCTATAACCCGGCAAAATTTGAACCTTACGAATGTGGTATCGAAACTATCGGAGGAACATGGTTGCAGTATACCGTTGGATATTACCTGTTTGCCATTATCTTCCTGATATTTGACGTGGAAACCGTTTTTGTGTTCCCCTGGGCAGTCGTAATGAAACATGCAGGTATGACAGGTTATGTTGAAATACTTATCTTCTTCTTCATTTTAGGTCTAGGTCTTTTATATGGCTGGAAAAAACACGCATTGAAATGGGAATAACATCAAAGAAAGAATTCGAGAAAAATGACTTCCCTATTATTGAACAATACGAGGGAGGCAGTATAATACTCACACAGCTTGATGCACTTGTTAACTGGGCCCGGTCCAATTCGGTATGGCCGTTAACTTTTGGTACACGCTGCTGCGCCATCGAATTTATGGCTGTGGGCGCTTCAAGGCATGATATGGCTCGTTTTGGTTACGAAGTAGCACGTGCTACACCTCGCCAGGCAGATATGATCATTATTTCAGGTTCCATCAATTATAAAATGGCTCCTGTTTTAAAACGGTTGTACGATCAGATAGCCGATCCGAAATACGTAATTGCCATGGGAGCCTGCGCTGTATCCGGCGGTCCGTTCTATTACAATTCCTATTCAATTGTAAAAGGTGCCGACCACGTGATTCCTGTTGATATATACGTACCAGGATGTCCGCCTCGTCCCGAAGCACTTTTATATGCTTTCCTGCAGTTGCAGAAAAAGATAAAAAAAGAAAAGAACTTCAAGAAGCAGCTAACGAAATAAGCAATAGCAGCAAGATTTTGCGAAGAGGCACTACATGTCCCGATCAATCGGGAACAAAGCAACCTCAGCCCAATCCGAAAATATTCAGGCCATGACAAACGAACAACTTATAGAACAGCTTACATCTGCAAATCCGGATGCAGTCGTGAAACAAGGCAATCAGTATCCTGAAATTACTGTTGCCCACGACAAACTGCACGCGTTTATGCAAAACATCAAATCCAATAGCAGCCTGGCATTCGATTACCTGGTTTGCGAATCAGGAGTTGATTATCCAACATATATCCAGGTAGTATACCATCTTGAATCGACCACACACAAGCATTTCCTGGTTGTAAAAACCAATACCGAAAACAGGGAAACGCCTGTACTAGATACGGTTTCCGATATCTGGCCGACTGCAGAGTTTCACGAAGATGAGATATTTGACTTACTTGGAATTACATTTACCAATCATCCTCATTTGCGCAGACTCTTCCTCGACGAAACTTGGGGATTTCCGCTTCGCAAAGATTTTCATGATGATATTCACGTTGTAGAAAGATAGTTATGGCAGAAATCATTGAAAAAATTATAACTACCGACGAGATCAAGACTGACGAGTATCTTGTTAATATAGGTCCTCAACATCCAAGTACACATGGTGTACTGCGGTTATTGACCAAACTTGAGGGAGAAATTGTTCATAATGTAGAACCCCATATCGGCTACATTCACAGCGGCATCGAAAAAATGACCGAAGCCCTCTCCTATCCCCAGATCGTTCATCTTACTGACCGCATGGATTACCTGTCGGCACATATGAATAACGAAGCTGTTTGTCTTTGCGTCGAAGATGCGCTGCAGGTTGAAGTTCCCGAACGTGTCAAATACATTCGTACTATTTTTGATGAATTGCAGCGTCTGGCATCGCACCAGTTGTGGTGGTGTGCTTCAGGTATGGACCTGGGTGCATTGACAGCATTCTTTTATGGCCTTCGCGACCGTGAGGATATCCTGGATATTTTTGAAGAAACCTGCGGTGCCCGACTGACCCTCAATTACAGCGTGCCAGGAGGAGTGATGTTTGATATACATCCTAACTTCCAGAAAAGTGTAAAAGCATTTATCAAAAAATTTAAAAAGAAATTACCTGAATACGATAAGTTACTTACCGATAACATCATTTTCCAGAACCGGACCAAAGGAGTTGGCATTTTATCAAAAGAAGATGCTATTGCTTATGGCGTAACCGGTCCAACAGGAAGAGCTTCAGGATTTAGCTGCGACGTACGTAAACATCACCCTTACAGTGCTTATCCGTATATTAAGTTCGATGAAAAACTGGGCACCGATGGCGACTCATTTATGCGATGGAAACTCAGGATGCTCGAAATGTGGGAATCACTGAATATTATTGAGCAGCTGATCGATAATATCCCTGAAGGCGATTATGCTGTCAAAATGAAAGGTGTGATCAAGCTTCCTGAAGGTGAATTTTACCAACGCGTGGAAACTGCCCGTGGAGAATTTGGAGTTTATATTGTGAGCGATGGTAAGAAAAATCCATACCGGGTTAAGTTCCGTTCACCCGGATTTTCGAACCTTTTCACTATTAACCATATTGCGAAAGGCTGGAAAATTGCTGACCTTGTAGCCATCATGGCCACTTTCGACCTGGTAATTCCTGATATCGACAGGTAATTGCCTGAAGGTGATTAAAATGAAAAATTGTAACCGTAACTGATAAACCCATTTAAGAATGGCATTCGAAAAATACGATTTTACGCATATCACTCAAGCCATACACCAGGGATTGATTGAAAACGTCTCCCCATTACTCACGACAATCATTGAATGGACCATAATTGGTGTTTTATACCTTTTATTTATTGCCGTTTTCGGGCTGTTCCTGGTTTATGCCGAACGCAAAGTTTGTGCTGCATTTCAGCAACGATTAGGTCCTATGCGTGTTGGGCCCTGGGGATTATTACAAACCATTGCCGACTTTATCAAGCTTTTGATGAAAGAACTGATCACACCTAAAAGTGTTGATAAATTCCTTTATAACCTGGCTCCTTTCATCGTCATCATCGTGCCTTTCCTTACCATATCGGTAATTCCGTTTGCCCCGGGACTGCAATCACTTGATTTCGACATAGGTATCTTTTTTGTAACGGCAGTTTCATCTGTCGGAGTAATCGGGGTATTACTTGCCGGATGGGCCAGTAATAATAAGTATTCACTTATCGGAGGTATGCGCAGCGGCGCACAGATTGTAAGTTACGAACTTTCAGTCGGTATGTCGCTCATTACCATGGTCATCCTGGCAGGCACCATGCAGGTTTCCGAAATTGTGGAACTTCAGCGGGGCGGGTGGTTCCTGTTCAAAGGTCACATCCCTGCTGTCATTGCTTTCTTCGTATTTGTGATTGCCGGTACTGCCGAAACCAACCGAGGTCCTTTCGACCTTGCAGAAGCTGAATCAGAACTTACGGCCGGTTTTCATACAGAATATTCAGGCATCAAATTCGCATTCTTCTTCCTGGCCGAATATATAAACCTCTTTATTGTATCTGCCATGGCTACTATAGTTTTCCTCGGAGGCTGGATGCCATTCCATTTCTTTGGATGGGACGGATTTAATAATGCCATGGACTATATTCCTGGTCTTATTTGGTTCTTTATGAAAGTGTTTGGCATCATTTTCCTCATCATGTGGTTTAAATGGACATTCCCACGCCTTCGTATCGACCAGATCCTGACTCTGGAATGGAAATACCTGCTGCCGATTAACCTGTTCAATATTCTTTTGATGGCAACCATGGTTTTATTGGGCTGGCATTGGTAAAATTCTGAAACTGATAACTTTAACTACACATGAAATCTTTCTTCAATTATATAGCCGAGATATTCAATGCCGTTTGGTCATTGATTACCGGTATGAGAGTTACAGCGAAGTACTTTTTTACTCCCTGGAAAAACGTTACCCAGCAATACCCTGAAAACCGCGATACACTCGTGATGTTCGAACGTTTCAGAGGTGAAGTCATCATGCCGCACAACGAAAACAACGAACATAAATGCACCGGTTGCGGTCTTTGCGAAAACGCCTGTCCTAACGGTTCAATCGAAATCATTTCGAAAAGCATTGTGAATGAAGAAGGTAAAAAGAAACGTGTTATCGACCAGCATATTTATCACTTAAGCATGTGTACCTTTTGCAGTTTGTGTATCAGAGCCTGTCCTTCCGATGCTATTGTAATGGGACAGAATTTTGAACATGCGCATTGGGACCGTACAACATTTACAAAAGTTTTGAACCAGCCGGGATCGAAGATCATGGAGGGGATTAAGGAATAGTTAACCGTTAACAGAAAATAGTTAATGGCTAATTGAAAATGGGAAATAGTAAAGATCAAAACGACATTTTTGTCAGGCTAAGCGAAGTCGAAGCCATTTTGACTATAAGAAATCGAGTTAAGTTTTAAACCAGAAAATATATCAAAATGAATAGTGAAATAATGTTTTACCTTTTGGCCGGAATGATCCTGGTTTTTTCGGTTCTTACCGTTACAAGCCGGAAAATATTGCGTGCTGCAGTATACCTGCTGTTTGTTCTTATCTCAACGGCTGCCATCTATTTCATGCTCGAATATACCTTCCTTGCCGCTGTGCAACTTACTGTTTATGCAGGTGGTATTGTGGTGCTGATCATCTTTTCAGTTCTGCTCACCAGCCATATCAGTGAAAAAGCGGTTATGGCCGACTGGAGACAAAGTCTGCTATCAGCCCTGGCAGTTGGCGCAGGTGCTTTATTAACCATCATTACCATACTAAGGTTTACTTTTATTCCTTCAGCTTTACCTGCCAACACATCCACGGTTACTGATGTCGGAAATGCTCTTATATCATACAACCGCGACGGATTTGCACTTCCATTCGAAGTTATCTCAATTCTCTTACTCGCTGCCCTGATCGGAGCAATCATAGTTGCACGGAAAGAAAAGGATAGCATTGTGATACCGAGGGAGAAAAAATAAATCGTTAAAAGTGAATAGCGAAAAGTTTAAAATGATTGAATTACGAACAAGGAACAACGATTTTAGATTTTAGAAGTATAGCATGAACATTTAGAAAATCAGAAATCAAAAATCGTTAATCGACATTCTTAAATCAGGATTAAAACATTGTTCAATTTATAGAAACACATAAAATAACAATATATTCCATGACCGGATCCATACCGTTGCAATATTTTCTGGTAATCAGCACACTGATGTTTTTTATCGGGATTTATGGGTTTCTTACCCGTAAAAACCTGATAACCATGCTCATGTCAATAGAGCTTATCCTCAATGCTGTTAATATCAACTTTGTTGCTTTTAACAGATACCTGTACCCCCAAAATCTGGAAGGGCACTTCTTCACATTAATAATAATTGCAATAGCTGCTGCTGAGGCTGCTGTAGCCATAGCCATTATCATCAATATCTACCGCAATATTAAAAACATTGATGTAGATAACGTTGACCAAATGAAATTTTAACAAAACGCATTACTCACTGACATATTAAAAGAGATATGGTCGACTACACATATACATTCCTTATCCCGATGATCCCATTTGTATTTTTTATACTTATCGGACTCACAGGGCACAAAATGAAACCCATTGTTTCGGGGCTTATCGGTACTGCCGGTTTAGGTATTGCCGCTATACTAGCGTATATCACAGCCATCAGGTATTTCTGGACCGATCACCTTGCTGAAACCGGCTACAAATCATTAAAAGCCTTCGAATTCAGCTGGCTTCATCTGACAGACAAATTAACCATCAAACTCGGCATTCTGATCGATCCGATTTCGGTTATGATGCTGGTCGTTATCACTACTGTTTCGCTGATGGTTCATATCTACAGTATCGGTTATATGAAAGGCGAACGCGGATATCACCGGTTCTTCTCATTCCTGTCACTTTTCAGCTTCTCGATGCTGGGTTTGGTATTGGCTACCAATATTTTCCAGATGTATATCTTCTGGGAACTTGTTGGAGTTTCATCCTTCCTTTTAATTGGTTTCTATTACGAAAAACCAAGTGCTGTAGCTGCATCAAAAAAAGCTTTTATCGTGACCCGTTTTGCCGACCTTTTCTTCCTTATCGGCATACTGATGCTTTCATTTAACACAGGGACTTTTGATTTCCAGATTCTTACAAGTCTTACCGGGCCGGCAATCATGCAAACCAGTGGTGCAGCATTCATGGGCTTATCGGTCCTTACCTGGTCCATGATTTTCATATTCGTGGGCGGTGCAGGTAAATCAGCCATGTTCCCGTTGCATATCTGGCTGCCTGATGCCATGGAAGGCCCGACACCCGTTTCGGCCTTGATACATGCAGCAACCATGGTTGTTGCCGGTGTTTACCTGGTTGCAAGACTTTTCCCTGTATATGCACTCGGGGCTCCGGATGCTCTTCATGTTGTTGCCTGGGTTGGAGGAATCTCATCCCTGTTTGCGGCTCTTATAGCCTGTACTCAAACGGATATCAAACGGGTGCTGGCTTACTCAACCATGTCGCAGATCGGTTATATGATGCTTGCTCTCGGTGTTTCGGGATATGGCGGACACGAAGGTCTTGGGTTTATGGCAGGGAACTTCCATTTATTTACACACGCCATGTTCAAAGCTTTATTATTCCTTGGTGCAGGAGCTATAATTCACGCTGTTCATAGTAACGATATGAGAGATATGGGAGGTCTTCGCAAACACCTGCCTATCACACATATTACTTTCCTCATTGCTTGTATTACCATCGCAGGAATTCCACCATTCTCCGCCTTCTTCAGCAAAGATGAAATTCTGGCGGCTGCCTGGGAAAGCAATAAAATGCTTTTTGCCATTGAATACCTGGTTGCCGGTATAACAGCTTTCTATATGTTCCGCCTGTATTTCAGTATTTTCTGGGGTAAAGAAACTCACTATCACCACACCCCGCACGAAGCACCTTATGTTATGACCATCCCACTGATGATACTGGCATTTGGTTCGATATTCGCCGGGTTCCTGCCATTCCACGCCCTGGTTACTTCTGACGGATTGCCTTTTGAATCACATATCGATTGGGCCATTGCAATTCCATCGGTGTTGATAGGATTAGCTGGCATCACTATTGCCACAGTAATGTATATGAAATCAAATACATTGCCTGCAAGGGTAGCAAGTGCTTTTGGCAATACATACAAATGGGCTTTCCATAAATTTTACATGGATGAAGTATATTTGTTTGTAACCAGGAAGATCATATTCGCCCGCATATCGACGCCGGTGGCATGGTTCGACAGGCATATTGTAGATGGTTTTATGAATCTGATAGCACGAACCGTTGAAAATACGTCTATCTCCATCAAAGGCATGCAGTCGGGGAGAATACAACAGTATGGATATGTGTTTGTAACTGGTGCGATCGCGCTTGTACTGATATTCGTTTACCTGTGGTAGTCCGCAAAAATTTGAGTTAAAAAGGAATACAAACTAAAATCGCAAGAAAATTAACATGAATTTACTCAGCTTATTTATTCTGATACCTGTTCTCACGATAGTAGCTATATTGTTTACCAGCAATATGAAACAAACCCGCATTGTGAGTGCCATTGGCATGGGATTTCAACTTATACTGGCGGGAATACTTGTTTACCTGTACCTGACTGAACGTAATGCCGGAAACACGGCAGCCATGCTCTTTTATTATGATGCTGTTTGGTTCCCGACGCTCAACATTCATTATACTATAGGCGTCGACGGGATTTCGGTTGCTATGATCGGTCTTACAGCACTAGTCGTGTTTGCAGGTATTTTTGCATCCTGGATGGTCGATTTTCTTTACAGGGAATTCTTTATTTCACTGATCCTGCTCTCCTCCGGAGTGTTTGGTTTCTTTATTTCGCTTGACTTGTTTACGATGTTCCTTTTTTACGAACTCGCAGTTATCCCTATGTACCTGCTCATCGGGATATGGGGTTCAGGACCAAAGGAATACTCGGCTATGAAACTTACCCTGATGCTCATGGCCGGATCGGCTTTGCTGTTCGTCGGGATATTAGGTATATATTTTTACTCAGCTCCAGCAGGCGGAACACTGACTTTTAACATCCTTGAGATTTCAAAGCATACCATACCGATTGAAATGCAGCGTTTCCTGTTTCCATTTACTTTTGTAGGTTTTGGAATACTTGGCGCACTCTTTCCTTTCCACACCTGGTCGCCTGATGGCCATGCCTCTGCTCCTACCGCCGTGTCCATGCTACATGCCGGGGTACTGATGAAGCTAGGAGGCTACGGTGCTTTCAGGGTTGCAATGTTCCTGATGCCTGAAGCTGCACATGAACAAGCATGGTTTTTCATTATTCTCACCAGTATCAGTGTGGTGTACGGCGCTTTCGGAGCTGTTGTTCAGAAAGACCTTAAATATATCAACGCTTATTCCTCAGTAAGCCATTGCGGACTGGTACTCTTCGCCATATTGATGATGAACCAGACGGCAATTAATGGTGCAGTAATCCAGATGATCTCACACGGTTTAATGACAGCTCTTTTCTTCGCATTAATCGGCATGATTTACGGACGGACCCATACCCGTTTGATCAATGAAATGGGCGGACTTATGAAAGTAATTCCATTCCTCGGAGTTGTTTATGTAATTGCAGGTCTTGCATCGTTAGGTCTTCCCGGATTAAGCGGCTTTGTTGCCGAAATGACCATTTTTGTCGGTTCTTTCCAGCATACGGATACTTTCCACAGGGTAGCTACAATCGTGGCAACTTCATCTATTGTAATAACGGCAGTTTATATTCTGAGAGTTGTCGGAATCCTGCTTATGGGACCCATCAAAAACGATCACTTCCTGCACCTGAAAGATGCTGTGTGGTACGAAAGACTTTCAACATTAACCCTCCTGCTTTCGATTGCAGCTATTGGTATGGCTCCGCTCTGGTTGTCGAATATGATTAACTTCAGTCTGGGCCCGATTCTTGAAAAAATAAGCGGCGTAACCGTAGCCGGAATTTTTTAATCCATTGTATTAACCATCATTTTAGATACTCAGCATATGAGCATAAACGATTTCATGACAATGCGGCACGAGCTGATACTGGCTTCCCTGGTATTATTAGTCCTCATTATCGACCTGAACCTGAAAAAGAGTCAGAAAACCCGCATCATCCCGATTGCTATTTCCCTGTTTTTTATCCATACCGTGGTGGGATTCCTTCCGTCACAAACAGGGGTGCTTTTTGGAGGGATGTATCATACCGATGCTTTGACTATCCTGATGAAGAATATACTGAATGTAGGTGTAATCATTATCCTGCTGCAAAGCACCACCTGGCTTAAGAAAGCAGAAAACAGCGAGAAAATAAGCGAATTCTATATCCTGCTCCTGTCCACCCTGGTAGGTATGAATTTTATGATTTCATCGGGTGACTTCCTGATGCTGTATCTTGGACTTGAACTTGCAACCATCCCGATGGCAGCTCTGGCGGCATTTACTCATCACCAGGAACGTTCTGCCGAAGCCGGTATCAAACTGATTTTATCCTCTGCACTCTCTTCAGGAATCCTTCTTTTTGGTCTATCGCTGATATACGGATCAACAGGTTCAATCTATTTTGATACGGTAGGACTGCTTTACTCGAACACCCCCATGCAGGTGCTGGCATTTATATTCTTCTTTACGGGGATGGCATTTAAAATTTCACTTGTGCCTTTCCATCTCTGGACAGCCGATGTATATGAAGGATCTCCTGTTAACGTCACCTCGTATTTTTCGGTAATCTCGAAAGGTGCCTCCGTCTTTATCCTGATCATGGTGATGTACACCGTATTCCATTCCATCGCTTACCTTTGGAAAGATATTGTATACCTTATCGCGGTTATGACTATGACCATCGGTAACCTTTTCGCCCTCAGGCAGAAGAACATGAAACGGTTCCTTGCATTCTCAAGTATTGCACAGGCTGGTTTTATTCTGCTTGGTATTTTAGGTGGCAATAAAATCGGTATGACTGCAACCGTTTACTTTGTACTGGTTTATATTTTCTCTAACCTGGGAGCCTTCGGCGTGGTTTCAGCAATATCGGCCAAAACAGGCAAAGAAAATATGGATGACTACGATGGACTCTATGCAACGAATCCTTTGCTGACCCTGCTGATGATGCTCAGTGTATTTTCGCTGGCAGGCATTCCGCCGATTGCAGGTTTCTTCGGTAAATTTTTCCTCTTTACTTCTGCCGCTTCCGGTGGATATTACTGGCTGGTGTTTATCGCCGTACTTAATGCCACCATTTCATTATACTATTACCTGCTTGTTGTAAAAGCCATGTTTATCAACAAAAGCGAAACCCCGATCGCCTTCTTTAAAAGTGATACGTTTACCCGCATTGGTTTATTGATTTGTGCAATCGGGATTTTCGTTATCGGATTCTGGAGCCAGGTTTACGAGTTTATTGATTCACTTACTTTTGCCATAATAAATTAATAGCTTACCGTAACTTACCCATATTTTAAAGCTGATTTTATGCCACTCAAAGCAAAACATATAGTTGAAGAAATTAACGGCATACGCTGCACGATGGTTGAAAAAGGAGCCACCCAACAAAGGGCTGATTTTCTGAAAAGCCTCCTTGAATTCAATAAATTTGATGTACAGGTTGCCGAAGACAAAAAGGAAACAGAGGACGCTCCTACCCTTTTTACTATAGGTGTGACTGATATTGTTTTCAGCCCGGTAATTGCAGTGTATGAAATGAGTTTACAAACGCCTGATGGCAAACGGGTCTCACCTGCCTATTGGGAACAGAAAACAACTGAAATTGTTGATGAATACTGGACTTTCGAAGAAATTTAATACACATTGAACCGGCCCAAAGCCGGTTTTTTTGTGCAAGTCATCGAAGCAACCGCTATTGTCTGAATTTATAAACCACGAAGGTTCATAGAACACCAGAATAATAAGCCAACTATTACACGTGGTAAACCCTTTCACACACAACTGAACTTCGGTGTGAGTCTCATTGCAGAGTTATCCCTATTTCTTATTGGCATTTAGGATTTATACTCAGGGATGTAATTTATTAAACGGATAAAAAAGAGAAAGGCCGCCTCCTGGCAGCCTTATTTTTACTGTTGGGTGGAATATGGGGTTCGAACCCACGACCTCCGGAACCACAATCCGGCGCTCTAACCAGCTGAGCTAATACCACCATCTTGGTTTGATGATGCAAAAGTAATCTTTAATTTTCAGATTTGAAAGTGTTCACAAAAAATTTGCTGTATTGCCGGATGACCTGCAGCTTACAGTTACATTTTTAATAGATTTGCAGAAGGAAGGATTGCGGGTTGCGGAATTCAGCAGTAAGAAGCCGGAATCCTAAAGATGTCCCAATCATTTAACTGTTAACCATTTTCCATTTAATGAATAACTCAAAACCCATCCAGCCATGGCAGATGTAATCGATTACAAAATTCTGGGCGATGATATGCAGATCGTCGAAATTGAACTTGATCCTTCCGAAGGTGTTCGTGCTGAAGTGGGTGCTATGATGTTTATGGAAGAAGGCATACAAATGGAAACAGGGACCGGCGGTGGCCTTTTTAAAGGTCTCAGAAGGATGCTTACCGGCGACGGATTCTTTATCTGTACCTTTTACAATACGGCCAGCGTGAAGCGTTGTGTTTCGTTCGGGGCACCTTACCCTGGTAAAATCATTGCCCTTGACCTCCAGCAGGTCGGGGGAACTTTTATTTGCCAGAAAGACTCGTTTTTATGTGCTGCCAACGGAATTGATATTGATATTGCTTTTACAAAAAGAATGGGTGCAGGCCTCTTTGGCGGTGAAGGTTTCATTTTACAGCGGCTTTCCGGCGACGGGCTGGCGTTTGTTCATGCCGGTGGCATGATTATCCGTCGCGATCTTCGCGATCGCGAGACCTTGCGGGTGGATACCGGATGTATAGTTGCCATGGCACCTACAGTGGATTATGATATTCAATTCGTAGGAGGTTTTAAAAATGCTCTTTTCGGAGGAGAAGGAATGTTCCTTGCAAAGCTTACGGGTCCTGGTACTGTGTACTTACAAAGCCTGCCTTTATCGCGGCTTGCCGACAGGATTGTATCATCCTCGCACAGCAACCGTGAAGAATCACGCGGGATGAGCGGGATTGGCGGTGGTATATTAGGCGGGTTACTTGGCGGTGACCAGAAGTTCTGAGGTTCATAGCAGATAGTTATCTGTTACTCCCAACCTGATCCCTGGTTTTCCCGGGTTTAATGAATTACAGATTTAAAAAAAGAGACTATTGTTCCTCCGAAAAAAAAAATACGACAATACCGGGTCGCTGAGTAAGCTTGCCTGGAGACGATTCCGGAAGAACAGGATCGCATACGGTGCGCTGGCGTTTATCGGTCTGGTAGCTTTGATGGCTATCGCCGGGTATTGGATTACACCTGACAAAACCCCGATGGTGAATGAACAAAACCTGCTGCTGGCCACCCTAAAACCCGGTTCTACCGTGCCCGTTCTGAAAGTATTTAAAAACCAGGATATCCCCGCAAGGAATATTTTCTATCGCCTGTTGTATGGCCAGGAAAACAGGTATTCGGACTACCCTTATACAAAATACAGGTTTGCAGGCGATTCCGTTATTTTTACGGAATACAGCAAAGATGCCTCCGGGCTGGAAGTGGCATTCCACCTGGCTGATGTATGTTACCCGCTTTACGAACAAGCAGGGATAGTAAAAAACGGTAACCAGCTTACATTGATTACACGGAATGGTAAATTGGTAAAAACCTCGGTTGAAGCACTCAGAAATCAGGTTCTGAAAGAGAACATAGTTCAAAAGACATTTATCCTGGGAACCGACCGTTACGGCCGTGATGTTCTGAGCCAGCTTATTATCGGCACCAGGGTAAGTCTTTCGGTAGGCTTCATTTCGGTAGCTATTTCATTATTGATAGGAATTTTCCTGGGAGCCATGGCAGGTTATTTCGGTGGTAAGATTGACGCGCTGATCTCCTGGTTTATCAATGTGGTGTGGGCCGTCCCCACTTTATTACTTGTAATTGCAATGACATTTGCCCTGGGAAAAGGATTCTGGCAGGTATTTGTGGCGGTTGGATTAACCATGTGGGTGGAAGTAGCCCGCGTGGTACGCGGACAGTTTATGAGCCTGCGCGAAAAGGAATTTGTGGAAGCCGCCCGCGCTCTTGGATATCGCAATTTCAGGATTATCTTCCGGCATATCCTTCCCAATGCCATGGCCCCGGTAATTGTGATCTCGGCAGCAAACTTTGCTTCAGCCATCCTGCTTGAGGCGGGTTTGAGTTTCCTGGGTATAGGAGTGCAGCCGCCAATGCCTTCATGGGGCAGTATGATTAAAGAAAATTACCCCTATATTATCCTGGATTATGCTTACCTGGCCATCCTTCCCGGCATAGCCATTATGATTATGGTACTGGCTTTTATGCTGATCGGCAATGGGTTGAGGGATGCCATGGATGTAAGGACGTCAGATTAGAATACAGCTGAGCTTTAGTGAATAAATGATGTTGAACATGCTGTAAATGATGTTGTACATGCTGTAAATGATGTTGTACATGCCGTAAATGATGTCGTACATGCCGTAAATGATGTCGTACATGCTGTAAATGATGTCGTACATGCCGTAAATGATGTTGTACATGCCGTAAATGATATCGTACATGCCGTAAATGATGTCGTACATGCCGTAAATGATGTCGTACATGCCGTAAATGATGTCGTACATGCCGTAAATGATGTCGTACATGCCGTAAATGACGTCGTACATGCCGTAAATGATGTTGTACATGACGTAAATGACGTCGTACATGACGCTTTCTAAAATAGCCTGGAGACCGTAAACCAGATTGTGTAATCAGGATATTAGCTTAATCCTGACAGATATATACAATTACTTTCCGTATTACTAGAATCGATTTACGATATGAGTGGTTATTTCTGGCCCGGGATGAAACAAAAAAGAGCCGGAATGCCCGGCTCTTTAATTCAATTTATTTAATAGAAAATATTATTTCGTAATGGATATTTTCCTTGCGAAACTATTGGTTTTATTCCTCAATATGACAGTGTATAACCCTGCAGTCGGGCTATTCAGAGCAAGTTTTGCAATGCTTGACGCATTGAAACTGGTATTATTCTGTTTCCAGACTAATACGCCGATATTGTTGAAAACTTCGATATTGTACTTCTCGGTGCCGGCTGTTTTAAGCTTTATGCTGAACTCACCCTTACTTGGATTCGGATAAATATCAAATGATGCAGTACCTGCTTCCTTTATTGAAACGTCGAGCACAGAAATCGAATTTGATGCCAAAGAACTGCATCCGTTATCCGTAACTATAGTATAATAATCACCGTTGGCAGTTATCATGAGTATCTGGTCAGTGGAACCGGTAATTTCAATTCCATCTTTGTACCATTGGTTGCCGGTTGCAGCACTGCTGATCAAAGTATCAAAACTCTTGGAAACAACAGGAGCCAGTGGCGTTGGCTTGATGACCAACGTACCATTTGTATAACCGATAGTATAGTTTGATGAGGTTAATCCTGAAGGTTCGATTGAAAAACTGCCTGCGGCGGCAGCTGTTACAGCATCTCCTCCGAAAACAAGAGCGCCACCAAGCACACTTTGATCTTCAGCATTTACAAATCCTGAATACGTAACCGTAAAACCATCGCTGTAGATAGTCCCGTCATCACATTTTTCCTTATTATCAGCTGTAACAGAAAGAGCTATGGCGGTGATACTAAAGGCAGGAGTAGCTGAAACCGATAAACTGTAATTAGGTCCGGCATCCAGTGTACCCAGTGTAAATACCCAATTTCCGGCATTTTCTCCGGCAGTACGGCTCATCTGGCCTGTTATCATATCGGTTCCCAGTAAAGAAGGTGCGAAAGTAAAAGTGTATGCGGAAGGATCAGCGGAGCCATACGTTTTTGTCTGGCCGGCATCAGGAGTGATCACAATCAGTTTTGCTGCAACGGTCAGCGTATACCCGTTTGTAGCTATAACCGGGAGACAACCACCTGATGCATTACCTGTAATTATACAACGGTATTTATAGCCACTCATTGCTACGACAGGCAGAGAAATGTTCAGGGTTGATGTTGTAGCATTAGAATAAATACCGGTATCCGGTATATTAACAAAACCGGTACCTGCATCTACCTGCCATTGATACGAAACGGCATCGGAAACCACCACGGTAAAAACAGCCGGATCACCATAGTTTATTGACTGATTGACAGGTTCTGAAGTTATAGCCGGCGGAATGCATAATGACGATGTAGTATATTCCCAGAAATCATTCATGTACATCAATCCATTATCACCCGTTCCCAGATAGATTTTATCGCCTATATTGAATCCAGTAGCAGATGCACGTGAATTCCCGGTAAAGTTGGCTTTTTGTACCCAGGTATCAGAAGAAGGATCATACAGCCAAAAATCATTTAAATTCGTTTTATCAAGAATTCGTCCGGTCCCCATGTAACCGTAGGTTCCATCACTTGCACCAAAAGCGCCATATCTGCTTATGCCGCCGAAACTTGCTTTCGCAGTCCATACATCAGTAGCCGGATCGTATTCATAGAAATCGTTTGTAACCGTAGTCCCGGTTTTTCCTGTTCCGATATACCCTTTATTCCCGATACTGAAAGCAGTAGCAAAAGTTCTGCCCAGCCCAGCAAAATTTGCTTTTTGAGTCCAGGTATCCATAGCAGGATCATATTCCCAAAAATCATTCCTATGATCTTCGATTACACTGTTTCCTGTACCTACATAGCCTTTTGACCCAATACTGAAACCCACTGCACCGTACCGGTCCAAACCGCCAAAATCAGCTTTTTGTGTCCAGGTGTTTGTAGAAGGGTCAAATTCCCAGAAATCCTGTGTACTACTGCCTACAATGCTATCGTATCCGTCTAAACCGGTTCCCAGATATCCTTTTAAACCAATACTGAATCCAACAGCAAATGTTCTGGCCGTTCCTCCGAAATCTGCCATCTGAGTCCATACATCGGTAGCCTGATCGTACTCCCAGAAATCCTTTGTCCCGAGAGAATCAACCGATCCGGCACCAGTACCTAAATAACCTTTTGTCCCGATAGTGAAACTAACAGCTCCGGTTCTGCGCATTCCTCCGAAATCACCTTTTTTTGCCCAAGTATTTTGCACTTGCGCATGAGATTGAGAAATGAAAATGGTCAACAAGAAGCTAAGCAGAGTAAAAATCGTAATGTTTTTTTTCATACGCCTGATTGTTTAAATTGTTTGACATTAATTTTTATTTATTTAATTCAACGTGAATAACATTGAAGGCAATTTCCCATTTATTAGTTTTTCAAGCACGACGGGCTTCCTTCCGGCATCTGGTTTTGTTGTAATGTATTTGCTGCCCGGCAAGCCAGGTTTATCTGCCTGATGCATAGAGAATCTTCTTTTAAAATACCGCAACACAAGGTCGTATTTAGCTGAGGACGAATTTTGCATTTATATTTTATACCGTTTATTCGTTTTCCTTCAACCGGATGGTTCCTTCCCTAATTCGCGTGTGTTTTTTGGGTTTTGATCAATAAAAAGACAAATTAAATCCGGATTAGCGCAAAATTGTTTTCTAAGCCTGATTCTAAATCATTTTTAAAAACTCCCTTAAGCCCAGAAGTATTAAATTTAACAGTTGCAGATAAATTGAAGGCCTTGTTGCAAAGTTAAATCATTTCTCCATAATTTATTTACTTAGGGTTTGTTTTTAAAATACAGGAATACAGTTCTGATCTATTTTATCCGTAAATTCAGAAGCAACAAATATGCCAAAGCAGTAAACAACATAGTATCAATAGGTAATACTAATTGATTTAAGAACAATAATTCCAAATTGAGCCAATATTCCTAAAATGGCAAGATATCCTTCTTTTTCCCAAAACGATAGATTACCAGGCTCCGCGGGACAAATTGATATTTCTATAAAAATCCGGAATTTAAATGGGTAGTAATGAATGTTTTCAAATGGGATTATATAAACATCAGACAGAACAAGGTGCCAGGAAAGAAGGACAGAAATAAAATGTCCTTAATCTTCCTGAACTTTAATGTAAATAAACCTCTATCAACATTCTGTTTGATGATAAAACACAGATGCAGTCTCTGCATTCTACAGATTATAGTACTTTTAAAAAAGTAAAAGTTTCAATATTTACAGGGATTGTGCATGAACAGTAATTATTGTGTAAGTTTGTATAGCAGAACCATGCAGGACGTATTGAGTTCCTTTTTCCCTGACAGAGCGGTGGAACGTTTGGACCGTGTGACGAAAACATGAAGAAGTACCTATGAAAACATTGATATCACCAGCTATCCATGGAAAGATTTTTTTCCAGGTATTCCTGTTGCTTTTGTTCTTCTATCCG
>Ga0079306_1000530_pt1 | contig 34307 bp, 32 predicted proteins | sample Methanotroph_Enr_FD_79181 | JGI IMG/M metagenome (GOLD analysis project Ga0079306, IMG submission 79181) | Enriched soil microbial communities from Old Woman Creek wetland in Ohio, USA - Methanotroph_Enrichment_5 | ecosystem: Environmental > Terrestrial > Soil > Wetlands | place: USA: Ohio... | reverse complement strand
TGTTGAACTGGTCGACGGTCCCGGCTTCGGACCCGATCTGCACCAGCGCCTTGGCGTAACGTTTGGCAATCGCGTTAGTACTCAATGTAGAGTCACCACCTTGGAAATATATTCGCCCACCAGTTTGTCCTGGTCGCCTTTTGCAATGTTCTTCACGATCTTCTGCTCGGCCAGTTCCACCGCCAGCTTGGCGGCCTCGGCGCGCAGCTCGTTTTTGGCCTTGAGCACTTCCTGCTCGGCGGCGGCTTCGGCCTGGGCCACGATGCGCGCTGCGGCCAGGTTCGCCTCGGCGACGATGCGCTCTTTCTCCAGCTCGCCTTCGCGCTTCATGTTGGCGGAGATCTCTTCGATCTCGCTGTTGGCCTTTTCCAGCCGCACGCTGTACTCCTGGAACTTCTTCTCGGCGGCTTCCTTGGCTTGCACGGCTTCCTGCAGGGTGCGCTCGATGCCGGTCCTGCGAGCGGCGAGGCTTCCCTTCACGTCGGCTTTCTTGATGGCCCAGACGGCGATCACGACCAGGGCGGCGAAGTCGACGCAGCGCCAGATGAAGTCCTTCATCTGAGCGGCGGCGTGCCCCCCCTCGTGGCCGGCGGCGGCGTTATGCGCCTCTTCGGCAAAGCCAAGAGCAGCCAGGCCAAGGACGGTGCCCATGACGCAGCAGGCGGTAAGGGCGGTGCGTGAGGTACGATTCATATGCATGCTACAGACTCCTCCCGAGTACTTTCTCGCAGATATCGGCGGACAGAGCCTCGGCGCTAGCCTTCAGCGCAACGCGGGCCTCCTCGGCCTCTTTGGCCACCCTGGCCTTGATGCCGGCCAGTTTCTCGGTCGACTGCAGGCGTGCCTTCTCGAGGATGGCGGCTTCCTGAACCAGCGCCTCTTTCTTCAGGGCACCGCGCTCGTCGGCGGCGCCGGCGCGGATCTCACGCATGCGGGCCTCGTAGCTGGCGAGCTTCTCCTGAACTTCTTTATCGACGGCGGCGCTCTTCTCCCTGGCCCCCACGATCAGCGCGTTCCGGTCGGCAAGCTGTTTTCTGATCGGCTTATAGAGGAAGACGTTCAGGAGCAGTACCAGGACCAGGAAGTTCACCAGCTGGAAAACAAATGCGATGTCTAAATTGATCACCAAACCACCTCATGTTGAACATTTTTAAACCATCCGCCCTGCACGCCCCGGGCAGAGCTGCGCGCAAAACAGGTGGTAACTAACACATAAATCCTTCTACTGTCAAGCGATTTATCGATTTTGACGCAAAATTGTATACACGGTATACGGGGACGATGTTAGCGGAAAACCCTTAAAGGTTGAAAATTTCCACGATGCGGGAGAGGTCTTTCTGGTCGGAAAAACTGATTTCCAACTTGCCGCCGCGGCCCGAGCGGCGCAGTGCCACTTTGGCTCCGAAATGCCGCTGTATGCGCTCCACGAGGTCGCGGTGGTCGGCGTCCTCCGCCTTGCGCGGTTTGGGCACCGTCTTGGCCTTTTTCTTCTTGACCAGGGCCTCCGCCTCGCGCACCGAGAGGTGCCCCCTGACGATCTCGTCGCGGGCGGCCTTCTGCTCCTCGGGGTCCTCGAGCGTCAAGAGCGCCCGGGCGTGCCCCATGGAGATCCGGTCCTCGGCGACGTCGCGCTTGATCTCGGCGGGGAGCTTCAAAAGCCTCAGCGCATTGGCGATGGTGGAGCGCTCCTTGCCGACCCTCTTGGCCAGTTCCTCCTGGGAGAGGTCGAAACGCTCCAAAAGCGCGTGGTAGGCCTCGGCCTCCTCCACCGCGTTCAGGTCCTCGCGCTGGATGTTTTCGATGAGCGCCATCTCGAGGGCGGTGTCCTCGGAGACGTCCTGGATCACCACCGGGACCTCGCGCAGCCCTGCCTTCTGGGCGGCACGCCAGCGACGCTCGCCGGCGATGATCTCGTAATGCCCTTCCCGGCGCAAAACGACCAGCGGCTGGATGATCCCCTTCTCGCGGATCGAGGCGGCCAGTTCCTCCAGCTTCTCGTTCACGAAGGTCTTGCGCGGCTGCTCCTTGTTGGGACGGATGTCCTCGATCGGGCAGGAGAAGTACTTCTTGCCCGAGTTATCCTCAACGACCGGCAACGCCGGGATCAGCGCGCCTATCCCCTTGCCCAGCCCCATTTTCTTAACCATTTGCAGCCTCCCGTGCGATGAGTTCCTTCGCCAGATCCAGGTAGCTGGTCGCCCCTTTCGAGGTGATATCATAGAGGACAATCGGCTTGCCGTGCGAGGGTGCCTCGGAGAGCCGGACGTTTCTGGGGATCACGGTCTCGAAGGTATCCTTGGCGAAGTGAGTGCGGATCTCCTCGCTTACCTGGTGCGACAGGTTGTTGCGGGCGTCGAACATGGTGAGCAGAATCCCCTCGATCTTCAGGGTGGTATTGAGCCCCTGCTGGATCAGGCCGATGGTCTTCAGAATCTGGGAGAGGCCCTCCATGGCGTAGAACTCGCACTGCATCGGGATCAGCACCGAGTCGGCAGCGGTCATGGCGTTGATGGTCAAAAGGCTCAACGAGGGCGGGCAGTCGATGAAGATGTAGTCGTAGGCGGAGGAGAGCTTGGCGAGGATCTGCTTGAGCCGCTGTTCGCGCCCCTGCACATCGGCCAGTTCCAACTCTGCGCCCGCCAGGTCCGAGGTCGCCGGCAAGAGGTGCAGGAAGGGGATCTCGGTCTCCAGCACGATACCCTCAGGCGCGGCGCCGTCGATGAGCGCGTCGTAGATGCTCTCCGACAGGGCGCTCTTGTCGGCACCGACCCCGCTCCCGGCGTTACCCTGCGGGTCCATGTCCACCAGAAGCACCCGGCGTTCCGCGACCGCCAGCGAGGCGGAGAGATTGACAGCGGTCGTCGTCTTGCCCACTCCGCCTTTCTGGTTCGCCACACAGATGATTTTTGCCATAGGTTCTCGTCCCGTTGAATCTGTACGTTGAGTGTTAAGAGGGTCCTTAAAAAACATGAAAAACTACCATACTGCCGTCGCTATGGAAAGTTTTTTCTCGGTCGGTGACATAGATGGCTTGACTTAAGTCAAGGCACTCAGCTGCGGAAGCGGGTTATTCTGCGTCGCAGCGAGGTACAACCCTGCCAATGAGAAACATGGCAAGGCGAGATATACGAGGATGTGGGAGCGACTTCAGCCGCGATCCTCCTGGCCGGCGCGGCGAGTGCCCGCTAAAGCAACGCCCGCAGAGTCATCCCGAGCGTGCCGCTGACCGGTGGCGACCATACCACACAATTTCCAAGGAGTTTTCATGAAAAGTGTAGTGATCATCTTTGCGTTGTTGACAGCACAGTCGGCCCAGGCCTTCCAATGCAACGAGTGCCACAGCAAGAACCCGGCGATGGTCCGGATGCACAAGGCATTGCAGGGCAGGGACTGCTTTGCCTGCCACAAGATGGGCGAAAAGCTGATGGGCAAGGGCATCCCGAAGGACAAGGTGGCTCAGATGAAGCGCTGGGCGAGCGATCCCCTCTGCGTGGAGTGCCACAGGAAAGGCTAGCAGGGAAGGGTGAGGCCCGGTACCACCGTCAGCCGATCCGGTCCGAGTCCACGCCTCGCCCCATCACCCAATCCTCCCTGACTCCTCCCCTCGACCCGTCACCGAAGCCCCGGCCAAGGCCTCGACGCAGTCCCTCGCACTCCGGGAGAGGGCGGCCGAAGGCCGGGTGAGGGAGGTGCCACCACCCCAAAAGCCTCCAAGCTCTGGTTAATGGCCGCGTCCCCCACCTCGGAGCGCAAGGCTTCCCCCTCTCCACGAAATCCCTCAGATTCCCTTAACCTCTCGTTTCCCTTGCATATCTCGCGTTCTTCGGTATACTTCCGCCTGCAAATAACCGCCTGCCGGAGGGCGCATGACCCGTTTTGCCGACCTGCCGATTCGCAGCAAGTTCAACATCCTTTTGTCCCTCCTGTTGCTGGTCCTGTTCCTCGCCACGGCGCTCTTCACCTACCAACGGCAGAAATCCTTCGTTTTGCGCTTCGCCGTCGACAACGCCAGGAACTTCGCCCGCCAGCTCATCGAGACCCGCGACTACATGTCGTCGGTGGTCAAGGGCGAGCCGGAAACCAACTACAACCTGGTGCCCCAGGTGGTGGCCACCCAGGTCGCCAAGCGGGTCACCCAGAACACCAAGTACTACCTGCGCCAGGTCTCGCTGCGCTACCGGAACCCTCTGAACAGCCCGGACCCGTACGAGACCGCCCAGCTGAAGAAGTTCGCCCAGCAGGCGCACCCCCGCGAGGTCTACGGCGTGGTGGATATCGACGGCACCAGCGTGTTCCGCTTCCTGCAGCCGATGCGCGCCACCGCGTCCTGCCTGGAATGCCACGGTTCCTACGAGTCCGCACCCCATTTCGTCCAGGAGCGTTTCCCTCCCGGCCACTATTCGTACAACTACCGGGTGGGCGAGGTGATCGGAGCGGTTTCCGTCACCATCCCCATGCAGGACCTCTACGCCGGACTGGGCGTCAACCTGAAACTCGACCTGCTGTCCCGGGGGGCGGTCTTCCTGATCGTCGTCCTCATCATGGGGGCGGTACTGCGCCGGCAGATCCTCGACCCGGTCAAGCTGCTCTCCGAGGAGATCACCAACGTCACCAAGACCGGCGACTTCCAGAGGAAACTTCCGAGCCACGCCGGCGACGAGATCGGACAGGTGTTCAGCGCCTTTAACGAGATGATGGACGAACTGGCCCGCCGCACCCTGCAATCTCGGGAGGCCGACGAGCGCTACCGCCTCTTCATCGAGCTGTCCAACTCGGCGGTCGTCACCTTCTTGCAGGACGGCAAGATCGTGATCGCGAACCAGAGGACGGAGGCGCTGTTCGGAAAATCCCGCCAAGACCTGCTCGGGGAGACGATCTTCGATTATCTCGAGGAAGACGCCAACCTGAGGCGCATGCTTGCGCCGGGCTTCAGGACCAAAGAGGAGAACATCAGGCTGACGGTACGCAGCAGCAAAGGCAAGACCACCGAGGTGGAAGTAGCCCTCTCGGCATCACGAACGGACCGCGAACCGATGTTCACGGCCATATTCAGGGAGCACGAGGGACAATGATCCTCCAAGCTAATGCCACAGAACAAACACCTTCGAGCGTGCGATGCCTTCCGTCCTTTTGATAACGGAGCAGGATCGGCTGAAGCGCCTTTTCGGCAGACTGGAACAGGCAGGGACGCTACGGCTCAGGGTGGCCCCGACCTTTGCCCAAGCCGAGGAGGAGATCTCCGCTCGGCAGCCGGATTATGTCTTTGGCGAGCACGTCACCGGTTTGTCGAACCTGGCCCTCGAGAATTTCCTGCACCAGCTGCTTTCGGAAAGCTCCCGGATCGTTTTGATGACCCAAAGTCCCGCGGACACTGCGGAGTTGCGGGAAGCAGACATACTGGTTGTCGACCTGTCGCAAAGCGACGACACCCTGCTCGGCGCCATCACCGATTTGATCCCAGCCGTGGCACCGCCCGACAATTCGCCCCTTCCCGAGTTCCCGCCGCCAGTGGCTCCGCAGAAAATCAAAGACCTCCTCCGCGCCGACGCCGACCCGCGTTTCGGTGCCACCAAGAACCGAATGCGGTATGGCCTCCCCAGCGCTCTTGTGCTGGCTGTTCTCTGCCTGGTAGTTTTTCAGCAGAACCGGAAGGCAGCAACCGCACCGACTGGGGCGGGAGAGTCAGGAGCAGCCGTCGCACCAGCAGCCAAAGTGGCGGCACCTGCAGCGGCACCTGCAGCGGCACCTGCAGCAGCACCTGCGGCAGCACCTGCGGCAGAACCTGCGGCAGAACCTGCCCCGGCAGCCAGCCCGGCCGCAGCACCTGCGCCGCCTGTATCTTCTCAGCAACGTCCGCAGGCGCCGTCCACACGAATTCCTAAGGTGTCAAAGGCTGTAGCGAGGCATGAAGTTGCCATTGTGCCGGCCGTGCGGCAGCACGTTGTGAAACCGGCAGCTCAGTCCGGTACGTCGGGGTCGAAAGACTTTAGTGCTCCCTCCGGCCGGCGACACACCATCGTCGTACAGCAAAACGATACGGTGCTGAAGATTCTGACGCGGGATTATGGTTTGAGCTATCGGGACGCCCTGGCAGAGATTCCAGCCATCAAGGCCCTCAACAAGATAAACGATCTCGACAAAGTCCTGCCGGGACAGACGTTGCAGGTGCCGTTCTCACTGCGGCCGGCTGAACCGGCGCCAGTCCCGCAGCCGGCGCCGTAAAAAGAATCGCTTTGCCGGTATGGCTGTCAGTGTGCTAGAGTGGTCGCTATTTTCGGCACCAGGTACCAGAGACAAGTTGCACCAGGGAGAATGAATTAATGGGTAAAGAGCTGTATGTTGGCCATCTGTCGTTCGAGACGACAGAATATGAGCTTGAAAAATTGTTTTCGGTGTCGGGGCGCGTTACCTCGATACATCTGATAACCGACGCCGTGACCGGCGAGTTCAAAGGTTGCGGTTACGTGCGGATGTCCACCGACGCGGAGGCGAAAGATGCCGTTGACTCGCTCGACGGCGCCTTGCTGATTGGCCGGAAGATCACCGTCTCCGAGGCGAGACCGCAGAAGATGAAGCCGCAGGGTGGCGGGTACAAAGGGAAATCCGGTGGCGCCAAGGCAGCCGGTCAGGACGCCGCGGGCAAGCCGGGCGGTTTCAAGGCCGGCCCTGCCAAAACCGGGGCGCCCAAAGCAGGTGGTTTCAAGGTCGGTGGCCCCGCAGCCGGCAAGCCGAAAACCGGCAAGCGCTAACACCAGGTGCGGCGGCAGCCGCGGCTGGTTGCCGGCTGGCAGGTAAACGCAGGTGCAACGCCCTCACCCCTTCCCCTCTCCCAGAGGGCGAGGGGGTTTTTTGTTGGCCTTAGCGGTGCTGCTGCCGGTAGGTGCCCATCCGACCGATCAGACCGATGGGCAGAGCTAACCCACGACTTTTACACCTTCCCCCTTTCACCGCATTTGTCTATACTACCCACCATGATTACCCTCGAGATGATTAGCAACTTCCCCAAAACCCCCGGCATCTACCTGATGAGGTCTGCCGACGAAACCGTCCTCTACGTCGGCAAGGCTCGCAACTTAAAGCAACGCGTCCGCGCCTACGTAGGCCCCGGCGACTCGCGCATCCACATCCGCTTCATGGTGCAACAGGTCGCCACGGTCGAGTACATCGTCACCGACACCGAAAAAGAAGCTCTCATCCTCGAAAACACGCTGATCAAGCAGCACCACCCCAAGTACAACATCAACCTGCGCGACGACAAGACCTACTTCTCGCTGCGCATGGACATGAAAGAACCTTTCCCGCGCCTCTCCATCGTGCGCAAGGTCCCCGCCGACGGCGCCCGCTACTTCGGCCCCTACTCGTCGGCCAGTTCGGCCCGCGAGGTGCTGAAGCAGATCTACAAGGTATTCCCGCTACGCCACTACCCGCTCGCCACCTGCATGGCTCGCAAACGCCCCTGCCTCTATTACCAGATCAAGCAGTGCTCGGCTCCCTGCTGCGGCAGGATCACCGCCAGCGAGTACGCCGAACTGGCTGAAGGCGCCGCGCTCTTCCTCGAAGGGAAGAACACCGAGATCGCCAAGCTGTACCGCGCCCGAATGAACCAGGCCGCTGCCGAGATGCGCTACGAAGACGCCGGACGCTACCGCGACCTGATCAAGGCCATCGAGGTTACCGTCGAGCGCCAGAAGATGGTGGTGCAGGGCGCAGACAGCGACGTGGTCGGCCTGTACCGCGCCGGGGACGAGCTGCAGATCGTCCTGCTCCACCTCCGCGGCGGCGCCCTGACCGGCAGCCGCAGCTTCTGCTTCGACTGGGAGCTGGAAACCGAGGAGGGACTCGCCTCGTTCCTCAACGAATACTACGGACAGGACAACCCGGTCCCGCCCCAGATCCTGCTGCCGTTCGCCATCCCGGAACCGGGCGCCCTTGAGGAACTCCTCACCGAGAAGGCGGGCAAAAAGGTGAGCATCAGTGTCCCGCAGCGGGGCGCCAAGCTGGACATCGTCAAACTTGCCGAAAAGAACGCACTCAACACGGCGCAGGAGCGGATCGCCCGGGACGAGTCGGCGGTGGATCTCCTCGCGGAGCTGGGAGACAAGCTGCACCTCCCCCGCCCACCCCGCCGCATTGAGTGCTACGACATCTCCAACATCCAGGGGGAGATGGCCGTGGGGAGCCGGGTGGTCTTCATGGATGGCAAGGCCGACAAAGCGCTCTACCGGCGCTACCGGATCCGCAGCGTGCTGCAGTCCGACGACTTCGCCATGATGCGCGAGATGCTCTCCCGCCGCTTTCGCCCCGACAGCACCGAGGAGCTGCCCGACCTGATCGTGGTGGACGGCGGGATCGGCCAGCTTAACGTGCTGAACGCGGTGCTGGAGGAATTGGGCGTGCAGGGGGTGGAGGCGGCAGGCCTCGCCAAGAGCCGCGTGGAGCGCAGCATGGAGAGCGCGGAACTCAGGCGCAGCGACGAACGGGTGTTCCGCCCCGGACGCAAGAACCCGATCACGCTGCGGCAGAACTCGGCCCCGCTTCTGCTCCTGGTGCGCATCCGCGACGAAGCGCACCGCTTTGCGGTCACCTACCATAAGGCCGTGCGCAGCAAGGTGCTGACCACCTCGGTACTGGACGCCGTAGCGGGGATCGGCGCCAAACGGAAGAGGGCCTTGCTCAAACGCTTCGGGAGCCTGAAAGGGGTGAAGGGGGCGACGCTCGCCCAACTTGCGGAAACGGAAGGAATGACGGAGACTACGGCGCAGACGCTCTGGGAGCACCTGAACGAAAAACACTAGGCGTGGAAAGCCCCATGGGCCCCTCTCCCACAGACACGTAACATGTTGGCCAACGGACGAAAAAAAGGAGCGGTAATCGCTCCTTTTCCATTTATAGCTATCTGAACTGCCTTTAGCGTCCCTTTTTGAGGTCGAACAGGATCTGTTTGGCGATCGCCTTCAGGGTCTCGAAGACCCCTTCGCCGGTGGTGGCACAGGCTTCGAAGTCGGGCACGTTGGTCGGGTTCAGCTCGCGCCGCAACTCCTCGACGCTCACCGTGTTGGGCAGGTCGCGCTTGTTGTACTGGACCACGTAGGGGATCTTGTCCAGGTCGTAGCCCTGCTCGGCCAGGTTGATCCTCAGGTTCTCCACGCTTTCGACGTTGGCGTCCATCCGCTCTTCCTGCGAGTCGGCCACAAAGACCACGCCGTCCACCCCTTTCAGGATCAGCTTGCGCGATGCGTCGTAGAAGACCTGGCCCGGGACCGTGTAGAGGTGGAACCGGGTCTTGAAGCCGCGGATCTCGCCAAGCGCCAGCGGGAGGAAGTCGAAGAACAGGGTGCGCTCGGTCTCAGTCGCAAGGCTGATCATCTTACCTTTCGCTTCCGGAGCGGTCTTCTGGTAAACGAACTGCAGGTTGGTCGTCTTGCCGCACAGACCCGGACCGTAGTAGACGATCTTGCAGTTGATTTCTCGGGAGGCGTAGTTGATGAAGGACATGCGACAGTACCTCTTATAAAATTAGCTGAAAAGATTATCGATATCGTCGTCGGTGATCTCGGCGAAGGGAAACTCGCTGTCCCCGCTCTTCTCTTTCTCCTCGCTCTTCTGCAAGAGCTTGCCGAAGATGGTGGCCAGTTCCTCGGACGACTTCTTCACCCGCAGGCGAACCAGCCCAAGCGACGAGCGACTGTCAAAGAGCACTACCAGGATCACGCGACCTGCAACGATGGAGATGTGCAGGTTGTCCTTCTCCCCCTCGTGAAAGAGGATCGAGAATTCCTTCTCACCGATCAGCTTGGCTAAACCGCCGGTCGCCGCGATGTTACCCGCGGTCAGCGAGGCGAGCGAGGTGGTGTCGAAGCGCTCGGTCTCCCCGCAGCCGGTGATCAGTTGGCCGTTTTTGTCCACCAGAAAGATCACCTTGGCGTTTGCTTCCCTAAGGAGCTTCTCGATTACCGCATTTATCTGCTTGAATTCCTCGTCGTACATAATCAACTGAGGATTCGACATGGATAACTCCTTAAGGGGTGCTGAATTTTGACGCGAGCATTATTCTATAACAGAACCATTACTGCATTTCAAGAACAGGTTTTAGCAGCTTCAGAATGAGTTAACCTTAAGCTGAACCCGGAACCTCGGCGTCCTCACCGTGAAACCGTCGCGACCCACCAAATAAATGAGGTCAAGAGTTACCCCTTGACCTCAACCTTAACCTCAACCTGGCTCTCTACACTCCCGCGATGCCGCGCGCGGCTTCGAGGAGTGCCGCGACCTTGGCGGGATTGTTCGCCTCGGAGTAGAGCCTGAGCACCGGCTCGGTGCCGGAGGGACGTATCAGGAGCCAGGATCCGTCGGCGAAGATGTACTTGAAGCCGTCGCTGAAGTTGTGGTTGGTGACCTCGAAGCCCGCGATGGTTGAGATGCCGCCGGCCGCCAGCCCCCGCACCAACTCCTGCTTGGCCTGGTTCTCGATGGGGAGGTCGATGCGCGCGTAGTGGAAGTGGCCGATCTCATCCATGGTCTCTTCCAGAAGCGCCCTGAGCCCCTTGCCGCTCATCGCCATCGCCTCCAGGAGCAGGAGCGCCATGAGGATGCCGTCTCGTTCCGGGATGTGCCCCTTAACGCCCAGGCCGCCGGACTCCTCGCCGCCCATCAGGATGTCGTGCTCCAGCATCAGCTCGCAGATGTGCTTGAAGCCTATCGGGGTCTCGAAGACCGGGAGGTCAAACTTGGCCGCCAAGAGGTCGATCATCCGGGTGGTGGAGACGGTCTTCACCACGCCGCCGCGCACGCCCTTACGCTCGAAGAGGTGACGCAGCAATACAGTGAAGATGCGGTGCGAGGAGAAAAACTCGCCGGTCTCGTCGACCGCGCCGATGCGGTCCGCGTCGCCGTCCAGAGCCAGGCCGACCTGGTACTTCCCGGCTGCCAGCAGGTTGCAGAGTTCACCCAGGTGCTCGGCGATCGGCTCGGGCGGATGTCCGCCGAAGGACGGGTTCTCGACGCCATGGATCTCCTCGATGCCAGGCACCAGGAGCGGCAAAAAGCCGCACCCGGCACCGTACATCGGATCGACGACGGCTTTGATGCCCGCCTTGCGGATCAGTTCGAGGTCGACGTACCGGCCAAGCTGCGTCAGGTAGGGAGCGGCGGCGTCGATGTACTGCACCATGCCCGAGTCCAGCCCCTCGGCAAGAGATACCGCCTGAACCGGGCGCGCGGCGGCGATGTTCTTTGTCACCACCCCCTCGAGCGCCTTGGTCGTGGTCGGACGGGCCGAGCCGCCGAAGGATTCCTTCACCTTGAAGCCGTTGTAGCGCGGCGGGTTGTGGCTCGCGGTGATCATGACCCCGGCCCCGGCACCCCGCTCGAAGACCGCCCACGATACTGCCGGAGTGGGAGCGTAGCCGTCCGAAAGCCAGACCCTGATGCCGTTAGCGGCGGCGATGCCGGCGACCCGCTCGGCGAACTCGCGGGAGAGGAAACGCCGGTCGTAGCCGATCACCAGCCCGAGGTCCGCAAGCTCTTCCTGGTGCATATAGTCCATGGTTGCCTGAGCGACCAATGAGAGGTTTTCAAAGGTAAAGGAGTCGGCGATGACGCCGCGCCAACCGTCTGTTCCGAATTGTATCTGCAACTTAGCCCCCTATTTGCTCTATTAATGGTGTGCCATTTTCCATGGCGGCATGGAATCTGTCAACCTTTTGTTGGTACGCCGGGCCTCCAGGGTTGACCGGCGCTGCCGAATGACTTATACATAAGGCACAACGAATTCCAATTAACAGGAGGATTTTATCATGCTGAAACGAATTGTCTGCCTGGTGCTGGTAGGGCTTTGCCTGGCCGGGACGGCCTTCGCTGCGGACGGCGGCAAGAACCCGACGGTGGTCCTGGAGACCAACCTGGGCAACGTGAAAGTCGAGCTGTTCCAGAATGAGGCGCCGATCTCCGTTAAGAATTTCCTCGACTATGCGAAGAGCGGCTTCTACGACGGCACCATCTTCCACCGCGTGATTCCCGGTTTCATGATCCAGGGCGGCGGTTTCACCTCGGCCCTTTCCATGAAACCGACCAAGGCGCCGATCAAGAACGAGGCCGCCAACGGGCTGAAGAACGACCGCGGCACCTTGGCAATGGCGCGTACCGGCGTGGTTGACTCGGCCACGGGGCAGTTCTTCATCAATGTGGCGAACAACGACTTCCTGAACCACCGTGGAAACGACGCTGCTGGGTACGGCTACGCCGTTTTCGGCAAAGTGATCTCCGGCATGGACGTGGTCGACAAGATCGCCGCGACCCCGACCGGCATGCAGAAGGGCTTTGCCGACGTACCGAATAGCCCGATGATCATCAAGTCGGTGAAGATCGTTAAGTAGTTCAAGTGGTTGAGTAGTCAGGTGAGATTATCGAGAAGGGCGCCGGCATGGGCGCCCTTTTTTTGTGTTGGTTGAGCGGTGGGTGTTGCGAAGGGGCCAGCCAGCAGCTTGCGGTGGTTCATGCAAAGCCGACAGATTTCCCGGAGCTTACTGCAGCGGCTTCCCGCGCCGCTGTATCAAGAGCATCAGGTTCCCCAAGGTGAAGAGAAGTGCTCCTAAGAGCGCGGCCGGCGCACCCGGCTCGCGGTGCACCTCGAGAAGGGCTACCGGCGCCGGCGTCAGGCCCACCTCCTTCAGGTAGATGCCGAACCCTTTGTGAAACAACGGCTGGTTGGGCTCGATCCCCTTGGGCGCGCCGTTTCCGACCCGCAGTTGGGCGCGGTAGGCGCTCATCATGCCCAGCGGCCCCACCTCTGCCGAGATCCGCTCCACCCAGACCCGTTCTCCGTCCGGAAACCCGATGGAGCCTCCTTCACCCAGTTGGAACTGCTGCTTGAACCCGCCGTAGGCCGACAGGAGGTGCGCCAGGGCAATCAGCAGAAACCCGGCGTGCATCAGCTGCGGCGCCAGGCTGCGTCCCTTGCGGAGCGCCTCGATGCTGCAGAGCAGCGCATTGAGGCAGAGGACCACGAGCAGAGCCACGGCGATCCAGAGCCACCACGAGAAGCTCAGGGGCGCCCGTGCCAGCCAGGCGAAGAGCGGCATCTCGTTGAGCCCGGCCCCCTCGGTCGAGCCGCGGGAGAAGGAGCCCAGTGCCAGGGCGAGCATCACCCCTGCCATGAGCCAAAGACCCAGGTTGAGCGAGGTAAGTCGAGTGTAAAGTCGTTTCAGCACTTGGTTGCTCCGCTTTTCACCGGTCGGATCCGACCGATCGGTCCGATCGGCTAAAAACTGTGTGAGCTTCGCATCAGCATGCTCACGCCGAGGTAGGTGAACAGGGTCACCAGAAACCCGAAAATGCCCAGCCAGGCAAAGGCGCGGTCCCAGGCGGTCCCCTTTGCCCTCAGGTGCAGGTACAGCGAGTAGAACAGCCACAGGATCGAGGTCCAAAGCTCCTTCGGCGTCCAGAGCCAGTAGGTCCCCCAGGCGTAGTAACCCCAGATGCCACCCGAGACCATGGAGAGCGAAAAGAAGGTATAGCCGGTAAGCGCCGCACGGTACTGCAGATCGAGGAAGCCGCGTCCCCCTTTCAGCAGGAAGGCTCCCCCCAGAAGCGCCGCCACGCCGAAGAGCGCATAGGAGAAAAAGGCAAGCGCGACGTGCAGTTCGAACCAGTAGGTGTCCAGGATCGGGGGAAGCGGCATGTTGAGCGTGGGAAACGGGAGCGCGAGCACGGCGAATAGCGCGGCCAGTGCGCCGCAGCTCCAGAAAAACCTGCGCTCGCCGCTCAGCTCGCGGGAATAGAGGAACGGGAGCGACATGAGCCCGATAGAGCAGGAGAAGAAGGCGAGGGTGTCCTGGGGGCCGATCAGCGGCAGGCGTCCGAGGCCGGCGCCCCGAAGACCCAGGTAACAGAGCTCGAGCAGCACCGCAGCAGCAAAAACCGGGCGCCGGAACGAGCCGAAGAGGTAGACAGGGATGGAGGCAACCAGGAGCCACTTCATGGAGCGCAACCTTGGTTATCGGAGGCGATGTTGCTCTGCATGCGGGTTCCTTTGCCGAAAGGTTGGGGCGCTTGCCATCGGTCCGATCAGTCCGATCAGACGGATCGGCCCGATCAAAAGCAGGAAGGTTACTTGTAGCTCTTACGCCTGAACAGGCCGGTCTTCAGCGAGCTGATCCGGTCCAGGAAGAGCATGCCGTCCAGGTGGTCCATCTCGTGCTGGATGGCCACCGCCTCAAAACCGCTGGCCGTGAATTCCTGCAGCGCCCCCTCGGGGTCGGTGTAGTGCAGCGTTATCTCGGTCGCGCGCTCCACGTCGCCGGTGTAGTCGGGGACGCTCATGCACCCCTCGCGCATCACCGCGGCGCCCGCGCGCTCCACGATCTCGGGGTTCACCATCAGCAACCGGCCGTGGTTGTTGTCCTTGCCGTGGCGATTTTTGGTTACGTCCACTACGCAGACGCGAAGTGCCACGCCGATCTGCGGTGCGGCGACCCCGACCGAGCCGGGGCCGGCCTCCATGGTGTCTACCAGGTCTTCCAACAGCTGCCGGATTTCGGCGTCGATCCGCTCCACCGGGTGACACAGCTTCTTCAGGATGGGGTGAGGATAGATAAGTATATTCTGAACGGCCATGGCTAGAGGGAGACCGGTGTGATGATGCGCACCGAGATCTCCACGTTCAACTCCTTTTTCAGATTTTCCAGAAGACGCGAGGCGTCCTCGACGGCCATCCCCTGGGGAAGCGCCGCCTCCAGCATCAGGACGTAGACCGGTTCCTCGGGGCTCCCGATCAGTTTGGTGTTGAGGTCAGTGATGTTGATGCCGCGGTCGGCGAGTTCACGGGTGGTCCGGTAGACGATGCCCGGCTTGTCGCTGCCGTAGACCGAAACCAGGATCAGCTCCCCGGTCGGCTCCCGGTAGCAGACCTCGTCGTCCTTCAGGGTGCGGATGAAGGCGGAGAGCCCCTTGCCGGCGTTCTTGGCGGCGAATTCGGCCTCCAGCTGCTTTTTGGAGAAGGGTTTCTCGTGGGACACGATGAGGATCATGGCGAACTCGCCGCCCAGCATGGTGCTGTTCGAGTCCTCCACGTTGCAGCCCAGCGCGAAGAGCACTTCGGCGGTGTCTGCCACGATACCCGGACGATCCTTGCCAATGATGGTCACCGCAAAATGCGCCAGACCGGGTTTACGACAGGCGTTCATAGTTTTCCCCCACTTGTAATGCTAGTTATCGCTCGGACTGATCGGTCGGATCGGTCGGATCAGTCGGATCGGTCCGATTTCGGCAATCAAATTTTGTTGATAAAAACCTCGCGCGGCTTGCTGGTCCCGTCCGACGGGCCGACCACGCCTTCCTGCTCCATCTTCTCCATGATGCGGGCGGCGCGGTTGTAGCCGATGCGCAGCCGGCGCTGGATCATGGAAATGGATGCCTGCTTGGCCTCCGCCACCAGGGCCAGGGCGTCGTCGTAGCGCTCGTCGAGCTCTTCGTCGTCGCTGCCTCCCTTCTCGTCGTTCGCCTTCATCTCCAGGATCGACTTCTCGTAGACCGGCTTCCCCTGTTTCTTCAGGAACTCGACCACGCGCCCCACCTCGGTATCTGATACGAAGGCCCCGTGGGAGCGCAGCATCTTCGAGGTCCCCGGCGGCAGGAACAGCATGTCACCGGCGCCCAAGAGCGACTCGGCGCCGTTGCCGTCCAGGATGGTGCGAGAGTCGATCTTGGAGGAAACCTGGAAGGAGATCCTGGCCGGGAAGTTCGCCTTGATGAGACCGGTGATGACGTCGACCGACGGACGCTGGGTCGCCAGGATCAGGTGGATACCGGCGGCGCGGGCCATCTGGGCCAGGCGGGCAATCGATTCCTCGATCTCGCGGCCGGCCACCATCATCAGGTCGGCCAACTCGTCCACGATCACCACGATGTAGGGCAGGTGCCCGTGCTCCAGCACGTCTTCCTTCTCGAGGTAGGCCTGGATGGCCGCCTCGCGCGCCTCCAAGTTGTCGTCATGCTCCTCGACTTCATCCTCGAGTTCCTCGATCTCCTCAACGACGACCACGCCCTTGGCCTTGTTCTCGGCGGCTTCCTTTTCGCTGCGCTCCAGTTCCTTGTTGTAGGAGTCGATGTTCCTGACCCCCTTGTCGGACATGAGCCGGTAGCGCCGCCCCATCTCCTCGACCGCCCACTTGAGCGCAAGGGAGGCCTTCTTGGGATCGGTGACGACGGGTAACAAGAGGTGCGGTATTCCCTCGTAGACCGAGAGCTCCAGCATCTTCGGGTCGACCATGATGATGCGCACGTCGGTTGGGGTCGAGGTGTACAAAAGCGACAGGATCATGGTGTTGATGGCGACCGACTTGCCGCTCCCGGTGGCGCCGGCGACCAAAAGGTGCGGCATGCGCGCCAGGTCGGTGACCAGCGGGTTGCCGGCGATATCCTTGCCAAGCGCCAGCGGCAGCTTCATCTTTCCCTTGTGGAACTCCTCTGAGTTGAAGATCTCCTTGAGCGAAACCATCTCCCGCTCGCGGTTGGGGAGCTCGATGCCGACCACCCCCTTGCCGGGGATCGGCGCCACGATGCGGATGGAATGCGCCTGCAGCGCCATGGTCAGGTCGTCGGAGAGCCCGGCGATGCGGCTCACCTTGATGCCGGGGCCCGGGGAGAACTCGTACATGGTGATGACCGGGCCGGGGCAGATCTCCACCACCTCCCCTTCCACGCCGAAATCCTTGAGCTTCTTCTCCATGAGCCGCGCGTTCATGGCGAGCACTTCGCGGTCCTGCTTCTTGGCCGCCTCGGGAATCGGGTCGAGCAGGGAAAGGGGCGGCGTGCGGTAGTTGCCGTCGACTTTCAGGAACTCGAAGGCCTCCTGCACGGGCGCCGCCTTCTTCTCGTCCTTCTTTTTCTCCTTCTTGGCAACCGGGGCAGCCATCGGAGGGGGAACCACGGCCGGCCTGATGAGCGGCGGCGCGTGCGGCTTCGGTTTATCTACCGTCGGGTCCTTCTTCTCCAAAAGCTCCCGGTTCAGGGAACGGCGCTGCTGGCGCAGGCTCCAGCGGTCCTTGAGCGCCGTGAACCACCAGTTGGCGAACAGGATGAACGAGAACCGGGACAGCAGCATGGCGCTCGCCGCCAGCATCGGGAGCAGGATGAGCAGCGCGCCCACCTTGCCGAAGGCGCGTTTCAAAAGCTCGGCGCTCTGGAAACCGATGAAGCCGCCGGTCGGCACCTTCTGCCCGGCGAACTCGGTGAACTGCAGGTTGAAGGCGAAAAGCCCGGACAGGGCAGCCAGCAGGAGGCCGAAGCCGACGATCTTGTAGGGGCGCCAGCGCACCGCGTCCTGGCTGATGGCCCGGTAGGCGAGGTAGATCAGCGTGCCCGGGATCACGTACGAGGCCAGGCCGAAGAGCTGCAGGAAGAAGTCGGCGAGCTGCGCGCCGAAGCGCCCCCCAAGGTTGTGGGTGGCCGCCGCCGTAGAGAAGCTGTTGAAGGAGAGGTCCTCGCCGTTATAGGAGCAAAGCGCAACCCCGATGAAGATGCCGGCAGCCGCCAGCGCCATCCCCTTCATCTCCTTGGTCACTTTCTCTTTCTTTTCGATTTTCTCTTCAGTGGTCATGGGTTACCTGTTTTGCTCATCGGACCGATCGGTCGAATCGGACCGATTTATCACATCTCCAGAATCAGCGGCAGGATCACCGGCCGCCGCTCGATGGTCTTGTTGAAGAAGCGGCGCAGCACCCGGCGCACTTCCAGCTTTACCTCGCTCCAGTCGGTGAGCACCTCGGCGTTCACCAGGGCCAGGGTGTCCAGCACCACCTTCTTCGCCTCGTCCAGGTACTGCTGGCTCTCGTCCTCGAAGACGAAGCCGCGCGACACGATGTCCGGCCCGTAGATGATCGCGCCGCTCGACTGGTTGATCCCGATGATCACCACCACCATGCCGTCCTCGGAGAGGTGCTTGCGGTCCTTCAGCACCACGTTGCCGACGTCCCCCACCCCTTTGCCGTCCACGAAGACCCGCCCGGTCTCGACATGGTCGACGATCGCCGCCTCGCCGCCGGAGAAGAGGATCACGTCGCCGTTCACCGCCAGGATGCAGCGCTCCTTCGGGAGCCCCACCTTCTGGGCCAGCTGGCTGTGCTTCACCAGGTGGCGGTACTCGCCGTGCACCGGGACGAAGAAGCGCGGGCGCACCAGGTTGTGCAATAGCTTCAGTTCCTCCTGGCTCGCGTGACCCGAGACGTGCACCTCGGAAACCTTCTCGTGGATCACCTCGGCGCCGCGCCGGTACAGGTGGTTCATCAGGTCAGAGATGGTCTTTTCGTTCCCGGGGATGAAGCGCGACGAGAGGATCACCGTGTCCCCCTCCTCGAGCTTGATCTGCTTGTGGTCGTCCATGGCGATCCGGGTGAGCGAGCTCATCGGCTCCCCCTGGCTCCCCGTGGTGATCATGCAGACCTCTTCCTTGGGGAGCCTCGCCATCTCCTTCAGGTCGATGAGGAGCTCCTCCGGAATGGTCAGGTAGCCGAGCTCGCGCGCGATCTGGACATTGCCGATCATGGAGCGCCCGTTCAAGAGCACCTTCCGGCCGCATTTCTTCGCCGACTCCACCACCTGCTGCACCCGGTGGATGTTACTGGAAAACGCCGCCACGATGACACGGCCGGTGCAGCGCGGGAAGATCTCGTCGAAGGCGTCGCCCACCAGGCGCTCGGAGAGGGTGTATCCCTCGCGCTCCACGTTGGTGGAGTCCGCCATGAACGCCAGCACCCCCTCCTCGCCGTAGCGGGAGAAGGTGGCCAGGTCGGTCAGTTCACCGTCCACCGGGGTCTGGTCCAGCTTGAAGTCGCCGGTATGGATCACGACCCCCTCGGGGGAGCGGATCGCCAGCGCGCAGCCGTCCACGATGGAGTGGGAGACCCGGATGAACTCGACCTCGAAGTCGCCGATAGCCACTTTCTGGCGCGGCTTCACCACCCTCAGGTCGACCTTCTCATCCAGGTCGTACTCCTTCAACTTTTCTTTGACGAAACCCAAGGTGAGGGAGGTGCCGTAGATGGGCGGGTTCAGTTCCCTGAGCACGTAGGGAAGCGCCCCGATGTGGTCCTCGTGGCCGTGGGTGAGCAGGATGGCGCGCACCTTGTCGGCGCGCTCGGTGAGGTAGCTGATGTCCGGGATGACCACGTCGATGCCGAGCATGTAGGGCTCGGGGAACATCAGGCCGCAGTCGACGACGACGATATCGTCGCCGTACTCGAAGACCGCCATGTTGAGGCCGATCTCGCCGAGGCCGCCCAGCGCCACGAACTTAAGACCGGTGCTCTCGTTACTGATTGGGTCCACGGGGTATCCTTGTCGCTGCCCTGGCTTACCCCTTCTACAAGGGGAGCGGGCGGCTCGTATCCGGTTAACCTCCCTCCCCTGGCAAAGGGGGAGAGCGGGGTGGGCAAAGGTGCCATCGCTGACGCAGCTGGCGGCTTCGCCCGGTCGTGCCCCTCCTGATCAAGGGAGGTGGCGGGACGGCAAAGGTGCTAGCGTGCCTGCTGCTGTTGCTTGAGCACCTGGGCGATCCGTGCGTCGCACTTGGCGATCCACTCCTCGCCGGGGCTCAAGAGCCAGGCCACCGAGTAAAACGAGCTTCTGAGGGCCCGGTAGGCGACCAGCGCCCGCGGCAGCTCGCCGCGCCGCGCGCAAAGCTCGCCTATGTCCCAAAGCCGCTGCGCCGACTGGTCCACCAGCGAGCTGAGCGGCGTGTACATGTGAATGGCCGCCTCGTAGCCCGCCACCGAGGCCACGAAATCCCCGGCTGCCAGCCCCTTCTCGCCCTTGTCGAACTGCACGTGCTGGCGGTAAAGCGTGTTGCCCCAGATGAGGACCAACGACACGAGCGCTATGAACGCGGCGTTAACCGCTATGGTTTTAACCTTTTCCATGGTTTTTCGTCTGCCTTTATGGGCTGCCGTTGAAGCTGCAGGATCAGCCCTGAAAGAATCCCGGGACGAGCAGCAGGAGCGCGCCCAAAAGAGCCGCGACCAGGCCGCCCAGAACCGCCAGCGCCGCCAGGATGTCGAACGGGCTCTTGAGCCGGTGCGCCGCCGGAAGCCCCCAGAAGATCAGGGCGATCCCGACCAGCACCATGCCTGCATGAACAATCGCCATCTAGATGACCTCCAGCCGGGCGGCAATCGCCTCGCGCACCCGCTCCATGAGTTCCCCCTCCGGCACGCCTTTGCTGGCGATGGGGGCGGAGAAACAGACACTGACCGTGCCGGGGTAGAGCTCGAGGCTGTTGCGGGGGTTTCTCTGCATGCTGCCGTTGATCGTGAAAGGAACGATGGGGACCCCGGCCTTGGCGGCCAAAAGAAACGCCCCGCGCTTGAAGGGGAGCAGCGCGCCGTCGTTGGTCCGCGTCCCCTCGGGAAAGATCACCACGCTGGTGCCCGAGGCGATCCGCTCGGCGGCCTGCGCCATGCTTCTGAGCGCCTTCCTGCCGTCGCTGCGGTTCAGCGGGATGTACCCCGCGCGCCGCATGGCGGAGCCGAACACGGGCACCCGGAACAGCTCTTCCTTGGCGATCCAGGAAAAGGTGCGCGGGATGGCAACGGTCAGTGAATGGATATCGAAATTCCCTTGATGGTTCCCCATGTAGATGACCGGGCCGTCCTGCGGCACCAGCTCCAACCCGCTCACCGCCACGCCGACGCTCGCCATGCGCAACGAGCCTGTGGCCCAGAACCGGGCGACGGCATGACCCGCACGTCCGCTGCCGTCAAAAAGACCCGCAACCAAGGCACACAGACTGCAAAACAGGGTGAAGGGAATCCAAAAAAGGAGGTAGATTCGGGCTCGCAACATCATACGCTCCTTGAAGATAATCGTCGGTACGTTACTTTTTTTTCCAAATAGAGTCAAACATTATCGCTTGCCAGCGCCCCGCGAATTCTATACACTTCGACAACCAAAGTGGGTCGCACCCAAACAGCGAAAAGGAGAAACACAGATGGCCAGTCTCAATAAGGTGATGCTCATAGGGAACCTGGGCAAGGACCCCGAGGTCCGCTACACCGCAGGCGGCACCGCCGTCGCATCCTTCTCCCTCGCCACCTCCGACCGGATCAAGGGCAAGACGGGCGAATGGGAAGAGAAAACGGAATGGCACAACATCACCCTCTGGGCCCGGCTTGCCGAAATCGCCGGAGAGTATCTTTCCAAGGGAAAGACCGTATATATCGAAGGCCGCCTGCAGACCCGCAAGTGGCAGGACAAGGACGGTAAGGACCGCTACACCACCGAGATCGTCGGCGAGAAGATGCAGATGCTCTCCGGCAAGGGTGAAGGCACCGGCAGCGGCGGCGGACGTCCGTCGGGTGGTCGCCCCTCCCAGGAACACAGCCAGGGCAGCTCCTACGAGGAGCCGGTGTTCAACCCGGACGACGAGATCCCGTTTTAAGGCAGATCCCGCAGCTGCAAGCCGCAAAAGAAAGACGCGTAACCCCAAAAGGTTACGCGTCTTTCTTTTGCAGGCATTTTCCCCCATCCGAAGTTCCGGCGCCTGTTGGGTCCGGGCAAGGAACTACTCAGAAATCGGGAACCTTCTGCCGGAGGTGACATCGTTTTCGTCATAGCTCACGGTGGTAAACCTGCCTTGATATCCGATGGAGGCCGGGCCGATGGCCCCGCAAGCCTCCCATTTCTTCGGCGGGTAAAGAAGCTTGAACGTGGCCGTGCCCTCATCGCCAATGCGTTTCTTGCTCCGGAAGTCGAAGCGACGCCCCTGATTGGTCTCGACGGGTAGCGAAAATGTGACGATCTCGCCGGGAGTCCCGCGCACGACGACCTCTGCTCCCTTGCTATACTCGAAGACCTTGATCTTCCTCACCTGGAGGGGGAATCCCTCCACGTCTGCCGTTGACTTCGACTCGTACACCAGGCGGACGTTTTCTACCGGCAGGAAGACGACTCCCGCGGCTCGCGTCAAACTGCCGTCTGCCAGGAAGAGGCGGGAGACCACCAGATCGAGGCTCTCGCTCGTGGGCACGTACATGGTGCCGCCGCCGGGCATCGGTTGCTCCGCAAAAAACTGCTTGCTTGAGCCTATCAACTTGCCGTACATCGGCAGATCTCCCAAGACCTTATCAATGATGAGATAACGCACCTTGTTGGCGTCGAGAGCCGCTGCCATTTCCTTTTCATCGGATGCGGTGAAAAACCTTGCCACAGCCTCCATTCCATAGGTCTCGGTGCCGTAGTTGGTGGCGATGGAAGGCCTTTGGGCGACGCTCTCGATATACCCGCCGTAGTCCCAGCGTGCCAGGACACCGTACTGCGGCTCCAAGGCCGGACGCAGGTAATCCCCTGCGGGAGGAGTGTGATCTCGCAACCAGAGCATGGTCTCTTCGACGTCACCCTTGATAGTGAAGTTGCCGTGGTACATGCCGGTGAAGAACCGCCAAGTCGGCGATTGACAGAGCAAGATGGCAACAAGAGTTGCCGGGGCTGCCATGGCTTGAAATCCTGCTGCCGTTTCCCATTTCCTCTGCAGGTAGACAACCGTTACCGCAACCATCACTGCCAGGTTGAGCGGCAGATACTCTGCGTAGCGCGCCCGTGCCAGCGTTGCCAACATCATGAACAGGGTCCAGATGATGAGGAGCCGCTTGGCTGCCAGCGCGGCAAATAAAGGGGAGCGAAGCAGAAAAAGACCGAGCGGGAGGACGACGATGAGGAGCCCGAAGCTTTTCAGGAAATCGATGCCCTGAATCCCGGTTTGGTACTGGGCAATCGAATCGATCCAGGCGTTTCCTCCTGCCACCACGCTGATGCCGGCACCGAACTGGTGGCTTAAGGGACTGAAGAGGGCCGCAACGGCCGCGATGATGCCAACGGCTACGGCGGCCAACTGCCATTGCGGTTTCTCCTTCTGCCGAAGCCGGTCGAGCACGAAAAGAAGGAGTGCCGCCGTGACGAACAGGATGACATGGAACCAGGAAACGGTGTTGAAACTGATCTGGTTGCGGGACCCCCAGATATTACTGGTGCAGACGACGCTGACGAAGAGAGCGGGGGTCAGGTAGAGGTAGAGGGCGAACTTCCCCAGGGATTTGCGACACGGATCATCGGTGCGGGGCGCCATAACGCGCAGTAGCATATCCATACCGATGATCGACAGAGGAAACACGGCGCCGCGCCATATGGTCAGGTAAACGGCACTCATCAGTCCGGCGGCAATTGCACTCCGGATACTTCCCTCGCGCTGGTAGCTTTTACTGTAGCTGCCGATGACCAAGAGGAGGAGAAGGGGCTCGAGCATCTCATTGTCAAATCTGCCAAGGCAGGTCGCTTCTACGTGCTCGGGGGAAATGGCAAGCACGATGGCCGCAGCCACCGCAGGGAGGACGCCGAAGGTTCGTCTTATAAAGAAAAAGACCAAAACCGCGGCCGCAGCCCCGATAAACGGAGGCAGATACACGACGATGCCCTGGCAAATTCCGGCAATATTGTGGAGGTGACGGAAGGGGAACAGCAGCGCGGCTACTACGTACTCCATGGTTGGAGGGGATAGCACGCCCGTCCCGACGGGGAAGCCCTGAAAGAAATCGTAGACGCGTGTGGCAGGAAAGGACTGCAGGTAAACCATGATCTTGCGGAGCCTGACATAGCAGTCAGGGTCATAGAGATAAACTCCACCGGAGGAGAAAACGTTTTGCCAGGTCAGAAACCGTACCGCCAAAGCAACGAAGAAAAGTAGTCCCGGCAGCAGCATCTCCGTTACTCGAGTGAAACCAGTGACCGTCGCGGCTTGCTCAGTGGCCGTAGTATGATGCGCCCCCATCCTTTCCCCCCATATCATGCAGCAGCAAAAACAAAGAACTGCCTCAATATCTTAGCGGACATATATTGTCAACTTCTTAAATTAACCCACGGCAATGCCATGCCAAGGCTTGCCCTCGCAAACAGAAGGGTTGTCTCTGATAGCGATGCACAAATGACAGCGGCGGCAGCCTTTACAGCCTGCCGCCGCTTTTGTCTGTATCCGCACTCCCGGCTAAAGGCGCACGGCCCAACTGTTCCGAGGTGCCGGGGGCGATCTCGTACAAGCCTTACCCTGCCCTACTGCGCCGGCATCTCCTCCACGACCCGCCTCAGCACATCGCGCAGTTGGCCGGTGTTGTACGGCTTGCTGATCATGCCGGCAACCTCACTCCTATCCAACCGCGAGGTGATCTCGGAGTCCCCGAAACCGCTGGCGATGACGACCGGGAGACCGGCGTCCAGGGTGTGGAGTTCCCGCACCAGGTCGTGGCCGTCCATGACCGGCATCCCCATGTCCGTCAGCACCAGCCTGATCGTGCCGGCGTGCCCCCGGTACAGCTCCAGCGCCTCCTTGCCGTTGACGGCCTCCAGCACATAGAACCCGAATTTTTCCAAGAGCGCCCTGGCGACCAGGCGCACCTGTTCCTCGTCTTCGACGAGCAGCACCGTCCCGGTTCCTTGCCAGGGTATCGCAAGCGGTGCCACACCCTCGGCATCCGGTGCCGCAGCCGCCCGCGCTTCAGCCGGCAGGTAGATCCTGAAGGTCGTGCCGCTCCCCAACTCGCTAAAGAGCTGCAGCGCACCGTGATGCGAGGTGATGATCCCCAGCACGGCGGACATCCCCAGCCCGCGTCCGGTGAACTTGGTGGTGTAGAACGGTTCGAAAAGCCGCATCATGGTCTCAGAGTCCATACCGCAACCGCTGTCCGAAACCTCCAGGCAGAGGTAGCTGCCCGGCGCGATATTCCGGCCCAGGTAGTCCCGCTCCGTTTTCCCCTCCGGGAATTCCGCCACGGTCAGCGCGATGCGGATCTCGCCCTGTTCGCCGCCGATGGCTTCGGAAGCGTTGATAACCAGGTTCATCACGATCTGCCTCAGCTGGCTCGCGTCTCCGCCGATGATCGGGAGCCCGGATTCCAGCTGGACCTTGATGTGCACCTTGCGGCTGATGGTCTGCTGCAGCATCCTGACCATGTCGTCGACCAGCTCGGCAAAGTTCACCCGCTCCTGGACAAACTGCGACTTTCCGGCATAGGCGAGCATCTGCCGGCAGAGCCCGGCCGCGCGCTCGGCGGCCCGCTCGATCTCGTCGATGCTGCGTTCCGCGCTGTGGGACCCGAGCTTCGCGAGCGAACAGTGCCCAATGATGATGGCCAGTATGTTGTTGAAATCGTGGGCGATCCCGCCGGACAGCACCCCAAGGCTCTCCAGCCGCTGGGCGTGCTGCATCTGCTGGTCGCGGGACTTCTTCTCCTCCTCGGCCCTCTTGCGCGCGGTGATGTCGGTGTGCGTACCGCTCATGCGGGTCGGCCGGCCGTCGGGACCCCGCTGCACGATGCGGGCCCGGTCGACGATCCAACGGTAGCGCCCGTCCTTGGCCATCATGCGGTATTCCACCTCGTGCAGTGCCGTGCGCCCTTCCAGGTGGTCGTTGATCGACTTCCAGGCGAGCGCCTCGTCGTCCGGGTGGATCAGGTTCGTCCACTGGTCGATGCTAAGCTCCACCTCCTTGAGCGTGTAGCCGAGCATCTCGGCCCAGCGCTCGTTGCGCGCGACCTCCCCGGTCTCCATGTTCCAGTCCCAGAAACCGAGCTGGCTTCCCTCCAGCACAAAACCCAGCTGCTCGTTGCTTTGCCGCAGCTGTTCTTCCATCTTCTTGCGCTCGGTGACGTCCTGGAAGGAGCCGAGGATCTTCACGACCTTCCCTTCGGCGTACTCGGCCTCGCCCTGGACCCGGCCCCAGACGTGCTTGTGCTTCGCGGTCACCAGCGGCAGTTCCAGGTCGAACGGGGTCCCCGCTTCGATCAGTGCACCGACCGCCTCCAGGAGGGCCGCTTTCCCATCGGGACTGTAGAAGCCGAGGGCATCCTCGATGCCGATGGTCACCTCCGGCTCCACCTCAAGGATGCGCCGCACCAGGTCCGACCAGAACGGCTTCCGCGTCGCAAGATCCAGCTCCCAGCCGCCCACCAGCGCGATCTCCCCCGTCCTTTTCAGCAGCTGGCTGTACCTGTGCAGCTCCGTCTCTGCCTGCTTGATCGCCGTGATGTCGCGGGAGATGCCGAAGATGCCGGAAGCGCTGCCGTCCTTGTCGTACACCGGGCCCTTGGTGGCCAGGTAGACCTTCGGTTCATCGAGGGTGGTGATGTGCTCCTCCTTGGTCACCACCTGGTTCCCTTCCATGATCGTCCGATCCCGCGACTTCAGGAACTCGGCCTCCTCCGGAGGAAAGAACGTGAAGTCGTCGTGTCCGATGATCTCGGCGCGGGACTTACCGAAAAGCCGCACCACCTCGTCGTTGACCACGATGTAGCGCCCCTGGGTGTCCTTGATGAAGACCGCGTCGGTGGTCCCGTTCAGGATGGAGCGCATCAGGTTGTCCTGCTCGTCGAGCTCCGCCGTTTTTTGGCGCACCTTCCGCCTGAGCACCACGATGAAAACGATGGATGCCAGCAGAACTCCGCAGATGACCAACATCCCCAGGTAGACCTCTTTGGGGACGAGGTCCTGCTTCCTGCCGAACAGGTGGCCCAGTTCATGGTTGAATATCGAGTCCTGGTCCGCCTTCATCCGGGTGATGTCCCGGTCGAGCGCCGCGATCAGGTCGCCGTTTTGCCCGGCGTTCACCGCGAAGCCCAGCCTGACCGGGGTGAAGACGATGGGCGTGCGCTCCACCCGGTGGGCGTCCTCGTGCAGGATCCCCGGTATGTTCGAGGTGATTCCGGCGTCCGCCTTGCCCGACTCCACCGCTTTGAAGACGTCGCTCACCTGGTCCATCTCGAGGAACTTCACCTTGATCTGGAACTGCCGGGTGAGTTCCAGGAACCCTTCCGAATAGACGCTTCCTTTGAGGCCGCAGACCGTTTTCCCCTGCAGGTCCATGATCGTGTTGATCCGGGAAGCCTTCGGCTTGTAGACCACGCCCCAGTCGAGCACCAGGAATTCCTTCGGAAAGTCGAGGAACTTGGCGCGGTCCGCCGTGTACCCGATGCAGAGCAGCAGGTCGACCTGCTTGTTGGCCAGGCGGTCCAGGTTCTCCTGCCAGGTCCCCGGCACATACTGCACGTCCCAGTTTTCTTGCTCTGCGATCCGGTCGAGCATCTTGACGAAGAAGCCCTGGGCGTGCCCCTTTGCGTCGGAATACAGCAGCGGACTGAAGTTGAATATTCCGGCTCTGACGGGTCGTCTGGCGTCCGCCCGGTGCACCCCGAACAGAACCGAGCAGGCCACCAGGGTGACGACAACGGCAACCCGTAGCATTTTGGATGACGATATACTCATACTTCTCCCGAGAGCTGGGTTTGAAATGCTTATTCGAGGTTCGCGAGCCGGGTCAAAGAGTAATTTCTTTCGGTCTTATCGGCATTTTGCCATCATTTCTGAAAATAATTCAGTCGGTTTTACCACAGCTACAGGCACTGAATCCAGTGACAACCACAGGTCGAACTCTGCAAAGTCCTGGAACGCAGGCGACGCAGCCTGAAGCTGCCAGCCTCGCGCGGTAAGGACGCCCTAATATCCTGTTTTTTCGACGTTTACAAGCGACCTGGAAATCACCTATCATAAGGATGTTTGGCAGGTAAAGGCTGGTGCAGCTGAGACAGGCGCCGAGAAAAACGAATACGTTGCGGAAGGAGGCACGTTGTTGGAAAAGGTAGGGTCGGGCACGGGGAAAATTCTCCAGTTCAGGAAAATAAAGCAGAAAATAAAGGAACTTAACCATATACACCCGTCACAGGACGAGCTTGACGAAGAAATCGGCGCCATAGTGAACGACCACTCGCTCACGCCCGCCAACCGGCGCTGGTTGTTGGAAAACATGCTGATGGACCTCGACGACAGACTTGAGGACTACAAGCGCGAGCTGGATTTGGCGGAGCGCAAGCTGGAGGCCTTGGTACGAGCGTCCGAGCGAGAGATCGAGGCGGCCTACAGCGAGTACTTCGACCGCGTGACGCAGCTCACGCACTGCGTGAAAAACCTGACGCAGAAGCACCCGCGGCACCAACGCTAAAGTCGCACGAGTTCCACAAGGTGACGTAAAAAAGACGGAAAACTCCCGGTTTCCCGTCTTTTTTGTGCCTGCGCCCAATAGTCGCCCGGGAGTTTTCCCGTCCGCCGATCGCCGATGGCTCGGAACGAGTCCCCACTAAAGTCATAGGAAAGCCCTGAAAGCAACCTGGCTTCGCGACTTACTGTTTGCACCGTTTACCGTTTGTGCTACCTTTGCGGCTTGTTCCAGCCGATGCCCACTTTTACTGTTCAGGAGGCAAGCCATGAAGATTCGCAAGAAGTTTCTCGATTACGAGTATGAGGAAGTCCTGGAGACGAAGTACCGCGAACTCATCCGTGTTGGCTGTGCAGTTGCCGTAGGATGCCCGACCTGACTCAAGAAACACTTCGCGGTCGCGAAGGAAGCCGGTGCCAGCGAGGCGGAACTGAAAGAGGCGATTGCCTACGGCATGATCGCCCCCTCGGGAAGAGCCAAGAATTTCGCCCTGAGCATGCAAGAAGAACTCGGGCTGTAACAAGCAAAAACGATAGAACGCGGATAGAGCGGATGTAACGGATCTGTACGGATTTAAGAACCATGAAAAAGGTTTCGATCAGCACCGGATTCCTGTCATTTAACCGCTTTTTGCCTTAATCCGTGAAAATCTGTTACATCCGCGTCATCCGCGTTCTATCGCCTTAGGGGTTTTCAGGATATGCAGTTTTGAGACGGGGCAGCTCCCCGGCCAACAAGAACAAGCGGGTCTCCATCCGCCGTAACGTGGCGGCGCTTTCGATGCCGGTGCTGCTGTCGTCGCTGTTCCAGCGGCTCGTCTCTATCGTGGACATCTTCATGGTGGGCGGGCTGGGAGCCGCCGCAATCGCCGCGACCGGCCTGGGGCAGCTCCTCATCTTCGTCGTGATGACGATCTTCTGGGGGCTCGCCACCGGCGCCACCGTGGTCATCGCCCACCTCTGGGGCGCCGGTCGCCGGCAGGAAGCCCGCCGCGCCGCCTTCGCATCCTGCCTGCTCTGCGCCCTCCTCGCGGTGGCGGCGAGCCTCTCCGGCTATTTCCTCGGCGACGAGGTGGCGCGTTTCCTGGGCGCCACCGCCGACGTGCGCGCCTTCGCCACCGACTACATCAAGCTCGTCTTTCTCTATTTCGCTTTCACCGCCGGCCTCAACATCCTCTCCGCCATCATGCAGGGGACCGGCAACACCAGGACTCCGATGGAAGGGGTCATCCTGGTCAACGTCCTGCACATCCTCATCGCCTATCCGCTCATCTACGGACACTTCGGCCTGCCCCGGCTGGGCGTGGTGGGCGCCGCCTACGCCATCAACCTCTCCGAAATGTGCGGATTTCTCTACCTGCTGGTCCAGGCGCTCAGGAAAGGGTACCTGAAGATCGGGCCGCCGGACCTCGTGCTGTTGCGCAAGGTGTGGGACATCGGCTATCCGGTCGCGCTGGAGCGCATCGCCCAGCAGTCCGGGCAGCTCTTCTACTCCAAATTCATCATCGGTTTCGGCACCACCGCCTACGCGGCGCACCAGATCGGGCTCTCCATCGAGTCGCTCTCCTTCATGCCCGGCGCGGGGATGGGGATCGCGGCGGCTACCCTCATGGGGCAGGCTCTGGGCGCCCGCAAGATCAGGCGCGCCCACTTGAGCCACACCGAGGCGCTACGGCTCGCCATCCTGGTGATGTCCGCCATGGCGCTCCTCTTTTTCTGCCTCCCGCACCAGTTGATCGCGCTCTTTACCAGCGACCCGGACGTGATCGAGAAAGGGAGCGTGTTCCTGAGGCTGGTGGCCTTCGCGCAGGTGCCGCTCGCGCTTTCCTTCGTCTATGCCGGCAGCCTGCGCGGCACGGGCGACACCCACTACGTCTTCCTGGTCACCCTGGTCGCCATGTGGGGCATCCGGGTGCTCTTCTCCTGGATCGCGGCCTACCCGCTGCATCTCTCGCTCTACATGGTCTGGGGCGTGTTCCTGCTGGATTGGTTCTTCCGCGCCGGTGCCTTCGCCTGGCGCTACCACCGTCGCGATCTGCACAGCGTGGTCCTCTAGCCGATGCAGCTCTCGTTCGTTCCCACTCTCGACGACCAGGAGATACGCCGGAGGCTGGATCGGCTCCTGGTCCCAGGTCCGCTGGGCGATCCGTCACTAAAGCGTCGCATCGACCGGCTGGCCCGGTCCTTTGCCGACTACGCCGGCGCCTATCCGCTCCCCTTTTGGGCACCCGGTCTTATCCTGACACCGGAGATGCGCGGTCTCACCGAGGCCCTCTTCCCCATGGCGCAGGCGCGCCGCCTCTTCGAGCTGCTGCTTAAAAAGTCCTGCCGGTTCACGCCCCTGCTCGCTGCCAGCTACCTGTACAGCTCTGCCAGCTGGCTGGATTTCCTGCAACGGCACCGGCCGCAGTTGCGCCAGGCCGATCCGGCGGCCACCCTGCGCCTGCTCGCCCGGGATGGCGAGGCGCGCCTGCGTTTTCTGAGCGCCCTTTTGCTGCCGCATCACTACGGCGGCGCCTTCGACCGCTATCCGCAGCAGTCGCAGTGGCTCGAAAGCTGGCTTAGGGGACATGCCGGCAGACTCGGGGGCAAGGTCCGCGCGCTGGACAGCGCCTGCGGCAGCGGAGAGGGAACCTACGGATTGGCAGAATCGATCCGTGCGGCGGGATTGGATGGCGAGGGATGCCTGGTGCACGGCTCGACGCTGGAGCCGATCGAGCTCTTTGCCGGCGCCCACGCCTGGTTCCCGCACGACGCGGCACGGGCCCGGGAGTACCGCGAGAGGGTAGCGCCGCTGCTGGCGCCGGATAGCCGGGTGGCGCTGGAGTTTTTCCTGGAAGATGTCGGGGCTGCGGCGCAAGCCAACGCCTATGATGTGATCCTGTGCAACGGGCTTTTGGGAGGGCCGCTGTTGCACGAGCCGGACGCACTGGCACAGGCAATTCGATCTCTGGCAGGGCGGCTTGCGCCGGGCGGGGTGCTGCTGGCAGCCGACCGGTTTCACGCCGGCTGGCGGCTCAAGGTGCCTGCACAGGAGCTGTGCGCCTTGCTGCGGGCGCAGGGGCTGGTACCCCTGGAGGTTCCGGAGGGCGTGGCGGGGGGGAAAAGGCAAAGCGGGTAAGACCGGCTCAACGACTCAACGGATCCTCGGTATCCTCCAGCCCTTCCCCCTTGTCGAGTGCGGCGTCCACCACACCGTAGGCCCAAAGCAGCAGGAAGCCGAGCAGCACCCAGCGTGCATAGGGCGCGTCGACCTGCACCGCCGCCAGCACCTTGTCTGCATCGAGCCCGGTCCTGCCCGCCAGCAGGAACTTCCCGGCGCTGCGCAGCGCGATGAAAAGCGCCGCCAGTATGAAGATGTTGTCGAGCAGGAGCATCACCCCGCCCTTCACCTTGCGCCCGCGATAAAGCTGTCCCAACCCCGGCAACACCAGTGCCGACAAAGCTATGCATTTGATCTTCTGGTTCATCGTTAGTTCTCCTTGCTGGCCTGTCGGCAGGCTGTTCGACTGCCAATCCAGTTGATTTTCAGTTTTTGCGGCAACACCCTCGGATATGAATCGCCACGGCGGCCAAGGCCGCGGCCACCGGAGCGCCACCTGCACGAGCGCCCCGCTACCGTCTGTCCGCTCATAAGACCGGCAACCTGGGTGGTCACCCAAAACGCCCGCCCCGTTTACAAAATTAGTTTTGCTTGCCGAACGTCCGGATATTTGTTAGTTATCAGGGCATGCAACCAGCCTCCCGGATAAAAAGACGCGAAGCGATCATCCCCCTTCTCAAGGACGGCAGCTCCGAGGTGCGCCAAGCGGCAGCGCAGGCACTTGAAGCGCTCGAGGCGGCCCAGAGCCTGGAAGAACTGCTCACTCGACTGAAACAGGGGGATCGGGGAACCAAGATCGGCGCGATCTACGCGCTCGGACGTCTGGGCGGGGAGAAGGTGCTTCCCATCCTGATGTACTGCGCGGCACGGCCGGAAGAGGACATCAAGTGCGCGGCGGTCAAGGTGCTGGGCGAACTGGCCAATCCGCAGTCGCTCACGCTGCTGGTGGAAAAGCTGAAGGATCCCGCGGTCGCTGTGCGCGCCGTCGCCATCGAGGCGCTTTCCCATTTTCGTGAACCGGCCCTGGTTCCGAGGATCATCCCCTTCCTCGAAGAGCGCGACGGCCTTTTGGACGCCGAGGCGGCCCTCGCCTTGGGGCACATCGGCGACGCTACGCACGAGGAACTGCTTTTGAAGCTGCTCGACTCTCCCCACGAAAGAACCCGGTCGGCTGCCGCCACCGCCCTGTCGCTCCTCCCGTAATCCCCTAGAAACAATCGGAAACGTCGATGCCCTGCTTCAGCGGGTCGACCAGGTCGACGATGCACGCGCCGCTCTGCGCCAGGCTCAGTATCATCGGCTCGGCGAGCGGGGTCCCGTTGCTGTCCTGGACCACCTTCACCGTGGCCGCACCGCACGGATCGCTGCTCGGCGTGAAGACCACCGCGATCTCGTTGCTGTCCAGCCGCACCAGGCTTCCCACCGGGTACCTTCCCGTCAACTCCAGAAAACGCTCCACGATATCCCGGTCCAGCCAGGTTCCCGCCTGCCTGCGGATCTCCTCGACCGCCTGCATCGGCTGCATCTGCGGCTGGTAGGCCCGCACCGTGGTGGTCGCGTCGTAGCAGTCGGTCACCGCCACGATGCTGCTCATGATGCCGAAAGCGCGCTCCCGCGCCCATTCGGGATACCCTTTCCGGTCGTAGCGGATATGGTGTCCGAGCACCGCGTCGGCCACCTGCGCAGAGACCCCCGCCAGATGCGAGATGATCTCGGCGCCGTATTCCGGATGCCGCTTCATCTCCGTGTATTCCTGCGCGGTCAGCCGGCCCGGCTTGATGACGATGTTGCGGTCGATCCTGGTCTTGCCGATGTCGTGCAGAAAGCCTGCGATCCCGGTCTCCGCCACCGCGGCCAGGGGGTGCCCCATGCTCGCCGAGAGCGCCATCGCCAGGACGCCGACGTTGACGCTGTGGTGAAAACTGTAGCTGTCGTAATCCTTGCTCATGGTGAGCCCGAGGAGCGCCACCGGGTCCTTGAGCGCCGCCCTCGCCAGGTCCTGTGCCACCGCCAGCAACTCGGCAGTGTCGGGGACGCCGCCACTCTCGATCACCACGAAGAGCCGGCGGATCACGCCGATGGCCTCGTTATAGGAACGGGTGAGCGGATCGTGCGCCCTGATTTCGATGGTGCCGATGCCGGCCGCGGCAAGGATGTCGGCCAACTCGACCGCGCCACCCGCCGCCCCGGCAAGCCCGTGCGCCAGCACGGCCAGGTCGGCGGCCGAAACACCCGGTTTCAGGACCACGCCGGACACCCCCTTCTCTTTGAAGAGGCGGCACAGCTCCACCTGCGACGCCGGCGAACGGCGAAAATGGTGCTCGCCCACGCAAAGCGCCCCATCCACCTGCGCCAACCGGATCGGCCCGGCTTCCAGGAGCAGGTCGGAGGCGAGGAGCGCCATCTCCTCGAAGGAGACCGATTCCGAGGCAGCGGCGGAGCCTTCCCCACCGTCCCGGACGCCGCCTGCCAAGAGCGTCGCCAGCCGTTGCGCCTGCTGCAGCGCGATCTTACCCATTAATCCCCCATGCGCCGCTTCCGGACCCGACGCGGTAACCGGCAACCGAATCGGCAACCGAACCGGCTAACTCCGCGCGGCACGCCGAAAAAGCGGCGCGAGTCAGTGTAGCGTAGGTCGTCAAAGCTTGTCAAACGGCAATCTACCGATGTTGACAGCGATCTTCAAAGGGCATAGTATTCCGCATTGCGAGAAGCCGTTATTTCGCGGGAAATCCGGAGTTACATGGCAAAGCTTAAGGTTAAAACGGGGTATGTCTGCGCCGACTGCGGGGCGACCTACCCGAAGTGGCAGGGACACTGCACCGCCTGTGACGCCTGGAATACGGTCAAGGAAGTGCGGCTGGCTCCCGCCGGGCGCCGCGAGGGCTTCGCCGGGGCCAACTCCGTGGTTACGCTGCTTGCCGAAGTCGAGTGTACCGAGCAGGCGCGCTTCTCAAGCGGCAGCGAAGAGTTCGACCGGGTCCTGGGCGGCGGGTTCGTCCCCGGCTCGGTGATCCTGATCGGCGGCGACCCCGGCGCAGGCAAGAGCACCATCCTGCTGCAGACCATGTGCCACGCGGCCCGCGCCCGGGAGGTGCTCTACGTCTCGGGCGAGGAGTCGCTGCAGCAGATAGCCGGCCGCGCAAAAAGGCTGCAACTCCCCACCGACCGGGTCAAGATGCTG
>Ga0079306_1000527_pt1 | contig 34740 bp, 29 predicted proteins | sample Methanotroph_Enr_FD_79181 | JGI IMG/M metagenome (GOLD analysis project Ga0079306, IMG submission 79181) | Enriched soil microbial communities from Old Woman Creek wetland in Ohio, USA - Methanotroph_Enrichment_5 | ecosystem: Environmental > Terrestrial > Soil > Wetlands | place: USA: Ohio... | reverse complement strand
GGCCTCACCTCCGGCGCCAACAAGGGCTGATCCTTCCCAAACCCGAGGACGGTCCCCGTCCTCCCCTTCCCACAAGGAGTCACGCATGAGCCTCCGCAGCACCTTCCTCAAGGTGATGGCCGTGTTCGCCCTGGCCCTCACCCCCGCCCTCGCCGCGCCCCCCGAGGGCATGGTCGCGATCCACTACCATCGCGTCGACGGCAAGTACGACAAGTGGGGCGTCCATCTCTGGAAGAGCCCGAACATGCCGCTGCCCGACATCGAGTGGCCCAACCCCATGATGCCGACCGGCAAGGACGACTTCGGCGTCTACTGGTACGTCAAGGCCGACGAGTTCTCCACTGGCTCGAAGATGCAGGTCAACTACATCATCCACAAGGGCGACATCAAGGAGCAGGGCGGCAAGGACATGGCCTTCGACGGGCTCCAGCACAAGGAGATCTGGGTCTGGGAGAAGGACCGCATCATCTACTACTCCCTTGAAGACTGCCTGAAGGCGCATCCCGCCGAACCCGCCAAGTGAGCCAACCCGCCCCCGGATGGCGAAGGCCGGCCGGGGGCGGACTCTGCTGGTCAGACGTCCGTCGAGAGGTCCCATGAATCCGGTCCGCCCTCTTTCCTCCGCCACCCGCGCGCTGGCCCTGGCCGCGGGGCTTGCCGCCGCCTGGCTCCCCCTGCGCGGCCAGGCCCCGGTTCCGGTCTCGGTCCCGGGCACCTTCGCCCAGAACCCCATCATCTACTTCGTGATGACCGACCGGTTCTACGACGGCGATCCCTCCAATGACCACAGCTACGGCCGCCAGCGGGAGAAGGATCCGAAGGAGGATGTGGGCACCTTCCATGGTGGGGACCTGAAGGGCCTGACCCTCAAGCTGAAGGAGGGCTGGTTCCGGAAGCTCGGCGTCAACGCCCTCTGGATCACGGCGCCCTACGAGCAGATCCACGGCTGGGTGGTGGGAGGCCGGAGCGAGTTCAAGCACTACGCCTACCATGGCTATTACGCCCTGGACTACACGGTCCTCGACAGGAACATGGGCACCCCCGCGGACCTGCGAGAGCTGGTGGACACGGCCCACAGCCAGGGCATCCGCATCCTGTTCGACGTGGTGATGAACCACCCGGGCTACCTGGACCTGCAATCCGCCCACGACTTCAACATCAAGGTGCTCTGGCCGGGCTGGGAGAAGGCCACCCTGAAGAACTACCACAGCTTCATCGACTACAACAGCGATGCCTGGAGCGACTGGTGGGGCCGCGACTGGGTGCGCGCCGGACTTCCCGGCTACATCGACGGCGGCCGCAACGACCTCACCATGCAGATCGCCTTCCTGCCGGATTTCCGCACGGAGAGCTCCAAGCTGGTCAAGCTGCCCAGGTTCCTGCATGACAAGCCGGACACGAAGGCTGTGGACCTCCCCGACACCACCGTGCGCGGCTACCTGATCAAGTGGCTCACGGACTGGGTCCGGGAGTACGGCATCGACGGCTTCCGCTGCGACACCGTGAAGCACGTCGAGCCCGAGGCCTGGGCCGCGCTGAAGACGGAGGCCACGAAGGCCCTCGCCGAGTTCAAGGCCAAGCATCCCACCCGCAAGATCGACGATGCCCCCTTCTGGATGGTGGGCGAGTACTGGGGGGCGGGCCCCGAGAAGCACAAGATGACCCGCTACGGCTTCGACGCCATGCTCAATTTCGAGTTCCAGGGGGACGCGGACGACTTCGCCAAGCCCGAGAAGCTCTTCAGCCAGTACGCCAAGCTCCAGGCCGGGCAGCCGGTCCACATGCTGAACTACCTCTCGTCCCACGACACGACCCTCTTCGACCGCACGAAGCTGATCGAGGGTGGGACGGCCCTGTTGCTGGCGCCCGGAGGGGTCCAGATCTTCTACGGCGACGAGACCGCCCGGCCCATGGGCTACAAGCCCAACACCGACCCCCAGCAGGCCACCCGGTCCGACATGAACTGGGGGAGCCCCGATGAAAAGGTGCTCGCCTTCTGGCGTAAGCTGGGGACTTTCCGCGAGCGCCACTGCGCCCTGGCCGTGGGCGAGCACCACGAAATCTCCGAGAAGCCCTACGCCTTCAGTCGCGTCGATCCCGCCAGCGGGGACCGCGTGGTCGTCGCCCTGGACGCCCACGGGGCGATCACGCTCCCCGTCGCCGGCGTCTTCCAGGACGGGGAGACGCTCCAGGATGCCACCACGGGCCGAACCGTCGTGGCGACCGGGGGGAAGGCGGCGGTCCAGGCCGAGGGCCTGGTCCTGCTGGAGCGGGTGAAGACCGGCGCCCACTGAGCCTGGTCCATCCACGGACGGATTGAACTGAACGAACGCTAGGAGTGGCCATGTCCGCCAAGAAACTGCCCCGGGTCGCGTACTTCTGCATGGAGTACGCCCTGGAGAGCTCATTCAAGATCTACTCGGGGGGCCTCGGGATCCTGGCCGGGGACTACCTCAAGGGGGTGAAGGACCACGGGTATCCCATGGTGGGCATCGGCATCCGCTGGAAGCAGGGCTACGGCGAGCAGCTGGTGGACGAGGCGACGGGGAAGGTGTACGACGCCTACAAGAACGCCAGCCACGAGTTCCTGGAGGACACGGGCGTCACCGTGGAGGTGGAGATCAAGGGCCGACCCGTGAAGGTGAAGGTCTGGCGGGTGAACAGCTTCGGCGTGGATTCCCTCTACCTCCTGGACACGGACATCGAGGAGAACGACGGCGAGGCCCGCTGGATCACCGGGCAGCTCTACGGCTGGTTCGGCGAGGAGCGGGTGGCGCAGGAGATGGTCCTGGGCATCGCCGGCGTACGGGCCCTGCAGGCCCTGCGCATCAAGCCCGACGTGTACCACTTCAACGAGGGACACGCCCTCTTCGCGGGCTTCGAGCTAATGCACCAGCGCATGGCCAAGGGCGCCACCTTCGAGACCGCCTGGGCGAAGACGCGGGAAGAGGTGGTCTTCACCACCCACACCCCCATCGTCCAGGGCAACGAGTCCCACCCCATCGACCGGTTCCTGTACCTGGGCGCCAATCTGGGGATGACGAAGGCCCAGCTCAAGCAGCTCGGCGGCAGCCCCTTCAACATGACCGTGGGTGCCCTGCGCCTGTCCCGCATCTCCAACGCCGTGGCAGACCTGCATTGCGCCACCTCGAACAAGATGTGGAAGCACATCGGGGGACGCAGCGAGATCATCGGCATCACCAACGCCATCCACCGGCCAACCTGGGTGGATCCGCGCATGCTCGATCTGGCGGAGGCCTGCGACGGTTCGAAGAAGGCCAAGGAGGCGCTCTGGAAGGCGCACATGGACAACAAGCGGAAGCTCATCCACTTCGTGGAGGGCCGTACCGGAGTGAAGCTGGATGCGGAGCGCCTGCTCATCGGCTTCTCGCGGCGGGCCGCGCCCTACAAACGCTCGAACTTCATCTTCACGGATCGGAAATTCATCGAGCCGCTGCTCAAGAGCGGGCGGCTCCAGATCGTCTTCTCGGGCAAGGCCCATCCCCTGGATGACAACGGCAAGCGCATCGTCGAGAACATCCTGGAGATGACGAAGCGGTATCCGGAGAGCGTCGTCTTCCTCGAGAACTACGACATGGAGATCGGCCGCATGCTCACCCGCGGCTCGGACGTCTGGCTGAACAATCCGCGCCGGCCCAAGGAGGCCTCCGGGACGTCCGGCATGAAGGCCGCCATGAACGGGGTGCTGAACCTCTCCATCCTGGATGGCTGGTGGCCGGAGGCCTGCCAGCACGGCGTGAACGGCTGGCAGTTCGGGGACGGCTTCGAAAGCGAGGATGAGGCCGTGCTCGACAGGCACGACTTCAAGGCCTTCAAGAAGGTGCTGGCCGACGAGGTGCTCCCGACGTACTACGATCGCCGCGACGCCTGGCTGGACATGATGGTCGCCTCCATCCGGAGCACCCGCGATGCCTTCGGCGTCCAGCGCATGCTCGATGAATACTACGAGCGGATGTACAAGCGTCCGGCCCGCTGACCGGCCCACCCCTCGCACCCGGAGGCTTCGATGGCCCACCGCACGCTGCTCTTCCTGGTCGCCAGCCTGATCCTCCTTTCCGGGTGTGGGGGTGGGGGCGGAGGTGGGTCCGCGACCACGCCCGTGCGGGACGCCGCGGCCATCGACGCCGACAGCGGCGCCACCCCGCCAGCCGATCCCGCCTACTTCAAGATCCCCAGTGACGCCCTGGGCCCCGTGTTCGGAAGTGGAACCGTCACCTTCAACTACTGGAACCCCAACGCCTCCACCGTCTCGCTCTGTCTCTACACGAACTGGAACGATGCCCTGACCAGTCCGGCCGCCACCCGGCCCATGACCCGCGGATCCGGTGGCATCTGGACCACCGGGGCCATCGCACTGCCGGCCCAGTCCCTCTATGTCTTCCAGGTGGGCAGCCAGTACGTGCTGGATCCTTACGCCAAGTCCATGGCCCAGTGGGTCCACACCCCCTCGGCCTCCATCCCCGGCGACAGCATCGGCAAGGGCGCCATCGTGGATCCCGCGTCCATCGGGCCCGACTTGGGCTGGACGCCCTACGCCGGAACGTCGTACTACTTCGACGGGTCCGCCATGAAGGGGCCCGATGGCACCACGCCCGCGCCCTACGCCTACGCCTCCAACCGCGACGCCATCATCTACGAGGCCGGCGTCCGGGACCTCACGGTGGACCCCAACCTCGGCGGCTTCACCGCCGGGCACACCTGGGGCACCTTCAAGGGCCTGGTGGACCTGCTGCCCCACATCCAGAAGCTGGGCGTCACCCACGTCCAGCTGCTCTGCCCCCTGGAGAACTACACCTACGACCAGACGAAGATCGGCACCCGGGAACTGCGCATCGACCAGACCTCGGGGGCCAACTACAACTGGGGCTACGATCCCCAGAACTACTTCACGCCCACGGGCATGTACTCCGCCAACCCGCTGGATCCGACGGCGCGGATCAACGAACTGAAGACCCTCGTCAACGAGATCCACAAGCGGGGCATGGGCGTCATCCTCGACGTCGTCTACAACCACACGGCCAACAATGCGGTACTGGCGGATTCGGGGCTGCAGGGCTACTACTACCGCAGCACCAGCCGGAACGGCGCCGGCAGCCAGGACGTGCGTTCCGAGGCGAAGATGGTGCGGAAGCTCATCGTGGACTCCATCGTCCACTGGGTGCGCGAGTACCGGGTGGACGGTTTCCGCTTCGACCTCATGGGCGTGCTGGACACGCAGACCCTCAAGGACGCCTACGCCGCGGCGAAGGCCGTCGATCCGAACGTGCTCTTCCTGGGCGAGGGCTGGAACGGCTTCTACAGCGGACCGGCCTCGGACTACAACGGCGACGCCATCACCGGCGCCGACCAGGGGAACTCGGCCCAGTTCCTGGGTTCGAACGTCTCCATGTTCTCCGACAGCTACCGCCAGGTCTTCAAGAACGGCTACCCCAGCGACGGCCAGCCGGCCTTCCTGTCGAACCTCGCCCAGCCCCTGGCGGCCCTGTTCTCCAATGCGGCGGGCCTTCCCACCAACGCCAGCCCGGCCTTCGCCCCGGGTTCCACCGCGAACGTCGTGGACTACCTCACCTGCCACGACAACCTGTGCCTCTACGACGCCCTGGCCATGGCCACGAACGCACCGGCCACAGCCGCCGGCGACGCCGTGATCCTCCAGCGGGCCCGGCTGGCCTATGCCGCGCTGCTCTCCTCGCAGGGTGTGGCCTTCATCCACGCCGGGGACGAGATGTTCCGGACCAAGGAGACCACGGGCACCTATCCGAACACGAAGACCAACGGCACCCGCTGCTTCGTGGACAACTCCTACAACGCCTCCGACGCCATCAACCTGGTGGCCTGGAACCGGGTGTACACCGGAGGCAACCCCCTGGCGGGTGGCTTCGCGAACTACGACACGACGCAGAACGGCTACAAGCTCTACAGCTATGTCCAGGGGCTGATCGCCCTGCGGAAGGCCACGGACGCCTTCCGCCTGCCCGACGCCGTGCGGGCCGCGCGGGTCTCCTCGCTCTTCCCCAACGGGGCGGGCACGAGCGGGCTGGCCTTCGGATACAAAACGGTGGGCAGCGACGGCGCCTACTACGTCCTCCTCAACGCCGGCAGCACCGCCCAGAGCTTCACCGCGGATGCGGACCTCTCCACGGCCACCCTCCTGGCGGATGGCGCCGCCGCAGGAACCGTGGCCATCACCGCGCCCACGGGCGTGACGGTCTCGGGCACCACGGTGACGCTCGCGCCCCTGACCGGGGCCATCCTCAGGAAGTGATCACTCCAGTCCGGTGAAGGCCACCTCCAGCTTCCGGCGGCCGGGGAAGCCCGGCAGGGGGCGGCTGGCGCGCCTGAGGATCCGGCCCTCGAACACGTAGGGGCGCACGATGGCCTTCGGATCCTTCGGGGCGAAGTAGAGCACGGCGGGCTGGCCATGCAGGGCCTGCGCCACCAGGTAGCCCACCAGGGCATGCTCGGCGGAATGGTAGCCGCTCTTCCACTGGTGGATCTTGAGGCCCTCCCAGGGCTCGAAGTCCGGCGGCCCGCCCGCGCCGCCCCAGACCTCGTGGTGCTCGTGGTCCACCATGTGCCTGAACCAGAACTCCGCCGTGCGGGGCAGGGGGGCCGCCTGGGCGGGATCCCGCAGGGCCAGGGTGCCCGCCAGCTGGTCCAGTTCCGCGTAGATCCACCACTCCTTGCCCTGGTCCACGGTGCCATCCGGCCGGAGCCGCGAGCCCCAGGTGCCGGAGTCCGGCAGGTAGGCCTGGTTCAGCACCGCCTGCGCGGCGGCGGTGGCGAAGGCCACCAGCCGGGCATCGTGGGCGAGCCGGCCGGTCCGCTCCAGCATCCAGCAGGCCTTGGCGGTGTGCCCGAAGTCCGTGTGGCGGGAGCCCAGCTTCTTCTGGGCCGGGTCGTGGATCGTCCCCCAGAAGAGGCGGTGTCCGGAATCGTAGTAGTCCCGCTCGAGGGTGGCTGCGAGACGCTGCAGGTCCTCCATCCAGGGCCTGCGCTCCTTCTCCGGCAGGATCGGCGCCAGCAGCAGGAGGTAGGCGTTGATCTGGTCCAGCTGCGAGACCAGCTCCTGGCGCTGCTCGTCGTGGCCGGCATCCGGCGTGACGACCCAGCGCAGGGCCTGCCATTGCGGGTTCCAGTACCGGCTGAAGATGTGGTGCTTCAGGCGCAGGAGGTCCTTCAGCACCGCCTCGTCGCGGGTGAGGTAGTAGTACATGGCCAGGCCCACGCCGGCGTAGGCCAGGTCCTGGCTGGTGCGGGCCAGAACCGCCGGCTGCGGCACGCCCTTCTCCCAGTAGGTCACGGCGCTGCCGGTGGCGGGATCGAGGGCGTGCGTCCGGATCCAGTCCACCCCGTCCCGGGCCAGCGCCAGCATCTTCGGATCGCCCGTCAGGTGGTAGGCCACGCCATAAAAGTAGGTCTGGCGCGATTTCATGCGGACGTAGTCACGGCCGAACTCCTGGCGGATCCAGCCCGGCGCGTCGGCGACCTCCTGGGGCGGATGGGCCCAGTCGATGGCCTTCCCGTCGATGGCCCGGAACGTGGGGAAGTCGCCCCGGGGCGTGCCCCAGGCATCCGGCAGGTTCCAGTAGGGCAGGAGGTCCTCGCGGAAGTGCTGGAGCCAGCGGTCTCCCGTGGGGAGGTCGGCCGGGATCCGCACGGAGGGTTCGGCCACCGCGATCGCGGGCGGAATGGCTTTGGTCGGCGCCTGTGCGAACGCCACGCCGACGAGGGTGAAGGCGGCGATGAGCAGCAGGCGGCGGGTGGGCATGGCTGGATCCTTGAAGCTGAATCTGTCATCAGGATAACGGCAGCGCCGCCTCTGCACGCATGCCGCGACGAACACGGAGGACGCAGGCAGATCCGCTGCGTCCTCCTCGTTCTTCGGTGAAGGGGCTCCCCTACTTCGCGACGACCCGCAGCATCCGCAGCAGGTTGGCGGAGTAGCCCCACTCGTTGTCGTACCAGGCCACGACCTTCACGAAGGTGGAATCGAGCATGATGCCCGCGTCGGCGTCGAAGACGGAGGGACAGCTCTCGCCCCGGAAGTCGGTGGAGACGACCTTGTCGGTCGTGTAGCCCAGCACGCCCTTCAGGGGACCCTCGGAGGCGGCCTTCATGGCGGCGCAGATGGCCTCGTAGGTGGTCTCGGTCTTCAGCTCGGCGGTGAGGTCCACCACGGAGACGTCGGAGGTGGGCACGCGAAAGGACATGCCTGTGAGCTTCTTGTTCAGCTCGGGGATGACCTTGCCCACGGCCTTGGCCGCGCCGGTGCTGCTGGGGATGATGTTCTCGAGGATGCCCCGGCCGCCGCGCCAGTCCTTGTTGCTGGGGCCGTCCACGGTCTTCTGGGTGGCGGTGGTGGCGTGGACCGTGGTCATGAGGCCACGCTTGATGCCGAAGGCGTCGTGGAGCACCTTGGCCACCGGCGCCAGGCAGTTGGTGGTGCAGCTGGCGGCGGAGACGATGGCCTCGCCGGCGTAGGCCGTGTCGTTCACGCCGAAGACGAACATGGGCGTGTCGTCCTTGCTGGGGGCAGACATGATGACCTTCCTGGCCCCGGCCTGCAGGTGCCGGTCGGCGCCCTTGGCGCCCGTCGTCTCCAGGAAGAGGCCCGTGGATTCGATGATGATGTCGGCGCCGGCCTCGTTCCACTTCAGTGCGGCGGGATCCTTCTCGGCGGTGAGGCGGATCCGCCTCCCGTTCACCACCAGGGTGTTCCCCTCCACGGAGACCTCGCCCTTGAAGCGGCCATGCACCGAGTCGTACCGGAGCATGTAGGCCAGGTACTCCGGCTCCAGCAGGTCGTTGATGGCCACGACCTCGATGTCCTGGAAGTCCCGCAGGGCCGCGCGGAACACCACCCGGCCGATGCGGCCGAATCCGTTGATGCCAACCTTGATCGCCATGGAACTGCTCCTTCGGGAAGGGGTTCAGGGGGCGAGCGCGGCGGCCTGGCGGGCCAGATGCGTGATGGCCTTCCAGTCGCCGGCGTCGAGGAGGGATGGAGGGGCAAGCCAGGATCCACCCACGCAGACCACATTGGGAAGGGCCAGATAGGCCCGGGCGCTCTCGGGGCCGATGCCCCCGGTGGGGCAGAAGCGGAGGTCCTTGAAGGGCCCGCCCAGGGCCTTCAGCATGCCGAGGCCGCCGGCCTGCTCCGCGGGGAAGAGCTTGAGGTGCGTGAAGCCCGCCGCCGCGGCGGTCATCACCTCGGTGGGGGTCATCACCCCGGGCAGGAAGGGCAGGGCGCCCCTCGCCGCCGCTTCCAGGAGGGGCCGGGGCAGGCCCGGGCTCACCGCGAAGGTGGCGCCGGCCTCCTCGGCCTGGCGCAGGGCCTCCGGGGTGGTCACGGTGCCTGCGCCCACGTGGGCCTGGGGGAAGGCCTTCCTGATGCGCGTGATCGCCTCCAGGGCCGCGGGCGTGCGCAGGGTGATCTCCAGGGTGCGGATCCCTCCGGCCAGCAGCGCCTCGGCCAGGGGCAGGGCCCGCTCGGCGTTCTCCAGGGCGATGACGGGCATCACCGGCGAGGCGCGGAGGATCTGGTCCAGGTCCGTCGTCATGGCCGGCTCCGGTCGAAATCGGGGCCGAAGGCCGTGGCCCCGGCCTCGGCCTCGGTGGCGTGGGCCCGGAAGAGCCCGAAGAGCTCCCGGCCCGAGCCGTGGGTGCGGCCCGCGCCCGGTGGCGGCGCGGCGGGGCGCAGGCCCCATTCCGCCGGATCCACCTTCACCTCCAGCCGGCCTCGCTCGGCGTCCAGTTCGATGAGGTCCCCGTCCCGGATCTTGGCAAGGGGACCGCCCGCCAGGGCCTCGGGCGAGGCGTGGATGGCGGCGGGCACCCTCCCGGAGGCGCCGGACATGCGGCCATCCGTGACCAGGGCCACCTTGAAGCCGAGATCCTGGAGGTTCGCCAGGGGCGGCGTGAGCTGGTGGAGCTCGGGCATGCCGTTGGCCCGAGGGCCCTGGAACCGCACCACGGCCACCAGGTCGCCCGTGAGCTCTCCGGCGCGGTAGGCGGCCTGCAGGGCCTCCTGGCTCTCGAAGACCCGGGCCGGGGCGATGAGGTGGCGGTGCTCCGGCTTCACGGCGGAGACCTTGATGACCGAGCGTCCCAGGTTGCCCGTGAGCAGCCGCAGGCCGCCGTTGGGGGCGAAGGGCCTCGCCGCGGGCCGGAGGATGCCCTCGTCTCCGCTGAGGGCGGGGGCCTCGCGCCAACGGAGCCCGTCGGGTCCGAGCTCCGGCGCCTGGGTGTAGGCCCGGAGGCCGGGGCCGGCCACGGTGAGCACGTCCTCGTGGAGGAGGCCGGCATCCAGCAGCTCGCGGATGAGGAAGCCCATGCCGCCGGCGGCGTGGAAGGCGTTCACGTCCGCCGAGCCGTTCGGGTAGACCCGCGCCAGCAGGGGCACGTGGGCGGACAGCTCGTCGAAGTCGCTCCAGTCGATGCGGAGGCCCGCGGCCCGGGCGATGGCCACCAGGTGCAGGGTGTGGTTGGTGGAGCCGCCCGTGGCCAGGAGGCCGACCATCCCGTTCACGAGGGCACGCTCGTCCACCATCAGGCCCAGGGGCGTGTAGTCGGGGCCGCCCGCCGCCAGGGCCGCGGCCCGCGTCGCGGCCTGGCGCGTGAGGGCCTCGCGCAGGGGGCTGCCCGCGGGCACGAAGGCCGAGCCGGGCAGGTGCAGGCCCATGACCTCCATCAGCATCTGGTTGCTGTTGGCGGTGCCGTAGAAGGTGCAGGTGCCGGGTGCCGAATAGGAGGCCGCCTCCGCCGCCAGGAGTTCCTCCCGGCTGGCCTGGCCTGCGGCGGCACGCTGCCGGACCTTGGCCTTCTCCTCGTTGGGGATGCCGCTGGGCATGGGGCCGCCGGGCACGAAGACCACGGGCAGGTGGCCGAACTGCAGGGCCCCGATGAGGAGGCCCGGCACGATCTTGTCGCAGACGCCCAGGCACAGCGCGGCGTCGAAGACGTTGTGGGAGAGCGCCACCGCGGTGGCCATGGCGATGACGTCCCGCGAGAAGAGGGACAGCTCCATGCCCGGCTGGCCCTGGGTGATGCCGTCGCACATGGCGGGGACGCCCCCGGCCACCTGGGCCGTGGCCCCGGCCGCGCGGGCCGCCGCCTTGATCCAGGCCGGGAAGGCGCCCAGGGGCTGGTGGGCCGAGAGCATGTCGTTGTAGGCGGTCACGATGCCGAGGTTGGGCTGGCGACCCTCCTTCAGGGCGGCCTTGTCGGCTCCTGACGCGGCGAAGGTGTGGGCCAGGTTGGCGCAGGAGACGTCGCAGCGATGGGGGGTGGCCGAAGCGGCCTCCCGGATCTGGGCCAGGTAGGCCTCCCGGCCGACGCGACTGCGCTGCCGGATCCGGTCCGTGAGGGCGGCCACGTGGGGGTTCAGGGCCATGGCGGTTCCTCCCTGGGCCCGACGGGACCCGCGGTGCATGTAACAATATTACTTTGTGTAACCGGTTGCATCAAAATTTATCGTAGTATTTCTACATTCGGAGCCTCCATGAAGACCCTGCCCGATTTCGACATGGTGCTGTTCGGCGGGACTGGGGACCTGGCCATGCGGAAGCTGCTGCCGGCCCTCTACCAGCAGGTGCGGGCCGGCACGGTCTCCCCGGGCTCGCGCATCCTCGCCGCGGCCCGGAAGCAGCTCTCCCGGGAGGCCTTCCTGGAGCTGGCCGAGACCACCTGCCGTCCCTTCCTGGGCGCCGACTACGACGCGGACGCCTGGCGGGCCTTCGCCGGGCGCATCAGCTACTTCCCCATGGATGTCCAGGCCGGCGACAGCTACCGGGCCCTGGGCGAGGCCCTGGGCGAGCATCCGGACCGCATCCGGGTCTTCTACTACTCCACCTCGCCGGATTTCTTCGCCACCATCTCGGACCACCTCGGCGCGGCGGGCCTCATCACCGGAGCCTCGCGGGTGGTGGTGGAGAAGCCCCTGGGCCACGACCTCGACTCCTCCCGGGAGATCAACGACGCCGTGGGCCGGCACTTCGCGGAGCGGCAGATCTTCCGCATCGACCACTACCTGGGCAAGGAACCGGTGCAGAACCTGCTGGCCCTTCGGTTCGGCAACGTGCTCTTCGAGCCCATGTGGCGGCGGGAGTGGGTGCAGGACGTGCAGATCACCGTGGCCGAGCAGCTGGGCGTGGAGGGCCGCGGCGACTTCTACGAGGGCACCGGCGCCCTGCGCGACATGCTGCAGAACCACCTCCTCCAGCTGCTCTGCATCGTGGCCATGGAGCCTCCCCCCAGCAGCGATCCTGATGCCGTGCGCGACGAGAAGCTGAAGGTGCTGCGGTCCCTCAAGCCCTTCACGCCGGCGGACGTGGCTGCGCGCACGGTGCGGGGCCAGTACAAGGCCGGGGCCGTGGCCGGAGCGCCCGTGGCCGGCTACGTCGAGGAGCCGGGCGTGGCCCCCGACAGCCGCACGGAGACCTTCGTGGCCGTGAAGGCGGAGATCGAGACCTGGCGCTGGGCCGGCGTGCCCTTCTTCCTCCGCACGGGCAAGCGCATGCCGGAGAAGGTGGCGGAGATCGTCATCAACTTCCGGCAGGTGCCCCACGCCATCTTCGGCGAGGCCGCCCAGGGCACCCGTTCCAACCGCCTCATCATCCGCATGCAGCCGGACGAGAGCATGCGGCTCCACCTGGTGGCCAAGCAGCCGGGCGATGCCATGGCCCTGCACCCGGTGCACCTCAACCTGGACTTCTCCGAATCCTTCCGGGCCCGCCGCCTGGAGGCCTACGAGCGCCTGCTCATGGATGCGATCCGGGGGCGGCTCACCCTCTTCGTCCGCCGGGACGAACAGGAGGCCGCCTGGCGCTGGGTGGAGCCCATCCTCGAGAGCTGGGCCGCCAGCGAGGACCGCCCGAAGGCCTACACGGCGGGCAGCTGGGGACCCGCCGCCTCCAGCGCCCTCCTCTCCCGGGACGGCCTGGCCTGGAACGAGGAGGACTGACCGTGGCGCGGCTCCTGGAATACGCCGATGCGGACACCGCGGCCGCGGCCCTGGCCCTGCACGTCGCCGGCCGTCTCAAGGCGGATCTGGCGCAGCAGGAGCGGGCGGTCCTGGTGGTCTCCGGCGGAAGGAGCCCCGTCCCCTTCTTCCACGCCCTGGCGGCCCAGCCCCTGGCCTGGGAGCGCCTGATCGTCACCCTCGCCGATGAGCGCTGGGTGCCGCCGGACCACCCGGACAGCAACGAGGCCCTGGTCCGCCGCCACCTGTTCTCCGGCCGCGTCGTCGCCGCGCGGATGGTCCCCCTCTGGATGGAGACCGGCTCCCCCGAGGTCGCCGCGCGGATCCTGGCCCCGGTCCTCGCGGCCCTGCCGCGCCCTTTCAGCCAGGTGGTCCTGGGCATGGGCGAGGATGGCCACGTGGCCTCGCTCTTCCCCGACGCCCCGGAACTGGCGGAGGGGCTCCGGACGGAGGCACCCGTCCTCGCCGTCCACCCCGGCGCAGCCCCGCATCCGCGCCTGAGCCTGTCGCTATCGGCCCTCGTCCAGAGCCGAGACATCGCCCTCCTGGTGTCCGGGGAGGCCAAGGCCCGGCTGCTGGAGCGGGCGCTGGGGGACGGACCCGTGGAGGACCTGCCGGTGCGGGCCCTCCTCCGGCAGTCGGCGGTGCCGGTATCGGTATTCTGGGCGCCCTGATGTCGCTCCTCGGCCGGATCCAGGCCCTCCTCCCCGAACTCCCGCCCTCCGAGCGGCGGGTGGCGGAGGTCGTCCTGCACCGGCCGGTGGAGGTGGTCTCCGCGCCCATCTCGCAGATCGCCGCCTGGGCCGAGGTGAGCCAGCCCACGGTCATCCGCTTCTGCCGCCGCCTGAAGTGCTCCGGGCTGCCGGGCTTCAAGCTCAGGCTCGCCGGCGACCTGGGCGCGGGCATCCCCTTCGTCCACGCCCGGCTGACCCCGGGCGACGACCTGGGCAGCCTCATCGGGAAGGTCTTCGACCACGCGGTGGCGGGCCTGGCCCGGGGCCGCGACGCCCTGCGCCCCGACGTCCTTGCGAGGGCCGTGGACCTCCTCGATGGCGCCAGCCGCATCGAGTGCTATGGCCTGGGCAACTCCGGGGTCACCGCGCTGGATGCCCAGATGAAGCTCTTCCGCCTGGGCACGCCGACGCTGGCCTGCACCGATGTCCAGATGCAGCGCGTGGCCGCCACGCTCCTCCCGCCCGACGCGGTGGCGCTGTTCATCTCCAATTCCGGCCGCACCAAGCCGCTGCTGGAGGTGGCGGAACTGGCCCGCCGCACCGGCGCCACCCTCATCGCCCTCACCCGCTCGGGCAGCCCCCTCGCCGAGGCGGCGGACCTGCTCCTGCCCGCCGACGTCCAGGAGAACCCAGAGGTCTATGCCCCCATGGTCGCCCGGCTGGTGCACCTCACCCTCATCGATGTCCTGACCGTGGCCCTCGCCCTGCGGAAGGGGCCCGAGGCCCTCGGCCGCATGGAGGCCGCGAAGGCCTCCCTCAAGCCCACCCAGGAGCCCTGAGGGCGGTCCGAGGCCCCGGCTGAGAGCCGTTTTCTTCCTCGGCGTCGAGGGGGTAATCGCCCTTTTTTCGCCATCCCCTTCGGCGTCGCAGCCAGGCGGGCGGCGATTTGAAGGAAGTGAAGGTCCGTCTGGACCTTCGAGCAGATTCGCTTTTCTTTTGGCTTGTGGCCTTCTGGGAGGTTTCTAGACTTTCAAGTGGTTCCCAGTGGAAGAAAGTGGAATGAAGTGGATCAAGGTGGTCCATCCTCTCACCGCCGATTCCGTCCGGGCAACTGGTTGAAAGGCGTCACCGGTGCTGCGACTTCGCGGAAACTCACCGGCCACGGTGGATGAGAAAGGGCGTCTGAAGCTCCCCTCCTCCTTCAAGGCCGAGCTGGAGACCTTCGCCCAGGGCGAGGGGGGCGGAGCCCTGCGGCACTACCTCACCTCCCTGGACGGCCGATCCGCCCGCCTCTACCCGCTGCCTGTGTGGGAGGCCATCGAGGCCCGCCTGGCCGCGCTGCCCGCCACGAACCCCGCGAAGCGCCGGTTCCTGGAAGTCACGGCCTACTACGGCAGCGAGGTGGAGCCCGACGCCCAGGGCCGCTTCGTCATCCCGCCCATCCTGCGCGAGGCCGCCCAGCTCACCGGAGAGGTCGCCCTCCTCGGCCAGATGGACCATCTCGCCCTCTGGAACAAGGCCGGCTTCGAGCGCCGCATGGCCGCGGAGCCCCTCAGCGTCGAGGACCTGGCCCAGCTCGCGGACCTGGGGATATGAGCGTGGCGACCCCGACCCCCCTCCATGTCCCGGTCCTCCTCCAGGAGGTGGTGGACAACCTGCCGCTGCCGCCGGCGGCCCGGATCCTGGACCTCACCCTGGGCCTGGGCGGCCACGCGGAGGCCCTCCTGGCCCGTGGCGACGCCGGCAGCCGCTACCTGGGCGTGGACCGCGATCCCCAGGCCAGGGCCCTGGCCCTGGAGCGCCTCGGGGGCGACGCCCGGCTCTCGATCCTGGCCTGCGCCCACGAGGACGTCTGGGACGATCCCGCCTTCCTCGACTGGATGGCCACCCATGCCCCGGAGGGCTTCGACGCCATCCTGGCGGATCTGGGGGTCTCCACCCTGCAGCTCCGGAGCCCCGGACGGGGCTTCAGCTTCCGCGACGAGGGTCCCCTGGACATGCGCATGGACACGGAGCACGGTCCCACGGCCCTGGAATGGATCGCCGCGCAGACCGACGAGAGCCTCGCCGACGCCCTCTACCAGTTCGGCGAGGAGCGGGCCTCCCGCCCCATCGCCCGCGCCATCCTCGCGGCGCTGCGGGACGGGCGCCTCGCGACCACCCGGGACCTGGCCGAGGCGGTCTACACCGTGATCCCCCGGGAGCCCGCCAAGCGCAAGGGCCTCAGCGACCCGGCCACCCGCACCTTCCAGGCCGTCCGCATCGCCGTCAACGGCGAATTGGCGCGCCTGGCCGCCACCCTCGAATCCGCGGTGAACGCCCTCCGGCCTGGTGGACGGCTCGCCGTGATCAGCTTCCACAGCCTGGAGGACCGCATCGTCAAGCAGACGCTGCGGCGCCTCGCGGGCATCTACGACGGCCCGGGACGCGTGGCGCCCGTGGTCCTGCCGAAACGGCTGCGCCTCCTCCATCCCGGCGGGATCGCCCCCGGCGAGGCCGAGGCCGCCGCCAATCCCCCCTCCCGCTCCGCCCGCCTGCGCCTGGCCGAGCGGCTCCCCTGACCGAGGTACCGACGATGTCCGTTTCCGTCCAGTCCCGCATGGCGGCTCCCCCCCGCAGGGTGGAGAGCGAAGGCATCCTCCGCATGCTCCTGCTGGTGCTGGCCCTGGCCATGCCCCTCATGACCATCGCCTATCTCAAGATCCAGAGCACCCGCTTGGGCTACGCCATGGGCGACCTGAAGGAGCGCATCCGCAAGGAGGAGGAGGTCCAGCGCAAGCTGCTGCTGGAGCGCAGCCGCTACCAGCGCGACGAGGCCGTCCAGGTCTATGCCGAGAAGGCCGGCCTCCAGCCCCGCAAGCAGGGCCACCTGATCCGCCGCTCCTTCACCGAGCGGGACCAGCAGCTGGCCAAGCTGGGTCCCGTCTCGTCGGACACCTTCTAGCCGGAAACCCGGGCCGGGGCCGGATCGCCTATCCTGGCGGTGGGCGGTCCCCGCCCTCGCGCCCTTCCTTCCGCCTCCGGCTCCTCCGTGCCCCTTCCTTTCGCCACCCAACCCCGCGCCTCCCACCGCCTGCTCGGACACCAGGAGGCGGAGGATCTGCTGGTGCGCCGCCTGCCCTGGCTGCTGGGCGCCATGCTGCTCTGGGCCCTCGCCATCTTCCTGCGGCTGGTGTGGCTCCAGGTGGTGGAGCACGGGCGCTACCGGGCCCGGGCCGAGCAGCAGCACACCACGGTGGTGCCCATCCCGCCCATCCGGGGCGAGCTGCGGGACCGCCGCGGCGAGCCCCTGGCCATCTCGATCAAGGTGGAGAGCCTCTTCGCGGATCCGCGTGTGTTCTACCCGGACTACAAGGCCGGCAAGGGCGAGGAGCGATCCTGGGGGGATCCTGACCGCAAGGCTGCGGCCCGGGTGGCCGCGAAGCTGGCTCCCATCCTGGAGCAGCCGAAGGCCGCGATCCTGGAGAAGCTGCTCCGGAGGAAACCCTTCGTCTACCTGGAACGCCACCTCGCGCCCGCCAAGAGCGATGCCATCCGGGCCATGGGCCTCGATGGCGTCGAGTTCCAGCCCGAAAGCCGGCGCTACTATCCGCGGGGCAGCCTCGCGGCGCAGATCCTCGGCTTCACGAACATCGACGGCGTGGGCCAGCTGGGCATCGAGCAGACCTACGACAAGCAGCTGGCGGGCCTGAAGGGCGAGCTCATCGCCCCCCGGGACGCCCACGGCAAGCTGCTCATCCTCCAGGAGAACTACAGCCAGGTCCCCGTGAACGGAGCCTCCCTCCAGCTCAGCATCGACGCCACCATCCAGCACATCGTCGAGGATGCGCTGGAGGAGGGGGTCAGGCTCTCCCATCCGAAGACGGCCTACGCGGTGGTGGTGGATCCCCAGACCGGGGAGATCCTCGCCATCGCCGGCACGCCGACCTTCGACCCGAACCACATCCTCCCGAAGAAGTTCATGAACCGGCCCGAATCCGATCTCTCCTCCGCGGAGAAGGCGGAGCTGCGCCGGGAGCTGGACCGCCAGAAGGAGGCCAGGAAGGTGCATCCGGTCGAGGACGCCTACGAGCCCGGGTCCACCATGAAGATCTTCACGCTGGCCATGGCCCTGGAGGAACGGAAGGTCCACCTTGGCGAGCGCATCGACTGCATGGGCGGGCGCTGGAAATACAACCCCAAGATTCCGCCCATCACCGACACCCACCGCCACGGCCTGCTCAGCTTCGAGGAGATCCTCTGGCAGAGCTCCAACATCGGCGCCGCCAAGATCGGCACGCGGCTGGATCCGGCCGTGCACTACCAGTTCCTGCGCAAGTTCGGTTTCGGCGAGCCCACGGGGCTGAACTTCCCGGGCGAGAGCGCCGGGCGCCTCCTCGCGCCGGACCGCTGGACCTTGCCCACCCAGTACACGATGTCCTACGGCTACGGGCTCAGCGTCACGCCCCTCCAGATCCTCATGGCCGGCTGCGCCCTGGCCAACGGCGGCAAGCTCATGCAGCCCATCCTGGTGGAGAAGATCTACAACGACCGCGGCCTGCTCCTGAAGGAGTTCAAGCCCACGGTGCGGGCCCAGGTCGTCAGCGAGGAGACCGCCAGCATGATGAAGGAGGCGCTGAAGGGCGTCATCACCCAGGGCACCGGCAAGATGGCCAAGCTGGACAACGGGGTGGAGGCCTTCGGCAAGACCGGCACCAGCCGCAAGCTCATTGACGGCAAGTACGACCTGCGGCGCCACTACGCCTCCTTCATGGGCTTCTTCCCCGCGGACAAGCCCCAGTACGGCGTGCTGGTCATGCTGGACGATCCCGCGGGCGACACCACCGGCGGCGACGTGGCGGCGCCCCTCTTCAAGCGCATCGGCGACGAGATCATGCGCTACCGGGAGACCACGCCGGATCCGGACCGCGAGGCGGACCTCAAGCTCTCCCTCCGCGATTGGCCCGTGAGCGAGACGGACGAGGCCTCCGTGCATGTGGAGCGGGGCAAGGTGCCGGATCTCTCCGGCCTCAGCCTCAAGGCCGCCATCCAGCGGGTGGTGCTGGTGGGCGGGGTGCCGAAGGTGGATGCCGCGCCCGGCGTGACGGTGGTGCGGGTGGTGGGCCAGAGCCCGGATCCCGGCACCCCCCTCCAGGCGGGCGGCGTGGTGAGGATCAAGGCGGGGAATCCATGAAGCTGGACGCGCTCATCGAGGGACTGGCCACGCGCCAGGCGGGGCCGGAGGTCGAGGTGGCGGACCTGACCTCCGACAGCCGCGAGATCCAGCCGGGTTGGGCCTTCCTGGCGCTCAGGGGCGGCACGGTCGACGGCGCCGCCTTCGTGCCCCAGGCCCTGGCCCGCGGGGCTGTGGCCGTGATCTCGGAGGCGGCGGTCCCCCTCCCCGAGGGCGTGGCGGGCTGCGCCTTCCAGGGCGAGCCCCGGCTGCGGATGGCGGACCTGGCCCGCCGCCTGCACCAGGAACCGGACGGGAAGCTGGCCCTCATCGGGGTGACGGGCACCAACGGCAAGACCACCACCACCACCCTGGTGCGCCAGCTCCTCCGGGGTGCGGGCATCGGCTGCGGCCTGGTGGGCACCGTGCTGAACGCCGCGGGGGACCGCGAGGAGGAGGCCGTCCGGACCACGCCGGAGAGTCCGGCCTTCTACCGCTGGCTGCGGCGCTCCGTGGAGGCGGGCGACCGGGCCTCCGCCGTGGAGGTGAGCAGCCACGGCCTCTGCCTGGGGCGGGTGCATGGCGCCCGGTTCGCGGTGGGCGTCTTCACGAACCTCACCCAGGACCATCTGGACTACCACGGCACCATGGAGGCCTATTTCGAGGCGAAACAGCGGCTCCTGGCCCAGAGCGGCCGCTTCCTCGTGAATGCAGACGATCCCTGGGGGCGCCGGCTGCTGGCGGCGGGATCCTTCGCGAGCTATGCGGTGGAGCGGCCGGCCGACTACCGCGCCGAGGATGTGGTCCTGGGCCCCACGGGCACGCGGTTCACGCTGCGGACCACGGGCGGCGCCTGGGTCGTCCACAGCCCGCTCCTGGGCCGCTTCAACGTCTTCAACCTGCTGGCCGCCCTCGCCGCTTGCGCGGAGGTGGGTTTCGACCTGGACGCCCTCGTGGCCGCCGTGCCCGGCGTGACCGGAGCGCCCGGGCGCCTGGAGCGGGTGGACTGCGGCCAGCCTTTCGGCGTGATGGTGGACTACGCCCACACGCCCGACGCCCTGGAGAAGCTGCTCGCGGAGGGACGGCGCCTGCTTCCCCCCGGCGGGCGGCTGCACGTGCTCTTCGGCTGCGGCGGGGACCGGGACCGCACCAAGCGCCCCCTCATGGCCGCGGCCGTGGCCGCGGGCGCCGACGTGCTCTGGCACACCAGCGACAATCCGCGCACGGAGGATCCCGAGCGCATCCTCGATGACGCGGCCCCGGGCATCCCGGAGGCCCTGCGCGGGGACGCGGCCCGCTACCACCGGCTGGCGGACCGCCGGGAATCCGTGCGGCGGGCTCTGGCCGACTGTCGGCCCGGCGACCTGCTGCTGCTCGCGGGGAAGGGCCACGAGCCCTACCAGGAGATCCACGGCGTGAAGCACCCCTACAGCGACCGCAGCGCCGTGGAAAACCTCCTGGGCGGCCGCCGGTGAGCGCCCTCTGGTCCCTCTCCGAGGCCTCCGCGCAGGTGGGGGGGGAGATCCTCGGCGACGCCTCCGTCGTTCCCGGCTCCCTCTGCATCGACACCCGCGCCCTCCAGCCCGGGGCCTGCTTCGTGGCCCTGCGGGCCGAGCGGGACGGCCACGCCTTCTGCGCCCAGGCGGCGGAGAAGGGCGCCGCGGCCCTGCTGGTGGACGATCCCCAGGACGTGGATCTGCCCCAGCTCGTGGTGCCGGACACCCTGGTGGCCCTGCAGCGCTGGGGCCAGGCGCGGCTGGCGGCCGTGCGGCCGAAGGCCGTCTTCGGAGTCACCGGCAGCGTGGGCAAGACCAGCACCAAGGAGCTGCTGGCCGCCGCCACGGGCGGGTGGAAGACTCCGGGCAACCGGAACAACACCCTGGGCCTGCCCGAGGCGCTGGCCGCCCTGCCGAAGGGGATGAATGCCGCTGTGCTGGAGATGGGCATGAGCACACCGGGCGAGATCCGGCGGCTGACGGAGATCGCCCCCCTGGATTTCGGGGTGGTCACGGTCATCGGCACGGCCCACCTGGAGAACTTCCCCAGCGGCCAGCAGGGCATCGCCGAGGCCAAGGGCGAGCTGGTGGCGGGTCTGCGTCCGGGCGGCGCCTGGGCCTTCCACGCCTCCGACCCGTGGTGCCGCTGGGTGGCGGAGCAGCCCTGGGCCCGGCACGCGGAACCGCTGCCGGTGGGCGAAGGCGAGGCCTTCGGCTGGGAGGACGCCGAATCCCTGGGCGCCGCCGGCGAGCGTTTCCGGCTCCGGACGCCCCGGGGGACGGTGCCCGTCCATCTGAAGCTGCGGGGCCAGCACCAGGTCCGCAACGCCGCCCTGGCCGGGGCCATCGCCGTGCGGGCCGGCTACCGCCCCGAGGCCGTGGCGCTGGGCCTGGGGGCCGTGGTGCCCGAAGCGGGTCGCGGACGCCTCCATGCCCTGGCCGGCGGTGGCTGGTTGTTGGACGAGACCTACAACGCCAGTCCCGACTCGATCCTCGCCTGCGCGGATGCGCTGCTGGAGCTCCAGGGCGGCGAAGCCGTGGCCGTGCTGGGCTCCATGCGCGAACTGGGCCCGGAGGCCGCCCGCATCCACGAGGAGACGGGCCGGGCCCTGCGGGCGCGGGGCCTGGCCCGGCTGTGGGTCTTCGGGGATTTCGCCCGGGATTTCGCCGCGGGCTTCGGCCCCGGGGCCGAGGCCTTCCCGGATTTCGAGACCCTGCGCGACGGGGGGAACGGGCTCTCCGCGATCCCCGCCGGAGCCCGTATCCTGGTGAAGGGCAGCCGCTACTGGCGCGCGGAACGCGCCGTGGACTGCCTCCTCGCCCGATGACACGCTGCACTCAGACTCCGGACCATCCATGATCCCCTGGCTTCTCTTCCCCTTCCGCGACGTGGTGCCGGGCTTCTCGGTCTTCCGCTACATCACCTTCCGCGCGGCCATGGCCGCGGCGACGGCCATGCTGCTCAGCCTCGTGCTGGGTCCCTTCGTCATCCGCACCCTGACGGCCCTCAAGATGGGCCAGCACATCCGCGACGTCGGACCCGAGCATCACCGGAGCAAGGCGGGGACCCCCACCATGGGCGGCATCCTCATCCTGCTGGTCATCACCGTGTCCACGCTGCTCTGGTGCGAACTCAGCAGCGGCGCCATCTGGGTGGTGCTCATCGCCCTGCTCGGCTTCGGCACCGTGGGCGCCTTCGACGACGCCAAGAAGCTGCTGAAGAAGCAGAACCTCGGGCTCACCAGCTGGCAGAAGATGGCCCTGCTCACGGCCATCTCGCTGCTGGTGGCGTGGCTCATCCTGCACTTCGGCCTGCGCGGCGTGGCCACCAGCAAACTCTCCGTGCCCTTCTTCAAGCGCTTCACGCCTGACGTGGGCATCTTCCTCATCCCCTGGATCTGGCTGGTGATGGTGGGAACCAGCAATGCGGTGAACCTCACGGACGGACTCGATGGCCTTGCCGCCGGCGGCACGCTCATCGTGTCCCTGACCTACGCCATCCTGGCCTACGCCGTGGGCCACGTGAAGATCGCCGCGTACCTCGTGGTGCCCCATGTGCCCGGGGGCGCGGAACTGTCCGTGTTCATGGGCGCCATGGCCGGGGCCTGCCTGGGGTTCCTCTGGTACAACGCCCATCCGGCCGAGGTCTTCATGGGCGACACGGGCTCCCTGGGCCTGGGCGGGGCCCTGGGCACGGTGGCCGTCATCATCAAGCAGGAGGTCCTGCTGGTCATCGCCGGAGGGCTCTTCGTGCTGGAGGCCATCAGCGTGATCCTCCAGGTGGGCAGCTACAAGCTCCGGGGCGGGAAACGCATCTTCCGCATGGCCCCCTTCCACCACCACATGGAGCTGGGCGGCCTCCAGGAAACCAAGGTGGTCATCCGCCTCTGGATCACCGCCATCGTCTGTTCGATCCTGGCCCTCAGTTCTCTGAAGCTGCGATAGGCCGCGGCTTCGTCGGCCAGGGCTGGCCGAGGATGAAGCCCTGGCCCCAGGGCACGTCGGCATCCATGACCGCCTCCAGCTCCTCCATCGTCTCGATGCCCTCGGCGATGAAGCCGATGCGCATGCGCTGGGCGAAGTGGGACAGGGCGTTCAGGAGCGCGGCCTGGTAGGGCCTGCGGTGGACCTGCTCCACGAGGCTGCGATCCGCCTTGATGAAGTCAGGGGCCAGGCGCGCCATGTGGCTGAGGCTGGCGACGCCGGCGCCCAGATCGTCCACGGCGATGCGCAAACCGGAGTTGCGAAGCAGTGTCGCATAGGCCCGCAGGGCGTCGGGATCATGGATCTTCTGCCCTTCGGTGAATTCCATCACCACCAGTTCCGTAGGGATGGGTAGCATCTCGATCCAGCGGGGCAGGGACTCCCAGAAGCCGGGCGCCTCCAGGCTCACGGGTTCCAGGTTCACGAAATGCAGGTGGGCGGTGGAACCCGTGCGCGCCAGGGTGCCGAAGGTCTGTTCGAGAAACCGGAGATCCAGGGTCAGGCGGTCCCCCGGCGACAGGTCCGGGGCCTGGAGGATGGGCCCCACGGGGTGGGCCACCCCCCGGCCGTCCACATGCCGGGCCAGGTACTCCATCGCCACCAGGCGGTTGTCCCGGAGCCGGTACATGGGCTGCACGTGGGAGACGATCTCGCTCTCGCCATTCAGAAGACGCTGGAGGATGCCCTTCGGCATGGCTGCTCCGAACTGGGGCCAGCCGCCAGTGTAATCCCTCGCCCGGGGCCTGGAGACGGTAGGCTTGAACGGGAGGGCGCATGAGGACCGTGGTGATGGGTGCGGGGCGTTCGGGCCTCGCGGCGGCCCGCTTCCTGGCCGCGCAGGGACGCGAGGTGGTGCTGACGGATTCGCGACCGGATCCCGGGCCGGACCTCGAGATCGCGCTGGCCGAGGCGGGGATCCCCGGCGTGTGGGGCGGGCATCCTCCCGCTCTGCTGGACCGCTGCGGCGAGCTGGTGGTGAGCCCCGGCATCCCGCGCACGGCGCCCTTCGTGGCCGAGGCCCTGCGGCGGGACATCCCCGTCATCGGCGAAATCGAGCTGGCCCATCGCGTCCTCCGCGCGCGCCGGGATGGCAGCCGCGTGCTGGCCGTCACGGGCACCAACGGGAAGAGCACCACCACCGACCTGGCGGCGCACCTGCTCCGGATGTCCGGACTGCCCTCGGTGGCCTGCGGGAACCTGGGCCTGCCCTTCCTGGAGGCGGTGGAGAAGGCGGAGCCCGCCACCGTCTTCGTGGTGGAACTCAGCAGCTACCAGCTGGAGTCCGTGGCGGGTTTCCATGCGGAGGCCGCGGCCTTCCTGAACCTCACGCCGGACCACCTGGCCCGGCATGGCGATCTGGAGGGCTACCGCCGCGCCAAGCTGCGGATCTTCGAACGGCAAGGGGAGGGCGACGTGCGCGTGGTGCCCGCCGACCACCCCGAGTGGTGGCAGGATGCCCCCGGTGCCGCGGGGACCCTTCGTTTCGGCTGGACTCCGTGCGAGGCCTGGTGTGATGCGGCAGGGATGCTCCGGCTCGGCGGGGAGGCCCTCCTTCCGCGCGGGGAATTGCGGATCCCCGGGGGCCACAACGTGGAGAACGCCCTTGCCGCCAGCCTGCTGGCCCGGCATGGCGGCGCGCGGATCGAGGCCATCCGGGAGGGATTGCGGAGCTACCCGGGTCTGGCCCACCGGATCGCCTTCTGCGGCGAGAAGGGTGGCGTGCAGGCCTACAACGACTCCAAGGGCACCAACGTGGACGCCACCCTCACGGCCATCCGGGCGCTGCCGGGGCCGCTGGTGCTGCTCCTCGGCGGCACGGACAAGGGCGCGAGCTACGCTCCCCTGAGGGAAGCCCTGGAGGGCAAGCTGCGGCGGCTGGTCTTCCTCGGCGAAGCCATCCCCCAGCTCATGCGGGACCTGGGCGGCCTGCCCCACGACGTCGTCCCCGCCTTCGACGAGGCCGTGGCCGCCGCCCTGGCCCTCGCCCAGCCCGGCGACCAGGTGCTGCTCAGCCCGGCCTGCGCCAGCTTCGACCAGTTCAACAACTTCGAGGAACGCGGAGAGCGGTTCGAGTCGCTCGTGAGGGACTGGGCGGAAGCCTGAACCTTCCCCCGGAGACGCCATGCGACGCATCCTGATGCCCCTCCTCCTGACCGCGCCCCTGGTGGCGCAGGCCCCGGTGGCCGATCCCCTCGCGCCCCTGCGGTTCCTGCTGGGGACCTGGGTGGGCGAGGGGGGCGGCCAGCCCGGCCAGGCCCCGGGCGAGGCCACGTTCAGCCTGGAACTCGGCGGCCACGCGCTGGTCCGCCGGAGCTGGGCGGAGCGGTCCGCTGCGCCGGGTCGGCCTCCGGCCCGGCACGAGGACCGGATCACCGTCTATCCCGAAGGCGAGCGGCTCCGGGCCCTCTACCTGGACAACGAGGGCCACGTGATCCACTACACCGTGACGGCCACGGCGGACGGGGCCGTGTTCCTGGGCGACGCCGGACCGGGTCCCCGCTTCCGCCTCACCTACCGGCGCACGGGAGCGGATACGGTCTCCCTTGCCTTCGACATCGCCCCGCCCGGCAGGCCGGAAGCCTTCGCCACCTACCTCAAGGCCGACACGCGCCGGAAGCCCTGACGTAGAAAGGGAGGCGCCGGGGCGCCTCCCTTTTCCGGTGAACCTGCCCCCGGTTCAGGCGTGCCGGTGCGTGGCGCCCCGCAGGGAGGGCATCAGGCAGAGGAACATGAACAGGGCCTGGGTGGCATCAAAGCCCATCAGCCACCAGAACCCGTTCGTCGTGAAGCCGTAGGAGTGGAGGCCCACGCCGAGCAGGTTCACGCCGAACCAGGAGAGGCTGGTGATGATGTTGCCGAAGATGGCCATGGCCATGAGCCCGCGCTCCCGCACGTAGCCCGCCCAGCGGGCGTGCAGGATGATGGCGTTCCACAGCACGATCAGCAGGGCGCCGTTCTCCTTGGGATCCCAGCCCCAGAACCGGCCCCAGGACTGGTCGGCCCAGATGCCGCCGAGCACGGTGCCCACGAAGCTGAAGAAGAGGGCGAAGCAGATGATGCCGTAGGCCATGCTGACCAGGGACCGGGTGGTCTCGGCGTCGGGATCCGGGACGAGGTGCTTCCGGATCGTGTAGCCGATGGCGATGGCGCCGGCCAGGAAGGTGCCGCTGTACCCGATCGTGATGGTCACCACGTGGGTGGCCAGCCAGAAGTTGGAGTCCAGCACGGCCCGCATCATCTCCATGGTGTCGCCCTCGGTGCCCAGGTGCTGGGCCACGATGAGGGATGCGAATCCCGCGGCGGTGGCCACGGCAGTGCCGAAGCCGTTCTTGTAGAGACGCTCGAGGATGAGGCCGAGGATGACCGCGCCCCAGCCCACGAAGACCGCCGAGGAGTAGAGGTTGGTCACGGGCGGCCGGCCCTGGAGGACGATGCGGAAGATCAGCCCCCCGGTATGGACGAGGGCCCCCACGCAGAGCAGGGCGAAGGCGGTGGGCCGCAGGACTTCGGGCTTCCAGGCCCAGGACACGAACACCACGATCAGGGCGGCCACGTACAGCCACATGCCCTGGTAGAAGGGCTGGGTGCGGTTGAAGAGCACCTCATGGTCGGCGTGGCTCACGAACTCGGGCCGCTCGGCCGCGATGCGGGCCTCGAGGGCCTTCACGGCGCCATTGAAGCCGTTGGTGTCGCCGGTGGCATAGGCCTGGCTGGCCTGGGCGAGGAGCGGGAGGGCGGGATGGACCGTTCCGGCATCGGCGGCCCGGAGGGCCTCGCCCGTGCTCTGCCAGGCATCGGCATTCTGGCCCGGCAGGGGCGGCAGCGGGCGGAACTGGGCTACCTGGGCCAGGTCGGCGTGGCGCTGCGAGGCGTCGGGCGTGCCGAGGGTCTGCATCTCGAAGGCCAGACCGGGGGTTCCGGCCAGCTGCAGGGTGTTCCGCAGCTTGTAGTAGAGATAGACGCGCTCGAAGAGGTTGACGACGGCGCTCTGGAAGCGCGTGCGCTTCTGCGGCTCGATGGGCTGGGCGGCCTGCGCCTGCTTCTGGACCTCCTCGAGATGGGGTCCGAGGGTCTGGAAGCTGTAGTAGCGGTTCGAGGACTGCTTCATGCCGATGAGGCCGAGCACGTCCGGATCATCGATCCGGAAGACGGGCTGCTGGTCCGCCACCTGGGGGCGGAGCATGAGGTCCAGCAGCCACTCGTCGGCGTGGAAGGTGTGTCCTTCGCTGCGGAAGCTCTGCTGGCCGCGGATCATCAGGAGCGAATTGCGCGCCACGGAATCCAGGGGTTTCACGCGCCCGCCCTCGAGCACGGGCAGGCTGGCGAAGCCCTGGATGTCGAAGCCCCGCACCTTGCCGGAAGGGAGCATGGCGAAGAGGACGGCGGCCAAGGCGAGGACGCCGGCCAGCCAGGGGAACAGCTTGGCAAGCTTCATGTCAGCCCTCCTTCTGGGACTGCCGCCGCTTGACGGAGCGGCGCAGGGTGATGCCGAAGTGGATCAGCAGGCCGATGGTCACGAGCACACAGGAGATGTAGGGAATGAGCCAACCCGGGTTGCCGACCACCTGCAGGATGGAGAGGGTGTCGCCCTTGCCGAAGCTGGCCTGGTAGAAGGCCTTGCCGTCGTAGCGCAGGGGCTGGTTCATGTAGATCAGGACGTCCCGCTCCTCGCCCGTGCCGGGGTTGGAGAGGTGGATGAGGCTGGAGAAGTTCTTGGGGATGTCCGTGCCCGGGTAGACGTCATGGCTGAACTTCTTCAGCGTGATGGCGTAGGGCAGGTAGATCCGCCGCGGCCGGACGAGCAGGCGGTAGCTGCGGCCTTCGTAGGTGAAGCCCTGGGGGGCGCCCAGGTCCGTGGAGACCAGCCATGTGCCGAAACTGCGGCCCCCGGCGATGGGCTCGATGAAGGCGGTGGTGTGGTTGATCTCCTCGTCGCGGGTGACGGCGGGGGCACCGACCACCTTCACGCCGGGGCCCACGCCGGCCGTGGCCATGGAGGGCTGATCCCCCTGGCCCAGGGCGCTCAGATTCGCGTTGCGGAAGAACTTCCGGATGCGGATGGCGAGGGGCGTGCCGGGGATGGCCACGGTGCCTTCCCGCGCGAGGGTGGCTTCGGGAATGGAATAGACGTCGTCGTAGGCGGGATCGGTGGTGTCGATCACCGCCAGCTCCATGCTGCGGGGGCTCTCGACGAAGTTGACCGTCTGGCCCACCTCGATGGCCATGCTGGTGTCCACCTGGAAGGCGCCCGTGGCGAATTCGCCGGCGATGAGGAGGATGAGGCCGATGTGGACGATCCACAGCCCGGCCTTCTGCCAGGTGAAGGCCAGGCGCTTGATGGTGGAGGCGGTCAGGTTGACCACCAGCGCCATCCCCACCAGCGTCCCGCCGGGGAAGACGGGGATGGAGATGTTCATGCTCTGGGGCTGCCACCAGACGATGAAGGAGCGCATGTAGACGTTCACGGCGCCCAGGGTGCCCAGGTGGACCTGCGCGAGGGTGCAGAGGAACACCAGGGCCATGAGCAGGGCCAGCGAAACGATGGTCAGCTCGAAGGAGGTGATGATCTTCCAGAGACGGGTGCCAATCTGCTTAATCAAGGTGGATGCTCCCCAGCAGGCGCATGAAATCGGGCTTGGCCTGGCCCACCGGGCCCGCGTCGCCGGTCAGCTTCAGGAACCAGGTGTTGCCGTCGGCGGTGGTGATCAGGCCGGCGACCATGCGGCTCCTGACCTGCCCTTCACTGGTGAAATCGAACACGGAGAGGTCTCCGGCCTTGGTCTTCAGGACCGTCCGCTCCTTGGTGAGCTCGGCCTCGTCGATGGGCGGGAGGCCGATCTGTCCGCGCCAGCGGTTCACGTTGGCCAGCTCGCCGCCAGCGGTGCCGGGCAGCACCACCACGGAGGCGTCAAGCTTTCCGGCCACGGGGACCTTGAGGGTGGCGAAGCGCATGCCCCCGGCCGGCTCGTCGGCCCAGCCCTTGGGCAGCGTCCACTTCAGGGCGGCCTTGCCCGAAGGCGCGGGCGGTGCGGGCATGTCGCCGCCGGGCATGCCGCCGGGGGGCATGCCCATGGGCGGCATCCCCATGCCGGCCGGAGCGGCTCCAGCCTCCTTGGGGACGCGGTAGTGGGCGACGTCATCGCGGTTGCATCCCGCACCCAGGGCCAGGACGAGGGCTCCGGCGGCGGCGGGAAGGACAATGGACCAGGAGGTCCGGCGTGCCTTCGGGCAGCCGGAGGCGGGGGGTGGGAGGGGCAGGGGGTTCCTCATGCCCTCCAGCCTAGCCTCAGTACGTGTCCGGACACAGAGCTGGATGAGGGACGGAGGTCACAGTCCGGGAGGGCCCAACGTCACAGAAGTGCAACAGATGCGTCGATCACCTTGTCGAAGTCCGCGGCCAGCCGGCGGTCCAGGTCCGTCACGCCGCCGGCGTCGTGGGTGGTGAGGCGGATGTGGACGTAGCCCCATCCGAAGGCCAGATCGGGGTGGTGGTTCAACGCCTCGGCGGGGGCGACCAGGGCGCCCACCAGCCGGTAGGCCGTCAGGAAATCAGGCGTCTTGATCTCACGGTGCAGGGCACCGTCGCGTTCGATCCAGGTCATGCGGTCACCTCCATGGCCAGCTCCGCCAGTTCCGACTGCAGCAGCCATTCCTCCGGGTGGTGCGAGGCCCGCGCGGCCAGGGCCTCCCGACGGACCGGATCCGGTCGCCCGCCCTCCCGGAGGGCGCGCACGCCTTTATAAAGCGCGGCCAGCTCCGGCGACAGCGCCTCGGCCTTCCGGGCGCGGGCCTGGGCCTCGGCCTCGCCCTCGGCGAAGGCGTTCTGCTCGCCGAACCAGTGGTCCCAGGCCTGGGGATCCGCCGGGCCGCCGGCCACCGAGGGCAGGCTGGCGCTGAGGAAGAGGAGGGTCCAGCTGGGCAGGTCCAGGGGACGGCCATCCTGGTGGACACGCAGATTGATCACCTCGTGCCCGCCCACCCGGAAGCCCGTGAGGAAGAGGCCCGAGGGCAGCTCCAGGCTGAAGGCCCCGCGCTCCGGGAGCGTGGCGTGGCCGAAGGCCACCAGGGCCTGGCCCGGCCAGGGGCGGCCCTCCGCCTGGCCCCCCCGGGACAGCAGCACCGGGCCCTCCAGCCGCACCAGGGCCGTGGCGAGGTCCGGCGCGACCGGGTGGGAGGCGGCCACGCGTTCGGCCACCCGGCCCGTCAGCTCCAGGCCGCCCTCCAGCACCAGGTGGTTGACGGTGCGGGCCCGAAGGGCCTCCTCCAGGCCCTGGTCGCCCCCCCGCCGCCAGGCGAGGGTGGCCTCGAAGGCCTCCAGCACCTCGAAGAGGTGGTCGAAGTCCCGCGCCACGAAGAGCTGGGGCTGCATCCGCGTGATGTCGTACTCGGTGTCGGCGCAGGTCAGGTCCAGGGGCAGCTTCCGCACGGCGGGCGTGAGGCAGTGGGTGGCCTCGCCCAGGCTGCTGAGGAGGCCCGCCCCGTAGATGCGCGGCGCGTCCAGGCTGCCCACCAGGCCGTACTCCGCCGTCCACCAGTAGAGGCGGCTGGCCCGGGTGCTCTCGCTCACGTAGCGGCGGCTGGCGGAGGCCGCGTGCAGGCGCTCCTCCGCGAGCTGGACCTGCTCGGGCGTGGCGGCGGGATCCTCCTTCACCACGCTGAGGTTCCGGATGGCCTCGAAGACCGCCTGGTCCTCCACGCTGGCGATGGCGCGGAAGCCGGCCTCGCCGCAGCGCTTCAGGTACTCGGCGTAGCGGCGGTCCGCCAGGATGGGCGCGTGTCCGGCGCTCTCGTGGACGATGTCGGGAGCCGGGGTGTACCCGATGTGCTCGTGGCTGCGGATGTCGGCGGCGATGGCCAGCACGCCAAGGGACTGCAGCTCCGTGAACACCGCCGGGGGGATGAAGCCCCGCACGGCCACTGCCGACCAGCCCAGGGCCTCCAGCTTGAGATTCATCTCGTCGAGGCTGGGGATGCGCTCCAGGCCTATGCCCGTGGCGGCGAGCCCCGCCAGGTAGCTCCCGTGGGCACGGTCCGCCAGGTGGTCAGTGAGCTTGTGGAGGATATGGCGCCAGACGGCGTGGTCCCGCGGCGTGTAGGCGCCGGGATCCTGGTCCACCACGTAGCGCCGCAGGTGGGCGGGAAGCCGGTGGATGGCGCGTTCGGTCGGGGTCAAGGCGGGCTCCGGGGGACAGTCCAGACTAGCTGTCGGGACATCCGGCGGAAATTCAAAAAAATATGAACCAATCGTCGGATTAACGACGTTTCGGCAGGGCCCTTGCCAGGGCCTCCAGGCAGGCCTCCGCCGCGGCGCTGAGGCCGCCGGAGGGCCACAGGGCCACCACGTCCACGGCCTGGGGCCGCTTCTCCCTCAGGGGCCAGGCCCGGAGGTCGGGCGGAAAGGGGGCCAGGGCCCGCAGGTCCGGGGCGATGGCGCAGGCCCGGAAGGCCCGCAGGGCCGGGTAGAGCTGCAGGAAGCTCTCCACCCGGGCGGCCTCCTCCACCTGGATGCCGGATTCGGCGAACCGGGCCGAGTTGGCGCCGCCGTACGGATCGTCCCGCAGCCAGTCCACGAAGGGCAGGCCGGCCAGGTCCTTCACCCGAAGGGAGGCCTTCGCCGGGTCGAGGGGACAGGCCTTCGCGGCGAGCACGACGAAGGGCAGGCTGGCCAGGACGCGGAAGGCCACCTCGCGGTGGGGCGGCAGGGGCGTGAAGCTCAGGGCCAGGTCCAGCTGCCGCGTCTGCACCTGCAGCACCAGGTCGTGGGCGCTGCCGAAGGCGGCCTGCAGCCGCAGCCCCGCCGACGCCGCGGCGGAGGCCACCGGGGCCATGAAGAGGGCGGAGAGGGTGGGGTTCAGGCCCAGGCGGAGGCTGGGCTCCGGCGAGGCCAGGTCGCGCAGGCGCTTGAGGTCGAGCTGGTGGAAGGGCGTCTGGGCCGCGGCGAAGAGCCGTTCCCCCCGGGGCGTGAGGCGCAGGCGGCGGCCCGGGCCCCGCTCCAGCAGCGGCTGGCCCTCCGCGAGGGCCTCCTCCAGGGCCCGCAGGTGCTCGCTCACCACGGAACGCGCCACGCCCAGGTGCTGGGCGGCGGCCTCCAGGGAGCCCGTCTCCACCGCGGCCACGAAGGCCTCGAGCCAGGTGAGGTGACGGGGGAGCTTGCGGGACATGGCTCCATGGAACCGCAATCCGGCCGCCGGGGCTACGCTGGAGCCATGCCGGCCTTCGATCCCTGGACCCCCTACCGCGACCTGCGCTTCGCCGGCACCCGGGAGCATCCGGTGCACGGCCCCTGCTTCATCGCCGAGGGGCGCATCCTGGTGGAGGACCTGCTGGCCTCGGCGGTCCGGGGCGGACCGCGGATCGTGTCCGTGGCCGCCACCACCGCCGCGGCGGAGGCCCTGGCCGGCCGGCTTCCGGAGGGGACCGAACTCCTGACGGCGGAGCCGGCGGCCCTGTCAGACCTGGCGGGCTTCCCCTTCCACCGCGGCCTCATGGCCTGCGCGGTGGTGCCCCCGTCCCCGCCTCCGGCCGCCCTGCGCGCGGCCCGCCGCCTGCTGGTGCTGCCGCGCCTCTACGATTCCGAGAACTTGGGCCTGCTGCTGCGCAGCGCCGCGGCCCTGGGCCTGGATGGCGTGCTCGCCGGGCCGGGCCCCGGCCTCTGGAGCCGGCGCACGGTGCGGGTGTCCATGGGCGCGGTGTGGCGCATTCCGGTCTGGCGGGAGGAGGATCCCTGGCCCGCCCTCGCGGACTGGCGGGCCGCCGGACCCGCCTCGGAGATCGTCGCCGCGGCCCTCACCCCCGGTGCGGAGGACGCACGGGCCTGGGCGCCGGCGCCCCGGTGCGCCCTCGTCATGGGCCCCGAGGACACCGGCCTCGACCCGGTCCAGCTCGCCCGCTGCGACCGCGCCGTGGCCATCCCCATGGCCTCGGGCATGGACAGCCTCAACGTCGCCGCGGCGGGGGCGATCCTCATGTTCCGGATGGCGGAGCCGCTTCAGCCGAACCTGTAGCCCACGCCCCACTCGGTCCTGAACCGGCTCGGATGGGCGGGATCGTCCTCCAGCTTTTCGCGCAGCTTGCAGACGAGCACGTCCAGGGCCTTGGCGCTTCCGTGGTGGTGCTCGCCCCAGACCTCCCGGTGGAGCCGCTCCCGCGTGAGGATCTGGCCGGGATGGCGCAGGAAGACGGCGAGCAGCGAGAATTCCCGGGGGGTGAGGTCCACTTCCGCATCCCCCTTGAAGACCTTCATGCCCTGGAACTCCATGCGGAGATCGCCGTGCTGGAGGCCCTCCGCAGGCTGGGGCGGGCGGCAGCAGCGGCGGGCCACGGCCCGGATGCGCGCCATGAGGACGTCGGGGTTGAAGGGTTTCACCAGGTAGTCGTCGGCGCCCATGTCCAGGCTCGACACCTTGTCCGCATCCTCGCCCCGGCCCGTGATCATGAGGATCGCCAGATCCTCCCGCCAGGACCGCATCCGCCGGCAGACCTCGAAGCCGTCGATGCCCGGAAGCCCGATGTCGAGAAGCACGATCCTGGGTCGGCGCTCATCCATGAGGTCGAGGGCCTCCTCGCCGCTGGCCGCCTCCATCACGGGATAGCCGGCTTTCTGAAGGACGATGCGGATGTATTTCCGGGCGCCGGGGTCGTCCTCCACCACCATCACGTTCAGCTCGGGGTGGGCCACCTTCGGCCGAGGGAGGGCCTCTGCGGAACCCAGGGGCCGGTGGTCCCAGGGAAAGACCGGAGGGGGCGCAGCCAGGCGGGATTTCGGAACGATTGAGGGCCGAACGTCCATCGGGCACCGGGTGGGGGGTGGGTTACCGGGAAAGGCTACCCAGCCTTTTCATGCAGATCAAGTTCATGATATTTGTTTTTTACGGTTCTTGCTCATGTTTTTCGGTATTAATGGATTACGTCAATTGACATTGAGGGGGTATGACGGGTGCTGTGAAAAGGGTGACCCCTCCGGGAACCTCCCGCGGGATTACACTCGTGGCCAGGGCGGGGAGACCATGGACCTTCAGGGCTGGATGCAGGCCGGACAGGCGAACCGCAAGGCCCGTGATTTCCGTGCCGCCGCCGACTGCTTCCGCCGGGTCCTGGACGACCAGCCGGGCCACTTCCAGGCGCTGCAGGGGCTGGCGGACGCCTGCCGCGGCCTCAAGGATTTCGAAGGCTGCCTGGCCGCCTGGGATCGCTACCTGGCGCTCTGCCCCCAGGACGGGGCGGTGCAGGCCCGCGTGGGCGACGCCTGCCGGCGCACGGGCCGTCGGGACCGGGCCATCTTCCACTATGAGGCGGCCCTCCGCCACGATCCCCGCAACCGGTACGCCCTCATGGGGCTGGGGGATCTGTACCACAAGGCCCACCGTCCGGAGGAGGCGCTGGCCGCCTGGGAGCGGCTGCTGGAGCTGGATCCCCGCCTCCTGAACATCCGCACCATGGCGGGGAACCTCTGCCGCCGGAAGCTGGATTTCGAGCGCGCCGCGCACCATTTCAGGATGGCCCTGAAGCTGGAACCGGGAAATCCGTACGCCCTGTTCGGCCTGGCCGACGCCCTCCGGGGCCTCGGCCGCTTCGAGGAGGCCGCCCCCCTCTGGGACGAGGTCGTTCGGACGGATGCCGGGAACCGCCAGGTGCTCACCCGCGCGGGCGACTGTTTCTGCCGGTTGGGGCAGCTGGCCAAGGCCGAGGACCTCTTCAAGCGGGCCCTGGCCCAGGGCTACGACCGGTGCGCGCAGTTCGGGCTGGCCCGGGTGCAGGTGTGCCGGGGGGAATACCGCGAGGCGCTGGACCGCTACGAGGCTGTGCTGGACCGGAATCCCGAGGATCCCCGCGCGGTCCTGCTCAAGGGGCAGGTCCTCGGGGAATGGCGGGGACGCGAGGCGGCGCTGGCCTACCTGGAGGACCAGAAGGCCCGGCATCCCGACATGCGCG
>Ga0079306_1000525_pt1 | contig 34854 bp, 28 predicted proteins | sample Methanotroph_Enr_FD_79181 | JGI IMG/M metagenome (GOLD analysis project Ga0079306, IMG submission 79181) | Enriched soil microbial communities from Old Woman Creek wetland in Ohio, USA - Methanotroph_Enrichment_5 | ecosystem: Environmental > Terrestrial > Soil > Wetlands | place: USA: Ohio... | reverse complement strand
GCCTTTGACGTTACCCTCGAGTTTGTTTTTGCCTTTATCCGGTTTTGGCCTTTATCCGCGAAGATCCGTTAAATCAGCGTCATCCGCGTTCCATCGCCTCCGCCTGTCGTTTTACATCTTCATATCGCCCATATCGAGCGCGCCGCCCTTCTTCGGTGCAGCCGGCGCAGCAGGTGCACCCGGTGCGGCCGGTGCCGGCGCGCTTCCCTGGTGTCCTTCGTGGCCGCTGCCGCCTTTTAGCTGGGCCTCGGAGTCGATCAGATACCCGCCGGTAGCCGCCACCCTCTCGCCCTTGGCGAGCCCGGAGAGGATCTGCACGTTGTCTCCTACCCGGGCGCCCACCTTCACGTCGCGCGGCTCGAACATCCCCGGTTCCTTCTCGACCCAGACCACCTGGCGCTTCCCGGTGTCCATGACCGCTGCCGAGGGGACTGCAATGGTCGCCCCGAGCGGCGACTTGATGAGCGCGTTCACGAACATGTCGGGCTTCAGCTTAAGCCCCGGGTTGGCCAGTTCGACGCGCACCTTTACGGTCCTGGTCTTGGGATCGAGGAACGGGTAGACGAAGCTCACCCGCCCGGTGAAGGTCTTGCCGGGATAGGACTGTGAGTTGATGGATACCGCCTGCCCCAGCTTCACGAACGGGAACTCGTTCTCGTACACCTCGACCTCGACCCAGACGCTGGAGAGATCGGCGATGGCGAAGAGCGGGTCGCCCATGTTCACGTACTGCCCTTCCTGCACGATCTTTTCGATGACGATCCCGGAGAGCGGGGTGTAGATGGGGAGCTTGATATTCGGCTCGCCGCTTCGTTCCAGCGCTGCGATCTGCGCGTCCTTGACCCCCATCAGCTTCAGGCGCTGCCGTGCCGAGCCGACCAGCCCCTCTCCGCCTTGGGCTATCGACTGGATAGCGGAGTTCTTGAACTGTTCGCGGCTTTTCAGCGCCAGAAGGTATTCCTGCTGCGCCGAGACCAGGTCAGGCGAGTAGACCTCCGCCACCGGTTTCCCCTTGGTCACGTAGGCGCCCACCGTGTTGACGAAGAGCCGGTCGATGCGGCCGGCCACCCACGCGGTGACCTTGGCTTGCCGGGACTGGTCATACTGGACGATGCCGGTGGCGGCGACCTCCTTCGCCATCGGGACCTGGGTGACCTCGACCGTGGCGACGTTGGCCATCAAGCGCTGGGTCGGCGAGAGCGAGACGTGCGAGAGCATCTCCTGTTCCTTGGTGCTGGCAGTCCCCTGGGCCGGCTGCACCTTCTTGATGAGCTGCATCCCGCAGATGGGGCAGGTGCCCGGCTTGTCCTTGATGATGAAAGGGTGCATGGCGCAGGTGTAGAGTACCTGGCCCTGCGCGGCCTGGTCGGTCTTAGGCCCCGCCCCTTTTTTCTGCTGCCAGAGCAGATACCCCCCTCCGGCCGCACCGGCCAGAAGGATCAGCACCAAAGGTATTGCCACGTTCTTGTTCATGCTCATCGTTATCGCTCCTGGTTTTGCCTCGAAAAATTCAAAACCGTTTAAGGTTTCTCGGAACCGCTCAGCTCCTTACCGATCAGCGCCTCCAACTGGGCTTTTTTCATCTGGTAGTCGGCCATGGAGTCGTAGTACTGGTGCTCGTAGTTGTACAGGGTCACCCGGTTGTCCAAAAGGGTGAGGAAGTCCACCTTGTTGACCCGGTACCCGATGGTGGCCGATTCCAGGGACTGCTGGGCCTGGGGGATGATGCCGTTTTTGTACAGTTCCACCAGCTTGCTGCGCCGCTCCATCTGGGCCAACAGGTCGGCGATCCCGGAGGAGATGCTGTTTCTGGTAGCATTGGTCTCTTCGATCGTCATGGCGATCTCGGAGTTCGATTCGGCCAGCATCGCCTCGCGCCGTTCCCTGTGCACCGGAAGGTTGAAGGTGACGCCCAGCGAGTACATGTCGGAGCCGTCGCTGCCCATGGCCGGCTGCCGCTGCATGTATTCGAACGCGACATTGAAGTCGGGGTAGTACTCCTTCTGGGCCAGCGCGTACGATCCCTTCCCCTTGAGAAGCTGCGCCGCGAGTCCCTTGAGCGCCGGGCGGTTCTCCTCGGCGGTTGCCATCAACTCCTGGGCGCTGGGGAGCGTCCCGTCGATGCCGTATTCGGGGATCTCGCCCACCGGGGTATCCGAGGCACGGAACAGGATCGCGTTCAGGGCGATGCCCAGGCTCTTTCTTTGCTGCTCCAGGCTGATCCGCATATCGAGCATCTTCGAGCGCTCCAGTTGGGCCTTGAAGATGTCCTGCTGGGCGCCCTGCCCCACCGAGTACTTGGTCTGGGCCAGGGTGATGAAGGTCTCCATGATCTGGATGTTCTTGTCCAAAAGGTACAGCTCGTGGTCCACGGAACCCAGCTGGTAGTAGGTTTCCTTCACCATCCGGGTGATCTCCAACCGCCTCTCGGCGTGGGCGAAGTGCTGGGCCTCCGCCTCGCGGGAGGCCACCTCCTCGCGCAACGCCCTTTTCCCGAAGTAGGGGAGCTGCTGGGAGATGCCGATCACCTTCTGGGTCATGGAGTCCCTGGTGAAGTTGAGCGGATCGGTGACGACGCCGTTTTGAATCTTCAGCATGAGCATCGGGTCCTCGAGGCTACCGGCCTGCTTCACGCGGTTCTTGAACATCTCCCAGCGCGAGGCGGAGGCCTTAAGCTCGGGATTGCCGGTGAGGGCGCTCGCGACGAGGCGGTTGAGATTTTCGGTCTGGACGTGGTTGTGTTCGGCAGCCCGGGCAGGCCGAACGGCGAGCAGTGCGAGGATGAAAAATATGGCGGAGGTGTGCCTGACGTACATGGTGACTCCAAAGATGTGTCGATTGTTTGGATATCGAGCGAGCAATGGCCGTGCCAATAGCTATGATGCTGTAATCGTTGAAGTATGCAATCGGGCAAGACACATGAAGCAGAATATCCTACCAGTGGCTGTCGGATATTCCACAACAGCAATTCCCCAAGGATACCGAAGGAATATGACGGAGGGGCTGTTGCCGCAGGTACCGTTACCTCACAATGCCTGCCGTCCCACAGTTCTACCCGCTGGTCCGCTCCTCGGCAACCGGCAGCAGGACCTTGAAGGTAGCACCGTTTCCCGGCTCGCTCTCGACCTCGATGCTCCCTCCGTGCCCCTCGATGATTTTCTTGGTGATGGGAAGCCCCAACCCGGTGCCGGTCCCCTTGGTGGTAAAAAACGGTTCGAAGATCTTACTGGCCGCCTCTTGCGAGATGCCGGGGCCGTTGTCCGCAAAGCTTATCACAATGCGCCGTCGCTCCCGGTCCTCGCTGGTGGAGACGGTGACCCGGCCGCCGGCAGGCGTGGCCTGGATGGCGTTCAGCAAGATATTCATGAAAGCCTGGCGGAGCTTCTCGCCGTCCCCCCGGAAGCTCGGCAGCGAAGAGGGCTTCAGTTCCAGGCTCACCTTGCTCTGCCGGGCCTGGGCCGAGAAGAGGGTAACCATGTTAGCGAGCTCCTCATTGACATCACATGGTATTTTATTAATCGGTTCCGGCCGGGCCATCTTGAGGAAATCCTCCACCACGTGGTTCAGGCGGTCCGACTCCTTCACCAGGATGTCGAGAAATTCGCGCCTGTTTTCTGCGGGAGCCCCGTCCTCCATGAGAATTTCGGCGGTGCCGCGGATGGAGGCAAGCGGGTTGCGTATCTCGTGCGCCAGGATGGCGGAAAGCTCTCCCAGGGCGGAGAGTCGCTCGGCACGCCGCAGTTGCTCCTCGATCCTGATGATCAGCTCCGATTGGCTCTGCAGCTGCAGATACGACTCCTCGAGCCCCTTGGCGGTCTCCTCGAGCTGTGCGCGGCGCGACTCCTCCTTTTGCGACAGGAACCCGGTGACCCCGCCGACCACGTTGTAGAGCACCACCTCCAGGTACTTCTCCATCTCCATGGCGATGTGTCCGCCCCACTGGAACAGGATGTGCGGTGCGTAGCAGAGGGTGACCAGGATGGCGCAGCCGATGCCGCCGCGAAACCCGAACCAGAAGGCGGCCAGGATTATCGGCAGGTAGTAGAGGCGCTGGAAGATGTCGTGCAGCATGGCCAGCTTGAGCGGCGTGGTGTAGTGCAGCATGCTGATGCCGAAGACGCAGGCGATGAGAACGAAGACTTTGACGGTGTTGGACCTTTTCATGCGACTCCCGAACCCGGTCGTACCGGTGCTCATGGTTTTTCAAAGTTGCAAACAGTTCATTTCTATATACCAGCTTAGCCGGAAAATGCTCTAGTCATTTCGACAGCTTCACCGGTCAGGCCGCCTGCGGCAGCAGCCGTCAACAAAACGGGGAAATGCGGACAACGGTTCGAGCGTTGCGACATTTCCCCGTTTTCATTACCCGCTGCAGCACCGGCGCTTCTGCAGGAGCGGTGTTAACCGCGACTATCCGCCGCCCGGCCGACTGGCACCGACTCCCTCTCTGAAAGGCAGGCGGCGATGTTTTGCCGCTGGGCGAGCGACCATCCGCCACTACCAGGTTCCGCCGGCAGATGGCGGTCTTCCCGCTACCCCTTTAAAGCCTGGCGCAGCATGTAGGGGAGTATCCCGCCGTTTTGGAAATACTCCAGTTCGTTCGGGGTATCGATCCTGACCCGCACGCTGAAGAACCGGCTGGCACCGTCCGCGCCGCGCGCCTGGATCTCGAGCATGCCGCCCACGGCAAGCCGGGCGACCCCGGCGATGTCGAAGCTCTCGGCTCCGGTGAGCCCGAGCGACTCGCAGCTCTCCCCGGGGAGGAACTGCAGCGGCAGGATTCCCATGCCGACCAGGTTGGAACGGTGGATCCGCTCGAAGCTCTCCGCCACCACGGCCCGCACTCCGAGGAGCCGGGTGCCCTTGGCGGCCCAGTCGCGGGAGGACCCGGTGCCGTACTCCTTGCCGGCGATCACGATGAGCGGCACCCCTTCGATGGCGTAGCGTATGGCCGCGTCGTAGATCGGGAGCTGCTCGCCGGTTGCCGCGCCAGCCGGAAGGTGCACCGTTACGCCCCCCTCGACGCCCGGCACCAGGCGGTTTCTGATCCGGATGTTGGCGAAGGTCCCGCGCACCATCACCTCGTGGTTGCCGCGCCGTGCGCCGTAGGAGTTGAACTCCTCCGGAAGGACGCCCAAGGAGATCAGGTACTTTCCGGCAGGGCTCCCCTTTGCGATAGAGCCGGCCGGCGAGATGTGGTCGGTGGTGACCGAGTCGCCCAAGACGGCCAGGGCGCGCGCGCCCATGATGTCATTCAGCTCTTTGGGTTCCGCCGCGACCTCCGCCAGGAACGGGGGCTCCTTCAGATAGCTGGAGTCGCCCTGCCACTGGTAAATTTCCCCCGTCGGGATTTCCAGCTTGTTCCAGAGCGGGTCGCCGGCGAACACCTCGGCGTAGTTCTTCTGGAACTGGGCCGGAGTGACAAAGCGCACCACCAGGTCGGCCACCTCCTGGTCGTCCGGGAGCACATCCCTCAGGTAGACCGGCTTCCCGCCGGTGTCGAGGCCGAGCGGCTCGCTGGCGAGATCCATGGCGATGTTGCCGGCCAGGGCGTAGGCCACCACCAGCGGCGGCGAGGCCAGGTAGTTGGCCTTGACGAGGCTGTTGATCCTTCCCTCGAAGTTCCGGTTGCCCGACAGCACCGAGGCTACGCAAAGGTCGCCGGCGGTCACGGCCTCGGCGATGTGGTCCGGCAGCGGCCCGCTGTTGCCGATGCAGGTGGTGCAGCCGTAGCCCACCAGGTGGAAACGGAGCGCCTCCAGGTAGGGCAAAAGCCCCGAGGCGGCCAGATAGTCGGTGACTACCTTGGAGCCGGGGGCGAGGCTCGTCTTCACCCAGGGCTTCACCTGCAGGCCGCGCTGCACGGCGTTTCGGGCCAGAAGTGCCGCGGCGAAGAGCACCGAGGGGTTCGAGGTGTTGGTGCAGCTGGTGATGGCCGCGATGACGACGGAACCGTGGCACAGGCTGTAACGCGCCCCGTCCGGCTGTGACACGGGCACCCGGCCCGGCCCCAGCTCGACTGCCAGTTCAGGCGCGAGCAATTTCGGTGCGCCCGCCCGCCGAACCACAGCGCTCGCGTCCCCGGAGAGGCGCGGTAGTTCGCTCACGAAGGCGGAACTCACCTGGCTCAACGGTACCCGGTCCTGTGGCCGTTTTGGTCCCGCCAGGCTCGGCTCCACGCTCCCCAGGTCGAGCTCCATCACGAAGGAGTAATTCGCCTCGGGGTGGCCCGCGTCTTGCCACAACCCCTGGTCGCGGTAGTAGGATTCCACCAGGCTCGTCAGATGCTGGCGGCCGGTGAGCCGCAGGTATGCGATGGTCTGATCGTCAACCGGGAAGACGCCGATGGTGGCGCCGTACTCCGGCGACATGTTGCCGATGGTGGCGCGGTCCGCCACCGGCAGCTCGGCGACGCCGGGCCCGAAGAATTCCACGAAGCTGCCCACCACGCCCCGCTTCCTGAGCGTCTGGGTGACGGTGAGCACTAGGTCGGTGGCGCTCACGCCCGGCCTGAGCCGGCCGGAGAGCCTGAAGCCCACCACCTGCGGGATCAGCATGGAGCAGGGCTGCCCGAGCAGCGCGGCCTCGGCCTCGATGCCGCCCACCCCCCAGCCGACCACGCCCAGGCCGTTGATCATCGTGGTGTGGGAGTCCGTGCCGATCACGGTGTCGGGGTAGATGAGCGGGTCGACGCCGTCGCCATCGAGCACCATCGCGACGCGAGAGAGGTATTCCAAGTTCACCTGGTGGCAGATGCCAGTGGCAGGCGGCACCACGCGGAAGTTCCGGAAGGCGCTCTGCCCCCAGCGCAGGAACTGGTAGCGCTCGTGGTTTCTGTGGTAGTCGAGTGCCGCGTTTTCCTCGAGCGCCAATACGGTGCCGTAGCGGTCGACCTGCACCGAGTGGTCGATGACCAGGTCCGCCGGCTGCAGCGGGTTGATGCGCCCCGGGTCTCCGCCCAGCCGCTGGACTGCGCCCCGCATGGCGGCCAGGTCGGCCACGGCGGGCACACCGGTGAAATCCTGCAAGAGCACACGCGCCGGCATGAACTGAATTTCCCGGTCCGGCGTCGCCTGGGAATCCCAGTCCGCCAGCGCCTCGATGTCCTCCCGCTTTACGGTGACCCCGTCCTCACGGCGCAGCAGGTTCTCCAGCAGGACTTTCAGGGAAAACGGGAGCTTCGAGATATCCCTGTCCGAGTTCTTGGCAAAGGCGCTCAGGGAGTAGTAGCGATAGACCCTCCCGGCCACCAGCAGGTTGCGCTCGCAGTCAAAGCTGTTCACCGTGGTTTCCTTCATAAGGTACTCCCCTCCGTTGGTATTCGATCCCCGCCCGCGCTGGGTGTCCGGCGCTCCGGGATCCGCCGGGACCGGTGCAGCGAGTAACCGGCGCTGGTCGCAGCGCCCGGGGTTGGTTCAAAGCAGGTGCGGGGGTTCACTCCTCCACCCATACGATGCACGACACGGGGCAGAGGTCGATGGCCTGGCTCTGGATCTCTTCCTCGCTCGCCCCGGCCGGGTTGTAACACTCCGCCTTGCGGTGCGAGTCGAAGCGAAACACCTGCGGGCAGTTGGTCTTGCAGATGCCGCAGCTGATGCACTCGTCCTTATCTACAAATGGTACTCTTGCCATGGGTACTCCCCCTTTCTCCCGCCCGTTCGGCGAGGCACACCAAAGCTTATAAAGCATTACCAGAGCTTTGGCTACCTAGGAGATGCTTGACCCGTTCACATCCGTTGCGCTATGGTGGGCGCCGGCATGCTGAGGCCTCTACCTGAGGGCCCGAGACCGGCATATGCAGCGCACCGTGTAGGACCCGGGACATGAGTCAACCTGAAGACTCAGCATATAGGCAAATATGCGGTCGTCAACTGTCCGGCCCCTTTTTTTTACTCTTGGGTCGGCCGCGCAAATGTGTAAAGATTTCCGGTTCGTATTTACTCTTTGTCGTTCTTCGCTGAACCGGAGATTTAAGTCAGTCAGTAACGTTCGAAAGCGGCTAACGCGGTACTTCTGTGAGCATGGGAAGCGGGTCTGATAGTGAACGGTCCCAACTCCATGAAGAAGAATCCCGGGAAAACCCGCAGCAAGAAGGAGAGCACGATGCAGAAGTCGCTTCCCGCTTATCTCAGCACCGGGTCAGGCCGTCCCGTGGTGCTTCTGCACTGCACCCTGAGCTCCAAGAACCAGTGGAGGGCTCTCACCGGGGCCCTGGAGGGCAGGCATCGCGTGATCGCGCTCGACCTCTACGGCTACGGCGACACCCCGATGCCCGAAAGGCGGGAGGCCTACAGCCTTTTGGACGAGGCGGAACTGGTCGATCGGCTGCTGGCGCACCTGTTGCCGCCCGGCGAGCCGGTCCATCTGGTCGGGCACTCGTACGGCGGTGCGGTGGCCCTCCGTTTCAGCCACCGTTTTCCGGAGCGGGTCCGGACTCTCACCGTCTTCGAACCGGTGGCTTTCCATCTGCTGCGCCGGGACGACCCGTGGCTCCAGCCGGTGCTCGCCATGATGCATGAGCTGGAAAGACTGCTCGGCGCGGGTCATCCCGCCCAGGCAGCAGCCACTTTCCTCGACTACTGGAGCGGCCCGGGGAGCTTCGCCAACTTCCCGCCCCGGGTACAGCAGGACTTTGCCCGCAGGACCCCCAAGCTCTGCCTCGACTTCCAGGCCCTGACCGGTACCCAGCTCACCCTGGACGATTACCGCAGCCTCACCATGCCGGTCACCGTCATCGCCGGCAAGGCCAGCCAACCGCCGGCGCAGCGGGTGGCACAGGAGCTCGACCGGACACTGCCGAACTGCACCCTCACATGGGTGGAAACCGGTCACATGGGGCCGGTTACCCATCCGGAACTGGTAAACCCGATCATCGCGTCGAGCCTCGGGAGCTGAAGCGCTCCCGCGTGCCCTTCCTGCGGCCGTCGCGCTGACACCGCGCCTCCCTACCCGATCCGTCCCTGCTCCTTCCGTCTGGTTCCCCCGCTGCACTCGCAGCAGCCTGTCCTTTGCCTCACACCGCTTTTCACCTTGCAGTCGCAGCCCCTGGTTTCGAGACGCCGGCCGGCGCCCCTCCGCTTGACTTTTGATCAAAATCCAAGAGAATCATTAATGGCTGCCAACCAAAAAACGTTGAGGTGTCTGCCATGAAGAATGAGAAATTGTGTGGAGTCTGCCCGACATCACTATTCAACGGCGACACCGAAGCGTCCGGACGGGTCCTGGAACTGGACCGCTGGCTCATGCGCGCCTTCCTCAAGGGAGTTGGTTCGCCGGATATCGAGGTGGTGCTCTGGGACGGTCGGGACCTCGTCGGTGGGAGGGGCGCACCGTTTCGGATGGTGATCCGCAGCAGGGGAACCTTGTTCAGGCTGATCGCCAACCCGCTGCTTTGCTTCGGTGACGATTACAGCGCAGGCAACATCGAAATCGAGGGAGACCTGGTGCCGTTTCTGGAAACCGTGTACCGGGCCATGGCGCGCCCAGGCGACGTCAGGCGGCGCTCGGGACGGCTCTCCCGCTGGAGCCAGGCCTGGAGCAACACGCTTGCCGGCTCGCGCCAGAACATCCAGCACCACTACGACCTGGGCAACGACTTCTACCGACTCTGGCTGGCCGACGAGATGCTCTACACCTGCGCCTACTTCCCCGATGCGGCTCAAACCCTGGAGCAGGCCCAGACCGCCAAGCTGGACCTGGTCTGCCGCAAGCTGCGCCTCAAGGGTGGCGAGCGGGTGGTGGAGGCGGGCTGCGGCTGGGGCGGCCTGGCCCGCTACATGGCAAAACAGTACGGAGCGCGGGTGAGGGCCTACAACATCTCGGCGGAGCAGATCGCCTACGCCCGGGAAAGGGCGCGGCACGAGGGAATCGAGGGGGTCCAGTACATCGAGGACGATTACCGCAACATAGCGGGTGAGTGCGACGTCTTCGTCTCGGTCGGCATGCTGGAGCACGTGGGACCCAACAACTACCGCAAGCTGGGCGAGGTTATCGACCGGGTCCTGACGCCGGACGGGCTCGGGCTGATCCACACGATCGGGCAGGACGTCGCCGAGCCGATGAGTGAGTGGCTCGAGAAGCGGATCTTCCCCGGCAGCTATACCCCGACGGTACGTGAGATGATGGAGATCTTCGAGCCCTACGCCTTCAGCGTCCTCGACCTGGAAAACCTCCGTCTGCACTACGCCTTCACCCTGGAGCACTGGCTTAGACGATTCGAGGCGCACGCGCCGGACGTGGCGCGCCTCTTCGATGAAAGCTTCGTTAGGGCCTGGCGGCTCTACCTTTCCGGTTCCATCGCAAACTTCACCACCGGTTCGCTGCAGCTCTACCAGGTGCTCTTTTCGCGCCGGGGCAACAGCCGGGTGCCCCTTACCCGTAGCCACTTGCTCGCTCCGGAGCCCGCCAATGAACGAATGTGAGGTCCTCATCGTCGGGGCGGGGCCTTCCGGAGCTACCTGCGCCCGGATCCTGGCCCACTGGGGCATCGACGTCATGCTCATGGACCGGGACCAGTTCCCCCGGGACAAACCGTGCGCCGGGTGGGTCACGCCGGCCGTCTTCGACGCGCTCAGGATCGATCCCGAACACTACCGGCAGGGAAACCTGCTCCAGGAGATCCGCGAGTTCAGGACCGGTCTCATGTTCGGCAAGGAGACCCGCACCGATTTCGGCGCGACGGTAAGCTACGGGATCAGGCGCAGCGAGTTCGACCACTTCCTGCTTTCGAACCACACGGGGCGGACCCTTTTGGGGGAGGAGGTGCGCTCCGTGGAACGGACGCCCGACGGGTGGCTGGTGAACGGGAGCATCAGGACCAGGCTTTTGGTGGGGGCGGGCGGGCACCGCTGCCCGGTGGCACGCCTGCTGGGAGCCAAGCCGGGACGGGAGCTGGCCATCGCGGCCCTGGTGACTGAATTCGAGATGGGACAGGCACAGCAGGCGAACTGCCGGCTCGCCGAGGGGCACACGGCACTTTCCTTCATCGGCGACAGCAAGGGGTACGGCTGGCTGATGCGCAAGGGGCCGATTTTGAATGTCGGGCTGGGAAGCCTGGGCGGGACCGAGCTGCGCCGGCGTCTGAACGATTTCTGCGCGCATCTGAATCGGTGTGGAGATCTGGATGGGGAACTCGGGGCACCGGTCAAGGGACACGCCTACCTCCCCTTCCGGCAGCGCGGCGGCCGCAGGATCGTGGGGGACCGGGCGCTTTTAATTGGGGATGCCGCAGGCCTGGCCTACCCTGAGAGCGGCGAGGGGATCTTGCCGGCGGCCGAATCGGCCATCATGGCCGCCCAGACCATCCTGTGCGCCTCGGGCGACTACCGTCCGAGGTGGCTTGAGCCGTATGCCGCGTTTATTGCCGCTCGCTATAGCGGCGGCCAAGGTGCGCTGGGAAAACGGAGAGTGCCGGCGCGAGTGCAGCAGTTGGGTGCCCGTGTGCTGCTTGGTAATGTCTGGCTCACCCGGCACCTGGTGCTGGACCGCTGGTTTCTGCACCGGGAGCAGCGCCCCCTGGTTCCACGGGCCGTACCGAAATAAGCGGCAGTCCGATCAGTCCGATCAGTCGGACAACCCCGCTTGCCACGCAGTAGCAGCTCCAACCGGGAGGAAAAGCCATGAACCGAACCAGCTTCTTTACCCTTGCCGCAACGACGCTGCTGTGGGTCGCCTCCCCTGCCGGGCAAGCCGCCCCGTACTTCCCCTACGAAACCATCGACAACTACTACAAGCCGCAGCCAGCGCCGCCCGTCCCCCCGCCGCCCGCGGTAGTACAACCTGCCGAGCAGCCGGCCAAGGCGCCCCCGCAGGTACGGCGACCAGCAGCGGTGACTCAGCCGCCGGAGTTCCTCTTCCCGGCCAAGCTCGGCTTCGGCGTCGCGGTCGGCGTCCCCTACGACATGATGTATCTCTCAAAAACCTTCTACTACTGGAGCGACGGCAGCTGGTACAGTTCTCCTTCCTACCGCGGTCCCTGGACGCCGTTGGCCTACAGCCAGCTGCCGACGGAGCTGCGCAAGAACCGATTAGCTACCATCCGAGGACTCAGAAACGAGGAGTTCAGAAGCTACTGGAAAAACCCGGAGCGCTATCAGGGCAGGCGTTTTAAGCCCGACGGCGGAATGACGCCCCCGGCAAAAGAGGAGCGCCGCTAAGCGAAGTGACGCTACATTGGCGGCCTATCCTAGGCCACGATACTCCCCCCTCAGGTAAAGCCGGAACCGGCGGTGCAGGCGTAGCAGTGGTCTCCCACCGCGATCGGTGTCCCCGGTGCCGGCAACTCCATCAGATCCGAGATCAGCATCGGCTCGCCCGCCAGGGGAAGCCCCGCAGCCAGATTGAAGTCGCAGTCGTGCAGGCGGCCCCGCCAGTCGACCGAAAGCTGGCTGCGGCACATGAGGCCGGCAACGCTGCAGGGGTTGAACCCCGCCGCGAGCGCCGTCAGGTACCCCTCCAGATTCCCCGAACGTTCCAAGAAGCTGCGGAAGCGCCCCAACGGCACGTTTGCGAAGCTGAAAAGGGTATTGAAGGTGATGCCGTACTTGCGCTCAAGGTCGTTGCGGAACTTCTTCTCCAGCCCTTTCTGGCCGGTGGGCAGGAAGGCCCCCGCCGGATTGGAGACCAGGTCCAATTCCAATGAGCTACCTTCGACGCCGTATCCCAACCCGTTCAGACGCTTGAGCACTGCAAGGCTCCGCTCCCAAACTCCCGAGCCCCGCTGGGCCTCGGTCTGCTGCGGATTGCTCGCGGGTAGCGAGGCAACCAGGGCCACCTTCAGATCGCGGTAAAGCTCGCAGAGCTTGGCACCGAGCTCGCCGTCCAGGGCAATCAGGTTGCTGCGCACTACCAGCCGCGGCGTGAGCGCCGCCAGCGAGGTCGCCAGGTAGTCGATCCCCGGCACCAGCTCCGGCGTGCCGCCGGTCAGGTCGATGCTGCCGAAGCTGAAGCGCCGTGCGCAGTCGATCACGGCATCCATGATGCTCCGCTCCATGACCTCGACGCGGTGGGGACCCGCCTCCAAATGGCAGTGCCGGCAGCTTAGGTCGCACACCAGGCCGACGTTCACCTGCAGCGTGAGTGTCCCCTCCCGTCTGAGTTCCAGTCCGTGCCGCTGCAGCACCTCCCTGAAAGGCTCGACCAACTGCACGTTTTCTCTGACCTGAGTCATGCGGCTCCCGGTTTCAAAGCGAAAGTTTTTCGGCGATCTTGCGCATCTGCACGCCGTGCACCAGCGAGGCACCGCCGCGGATCGCCGTCACCACATGGAGCGCCTCGGTCATCTCCCCCAGGTTGGAACCCTTCTCCAGGCAGGCCCGGGTGTAGGCGTCGATACAGTACGGGCACTGCACCGTGTGCGCGACGGCGAGGGCGATGAGCGCCTTTTCCCGCTCGCTCAGTTCCCCCTCGGCGAAGACAGCGCCGTAGTAATCGAAGAACTTGGCGGCCAGGTCTGGGGCATCCTTGCCGATTTCGGAGAAGCGCCCCAGGTCGCTTGGGTCATAATAGGTCTCCATACTGCTCCTTCGCGCTGGTTTTAGTCGCAACGCTTAAAGTTACCGGCACCGAACGTAATCGCTCCTATCGGTACCGCCAGGCCATCAGCATACCCAATTCCACCGTGGCAGTAAAGCGCTGTCTGGCCAAAAGCCCGCCGGAGCGCGCCTTTCTGCTCTGGGATCGTGCCGCTCCGGGACAGTCTGACGGCAGCGGGTACAGGTATTTCTGTTTCAACAAGAGGACGTCTCATCCTGTTTGCCCCGTCTCTTTTGAGAATCGTTAAGCCGCATACCGTATCAGGTTGTAAACCGTTGTCGTGCTCAGCCAGTACAAAACGCCGCAAGCAAGCGGAGATAGAGCACGGTAATATCCAGGAACTGTCAAAGGAGAGCCTCTTTACTAATTAAATGCAAGTGCACACTTGAAATGACTGAAACACCAACTATACTTGAGCCGAATTTGCATTATTACCGGGAGGATGCATGGAAAACGATGGCAGAAGAAAGTTCCTCGGTGTCTGCCTGGCGGGGGCGACGGCCGCCGCTGCAGCTGCCGCGGCCTATCCGGTGTTCCGCTACCTGGCCCCCCGCTCGGACCAGCAGGGCTCCAATAAGCTTGAGTTCGCCGCCAGCGACCTGCCGGAAGGGGAGGCCAAGTTCTTTGAATATGCCGGGTCTTCCGCCGTCCTCGTGAAGACCAAGGCCGGCGAACTGGTGGCCCTTTCCGCGGTCTGCACGCACCTTGGTTGCATCGTGCAGTGGGAAAAGGACAAGCAGGATTTCCTCTGTCCCTGCCATGCCGGCCGTTATTCCCCCGACGGAGCGGTGCTCTCCGGCCCGCCTCCCAGGCCGCTCGCCAAGATCCCCGTCACCTCAGCCAACGGAAAGATAACAGTCGGGTAACCCCCTGACCTGTACGAGGAGGTTCCATGGCCCTGATCAAACGGCTGTACGACTGGATCGACTTGCGCATCGGCGCGAGGGAGATCGTCAAGAAGGAGCTCACCGGCTACCTGCTGCCGCGCAACATCAACGAGTGGTACTCGCTGGGAAGCGTGCTCCTGGTCATCTTCGCCCTGCAGGTGGTGACCGGCATGCTGCTCATGGTCTACTACGTGCCCGACGCCGAGAAGGCCTTCAAGAGCGTCACCTATATCATGAACGAGCTCCCGTACGGCTGGCTGATCCGGCTCTGCCATGCGGTGGGATCCAACATGATGGTCGCGGTGCTCATCATGCACATGCTCTCCACCCTTTTCATGAAGAGCTACAAGAGCCCGCGCGAACTGAACTGGGTCACCGGCTTCATCCTCTTTACCCTGGTGCAGGGGATCTCGCTGACCGGCTACCTGCTCCCCTGGAGCCAGCTCTCCTTCTGGGCCACCACCGTGGCGACCAACTCGGCGGCCGCCATACCGGTTGCGGGACCGTACCTGGTCGAGTTCATGCGCGGCAGCAAGCTGGTGGGGCCGCCCACCCTGGGGCGCTTCTTCGCCATGCACGTGGCAGTGATCCCGGCTGTCATCGCGGGGTTGATCGGCGCCCACCTGTTCCTTTTGAAGCGCACCGGCATCTCCACGCCCCCCTTCGGAACCAAGGAGCCCGCCGCCACCTGGTCGCCGGAGAGCTACCGCTACGAAAGCCATCCCGGCGGCATCCCGTTCTTCCCGAACTACGCGTTGCAGGACCTGACCTCGATCAGCGTCTATTTCGCCATCTTCCTGGCGGTGGTCTTCTTCGCCCCGAACCTGCTGTTCACCCCGGACGCCTTCGTCCCGGCCAACGCGTTCCAGACGCCGGCCCACATAAAGCCCGAGTGGTACTTCCTGGCCAACTACCAGACGCTCAAGATCTTCCCGAGCGAACTCCTCGGCCTTTCGGTGCAGGCTGCCGCCATGACCTTCCTGGCGCTCTTGCCGTTCATCGACCGTTCGCCCGAACGAAACCCCATGAAGCGCCCCGTGTTCTTGGTCTGCTTCGTCGGGGGGTTCCTGCTTTGGATCGGGCTTTCCATTTGGGGGCACTACTCATGACCTACCTTCGGCAATTACGGCGCTCCTCACTCCGGCCGGCGCTCGGCGCCCTTTCCCTGGCGGTCCTTGCCGCACTTGCCGCCCCGCAGCCGACGCACGCTGCGGCCGAGGCGCCCGCCGAGACCGTCTGCATCCAGTGCCACGGCTCGCTCCCCGACCGGCTGGGCGCCCCGGTCAAACTCTGGCGCACGAGCATCCATTCGGAGAACGGCATCTCCTGTAACGCCTGCCACGGCGGCGACCCGAAGGACGCGGCTGACGCCATGAACCGGTCCCGCGGCTTCCTGGGCGCACCCAAGGAGCCGGACATCCCCGCCTTTTGCGGCCGCTGCCATCCGGGCGTGCTCAAGGACTACCTGGCGAGCGCGCACGGCCGTGCCCTGGGCAAGGGCGGCCCCACCTGCGTTACCTGCCACGGCAACCATGCGGTCCTGAAAGCCTCGCTCGATCTCATCAACGAGAAGAGCTGCACCCGCTGCCACAGCTTCGAGCGGGCCCGGATCATCAAGGAGGCGATGCAGCAGACCGAGGGGCACATCGTCGGTATCGACCGAAAGATCAAGGATTACCAGGCGCAGGGAGTCGACACCGAGCGGCTCGGCAAGAGCCTCTTCGCGGTCAGAAACCGCTTTCACACCCTGTTCCACGAGGTGAACGTGACCAAGGTGAAGGCGGAATCCAACGACATAAATACGGAGTTGGGAAAACTGGACCGCGACCTGAAGGTTGTCGACGAGGCACGCGCCAAGCGCAAAGTGGCCGGCGCCTGCGCGGTGGCGGGAGCGCTCGTATTGGCTCTCCTGTTCCACCTGATGAAGAAGTCCTACGATTAGTGGGGAAGTGAGGGGACGGCCGGAAGGGCTCCTGCCTTAGCCGGCCTCCCGTGTTTCTCGTTCGGGGCACCGGCAGCTCTTGTTCTATTGTCAAACCACCCAGAAGTTGTAGGAGCGTTCAGCCGCGACACCCCATGCCGGTCCCGGCTAAAGGGCCGGTCCCTACCTGCTCCCGGAAGTTCCTGATCCTCTTATAGAAGCCGCGCATTGTCGTCGCCGCATGCGTCCGTATCACAGCACCCGCCAGACCCGTCCCATGACTTTATATTCCGGCATCAGCCTGGTGATCTTGAATCCCATCCTGACGAACTCGTTGAGTGACAGGATCCGGTCTTTCCTGATGTAGCAGACCGCGGACCGGTACCCCTTGGCCCGCGCCAGTTCCAGCAACTGGCGGGTCCCCGACTGCAGGCAGCCCAGGCCACGAAACGGCTGGAAGGTGAAGACGTTCTCGATCATGACCTGGGTGTCCTTCAGCGGGTAGAATTTGCTGCGGTACCTGTGGGCGATGAGATCGTTTTCTTCGGGATAGATCAAGGTCTGCATGTAGGCGACCCTGTCGTCCCGCCGAATGACGTAGCAGTTTTTGAACCCGCTTTGATAAAAGAGCAGGTACGCCAGAACGTCGCGTTTTTCCGCGGGCGTGCAGGAATCGAGGCTCTTCACGATGGCGCCGATGTCGGCGTCGTTAATGGGGGAGATCTCCATTTTGCCGGTGACCGGCGAAGGCTCGGATTCTGCCTCCATGAGGTTCCTTCTCAGCACGTAGTAGTGGTCGACTGAAAGCACCCTGGAGGCCAGCAGGGTGCAGGCGTGCCTGGGACCGAGCGTCTTCAGGATGGTAAGGTTGTCCAGGTATTTTTCCGGCACGTTCATCGTGTTTCCTTCCTCCCGGCCGTCGCCGGCAGTTGCTGACGGGAGGCTGCCCCTCAAGGCCTCTTCAGACCAGATGCAGCCTGAGGGCCCGCCGCTTTGCCTCGACAAACTCCGCCACCTTCCGAATCGAATCCAAGTTCTCCGGAATCAGCTCCTCGTCCTCGACCGAGATCAGGTACCTCTCCTGTAAGAACGAAACAAGTTGCAGAATTCCCGTCGAATCGACGATACCCTCCTCAAGAAAGGAGCTGTCCTCCTTGAGGAGACCGTCTTCTCCGAACAAAAAGGTGTCGGTGACATACTGCCTGATGTCTTCTTGCAGGCTCATCTGACTCTACCTCCTCATGGTTTTGTTTCAGCGTCATGTTCCCAATCGATCTCGTCCACCAGCAGAGGAGGCAGGTGCAGGTAGCGCGTGGTGGTCCTTTTCACAGCGATGTCCCGGTACACCAGCTCGACCTGTTCCCGGGTAAGTCCGAGCGCGCCCGCCACAAGTACCGCCGGCACTGCGTGGTTCTTGCCGTAGAGGCAGAGGTCCATCTGCTGGTACGGGAGCGAAAAGTAGAACTCATCCTGTCCCTGGGCGAGGGAATAGGTGTCAGTTGTGGGCTTCCTTTTGCGGATCTCTTCCGGAATACCCAGGAACTCGGCGAGTTGGTAGACCTGGGACTTGTAGAGATGGGCGATTGGCTTCAGGTCTGCGGCACCGTCGCCCAGTTTCACGAAAAATCCCTGGTCGTACTCCAGGCGGTTCGGGGTCCCCGCCACGGCGAAGTGCAGACGGTCCGCATGGTAGTACTCCAGCATCTTGCGGATGCGCTGCTTAAAGTTGGTCGCGGCCACGATCTCCAAATACGCCTTGAAAGGAAGCCGCTTCCGGGTCACGCTGCCGTCCGGACCCTGGGCCACCAACGAGAAGGCGGTAAAGCTCGGGCTGCCGGCGACGTCGCTGGTTACGATCTTCGACCTCCACCCCTCGCCGTAGGCCGGGACCACCTGGCGGGCCGCCTCGTCGTATTTTCGGTAAAAGCCTACCGATTCCAGCACGCCGGAAATCTCCTCCCGGACCGTCGCGATCCCCAGCTGGGCGGCGACCAGGCCGCTTAACCGTACCGTATCCTCTGCCGAGTGCCGTTCGGGCAGTTCCAGGCCAAGCGCCCGTTCGGCTCCAAGTGCGCGCACCGCCAGGGCGGCCGTGACACTCGAGTCGATCCCTCCCGAAAGGCCGATGACCAGGCCGCGCCGCTTGACCCGGGTCAGCATAAGTTCGCGAATCCGCTGGCAGATGCGTGCACTCTCCCGCGCAGGGTCGAGTTGGAGCAGTTCCAGGGAACATGGTGCAGTAAGGATCATCGTATCACCTCCTTTCCGGTGTCGGGGCTTCCGCCGTCGCACTCCCGGGTTGCCCGTCTTCGGGCCCCTTTCCCAACCGGTTCTTTGTTGAAAAGCGTAAGGCAACCTGCCCGGTCGATCTTGCCGCTGGAATACTTCGGCAGTTCCGGCACGAACCTGATTTCGGTCGGGAGCTTGTGGCGTGGCAGGATGTCCAGGCTGCGGGCCAGGATATCGGCGGCTAGGCCCCCCTCCCGAAGCGGCACCGCAAGCGCCGCCAGCCGTTTCCCCAAGAGTTCATCATCCATGCCGAGCACCGCGACCTCAAGCAGGAGGCCGGTCGCCATCAAGGCATCCTCGATCTCCTGTGGATCGATCCGGTGTCCCCCCACCTTGAGCAGGTGGTCCTTACGGCCGGTCACGAACAGGTAGCCGTCCTCGTCACGGTAGCCCAGGTCTCCGGTGTGGTAACCGTTCGCGTCCAAGGCGCCGGCGGTCGCCTCGCGGTCATTCCAGTACCCCTGCATGATGTTGGCTCCGCAGGCCACCAGTTCGCCCGGCTCACCGGGTGGCAGCTCGCACCCCTGTTCGTCGAGCACCCTTACCTGCACGCCGGGGATAGGGATGCCGATCGAGTCGATCTTGCTCGGGAGGCGCTCCGGCTCCACGTAGGTGAGCCGGGCCGCGGCCTCGGTCGCCCCGTACATGACGTACAGCTTGGTGTGCGGGGGTAGCACCCTGAGAAGCTGTTCCTTGACCTGGCGCGACATGTGGCCTCCCGCCTGGGTGCAGTAGCGCAAGGCCGTTAGCCGGTCCCGGAAGGCCGCCAGCGGTGACCGGTGCAAAAGGTACGCGTAGGTTGCAGGCACGCCGGAGAAGCCGGTGACCCGCTCGGTCGCCATCTGCGCGATCACCGACGCCGGAAAGGCAAAGTTGTTGTTGACCACCACCGTCCCCCCCACTGCCACATGGGTGTTCAGGAGGGATTTGCCCATCACGTAGCAGAAGGGGAGCACGACCATCTGGATGTCGTTCTCGTCAAGCCCCAGGTACTGCACGATCGAGCAGGTGTTGGCCACGATGTTGCCGTGCGAGAGCATGACCCCCTTGGGCTTGCCGGTGGATCCCGAGGTGTAGATGACGCTGGCGAGATCGGCCGAACCTACCGGGAGCGCCGGGTCCGTCGTCCCCCCCTCCCCCGCCAGCTCATCCCAGGCAACACTCGGTCCATCCCAGGCCTGTGCGGGCTGTCTGAGCACGATAAGCGGAATGCCCAGCCGCCCGGGGCACTCCCTAAGCGCCTGTTCCGACTTTCGACAGCAGACGACCCCGCGAGGTTTAAGCTCGGCCAGGAGGTGTGCCAACCCCTCAGACTTGAGGTCACTGTTAAGCGGTACCGTAACCCCGCCGGCCTTCAACACGCCGTAGTAGCTTACCAGGTATTCGAGGCCGTTTTCCAGCAGTAGTACGACCCGGTCACCGATCACCAGGCCCTGGTTCAGCAGGAACCGGGCGAACCGGTTGGCCCGAGAGTTCAGCTCCCGGTAGGTCACCCGCTCGTCGTCCTTTATGAAGACGATCTTGTCCGGGCGCAACCGGGCGCTGTTTTCCAAAAGGGCGTGGACGCCCGGTATGGTGCTCGGGATCATGGCAAAGACCTCTTTTTTAAAGCTGCATCGGGTAGGCACCTGCAGCCGCCGTAGCACGGAAAACCTTCGTTCAGGGCCTCGTACCGGTGGCGGCGGAAACGATGCGGTCCGGCTTCAGCGGCGGTACGTTCCGTGCCCGGTCGCCGGCCACCATGGACTGGTGCAACAACTGCGTGGAGAGTGCGCCGATCAGCGCCATATTCTGAAACTCGCTCGAAGTGCCGGCATCGGGGCTGCGGAACCTGGCGTAGAGCCGGCTCACCTTTTTCGCGTTGAAGTAGCCGTACTCCCTCAGGCGCTGCTCCGACAGGAGATCGTCGGCATAGTCGGCCGGCGCCAACGCTGAAAACATCTCGCGGATCGGTGCCCGGTAGGGTTGTTTCTGGCGATTCTCGATGCTCTCGGGGATCTGCCCCGTGAAGGCGCGCTTCAACAGGTACTTTTCTTTGAGCCCGTGCAGCTTCCACCGGGCAGGGACCCTGGAGGCGAAATCGATGACCCGGTAATCGAGAAACGGATGGCGCATTTCGACCGCATGCGCCATGCCGACCCGGTCCCCCTGGGAGGAGAGCAGAAACCCCGCCATGAAGATCTCCATCTCCAGAAGCTGTGCGCGGGACATCAGGTCCCGGTTGGGGAAATCTTTCGGCAGCAGCCTCCCCAGGTGCTGCATCGGGTCGTAGGACGCGAGTTCGCCCCGACAGTCGGCCGAGAAGAAGCCCAGATTCCTCCTGCTGTTTTCCCAGCGGACTTCGTGAGAAAAATACGGGTTCGCCGGGCCGTTGCCACGTACGGCGAAGAACTCCTGCAGATAGCGGCGCTCTCGGCCCGGGTTACTGAACACGTAGGGATAGAGTCTCTCCAGGAGAAGCGGACGGCGGGTCGATGCCGGTTGCCTCGCCCAGAACTCCCGTATCTTGGCTTCCTTGAAGATGTTGTAGCCGCCCAGGACCTCGTCGGCGCCCTCCCCGGAGAGCACCACCTTGTACCCCTCGGAGCGTACCAACCGGGAGAGCAGGAACATGGGCACCGGCGCCGTGCGCAGCATCGGTCGTTCGCAGAACCAGACGGTTTCGGGTAAGGAGGCCCTGATCTGCGCGTTGCTGATCAAAACCTGCCGATTGTCGGCGCCGAGGTGTCGGATCAGCTCCTGCTGATAGTGGGTCTCATCGAAGGGCGCCGCCTGGAAGCCGAGTGAAAAGGTCCTCAGGTGGCTGGTGCAGGAGCGCGCGATTAAAAGTGCGATGATGGAGGAGTCCAGCCCGCCGCTCAGATAGGCGCCAACCGGGACGTCGGAGCGCAGTCTGAGCCGTACCGCGTCGGTCAATAATTCCTGCAGCTCCTCGGTGGCCCGGTCGAGGGAGGTTTCCTGCTCCTCGGGGGGATAGCAGGGGATCTGCCAGTAAGCCCGGGGCTCGGCCTTGCCGTCCTTAACCAGCATGAAGTGGCCGGGTGGCAGCTCGCGGATGCCGTCGAAAACGGTACAGCCCGGCAGGGTGGTCCAGAAGGTGAACACCTGGGCGAGTCCCTCCAGGTCGAGCTGCCTTCGGCGGTCCACCGCGAGGATGGCCTTGATCTCGGAGGCGAACCAGAGCCTTCCCGCGGAGATGGTGTAGTAGAGCGGGCGGATCCCCACCCGGTCCCGGGCCAGAAAAAGCTCCCTCTTCCGGGCATCCCAGATGGCCAGGCCGAACTGTCCGTTGATCATCCCGAGGCATTGGGGACCGTACTCCTCGTAGAGATGGAGCAGCACTTCGGTGTCGGTCCCGGTGGTAAAGCGGTGCCCCCGTTTCACCAGGTCGCTCTTCAGTTCGACGTAGTTGAAGGCTTCGCCGTTGTAGACGATCCAGAGGGTACTATCTTCGTTGCCGATCGGCTGGATCCCGTCGCCCAGCCCGATGATGCTCAGTCGCAGGTTCCCCAAGGCAACCCGGTCGTCCAGGTAGACCCCGGACTGGTCGGGCCCGCGATGGGCCAGCGGCGCTATCATCGCGCTGATCTGTTCCAGGCTGGGCGGCTCCTGGCTGGTAAGATTCATCATCCCGGTAATTCCGCACACGTGATCGGTCCTCCGCGCTTCCTTGCCATATAGGGACTGGCCCGGCGTGATCGAGCCCAGAGATAGATTAAAATGTATTAACAACGCTTCAAACTATACCAACACGTTGCAGGTTATCAAATCGCCATGGGGATATTTGTGGCTACAGGCAGGGGCTGAAGCAGGTGAGGATCGACCGAGCGGGCGGGACGCCGCCGGATGGACACGACCGTACGCTATTCCGCCAGAATCCGTTCCAGATACTCGCGATAGCTGGATTTGGGCATCCTGGCGATGATGCTTCCCAGCATCTGGTCGTCGATGTACCCCATCCGGTAGGCGACCTCTTCCAGACATGCGATCTTGAGACCTTGGCGGGCCTCGAGGGTGCCGATGAAGGCGCTCGCCTCGAGGAGGCTCGCGTGGGTGCCGGTATCGAGCCAGGCGATGCCCCGCCCCAACGTCTGCACCCTCAGCGTTCCTCTTCTGAGATACTCCAGGTTGATATCGGTAATCTCCAACTCGCCGCGGTGCGAGGGGCGGGAAGCCTTGGCGATCGCCACCACCTCGTTGTCGTAGAGGTACAGCCCGGGAACGGCGTAGTTGGACTTGGGATGTGCCGGTTTCTCTTCGATGCTGGTGACCCTGCCGCTGCCGTCGAAGGCAACGACGCCGTAACGCTGCGGGTCGTGGACCCGGTAACCGAAAACAGCAGCACCGCCGTCAAACTCCGCCACGATCCGGTCCAGCTCCATTTTACCGTAAAAGATGTTGTCACCCAGAATGAGACAGATGGCATCGGAAGCTATGAACTCCTCACCCAACAAAAAGGCCTGCGCGATCCCTCCCGCCTCGGGCTGGCACCGGTACGCGAGCCTGACGCCCCACTGGCTGCCGTCCCCCAAAAGCGCCTCGAAGCGCGGCAGATCGTGCGGCGTGGAAATGAGCAGGACGTCCCTGATGCCTGCCATCAGGAGCACCGACAGAGGGTAATAGATCATCGGCTTGTCGTAGACCGGCTGCAACTGTTTGCTTGCCACCAAGGTAAGCGGATAGAGCCTGCTCCCGGTACCACCAGCCAGCACGATCCCCTTCTTCACTCCGCTCATACGCCACCTCTGTTTGATCAGTACCCGGGAAAGGCTATATTAATGCCGCCAAATGTCAAGGGGTTAGGGTAACCGGTTGGTCGGCGGGAACTGCCGTTAAGGTGACGACCGTCACAAACGAACCGGCGTGACCGTGCTACCGTCTCCCCAACGAAAGAAAACGGAATAGCGATACACGAAAATACTAAAACTTCCGCGAGGAAGTGACGGAAAGCCTATAGGGTCTCACTGAGACAGCCGGGTCGCCGAAATATCAATCACGATACGAGGCCCCGGCTTTTTTGCGTCAAAGGGGCCATAACGCGGCGTAAGGCGAGCCGCTAAGAGGAGATTTCATGAGACAACGACCAACCACAGCGACAACACACCGGAAACGGCGCCGCCACGCGAGCGCAGCCGGACAGCATCTGCAACTGCCCGCCAGAACGCAACTGAGGCCGGCACAAACAGGGAGGAATTAGACCTTATGGCACGAAGCATCAGTTTACCCAGACCCGCAACAGTAACCCGCATGGCGGCCTTCGCCCTTTTCTTCTTCACGCTGGCGACGGCAACCCTCGGCATCGGAACAAAGATGGCGCAGGCAGCACAGGCCTCCCTCTCCTGGTCCTCACCCACCACCTATTCCGACGGCACGCCGCTCACCAGCCTGAAAGGCTACAAGATCTACACCGGGACCGCCGCGGGGAGCTATGCCCCGGGCGTCGATGTCGGAAACGCAAACTCCTACACCGCAACCGGTCTCAGCGACGGGACCACCTACTACTTCGCGGTGACGGCCTACGACTCCACCGGCAACTCGAGCGGTTACTCGAACCAGGTGAGCTACACCACTCCGTCGACCACGTCGACCACGCCGCAGAGCAGCATCTACACTGTTACGGCGTCGGCAGGCGCGGGCGGAACCATCTCCCCGTTGGGTTCGACGGTCCTCAACAGCGGCGGTAACCAGAGCTATACCGTAACCCCCAATACCGGATACTACGTGTCGAGCGTCAACGTCGACGGCACCGCAGTCGCTTCCAACATCGCCGGCGGCGCGGCATACACCTACACCTTCAGCAACGTGACCGCCTCCCATACCATTTCCGCCACCTTTGCGGTCCGTGCCTACCGTTTGGTATCGACAGCGGGAACCGGCGGTTCGGTAACCCCTGCCGATGCCTGGGTCCAGTATCAGGGGTCGCAGACGATTACCATCTCGCCGAGCAGCGGGTATCGGGTCTCCGACGTCAAGGTCGACGGCACCTCGGTGGGCGGCGTCACATCCTACACTTTCAGCAAGTTGTCGGCTGACCACACCCTGAGCGCAACCTTCAGCTCGAGCCCGACGACCTACAGCATCACCGCGTCCGCAGGGACCGGCGGCAGCATCACCCCCGCCGGAGCGACATCGGTCAACGCGGCGGGCAGCCAGTCCTACACGGTGACGCCCAACACCGGCTACTACGTCGTCGGGGTCGTGGTCGACGGGACCACCGTCGTCTCCAACATCGCCGGCGGTGCAGGATACTCCTATACCTTCAGCAATGTGACCGCGGCCCACACCATCTCAGCCACCTTTGCGATCCGCGCCTACCACCTGGTATCGAGTCCGGGAACCGGCGGTTCGGTTACTCCCGCCGACAGCTGGGTCCAGTACCAAGGGACGCAAACCATAGCCATCACCCCGGCGAGCGGCTACCAGGTGGCCGACGTCAAGGTTGACGGCACCTCGGTCGGAGCGGTTGGCTCCTACACCTTCAACAAACTTTCGGCCGACCATACCTTGAGTGCGACCTTCACCCAGGGCTACACCATCACGGCATCCGCCGGCGCCAACGGTTCCATCAGCCCGACCGGAACGACCTCGGTTGCCGCTGGCACCAGCAAAACGTACACCGTCACGCCGGCTACCGGTTACTACGTGGTGAGTGTCGTGGTGGACGGGAAGACGGTGGTTTCCAATATCCCCCAAGGAGGTTACAGCTACACCTTCAGCAACCTGGCAGGCAACCACACTATCTCCGCAACCTTCGCTATCCGCTACTACAACATCACGGCCACGGCGGGGAGCGGCGGCTCCATCACCCCTGGCAATACCTGGGTGCTCTACAACACCTCGCAGACCGTGACGATCACGCCGGCTGCCGGCAAAAAGATCGCCGGTGTAACGGTGGACGGTGCCTCGGTGGGCGCGGTTTCCAGCTACACCTTTAACAATGTCAGCGCAGGCCACACTGTCCAGGCAACCTTCCTGTAACCCTTAGGTGCCGCAGGTGCATGCCTGCGGCACCTAAGATGCCGCAGTGTATCGATGGTATAGTTTCTAAAGCGACACGATTTGAAACGAAACTCACGAGAATTGCCGCTGTACATACACGACAAGGACGTCCTATTGTTCCAACTGTACCGGCGTGCGTAACCGACAGCTCTCGTGGAATTTTCAGGTAGAAGTTCATCATAGGAGAAAAGGATGCAGGTAAAGAAACCCTCTATACAGAAGATATCGTTACTCACACTGTTACTGACCGTACTGCTTTGTTCCTCGAGCTGGGCCGCGACCTACTATGTCGACCCCAACGGCAACGACACCTCCGGCAACGGCAGTTCGACCTCCCCCTGGAAGTCGCTCTCCGTCGCGTGCTCAAAGGTCACCAGCGCGGGAAACACCATTTACATCAACGCCGGTAACTACACCGACAACAACCGCTGCAACCTCGCCACCGGGGTAAACATCCAGGGAGCGGGCAAAACCCTGGTCACCATTACCAGTGCCTATTCCGGCGGCTACGGGACCGGTTACATCTTCAGGGAAACCGGTCAGACCAGCCCGGTCCCCCACGGTAACAACGACATCAGCGGCTTCACCCTGGACGGCAGCAACAAGACCCTAAGCTGCGGCATCTGGCTCAGGGGGACCGACTACAACACGATCCATGACATGAAGTTCCAGCACATAAAGTCGCACGCCATCAAGCTGGCAGGCTGGACCTACTGGACCGACTACACCACCACGGCCAACACCCCGCCGGGAGCCTGGGGCTACAACGATACCATCCACGACGTCGACATCGATGACACCACATCGCAGACCACAGCGGCCAACGACGACCGCTACGGCGCGATCGACCTGGAGGCGCTGTCCAACTGCAAGATGTACAACGTCAACATCAACGAGAACTACACGGGGCGCGGCACCGGCGTGAAGGCGGTACCGGGCTGGCTGCAGGGGTTCAAGGGCTACAACCTGAACGTCAAGACCAACGTGTACTATTCCGACTCGTTCGTCTTCGAAACCTACAACTTCTCGGGGGATTCCGAGATCTATAACTCCACCTTCTACCAGTCCATCTCGCTCAACGGCGGGCCGAAGGGGCTCGACACCGGGAGCACCTGGAACCTGAAGATCCACGACAACGTCATCGACCTCTCCAAAATGCAGGTGCAGTCGGTCGGGCAGGAATTGTCGCACCACTGGCTGGACTTCTACAACAACTACATCACCGGCAACAAGGGCCTTGCCGCCGGGCTCTGGTCCACCAACTACACGACGGCCACCGGCGTATCGCACTGGAGGTTCAGGAACAACGTCGTCTATAACTGCGCCGATGGACTTCAACTGGTGCGAGGCGCCAACTCTTACGTGGAGATCTACAACAACATATTCGACACCATGACGGCCAACCCTTGGGGCGGCAGCGGCATCGACGCCTCGGGCTTTTCAGGTTCGCTCTCCGGCGCAAAGATCCAGAACAACCTGATCATGAACACCCCAGCGGCTCCCATCAGCATCGGCTCGTCGCTCAGCAACACGGTGGTGGATCACAACTGGTTCTACAACACGGGAAACAGCAACAACATTTCCAACTCCAGTAGCAGCACAACCCAGACCAACAACACCAAAGGTGTCGCGCCGCAGATCAACGGCTCGGGGAGCCGTCCCGACCCTTACTACCGTTCAACCGCAACGTCGAACCTGATCGATGCCGGCGTCAACGTCGGCCTCCCCTACTCCGGCGCCGCCCCCGACATGGGGGCCTACGAAGGCAAGCGCCTGTCCGCACCGGTACTGACGCTCAACTGACCGGCAGCACGCCAGCCGTACTAACCAACAGGCCGCTTTGGAAACAAAGCGGCCTGCTTTTTTCTACAGGGGAAAAGCCGAAGGCGGGTTTCAGGGGAGCCGGCCCTGCTTCTTCTTGATAAGATCGGTGAGGGTGGTGCGAAGTCCGGACTGGGCGACGTTGGAATAGAGTTTCCGCAGGGCGAGGGACGTGCGGTGCGCAGAACTTTTCAAAACAGATTCCGGCCGATTCGTTCCGGGTTTGGTGCGTGCGAGCTGTATCTCGCGGGAGTAGAGATCGGGTCTGCGGCTGCTCTTCTGGTCGAGATGATAGCGGAAGCAGGAAAGGTACCGGTCAAGGCGCATGGGCCGCTGCAAAAGCGCCAGACGCAGCCACAGGTCGTAATCCATAGCGTACTGCAGCGACGGATCGACCCCCCCGCACGCCTCGTACAGCCTGCGGGAGAAGAAGGTAGCCTCCTGGGGTATTATGTACCTTCCGTAGAAGAGATCATCGAAGCTGGCCGGGATAGCGACTCGCTTCCTCAAAAGGGCATCCTGCGCATCGACAATACATACATGACCATAGAAAAACTCGTGCCCCTGCTCATACGCTGCGAGCACGTGTCTGAGCGCTCCGGGCAGATACATGTCGTCCGAGTTGAGCCAGGCCAGCATGTCACCCGTGGCCATGGCAAAGCCCTTGGCAATGGCATCGGCCTGTCCCTTGTCCTTCTCGACAACGATCCGCGCCACCGATTGGTACTCCTGCAGGATCTCCACCGAGCCATCGGTCGAACAAGCGTCCATGATGATGTACTCAAGGTCAACGTCCTGAGACAGCACGCTGTCGAGGGTCCGTCTAAGGTACTTAGCCTGGTTGTACGATGGAGTCACGATGCTTATTCTTGGCATGCCTTACCTCATAGGAAAGCACTGGCCGACCGTGCGTCGTTGGATAATATCAGGAACAGGAAGCAGATACCTCGGATTCAGAAACGGTTGCTCTTTTGTTGCGGTAGTATGACCTGATCCCGCAAAGCCGCCCTTTCATAGCCGGAACTAACTGTTGCAGCAAGGATGCCGGACGTCCCTTGGGGAAGCTCAGCAGATAAGTGACCGGTCCGGGGCATCCCCAAGTCCCGCCAAGAAAGAAGTAGACGATGAACCCCAATTTCCCGTACCAGGTGAGGTGCTTTAGGCAGATATAGGTCAGGTTGTGGGCATAGACGAAGCACTCCCGGGCATTCCAGCCTCTTTGTGCGGAGATCTTTCTGGGCGTCAGGTAGTGATCGACAACCGCAGCGGGGTCATAGTACACGCCAAAACCTTTTCGCTTGATGTTCAGTGCCACATCCGTCTCATACGAGATGGCCGAACCCTGGTTGAGCACCATGTCGAAACAGCCATCCATGGCGACCCTTCTGAACGCCATGTTGCATCCGACCAGGCAGTCGGCCTCAAACAGGGCCTCACCTGCCTTACACGAGCCATAATTTCCCGAGCGGCCGAACCAGGAGAGCTTTCCCGGAGTCTCCAGCGGGGGGCGGCTCGAGACAATCCCGAAATCCTCGTCGCAGTGGTTTATGATGGTTCCACCGATGGCACCGACGGAGGGGTCGCGGAAATCCTGTTCCAACTGCTGCAACCAATTTTCTCTAGGGATGGCGTCATCGTCGATCAGACAGAAGATGTCGCTCTTGCAGCACTCCAAGGCAGCGAGGAGCGGAGGGAGGTGGCCTGGGGCTTGGACCGTTACGAGCTTGTGCGGCAGCAGCCTCGTCGCTCCGAGGGACCAAGTGGCGACCGCATCCAGGGACTGGCGGTCGTCCTCACGGCAGACGATAAGCACCTCATCGGGTGGCCGGATCTGACGGTGCAGGGAATGTAGCAAATCACTCAACTGTTTGTGCCGCTGCCAGGTCGGTATGATGACGGAAATGGTGTGACTGGATCCGTTTCGATCGTGCATGGCGGTACTCCCATCGGTTAGACATCCGGAACGTCAGGCCTGGCTGGTGAGGTTGAGGCCAGCAGCTGGAAATAAATACGTTCCAGTTTGGCCGCTTGCAGCGCCCAAGCATATTTGCTGCAGGCCAGGTCGCGTGCTTTTTTGCCCATATCCTGCGCCAGCGGCACGTCCTGCAGCAGTTTAACGATGGTGTCTGCAAAGCTGTCGATGTCTGTCCCCGCCACCATACCGATCTTGTTGTTCGCAACGACCTTTGCGGTATCCCCGATGTTACTGACCACGATGGGACGCCCACATGCCATGTATTCGCCGATCCGATTGGGCCAGCGGGTCGCGCTCGCCAGGTTTTCCTTGAGGGGAAGGGTGAGCACATCCACGCAGGCCAGGAATTGGGGAAGCATCTCATCGGAACAGCGCCCGGCCTCGATGTAACTGGCCGAGATCCCCGCGTCTGCAACGACCGTCTTGATCCAGGTGGAAGGCCTGCCGATGATCAGCAGATAGGAGTCCGGGATCACTTTCTTCACCTTTACAAAACTCTTGATGACGATATCCAAATCTCCCTGGAAGGTACCTAGAAAACCCACGATACTGCTGTCGACCGGCAGCCCGAGTCGCTGGCGTGCCTCGGCCTTCGGGATCGGCTTGATTGCATCGACATCCGCACCGCCCTCCACAACGAAAACCTTTTCCTTAGGCACCCCGTGCCGGATGGCAAACTCCTTCAAACCCTCGGATATGGCCGTCACGCCGTCCACACGCCGGCGCAAACCGAATTCGAGAGACTGGGAAAACTTCCGGAACGGGAATCCGATCACCCTGTAGATCCGATCGAGGCGGAAGCAGTAGGCGTAACGAAGGCCGCCTTCGTAATTGAAGATATCACACCAGTCGGAGACGAATTTTCCCCTGATCCTGTTCCGCAAGACGAGCCAGGGAAGGTACACGTTCAGCGAGTGGTCGAACAACTGGACGATGTCGTAGTTTCCCCTCAACAGCTCTTTGACCCTAGTCCAGATGTCGAGAATGCCGGTGCCTGGGTCCAGGAAAAGGCGTCGTGTAAAATGGCCGAGCCCGTTGTGCAAGAAACGCGGGGTCTCGATGATCTTGACACCGCTTCTCAAATAGCTGACTTTGCCGAAAAGGAGTTCTGCGGACACTACCATAAGCGTAAGGTCGTGCCCAAGGCTCACCATCTGCTTGGACAGGTTGAAGGCCCGCACGTAGGTCGCAGAGTCCTTGATATCCGAGATAAGAAAGATAATTTTCAATGGCATCATCGATACCCACCGTAGGAGTCGGTTAGTAAGAAAGGACGGTTTTACACACGGAGAACAGCAGGGCAACCCGCTCTCGCAGATCCGTCCGGAGTCTCACCACGAAGAGGCTAGCGACGACAAGAAGCGAGCACTTGGCGCTACAGGCCAGGGCCACCAGTCCCCTGAACAGAAGACCGGCGGCGAGCCCTCGGTTCTTTCCAATCAACCGGCAACGGCTTTTCCACATCTGGGCGTACATCCTGTTGCCGCCGCTTTTGGTACTTTGGTTTAACAGATGCGTCACCTCGATATCTGCTATGTAGTACAGGTTCCAACCGCTTTTCCCGATCCTGATGGACCAGTCCAGGTCCTCGCAATAGACGAAGTACCGGGTATCCTGCATGCCTACCTTTTGAAGGACCTCCCGCCTCACCACAAAACAGGTCCCCCAGTGCACGCACGGGACCTGTCGGGTGGTCGCATAGTCGTCCCAGCCCTCGAAAACGAGGCGGTTGCTCCAGTCCGCAAATTTTTTATGGAACAAGCAGAGAGCGAACAACAACTCGGCGGCGAAACTCGGCTGGTTGCCAATGAATCTCGGGTGTGGCTCCTTGGTCTGCAGAACCAGCCGTGGCGTGGCGCCTCCGGCATCCGGGTGGGCGTCCATGAACCGTACCAGCCGGGCGAGTGAACCGGGCGGTACTAAGACATCGCTGTTCATACTGAGAATGTAACGCCCCCTACTCGACCGCAATCCTTGGTTGGTGGCGGCCGCCACGCCGAGGTTGCAGTCGTTCTGGATCAGTTGGAAGGCGGGGAACTCCTGTCGGACCATATCTGCGCTGCCATCACGGGAGGCGTTGTCCACGACATAAAGTTCTAACGAGATGTCGCTGGCGCCGTCCACAATGCATTGAAGGCACCTACGGGTCACGTCGATGGTATTGTAGCTGACTATCACTACAGAGAGATCTGGCGGCACAGCGTTCATAACCGTTCACCTCGTCTACTGGGGCCACCGTGACTGGTCAGGTGACCTTTCCCATGTTTGAGCCAACGGGACGTCCCCATCGGCATCAACTGGCCAAATCGGGATTATCGGCTTTCCGCTTCGTGAACCTTTCCAGCAGCGTCGTGATCAGTTGTTGCGGTAGGGCACCCAAGAAGAAGGAAATTATCAGGAAGATCAGCGAGAATGTCCCCATTACTGCGAGAAGCAGCCACAGGTTTGTTATCTCGCCTTGCGGAATGAACAAAACGGGCAGAATCGTTATCAAAGCCGCGACCAGCGGTTTGAAATAGACGTCTTTCAGATAGGCAACAGCAGGTAGTTTGAGAAGCCTGCTGTTCACGTACCAGATAAAGATTGGACAGACGACAGCATTACTGACCAAAAAGGCAACGGAGGCGCCCACGATCCCGTAGAATTTTGTCAGTGGAATCAACAGGCCGACGTTGAGGATTGCTGCGGTTACGCCGGCCACCCCCGTAAGCTTTGGTTTCCCCAAACCATCGGCAACAAAAGACGGGATATTCGTGAGGGAGTTGCAGTACAGGCCGAGAGTCAGAAGGAGCAAGACGGTATCAGCCTTACTGCCGAAGTCGGGTCCCATCCACAGCGTGAGAAAGCGACCTCCGAAAACGAACAGGGGCAGGCAAATCGCAGTCGAGAGAATGAGGATAATGCGGGAAGAAACGAGATATAGATCGCTTATGGTGTCATACCGGTCATGTCCTTGCAGCTCACTTATCGCAGGGAAGATTACCGAGCCAATCCTCACCGTGACATTGGTGACCCTGGTCACCAGGGTAAACGGGACCACGTAGTAGGTCACGCTCGAGATTCCCAGTAGCGCCCCCATGACGACCCTGTCAGCCTGATAGTTGAGCAGATAGGCGATTCTGCTGAAGAATGAGTAAATCCCGTAGCTGACGACTTTCCGCAAGACCGGCACACTTAGTACCGGTCTCAACCGTATCGCAGGCATGATCTTCTTCAAAACCAACGGATAGAGCAGAACCCCCAGCAAGGTGATGACAAAGTTGAGACACACTACCTGAAACACCCCATAACCCAGGTAGAGGACAAGCACCGTCCCCACCATGGTCACCGTGCCCATGATGAAGGTGATCAGACTGGTGATGTCATAGCGGTTCAGGCCATTTGGTATCGCAGAAAGTGCCGACAGCAACATGGTGACCAAGAAACCAGCGGAGCCAACGCAGAAGGAAAGATAGGCCGCCGCATGCAACTCCTGAGGTATCTTCAGAAAATTGGTTACCAACAACCCGGCTATGGAAAAGATAGCCAGCCCCCCAAGAAGCCCCAGCAGCGAGAGCACCAGTATGGTCGCCCCGATGACCTCGTTGATCTTTTCCGAGTCCTCCCGCGCGCTATATTCAGCGACGTACTTTATCACCGCATTACCGAGCCCCAAATCCAGGACGGCAAAGTAACCGATGACTGTCAGCACCAGCGTCAGGATGCCGTAGGCATCGACGCCGAGCCTCCGTACGATGTACGGCAGGAATATGAAACTGAGCACCAAGGAAGAGACCCATCCTAAGGTGTTGAACAGCGCGTTGTTGAGCGTTCTGTGTGCCAGTTTCATGGTCCAGGGACTCCATTGCGGCCACTTCCCAGACGGGGCAGGTCGAGGTCGATACCGGCTTCCTGCATCGTTGACAATTGGATCACAAGTGCGCTTACCAGTGCCATCATGCAGGTCTCACGGTAGTACCACCAGGATGGCGCAACGTTGAGGGTAACCAGCCAGTAAGCGAAGGTGGAAAACAGGCCGACTCTCAGGGCGCCGAGTTCCCCGGAGGCACCGGCGTGGGTGTGACTTATTGCGAACCTGAAATACCGAACCAAACACCAGAGGAAAAGTGCCACAGCCAAGACACCCATCTTCATATAGAGCATCAGGAATGCGTTGTGTACCGTGTGCCGGTTTATGGTGTCATCGCCCGGGACCGGAGCATGTTCCGATCCAAACCCTAAACCCCAAATCGGATGTTCCTCCAAGGCCTCAATGGTGACTATCCATTCATTGACGTGTGCCTCGTTTGATTTGTCCCCTTTGTCCGAAATGGAGGCGAAGCGGCTCTTCAAATCCTGCCCGGAGGGCAAACTGCGCAGGGCCATCGACACCGAAATCATGGCCACGCCCGCCAAGCCAGCACACAAAAGGATGAGAGCCATCCTAAATTTGGTTTTGGCTGGAGTGACAAAGAACAGCAGGGCCAAAGCCAGCAGTATTCCAAGCCACGCGTTTCTCCTGTTGGAATACACCAGGGAAAACATCAACGGCGCTCCCAGCAGGAGGACGAGCAGCAGCATCTTCCAGGTCACTCTCCCATAGACCATCCTGGAGACCAGCGCCACAAGGACGGTCACCACCAAGATCAGGTCTGCCGTCTCGACGAATACGACCCGCGAATCGCCATAGTCAAACCCTGCGCCGTGCAAATAACTCAGGATGCCAAGATAGACCTTGGCGGCAGAGACCAGTAAAACGAGCGTGACAAGGTGATTAATCCTTTTGACGGTTGTCAGTATATTGAGTGAGCACAAAAAAAACAGGATGGGAAAAGCGAATCTCTTGGTGTCTTCTTTAAACAAGATGTCGTTTGCTCCGGCACAGTATCCCATGTAGAGGGAGACACAGTACAAGATGAGGAAGAGAACCACCGGCGTCCTAAAAAGAGAAAAGGCCGGTTCCTCCTTTCGCAGGGAATACTTCGTAAGAAAGCATACCCCCAAGAGGACTATCGAAATTTCCAGCAATGACGGGACACCAGGACTCTTATAATTTTCAAAGATGGACAGCAAAGACCCCTGCGTGATTTCCACTTCCTGCAGAGCGAGTATCGCAAAGACCGCGAAATAAAATGGAATTTCTATCCATTGAACCAATAACCAAATCAACACGACCGAAGCTGCGGCCACGATGGCCGTAGTTGCCGACATTCTGACGACAGACATGCCAAGAACAGCACTGGCCGTGATCAGGAATGCGTACGCCAGAGCACCGTTTAACAGCCGGCCACGTCCGCAATCCGTACCACTTTTCAGGTCCTGCCCGTTTGTTTTATCCGCAGTTCCCATAGTTAAGTACTCAGTCCCAGCTTTTTTGCTTTATCCGTTGCCGAGCCCCTGCCACCTCAAAAGGTAATCTGGCCAGGTACTCGAACTTGCTTGTCAAGATT
>Ga0079306_1000522_pt1 | contig 35025 bp, 33 predicted proteins | sample Methanotroph_Enr_FD_79181 | JGI IMG/M metagenome (GOLD analysis project Ga0079306, IMG submission 79181) | Enriched soil microbial communities from Old Woman Creek wetland in Ohio, USA - Methanotroph_Enrichment_5 | ecosystem: Environmental > Terrestrial > Soil > Wetlands | place: USA: Ohio... | reverse complement strand
AGCTTCACCGCGCCGGCGGAGGCCAGCGCCTTCAGCGGCGCGTCGACCGAGCCGAGTTCGGCGGCGAGCTCTGCGACGCGTACGGGACCGTCCGCGAGCGCATCGAGCACCGCGCGCTGCGCGGTCGCCCGCGCGGCGGGTGCGTACGTGTTGCCGTCCACGCGAGCGGCCCAACGATCGTCGACCGCGCCCACAGCGGCCGCCCGGAGGCGCCACGCTCGCGACAGCACCCCCGAGCGCGCGAGCGCCGAGGCCGCGTTCGGATACCGCGCGTCCATCGATCGCAGGTCCGATGACGCGAGTTCCCCCGCTGCATGGACCGCGTCCCAGACCGCTGACTGCACGGCACCCCGTGGGCGCTGGCCGGCCGCGCGGTAGACGGCGACAGCGCTCGGAGACCCGCCCGGCGGCAGGAAGAGGCGCATCGCGTCGGCGAGCGGACACACGTACTCATGCGCGATCCAGGCGGCGAGTCCGGGCGCGTGAGCCGCGAAGAGCGGCTCTCCCAGAACCGCCTCCACGTCGCGGAGCGCTCCCTCGAAGCCGGTCGTGGCGGCGCGCTCGATGACGTAGCCGACGACATGCTGCCCCCCGAGCGGCACGAGCACGGGTGCGCCGACTGCGACCGCCGCGTCGAGTTCGACAGGAACCGCGTAGTCGAAGGGGTCGCTCAAAGCGCGCGTGGCGATGTCCACGACGACCCTGGCGACTCTCATGTCCGTTGGCGCGCTCATGGCGCCAAGCATAGCGGAGGCCTCCGACACCGATGCCGGAGGCCTCCAAGATCATCTGCTCCGCGTGCCCTACAGGGCGACGGCAGCCTTCAACTCGTCGATGCGGTCCGTGCGCTCCCACGTGAAGTCGGAGTCCTCACGGCCGAAGTGCCCGTACGCGGCAGTCTTGCTGTAGATCGGACGGCGCAGGTCGAGGTCGCGAATGATCGCTCCCGGACGCAGGTCGAACACGGACGTGACCGCCTGCTCTATGCGCGCGACGTCAACGGTCTCAGTGCCGAACGTCTCGACAAGCACCGACAGCGGGTGCGCGACGCCGATCGCGTAGGCGAGCTGGATCTCGCAACGGTCCGCGAGACCGGCCGCAACGATGTTCTTGGCGACCCAGCGCGCTGCGTACGTGGCGGAGCGGTCGACCTTCGTGCAGTCCTTGCCGGAGAACGCGCCCCCGCCGTGGCGGCCCATGCCGCCATAGGTGTCGACGATGATCTTGCGGCCTGTCAGGCCGGAATCGCCCATGGGACCACCTATGACGAAGCGGCCGGTCGGGTTGATGTAGATGTCCTCGTCCTTGACCTCCCACGCCAGATCCTCAAGATCGAACACAGGACGGATGACGTGCTCGATGAGGTCGGGACGGATGAGCGTCTCGATGTCGGCTTCCTCGGAGTGCTGCGTGGAGATGAGAATCTTCTCGATAGCGACGGGCTTGCCGTCAACGTAGCGGACGGTGACCTGGGTCTTGCCGTCGGGACGCAGGTACGGAAGCACGCCCGCCTTGCGGACGGCGGTCAGGCGCTCGGAAAGGCGGTGGGCCAGGTAGATCGGCATGGGCATGAGCGTCGAGGTCTCGTTGCACGCGTAGCCGAACATCATGCCTTGGTCACCGGCACCGATCAGATCGAGCGGGTCCGTGTCGCCCTGCCTGGCCTCGAGCGCCTCGTCGACACCCATCGCGATGTCCGCGCTCTGCTCGTGGATGGCCGCGAGCACGCCGCAGGTCTGGTAGTCGAACCCGAATTCGGCGTCCGTGTAGCCGATGCGCTTCACGGTCTCGCGCACGATCTGCTGGACGTCGACGTAGGCGTGCGTACGGACCTCGCCGCCAACGATGACCAGCCCGGTCGTCGTGAACGTCTCCACGCCGCAGCGCACGTACGCCGGGTCGGCAGCGCTGCCGCGATCGGTCACGTAGCCCTCAGCGGCAAGCTCGCCCTCGCGCGCGATGATCGCGTCGACGATAGCGTCGGAGATCTGGTCGCACATCTTGTCCGGATGGCCCTCGGTCACGGACTCCGAGGTGAACAGGTACTCGCGTTCTGCCATGTCCCTTCCTTTCAGCTCTCTTCAGGCCGCCTCCGGCATTCGCACCTTCGCAGCCACTCGGTCCCTGTCAACGCGACCCATCACAACGAAAGAACCCTCGCCGCATGAACGGACGAGGGCCTGATCGAGGGCACGAGTGGACATGTGCCTCGCTCTTCCCTCATCTGTCAGGTCGGCGTACCTACGCTGCCTGCCGCAACTTGGCACCTTGCTCCACTTTCGAAGCAGGTTGCCGGGGCGTCACCGGGTGCGGTCCCTCGGCCCTCTGCACCTCCGTTTCCGGAGGCGCCTCTTGATGAGTCGCTTGCGAGGATAGCACTCCCGGCGGCGCGCGCCAAAACACCTTCGCCGTGCGGTTTGCGGGTATGCTCTCCGCCGGAGAAGGGACACACACATGGACATCAAGGATCGGGCAGGACGCACGCTCGAGGCGATCGTCACCGCCATCGAATGGGTCGTCGCGGCAGCACTCGTCGTTCTCGCAGCCATGGCGACCTGGTTCATCGTCGCGGAGTTCTTCACCGTGGGATGGGCGCCTCAGGAAGCCGCAGCATATACAGCCATCCTCGATGGCACGCTCTTCGTCTTCGTCGTGGCCGAACTCTTCAAGATCGCCTTCGCCTACATCCGGCACGAGCGGGTCATCCCCACGGTCATGGAGGCTGCTCTGGTCGCTGTCGCGCGGAAGATCGTCGTGCTCGACACGCACGTTGCGGCGAGCGAGCTGCTCATGAAGGCCGGTTCGCTTGCGATCCTTCTGCTCGCTGTCGGCGTCGCGTGGCTGCTGCTGACGAAGGCGAACCCCGTCTTCGGCCGCATCCCGCCCCACGACGACTAGGTCCCGCGGCTCCCTGCGCGCTACCATGTACGCCGCACGAGAACCCCGCTCACTCGCCCCGGAGGCTCAGTTGTCCACTCCTGTCCGCGTCCGCTTCGCTCCGAGTCCCACCGGACACCTCCATATCGGAGGCGCCCGCACCGCCATCTACAACTGGGCGCTCGCTCGCCGGACGGGCGGCACCTTCATCCTGCGGATCGACGACACCGACCCGGAGCGCTCGACCGACGAGAATGTCGCCGCGATCCTTCGCGGGCTTCGCTGGCTCGGCCTGGACTGGGACGAAGGCCCCGAGGTCGGCGGCCCGTTCGGACCGTATTTCCAGACGCATCGCGCCGAGACATACATCGAGGCGCTCGACGCCATGCGCGCGACCGGGCACGCCTATCCGTGCTTCTGCACCGCAGAGGAACTCGAGGCCAAGCGTGAGGTGGCGCGCGCCAAGGGCGGCTACGCCGGCTACGACCGCACCTGCCGACGCATCGACCCCGAGACCGCGGCGGCCCGCATCGCCTCCGGAGAGCCGCACGTGTGGCGGCTGGCGGTTCCCGAGGACCGCACGGAGGTCGTCTTCGACGACGCGATCCGCGGCCACATGTCGTTCCCCGACACGGCGCTCGATGACTTCGTGCTGGTCCGCAGCGATGGCACCCCGACCTACAACTACGCGACCGTTGTCGACGACGCTCTCATGGAGATCACCCACGTCATCCGCGGCGATGATCACCTGTCCAACACGCCTCGCCAGATCCTCGTCTTCGAGGCGCTCGGTCACGTCGTGCCGACCTTCGCGCACCTCCCGATGATCTGGGGACCCGACGGGAGGCGTTTGAGCAAGCGCCACGGCGCCACCTCGGTCGAGGCCTACCGCGACGAGGGCTACCTGCCGGAGGCCATCCTCAACTACCTCGCGCTGCTCGGCTGGTCCCTCGACGGCGAGACCACGATCATCTCCGCGCAGACGCTGGCGGAGCACTTCTCGCTCGACCGCGTGTCGGCGAACCCTGCGATCCTCGACATCGAGAAGCTCGAGTGGATGAACGGCGTCTACATCCGCGAGCTCGACGCCGCAGCCTTCGTCACGCGGATGGTTCCCTGGCTCGTGGATGCCGGCCTCGGCTCGGGTGAGGACTTCGCCGCCCGGCGCACATGGCTGGAGTCGCTGGCGCCGCTGGTCTCTGAGCGCATCAAGCGCATGGACGAGATCGTTCCGATGGTCCGCTTCCTGTTCGTCGACGCCGTCGCGATCGACCCGGCGGCGGCCGAGAAGGCGTTGAAGGTCGCCGGCGTGGACGAGGCTCTGAGGGCGGCGCACGCGGCACTCGCATCCGTCGAGCCCTACGTTGCCGCGGAGATCGAGTCCGCGCTGCGAGCGCTGCCGGAGCGTCTGGGCATCAAGCCGAAGGTCGTCTTCCAGGCTGTTCGCGTCGCCATCAGCGGCACGACCGTGAGTCCCCCTCTGTTCGAGTCCCTCGAGCTGCTCGGCCGCGACCGCACCTTGGCGAGACTCGACGCGGCACTCGCGTCAGGGTTGACGGCACTGTGACCCATACGTAGAATTCCTCTTCGCGCCCCGACCGGTGTCGGGTGCGTGAAGGGCCTCATTGGGGCGTAGTCTAATGGTAGGACAGCGGGTTCTGGTCCCGTGTGTGAGGGTTCGACTCCTTCCGCCCCAGCCATGAGGTCCTACTTGTTCCACCAGCTTGGCCCGTTCGTCTAGCGGTTAGGACACCGCCCTCTCAAGGCGGAGATCACGGGTTCGAATCCCGTACGGGCTACCAAGGATCTCCTCGAAAGGCCTCCCACCCGGGAGGCCTTTCGCGTGTCCGGACGGCTCCCTCTCCCCCCGTGCGCTGCCGAGATGGCCCGCCGCCTGCTAGAATGCCTCCTCGGGAGTGGACCGGGCGGCCGCGCGGGTGCGCACATGTGCGTACGCGTGAGGAAAGTCCGGGCTCCATAGGGCAGGGTGCAGGCTAACGGCCTGGCGCCGCGAGGCGACGGATAGTGCCACAGAAAAGAAGACTCTCCCGATACCGCCCGACGACCTCGGTCGCCGGTACAGGTCGGGAGAAAAGCTGAAACGGTGCGGTAAGAGCGCACCAGCGTCATGGTGACATGACGGCTTGGCAAACCCCACCCGGAGCAAGGGCGAATAGGAGCGGCTAAGACCGGCCCGGTCATCGCTCGGGTACGCCCGCTTCAGGCCACCGGCAACGGCGGTCGCAGATAGATGGTCGTCCACGACAGAACCCGGCTTACAGGTCCACTCCCCCTCACAGCCAGCACAAACGAATGCCGGCCCGATCGCGGGCCGGCATTCGTTGTCTCGGTGAGAGATCGCCTGGGGGCCTACTCCGCCCGCCATTGGAATGATGCGCAGGTGGCAGGTCGTTCGAGACCGCTGCGGTCGCAGGTCGCGATGAAGATGCAGTCAGAGCACGTCCACGCGTCAAAGTCGACCCGTCTGAAGACCGCCTCATCCAGCCCGCTCGCGTCGCCCACGACGTCGTCGAGAGTGCGCGCGTCTTCCGGAGTCTCGAAGGCAGTCTCGCTGTTCGCGACTTCCTCGAGCAGGGAATCGACTTCGCCGAGCGCCTCCTCATTGACCGTCTCCTCGTTCGACGGCTGCTCGAGGGGCGTCTCCGCGAACAGGGCCTCTGTGATGTAGTCGCCCTCCCGCGGAGCTTCGCTCAGGTCGCCCGGGGCCTCGCCGCGCAGCTCGGTCGTCTGCTCGCGCACGACGTCTTCCCGAAGGTCTTCGGGCTCCCGAGCCACCTCCGACGACACGACCGTGTCTGCGGGCGTCTCAGGCTCCAGCTCGTCGGATTCCGCGCCGACCTCGAGCCACCAGACCTCGGAGCGGTCGGAGTCCAGCGCCTCAAGGTCGAGCCCTACGACGGCGGCACCGACGCTCTCGTCCTCCGACTGCACGAACGGCCACTCGTCAATCACGGCTTCGTCGCGCAACTCTGCAGTGGGTTCAGGGGCCGAGTCGGTCGCGACCGGCTCCGGCGTCTCGTCGGTGTCGCCGGCGTCATCGACGGCAGCGCTCTCCGCAGGGATGCGTCTCGTCGGGACCAGGACGACCGGCGTCGCGGTGTCGAGATCCACCAGGAACAGCTCGTCATCTCCGAGCAGGCCGATCGAGTCGAGCCCGCCGAGCGCCGCGATCGCCTCGTCCTTACTCAGGAACGAACGCGCTCCCACGACGGATGTCTCGCCGCTCCGCCGGTTCTTCGCGCACACGATGAATCGCATCGGTCCCCCTCGCTTCTCTGCAGCCCGCCGCGCCAGCGCGGCTGGGGCAATCGTACTTCCCACGGCCGCGGCGAACCACCCTCCGGACGCCCGGCGCGCACTCGCGGTGCTATCATCGCGACCAACGTACGCGGGTCGTCGAGCGGAGCACGACACCACCCATGCTGAGTGGTAACGAACTTCTTACCTGCGACTTCGTCGCAGTGGACCTGGAGACAACCGGCTGCAGGCCGGGGCGCAACAGCATCATCGAGATCGGTGCTGTGCGCTTCAACGCTTCCGGAACCATCGCGACCCTCGAGCGTCTCGTCCGCCCGGAGGACGTCATCCCACGCGCGGTTGAGGACTTGACCGGCATCAGCAACGGGATGGTCGCCACCGGGCCTGACATCGCGGACGTGATGGCCGAGTTCCGCGACTTCGCCGACGGCGCTGTTCTCGTCGCCCACAACTACCGGTTCGACCTCTCGTTCCTCGACTATGAGTCCGAACGCATCTGGGACACGGCCCTGCACCGGCCGGTCATCGATACCCTGTCGATCCTGCGCCGGCTGCGGCCCGATCTCAAGCGCTACAGCTTGGGCTCGCTGGCGGCCGAGTACCAGCTCGAGACCGCTCCCGACCACCGCGCCGGCAACGACGCGCGCGCGACTGCGGAACTGCTCCGAGCGGTCCTGCCCGCTCTCAGCGAACTCGGGATGCATACGGCGGGCGATCTCGTCGCCTTCAGCGGACTCAGCGGCCAGCAAGTGCTGGCGGACCGCCTCCACCTCACCCGTGGCATCCCCGACGAACCCGGCGTCTACCTGTTCCGCGACGCCGAGGGCCGCGTCATCTACGTCGGGCATGCGCGCAGCCTGCGCACTCGCACCCGCCAATACTTCTATCCGGGCGCCACGACCGACGGCCTCGCTCATGATGTGGCGTCGATCACCGCGGTCCGCACGTTCTCGCAACTCGACGCGCTGTTGCTCGAGCACCGTCTCGTCGACCGCCACCGTCCCCGCTACAACCCGTCCGCCCACCAGTCGCGTGCCGGGTACCTGATCAAGATCGACACGGGAACCGACTTTCCCGGCCTCAAGGTCGTCGAGGTCCCCCGCACCCGAGGCCGTCTGATCGGCCCCTTCACGAGCAAGTGGGCCGCGACGACGCTCCTCGAGCGCCTGCAGACCCTCTACGGCCTGCGCCGGTGCGCCCGCCGGCTCGACGCGCAGCTCGCCATGACGGCATGTACCTGTCGCGATGACGACAGCTGTCCCGCGCCATGCGTGCGCAAGTCGGATCCCGCCGCCTACGCCGAGGCGATCGAACGAGCCGCGCGCGTCCTCGACGACCCGAAGGACTTCCACCAGCGCATGTCGCGCGCGCAGCGCTCCGCGGCGGCCACCGGGCACTACGAGGAGGCGATCCGCAACCGGGACGGCCTGCGTGCCCTCGAGCGCGCCCTGACGACCGTCGCGATGATTCGCGAGGCCGCGTCGCGTAGCGCGGTGCTCGTCGAGGAGAGCGACGGCGAAGCCGTCGTGAGCTTCATCCGGGGCGGACTCCGCGCGGCGGTGCTGCGCGGCACTCGCGAGTCGATCGACACCAAGCTCGAAGCGGTGGTCGAGCGCGTCTACTTCTCGGGCTCCGAGCCGGTTGACCCGCTGCGACTCAGCCCAGAGAAGATCGCCGAACTCATCATCATCGCATCGGTCGAGGACTCGAGCTCGCACCTTGAAGTACCGGTCGGGACGCAGGCCGATACCATCTCGCGCGTCAGGCGCGCCCTCGGCCTCGATCGGCGGGTGCCTCGGCGCAGGCACGAAGCAACTTCAGGCGCCTGACGTTCACCAGGTCCTTCTCCGGTGGATCTCCGGGCATCTCCACCACAGCAGAGGCCCCCGACAGCTCCGGCACCGCGAACATCGCCCGGAACGCCTCGTCGCCGAGACGACCGTCGCCGATCCATTCGTGACGATCCTTGTGAGAGCCGAGATCCCCCTTGCTGTCGTTCGCGTGGATGAGGGCGATGGTTCCCTCGCCCGCTACCGGGATGATGGCGTCGACGAGGCCGCGCCATCCCTCCTCGCCGCGCAGGTCGATGCCTCCGGCCAGCGCGTGGCAGGTGTCGATGCACAATCCCACGACAATGCCCCGGGCACGCGCGCTGAGGAGCGCGGAAAGCATCTCGCCCGTGGACACGCCGAATTGCCTGCCGGCTCCCGCCGAGTTCTCCAGCAGCAAGGGTGGGGACTCCCCGCCGGCGAGGTCCGCGGCGCGCTCCAGGCAGTCCGCGACGCGCGCGATGCACTCCTCGTCGTCGTCCGAGTAGCGGCGCCCGAGGTGCAGGACCACGCCGGAAGCGCCGATCATCCCGGCTCGCACGAGCTCGTCGGCGAGACCCGCTGTCGAGCGCTCCCACAGCAGGGGGTCTTCGGCGCCGGCGTTGATCAGGTAGCTTGCGTGGCAGAAGAAGGTGCCGATGCCCGAATCGCCGAGTTCCGCGCGGAAGCGCGCACATTCGTGCGGATCGAGCGGCTTGGCTGCCCACTGACGAGGGTTCTTCGAGAAGATCTGGAAGGACTCGCACTCGGTCTCGATCGCGTACTCCAGCGCGTGCATGATGCCGCCCACCATCGGGACGTGTGCACCGACCCTCATCGTCACCTCCGTGCGACCGCCCGACCGTCATACCGTGCGGCTATCATCATCCCATGACCACTCCGAAAGACAGTCGTCCCGACACCTCCACGCTCAGGCCGTGGACCGGACGAGCCGTGCTCCACGTCGACATGGACGCCTTCTTCGCGTCCGTGGAGCAACTCGACCATCCCGAGTGGCGAGGACGTCCGGTGGTCGTCGGCGGCTCGCCCGAGTCGCGCGGCGTCATTGCGGCGGCCTCGTATGAGGCGCGTGCCTTCGGCGTCCGTTCCGCGATGCCGTCGGCGCGCGCAGCGCGGCTGCTGCCAGCGGACGCCGTCTGGACGCGCGGCAACTTCGACCGCTATGGTCAAGTCTCGCGTCAGGTGTTCGCGATCTTCGACACCTGCACTCCCGAGGTGCAGGCAGCCTCGATCGACGAGGCGTACCTCGAAGTCACTCCTCGTGCCGATTCGCAGCACCCGGTGGAGGTGGCGCGCTCGATACAGAACGCCGTCGACGAGCTCGGCGTCTCCTGCTCGATCGGTGTGGCCACGAACCGGACCGTCGCCAAGATCGCGTCCGACCGGAACAAGCCACATGGCATCACGGTGGTCTGGCCGGGTACGGAGGCCGAGTTCCTCGCGCCTCTCGCGATCGGTCTCATGCCCGGCATCGGCCCATCGACGGCGAGCCGTCTCAATGGCCTCGGCATCAAGACGCTCGGCCAACTCGCTCGCCTCGACGAGTTGTCGGCCACACACGCGCTCGGGGCGCACGGTCCGTCACTCGTGCATCGTGCCGCAGGCATCGACGCGCGCCCTGTGCGCGAGCAGGAGCCGGTCAAATCAGTCAGTAACGAGCGGACGTTCGCCTCGGACCTGCACCAGCGCGGCGAGGTTGCCGACGTTCTGGCCGGCCTCGCCGAGCGTGTGACGACACGTCTTCGACGCAAGGGCCTGCGGGGCCGCACGGTGCACCTCAAGCTCCGCTACGGCGACTTCACCACGCGTTCCGCGCAGGTCACGTTGCCCGAACCAACGGATGCGACCGAGACGATCCTCGCCAGCGTGAACGGCCTGTTGGCAGGCCTGTGGACCCCGGGCGTCGGCGTGCGCCTGCTGGGCATCGGGGTCTCCGGTTTCGGCGAGGCGCCGCTGCAGCTCGCGCTGCCCACTGAGGACGCGGCTCCGCAGGACGACCGCCGCCGCACCATCGAGCGCGCCGTCGACGAGTTGCGGGAGCGCTTCGGTGACGGGGCCATCCGCTTCGGAACGCGTCGCACCCCCGCGCGGGACCCGCGCGACCGCTACGGTCCGGGGTAGGAACTCACCGCAGATCACGTCGTGGACGTCTTCGGCAGGGAGGGGCGGCATGGGTCGGCACATGCGTGCGTTCCTGCTCGCGGCATCTCTGATGGCGCTCGCAGCCGTGACACTCGGGTGCGCGTCGAGCGGATCGGGCACTCCCTCGCCGGGCGTGGGCGCTCCCGGCGGTTCGACGCCGATCGCACCGGGCTACACGCCCGCTTCCGACGGCACTGCACAAGTTGTCGGATACCTGCAGCGCTCAGATCTCGAAGGCGGCTTCTGGGCGGTCTACGGATCCCCTGAGACTTCATCCGGCACGGGGACGCCGACGGTTCTCGCGGTCCTGTTGCCCGGCTCGGTCGACGAGGCGGGCATCGCAGCGCTCGAGGGCACGTACGTTCGGGCTTCCGGCCGCATCTCGACGGGGGCGTCGAGCAGGATGGCGGGACCGGAGGTTCTCGTCGACGGGATCGCGGTCGTTCAGGAGCCGTAGGCCTGGCGGTCAGACCGCGACCGTGTCCTCAGCGGCCCGCCACTCGTCTTCGTCGCTGTGCCCCGCCCCACCGCGGAACGGCCCCAGAGATGCCGTGCCCACGCCACGACGCAGCCGCACGGGCGCACCTGCGCTGGTCCGTACGACGTAGGGCTTCACGACATCGGCGATGATGGCGATCCCCCGCTCGGCGTTGTTCTGCAACACGCCTTCGACGATGTAGCTGCGGTGCTTCACGATCGTCTCCCCGCTGCGCTCGAGCGCCTCCGGGAAGACGACGACGTCGAGCAGCCCTGTGGGGTCCTCGAGAGTGAGGAAGCACACCCGCTTGCCCGAGCGCGTCCGGGGCGTTTGCGCGCGCTCACGCACGCCCGCGACGCGCACGCGTGTGCGGTCAGGCAGGCGCCCCAGGTCCTTTGCCCACGTGACGCCGCGGTCCTCCAGGTCATCGCGTGCGAGCTCGAGCGGATGGCAGGTGATCGCCAGGCCGGTGATCTCCATCTCCGCTCCGAGCCGGCGGACCACGTCCCACCCGGAAACGTGAGAAACATCGGTGGCATCGCGGGCGGGCGAGGGCGCGAGCACGAGCGCGCGCTCCCCTGCGCTCCCCTCGCGGGCGAGCACCGCCTTGAGCTCCGGCAGCAGCGCGAGCTGCTCGTCGCGGGTGGGTGGTCGGCCGGCGTCCGTGATCCCGAGCCCGTCGAGCGCTCCAACGCGGATGAGGGACTCCGCCGCGTCGATCTCGGCCCGCGTGCGCCGCAGGAAGTCCGTCAGGTCATCGAACGGGCGGAGGGTGCGCTCGTCGCGGATGGCACGGAGCAGACGCGCGTTCATGTTGAGCAGGTCCTTCAGGCCGACCCGGATCGCCCGTCCGTCGCGCTCCACGGTGCAGTCCGCACTCGAGGTGTTCACATGCGGATGGAGCAGCGCGATGCCATGGCGTCGGGCGTCGTCGAGCACGAGCCGTGGACTGTAGAAGCCCATCGGCTCGTTGTTGACGATCGCCGCCGCGAACTCCGCCGGGAAGTAGGTCTTCAGCCATGCGCTCGCGTAGCTCACCACGGCGAAGCAGGCCGCATGCGCCTTGTTGAAGCCGTAGGCGGCGAAGCCCTGCAACTGCCGGAAGACCTCCTCCGCCGCCGCCTCTGCCGACCCGAGAGCGACGGCACGACGCACGAACTCACCATGCAGCGACTCCATCTCCTCGCGGCTGCGGTCCTTCGTCATCGCACGGCGGAAACTGTCCGCCTCCGCGAGGCTGAAGCCGGCCACCGCACGAGCGACCTGCAGCACCTGCTCCTGGTAGACGATGACGCCGTAGGAGTCCGCGAGCACCTCGCCCATGGCGGGATGCGGCACCTCCACTCTCTCGATCCCGTGCCGGCGCCGGATGAAGGGCACGATCATCTCCGCCTCGAGCGGACCGGGGCGGAAGAGCGAGATCGCCGCGATGATGTCCTCGAAATCACGCTCCTGCAGGCGCATCGCGAGGTTGCGCTGTCCCGAACTCTCGAGCTGGAACATCCCGACCGTGTCGGCCGATGCGATCGTCGCGTAGACCTTCGGATCGTCGTGCGGGAGCGTGAAAGGTTCCGGCACCGCGTCCTCGCCCACGCGTGCCCGCGCGAGCTCGACCGTCTCGCTGATCGCCGAGTGCATGCGCAGCCCCAGGATGTCCATCTTCACGAGACCGAGCGCCTCGATATCGTCCTTGTCGTATTGCGAGACGACCGTGCCTTTGGCCGCCCACTGCAACGGCGACCATGTCTCGACCGGCTCACGGGTGATGAGGAACCCGCCGAGGTGCGTCCCGAGGTGTGTCGGGGACTTGTCGAGCCTCTCCGTGAGGTCGAGCAGCAACTTGTAGCGCCCCTCGTCGCGCAGCGGGTGGGTGCGGCACTCCGGGTAGGTGGCGAGCACGTCACGGATCTTGCGCGCGCTCACCCATGGCAGATGGCGCGAGAGGGCGTTGATCTGGTCGGGTGTGTGCCCGAGTGCCTTGGCAGCGACTCGTACCGCGCTCTTCGCCGTCATGGTGTTCACGGTGGCGACCATCGCCACGTGCTGCTTGCCGAAGTGCCGGTAGATGTAGTCGATGACCTCGTCGCGTCGCGCGGAATCGAAGTCCACGTCGATGTCGGGCATCTGGCGGCGCGCCGGGTTGAGGAACCGCTCGAACAGCAGCGAGTACGCGATCGGGTCCGCGTCCGTGATCCCGAGCACGTAGCTCACGATGGAGTCACCGGCGCTGCCGCGTCCCGAGCAGCGGATCCCGCGGCTCTTCGCGTGGTCCACGATGTCTTTCACCACAAGGAAATACTCGGGGAACCCGAGATCCGCGATGACGGCGAGCTCGTGTTGAAGCCGCCTCACCGCCTCCGGGGTCACCGGCCGGTAGCGCTCTTCAAGACCGCGCCATGCGAGCTTCGAGAGCACCGAGTACGGCGTTTCGCCGCGCGGCACCTCGACCCCCGGGAAATGGAACTGGCCGAGCCCGAGGTCGAGGTCGCAGCGCTCGGCTATCTCGAGGGTGGCGTCGCAGGCTGCCGGATAGGCGGAGAAGTGCCGGCGCATGTCGGTGCCGGACTTGAAGTAGAGCTCGGCGTTCGAGCGGCCGTACGGGTTCGGCAGCGCGCTTCGGGCGCCGACGGAAGCGAGAACGTCGTGCAGCGGTGCATCCACGCGGCGCACGTAGTGCACGTTGTTGGTCGCGACGATGGGCAGGCCGAGCGCAGCGGCCAAGTCGGACAGGGCCGCGACGTAGCGCGACGACTCGGGCGTCATGGTGTGCACGAGCTCGACGTAGAAGTCTCCGGGCGCGAAGCATCCCGCGAGACGCTTGGCGGCCTCGCGCGCCCGCGATGGCGTCCCGGCGAGCACGGAAGCGCCGACCTCGCCGTTGGTGCACCCCGAGAGGCCGATGAGTCCTTCACTGAAGCGCGCGAGGTCCGCCAGCGAGACCACGGACCGGGTACCTCCGAGGTCGTCCTCGGCATTGTCGGCCCGCAGATGCGCGCGAGAGAGCAGCGTGCAGAGGTTGCGATAGCCAGCCATATCCCGCACGAGCAGCGTCAGGTGGAAGCCTGCGGCGCGCGCCCGTCCGAAACCGACCGGGAAAGGCAGCTCCAGCCGCGACGCCGGTGGCAGGTCGCCTTCCGCGCCGTCACGCCCGGCGACCTCGACGACTACTTCGGCGCCCAGGATCGGCCGCAATCCCGCCGCCCGCGCCTTCCTATAGAAGCGGATCGCGCCCGACAAACCCTGGTGGTCCGTGAGCGCCATGGAATCCATCCCGAGCTGACGTGCCCGGTCGATGAGGGCATCGAGCGATGCGGCGCCATCCATGAAGCTGAAGTTCGAGTGCACATGAAGGTGCACGAAGCCGGCCATCTATCTCGCCTCGAGGGTTCGGGTTTGCGGGAAGGGTCGTTGGAAGGAGCTCTAATCGACCACGCCGACGAGCAGCCAGCGCTCGCCGATGCGGTCGTATGCGAGGTCGTAGACGCCCCCACGCGCGATCACGCGGAAGCAGCGCCGGGAGCGTGCGCGTGGTCGGTCCCACCACATGGAGTCGAGGGCCCACTGCTGCACGAGCGCGTCGACCACGTAGCGCTTGTTCTTCCACGTGAAGGCACGAGGTCGGGCGTGTTCGCTGTCCCAATCGACCGGGACCTCGACCTCGACGCGATCGGGTCCGGCGATCTGCGAGCCACGCCTGACCCATGGCGTCGAGAGCAACTCCAAAACGACCGGCAGGCGACCCGACCCCTGGAACAGGTCGAGCGCTTGTCCCGACTTCTTCGCATCGAAGCCCTTGATCGCAGCGTTGTGTCCCATCTCTGAAAAGCCCCCTTGCAGGTGTTCGTGGGGACGCACAGTAGCGTCCCCACAACGCGAGCATATCGAACATATGTTCGGTATACAACGCGGCACTGACACCGGCATGACGGGCGGGCGAAGAGAGGTGCGCGAACGGCCTGAGCGCGTGATGAACGGCGTGCGCCAAGCGCCGCAAAACCGGAAAGAGGCGCTCATCCGATCGCTCGGACAGCGCCTCTTTCGTCAGAACACAAAGGTATCCCGAGAAACCTCGCCTGCGTGGACATCTACTTGCCGGATTCCCGTTTCACGCCTCCCCGGATCCCGGTGGAAAGACCGCCTCGCGACATGTCTCTCACATCCGAACACTCCGGTCGGGCAGCAGCTGGTACCCCGGTTTTCAATGCTCGCTCAGTCCGACTTCTCGGGACACCTAGTACACTACTCGTCCCCCAAAAGCGCGTCAACGGCAATCTTCGCGATTTCCCGATATTGCGCTAAGCGGCAGTACATACGGTGTGAGCGGCCCCAATATACCGCTCCCCGGCCAATTACCGTTCGTCGCACTCCAGCAAGCCAGACGAGCGCACGACCCTCCGCGAGAGTGTCAGCGCGCTGCGGCAGACCCGACCAGCTCCACGAAGACGACCCCTGCGACCTGCCTCGCCACCGCATGTTCGGCACCCGAGACCGACACAAGGAACGGCCCCTCGAAGGGCGCCACCTCGATGACGCGGACCCGCGCTCCGGGCACCAGACCGATGCCCCCGAGGTACGTGAGGATCGCGTCGTCGTCCTCGCCGACGCGGACAACGAGACCCTCATGGCCGGCGTCCACCCCCGACAGCGGCTCCCCCGCCGGCGCCGGCAGCGAGCCGTCGCCAGAAGGGATCGGGTGGCCGTGCGGGCAGACTGCCGGGTTGTCCAGGTAGGCCTCCAGGGCGCTCAGAACGCGCGGCGACATGGCGTGCTCGAGGAGGCAGGCCTCTTCGTGCACCGAGTCCCACGGGATCTGCAGGACGTCCACCAGGAAGCGCTCCGCGATCCGATGACGGCGAACGACTTCGATGGCCTCCCGCCGACCGACATCCGTCAGCGCGACGCCGCCGTCGGGTCGCGTGATGAGCCCGGCGCCCTCGAGCCGGCGCATCGTCGCAGTCACAGTCGGGCCGGAAACGCCCAGCGCCTCCGCGATGGCGGTCGGCCGCACTTCGCCGTGAAGCGACATCTTGTAGATGGTCTCGAGGTACTCCTGGAGAGTCGCGCTCGGCATCGAAAGCCCTCCCGATCCGGTGCTTTGAGCGCCCACGACCGCGGGCGTTCGACAGAGTATAGACGAATTCCACGCACGCGCACCCGAGCGCCGTCCGTCGCCTGCTTGCGTCCCTTCAACCACCGATTTGTATCGCTCGGCGCGAAGATGGACAAGTTGCGGAAAAGCCGTTGACGGCCATGGAAGGGAACCGTTAGGGTGAGAGCCGTCCCAAGAAGTCGGACCGAGCGAGTTTTGAAAACCGATGTACCAGCTGCTACCCGATCCGGGTGCGTGCGAAAGGGCTTGGTCGCGAGGCTGACCCGACTACCGCGTTCCGAAGAGGGTGTGAAACGGGAAGTCGGCCAGTAGATGCTTTGCCAGGCGAGGTTTCTTGGGACACCTCTTTGCCGCGACAAGGGCGCCGTTCCCCACAGGGACGACGCCCTTCACATTGCCCGGTCCGCTCGCCTATCTTGCCGGCCGGTACACCAGCTTCGCGATCGGCGACTCCCACACCGCGACCTCGGTCACGCGGACCTCTTCGCCCACGGTCGTCTCCAGACGCTCGCAGATCACACGCGCCAAGTTCTCCGCGGTGGGATTGAGCTCGTCGAACGGAGGGACCTCATCGAGGAACACGTGGTCGTAGTCGGCGAGAACGCCGTGGAGGTCGTCCTTGAGTTGCTTGAAGTCGTAGACGATACCGATCCCGTCGAGCTTCTCCCCCGCCACGGTCACCTCGACGTCCCACGTGTGTCCGTGCAGGCGATGGCACTCCCCGGGGTAGCCGCGAAGCGAATGCGCCGCATCGAAGTGGTCGCGAACCGTCAGCTCGTACATGTCGTGGATCCTTCTTCCGTCCTAGAAGAGGGCGGGCTGGCCGCCATGATCGGGGTCTACGCCGTCGCCGCAGGTCGAGCGCGAGTCCATCGCCTCGTTGGCGAGCGCGTCGGCGGCCGCGTTCTGCTCGCGACGCACGTGGACGACCCGGACCGATGCGAAACGTGCGAGCAGCGCCTTGGCCGAAGCGAACAGGGGCTTCAGGCCCTCATTCTTCACCCGATACTGTCCGTTGATCTGACGCACGACGAGTTCGGAGTCTGCACAGACACGCAGGTCCGTCACGCCGTGGTCGAGCGCCGTCCGCAGTCCCCAGATCAGCGCCTCGTACTCGGCGATGTTGTTCGTCACCGATCCCAGGTAGCGACCACCCCCGCGGACGATCGCGCCGGTCTCATCCTCGAGCACGAAGCCCGCGCCGCCGGGACCGGGGTTGCCTCTCGCGCCGCCGTCGGTGCGCAGCGTGTACGTTGCCACGCTCACGCCTTCCGTACGACGAGCACGCGACCGCAGCTCGGGCACGTGGAGACGTCGGGACCCGCCTCGAGCGCGGCGAGCTTGACCGACGGAAGTCCGACGCGGCATGCGCTGCATCGGCCCTCGGAGAGCAGGCCGACGGCGACGCCGTGCCGCTCCCGCGACGCCTCGTAGCGCTGCAGGAGCTCCGGCCCCACGATGACGCTCAAGGCGGCGCGCGCCTTCTTCTCCGCCTCGATGTGAGCCAGTATCTCGCCGCCGTGGTGCTTGAAGCGGTCGGTCAGCTCGGCCTCGCGGCGATGCCCCTCGACCAGCGCGGCCTCGATCTTGGCGACCTGGCTCGCACCGTTCTCACGCTTGTCCATCTGCGCGAGGAGGTCGCCTTCCAGCGACTCCCGGCGCCGGCGCAGCGCATCGAGCTCCATGGAGACCGACTGCAACTCCTTGGGGTTGGTGATCTGACCGGAAACGAGCTTCGCCTGCTCAGCTTCCATCTTCGCGCCCAGCGTCGCCACCTGGTCCTCGATGGCCTTCGAGGCGACATCGACGCCGTGCACGGCCGCCTCCCAGCGCGCCTTCAGAGTCTCGATCTCGGCGAGCTTGGCCCGCGCCGCGAGGATGGCTCGCTTCTCGGGCATCTCGTCGAGTTCCTTCTCCAGACGCGCGATCGCAAGATCGCGCTCCTGCAACTCGAGCAGTGCGGAGACTGTCTCCATGTACTCGCCTTTCAGGCGGTCCACCATCGGTAGGCCGGCGGATCGAGGACAACGGATTCCGGGCCGAATCCCGCAGCCGTGGCGACCGTGTCAGCCAGGACGCGGACGAGCGGCCATTCGGTCGCGTCGTGTCCCGCCTCGATGACGAGAAGGCCGCGGTCCAGCGCCGCGAGTGCCCCATGGTAGCGCAACTCTCCTGTGAGCAGGACGTCGCAGCCGGCGTCGATGGCGGCCTCGACGAGGGATCCCCCACCTCCCGGGGCGATCCCCACGCGGGCGATCGGCGACTCGGCGCGTCCCCAGACGCGCGGCGCGCCGCCGAGCCGACCTTTCACGTGTGCTGCGAGCGAGGCGAGTGTCCAGCCGGGCGCGAGGGCGCAGATGCGCCCGGCGCGGGGCATCGACGGATCGTCACCCTCGGCCTCCAGCGGTCCCAGTGAGGGCAGGACGAGAGCCGCCGGAAGCGCGTCCGCGCCATCAGGCGCACGGTCGAGGTTCGTGTGGCAGTTCACGAGCGCGATCCCGGCCGCAACGGCCTGGAAGGCGACAGCGGCGCCCGCCGAGTCCGCCGTGACCGTCTCGAGAGCGTCGAGGAACGCCGGATGATGGGTGAGCAGCACGTTGGCTCCCGCCGCGCGAGCGGCCTCCAGAGACGCCAGCGTGGCGTCCAGCGTGACGAAGACTCTGGACACGGTCGCATCCGGATCGCCGGCGAGCAGGCCGACGCGGTCCCAGTCCTCCGCCCACTCGAACGGGAAACGCTCGATGAGACAGCCGACCAGATCGAGAACCGTGCTCACAGCGCCACCTCCTCGGCCCTTCGGTCGCGGAACACAACGAGCGAGTCGTACCCGGCCTCCCGCAGCAGCGCCCGGGCACGGTCGAATCCGAACGCGACCTCGTCGGGCGCGTGCGAGTCGGACCCCATCGTCGCGGGTACGCCCCTTCGGCGACAGGCACGCAGGAGTGCCCCGGTGGGGTAGATCTCCCCCACCGGCTTGCGCAGCCCGGCTGTGCTCACTTCCACCGCACAGCCGGCCTCAGACATCGCCAGGGCGGCATTCTCGTACCAGTCAGTGGGGTCCGAGACGGCGAAGAAGCCGAACTTCTTCACAAGGTCCGGATGCGCCATCACGTCGAACAGACCGGAGCGCGCTGCCGCGATCACTTCGGAGAAGTAGCGGTCCCAGAGCGCGTCGATCTCCCACCCGCCGTAGCGCTCGATGAGATCGGGGTCGTCGAACGCCCAGTCCTCGATGAAGTGCACCGACCCGAGCACCATGTCGAGGTCGAGGCCGCCCAGCAGGTCGCGCGTCCACTGCACGTGGTCGGGCAGCCAGTCGGCCTCGATGCCGCACAGTATCTCGGGGCCGCCACGCACGGCCGAGACAACAGCCGCCGCCCTGACCTCGGCGATGTAGGCGGGCAGCTCGTCGTGACGCATCGTGTAGTGCTGCGGGTAGCCCTCCGGCATCGGAAGATGGTCCGTGAAGGTGAGGACGCTCAGGCCCGCGGCGCGTCCGGCATCGACGTACTCGGACAGCAGCCCGGACGCATGACCGCAGCGTGCCGTGTGAACGTGCAGGTCGATCACGCGTCTCCCCCGATCACGCCGCCGCCGAGTACCCGGTCACCGTCATAGCACACGATAGCCTGCCCTGGCGCCGGAGCGTCTACCGGCTCGTCGAAGCGCAGGGTGAGGGTGTCACCGGAGACTTCGGCGGTACCGGACGGTTCCGGCCCGCGATACCGCACTCGTGCTGTCACTCGCAGGGGCCCGGGGGCGGCTCTCCACACGAGGTCGTGCGCGACCACCTCGCCGGCGGCGAGCGACTCGCGCGTCCCGACCGTCACGGTCGCCGTCGCAGCGTCCACGCTCGTGACGAAGAGCCGCTCGGGGCCATCGAGCGCGAGCCCGCGCCGCTGGCCCACGGTGATCCCGGGAACGCCCTCGTGCCTGCCTACCACGGTCCCGGTCGCATCGACGATGGCCCCCGGTCGGAACGCCTCAGGACGGCACTCACGGAGGAAGTCGCGCACGTTGCCATCGGGAACGAAGCAGGTCTCCTGGCTCTCAGGGCGCTCAGCGGTCGGCAGTCCGAACTCGCGCGCCAGCTCGCGCACTCGCTCCTTCGTGAGCTCGCCCAGCGGGAACATGGTGCGTTCGAGCTGCTGCGTCGTCATCCGGTACAGGAAGTACGACTGGTCCTTCGTCCGGTCGACCCCACGCGCGAGCCATGGCACGCCCGCCCCATCCCACACGATCCGCGCATAGTGGCCTGTGGCGAGGTACTCGGCGTCCTGAAGCGCCACGCGACGCATGAGCTCGGAGAACTTCATGCGCTCATTGCAGGCGATGCAGGGATTCGGCGTCCGGCCCGCGGCGTACTCGTCGCAGTACGGCTCGATCACGTCCCGAGCGAACTGCTCGGAGAACTCGAGCGTGTAGTGCGCGATTCCGAGGGCGTCGCAGACCCGCTTCGCCGAGCGCGCCCCGTCGAGCGAGCAGCACCCGTCCACGGGGCTCTCGTCGGCGAGCAGACGCATGGTGACGCCGGTCACGTCGTGACCGTCAGAGACGAGAAGAGCGGCGGCGACCGAAGAGTCGACGCCGCCGCTCATCGCAACGAATACTCGTGCCATCTTCGGGGAACCACTCGCCCTCGCGCGTCTACTCGTGCAGGTGGCAGGCCTCGGCGTTCGCCGAGGTGTCGACGGGTGCCTCTTCCTCTTCAGCGTGGGGATCGAAGTCCGGATTCTCAGAGAGGATCTCGCCGGCGATCGGCTCACGACCGTGCTTCTTCAGGTAGTCGTCGACCGCAACCTTCAGGCCGTCCGTCGCGAGCACGGAACAGTGCATCTTCGCGGGCGGCAGGCCGCCGAGCTCCTCCGCGACCTGCCTCTTGGTGATGGCAACGGCCTCCTGGATGGAGAGGCCCTTCGCCATCTCGGTCACGATCGAGGACGTCGCGATGGCGGCGCCACACCCGAGGGTCTGGAACTTCAGATCCGTGATGTGGTCGGTGTCGTCGACCTTGATGGTGATCTTCATCACATCGCCGCAGACCGGGTTGCCGACTTCTCCGACGCCGTCGGCATCGTCGATCACACCGACGTTGCGCGGATTGTTGAAGTGGTCCATGACCTTGTCGCTGTAGAGCACTGGCTTCTCCTTCGAAGGGTGTTCATCGTACGCCGGCGCCTGCCGGCGAGAGGTGTTCGCGGGTGCTAGCTCGACGCGCCGAACATCTTGGCGTAGACCGGCGACATCGCGCGCAGTCGCTCGACGATCGGCGGGAGCACCTCGAGCAGGTACTCGACGTCCTCCCCGGTCGTGAAGCGGCCGACGGTGACGCGGATGGAGCCGTGAGCGATCTCCGGAGCGAGTCCGATGGACAGCAGCACGTGGCTCGGCTCGAGCGAACCGGACGAGCAGGCCGAGCCGGTCGAGACCGCGATACCCTTGTTGTCGAGCTGCAGGAGCATGGACTCGCCTTCGATGCCCTTGATCACGAGGTTCGCGGTTCCCGGCAAGCGCGGAACGTCGCGACCGCCGTTGAGCGCGGTGTTCGGCATCTGGAGGATGCCGTCGATGACACGGTCCCGCAGCTTCTCGAGGCGCGGGTTCTCAGTCGCGCGCTCCTCGATCATGAGTTCGAGAGCCTTGGCCAGCGCAGTCGCTCCCGCGACGTTCTGGGTCGCCGAGCGCTTCTTGGACTCCTGGCCGCCGCCGATGAGCATCGGCTCGAACGGCGTCCCGCGCTTCAGGTACAGCGCGCCGACGCCCTTGGGACCGTAGATCTTGTGCGCCGAGAACGACGCTGCGTCCACGCCGAGGTCGACCGCGTTCCAGTCCACCTTCCCGAGCGCCTGGATCGCATCCGTGTGGAAGTAGCCGTCCTTCTCGTGTGTGAGGGCGGCAAGCTCCCTGACGGGCTGCACGGTGCCGAGCTCATTGTTCGCGTGCATGATCGTCACGAGAACGGTCTCGTCGCGCAGCACTGCGGCGAGGTCCTCGGGATGGATGATGCCGTCCTCGCGGGGCTTGAGGACGCTGACCTCGAAGCCCTCCTTCTCGAGGCGGTGCACCGGCTCGAGCACGGCGTGGTGTTCGAACGCGGAGACGACGATGTGGTTGCCCTTGCCGCGCGCCCTGCCGGCATGCGCGATGCCGAAGACGGCGGCGTTGTCACCCTCCGTCCCGGCGCCGGTGAAGATGACCTCCGCCGGCTGGGCGCCGATGTTCGCGGCGAATGACTCGCGGGCGGCCTCGAGGGCGCGGTACGCGTCGCGTCCGAGCGCGTAGAGGCTGTTCGGGTTGCCGAAGCGCTCCGTGAAGAACGGCAGCATGGCCTCGACGACACGCGGGTCGACGGGCGTGGTCGCCGCGTAGTCGAGATAGACGGTCCGGGGCGTGTCACTCATCACGGTCTTCGCTCTCCTCGTTCGCTACCGGTCCGCGGATACAGCGTCGAACTCGACCTGGCGCGCGGACAGGTCCGCCAGCATCGTCGACTCGAACACGTCATGCAGGGCATCGGTCGCCCTGGCCCACACGCCGGCAGCGGCACACACACCGCTGCGGCCACACAGCTGGCCACCATCGCATGCCGTCGGAGCGAGCGGCCCCTCGAGCGCCTCCACGACCTCCAGCACGCTGATCGCAGCGGGGTCGCGGGTCAGCGTGAAGCCGCCACGGGCACCTCTCAGAGCCGTGACGAGGCCCGCCTTGCGCAGCGCCGCCAGCAGCTGCTCCAGGAACTTGAGCGGGATGCCCTGACGCTCCGAGACCTCACGCGCGCTGACGGGTCCCGAGCCATAGCGGCATCCGAGATCGATGAGCGCGAGCAATCCGTATTCGCTTCGAGCGGTCAGTCGCATCGCAGCCCTTTCGAGGGCACTGGAATCTCTAGTGCGTTGGTATGATATCGTCTGCTTTCCAAGAGCGCAAATGCCCTCGGCAACACTTCCCCGTCCCTCCGCCGACAGGTTCCGTCGCCCCAGTGCTACCGCTCGGCGTCACGACAGGACCGCTCTGCGTTGCGGCGACCCCGTTCAGCGCGCCGCAGGCAGACGGCATTGCGCCGGCTCGACGCGGCGTGCTAGATTCTGCTCCCACGTTTCGAGGGGGGACCTTCGAGACTGGCACATCGGATGGAGTCCGCGGTCGACAGCCACAGGGTGGCGAGGGCCCAACGGATCCTCCGGTGACACGACAGAAGCCCCGATGCCTCTCGGCACCGGGGCTTCTTCGCGTGACGTGCGTGCCCGTGCGCGCCCTTGGGCGCCCTTGGGCGCCCCTGGGCGCCTGACTACATGGCCTTGAGCAGGTTCGCCATCTCGATGGCCGAGACGGCCGCCTCCCAGCCCTTGTTGCCGTGCTTCGTCCCGGCGCGCTCCACAGCCTGGTCGATCGAGTCGGCCGTGATCACGCCGAACATGACCGGCACTCCTGACTTGAAGCTCGCCTGGGCAATGCCCTTCGAGACCTCGGACGCCACGTACTCGAAGTGGGGCGTGCCGCCACGGATGACGACCCCGAGCGCGATGACGGCGTCGTACTTCTCGGACTTCGCCATCTTCTTCGCAACGAGCGGGATCTCGAAGGCACCCGGAACCCAGGCGACGTCCACGTCCTCCTCGGCCACGCCGTGGCGCGTGAGCGCGTCGAGTGCGCCACCCAGCAGTCGCGCGGACAGCAACTCGTTGAAGCGGGCCACCACGATACCGACCTTGAGACCCGAGCCGATCAGGTCACCCTCGTACGTGCTCATCTATTCCTCCTCGTTTCCGGTCCGCGCCGCGTCTCCCAGATCGAGCCGGTGGCGCATCTTGTCCTTCTTCGTGCGCAGGTACGCATAGTTCTCGGGGCAGGCCGGAACCTCGAGCGGCACCTGTTCGGTGACGGTGAGGCCGTAGCCCTCGATCCCGCTGATCTTCTTCGGGTTGTTGGTCATGAGGCGCATCGTCGTGATCCCGAGGTCGACCAGTATCTGAGCGCCGATGCCGTAGTCGCGAAGGTCGGCCGGGAAGCCGAGTGCCTCGTTGGCCTCCACCGTGTCGGCGCCCTTCTCCTGCAACTCGTAGGCGCGCAACTTGTTGGCGAGCCCGATCCCGCGCCCTTCGTGCCCGACCATGTAGAGCACCACGCCCGTGCCCTCTTCCTGCACGCGCCGCATGGCTTCCTCGAGCTGCGCTCCGCAATCGCAGCGCAGCGAGTGGAAGACGTCGCCGGTGAGGCATTCGGAGTGGACGCGCACGAGCACGTCGGACTTCCCCGCCACGTCGCCGACGACGAGCGCCATGTGGGTGGTGCCGTCGAGGCGGTTCTCGTAGCCGTAGGCGCGGAACTCGCCGAAGCGGGTCGGGAGACGGACCTCCGCGATCCGATCGACGAGCACCTCGTTGCGGCGCCGGTAGCGGATGAGATCCGCGACGGTGACCATCTTGAGGCCGTGCTCCGCAGCGACCTTCTCGAGCTGCGGGCGCCGGGCCATGGTCCCGTCGGTGTTGATGATCTCGCAGATGACACCGGCCGGCGTGAGCCCGGCCAGCCTCGCGAGGTCGGTTGCGGCCTCGGTGTGTCCCGCACGCTCGAGCACGCCGCCCGGACGGGCGCGCAATGGGAACACGTGACCGGGCATGGAGAGGTCTTCCGGCCGCGTGGCAGGATCGACGAGCGCGCGGACCGTGGTCGCGCGGTCCGCTGCCGAGATGCCCGTCGTGATCTTGCCCTTCGCGCCAACGGACACGTGGAACGCCGTGCCCTGCTCGGAGGTGTTCGTCTGAGACATCGGCGGGATCTTGAGCTCGTCGACCCGGGTTGCGGCCAGCGGCACGCAGACGAGCCCCCGCCCGTGGGTGATCATGAAGTTGATCGCCTCGGGCGTGATCTTCTCGGCCGCCATCACGAAGTCGCCCTCGTTCTCGCGATCCTCGTCGTCGACCACGATGAGCATCCGCCCGGAGCGGATCTCCTCGATGGCCTCTTCAATCGAAGCGAAGGGGTTTGACACGTTGTCTACCTTCCGTCCGTCATGTCTTTGAGCAGATCGCCCAGGCCACGCTTGGAGGGCCGGGACTCGGCATCCATGCCGGCCTCCATGTAGCCGCGAACGTAGCGGCGCACGTACTTGGCGAACATGTCGGCCTCGAGGTTCACCTTCGCGCCGATGGCCTTGTCCGGCAGCGTCGTGGAAGCTTCCGTGTGCGGCACGACCACGACGCCGAAGCCGTCGTCGAAGATGCGCGCGACCGTGAGCGAGATGCCGTCGACCGCGATCGAACCCTTCTCGATGATGTAGTCACGCAGCTCGGCGGGCGCCTTGAAGCGGTATTGCACCGCGTTGCCGGCCACGGCGCGCATCGCCAGCGTGCCGACGGCGTCCACGTGACCGGTCACGATGTGGCCGCCCATGCGGTCCGAGAGGCGCAGCGCGCGCTCGAGGTTCACGCTCGAGCCTTGGCGCAGATCGCCGGTGGTGGCGCGCGCCAGCGTCTCGTCGCTGACGTCCGCAACGAAGCTGCCGCGCAGGAACTTCACGATCGTGAGGCACACGCCGTCGACCGCGACGGAGTCGCCGATCGCCATGTCGCGACCGAACTCGGGTGCGTAGATCTCGAGCTGCAGTCCGCCCGCGGCGCGCTCGGCGCGAGCCACAACGCCCTTGGTTTCGATGATCCCGGTGAACATGGTCGCTTCTCTTCTCCTCGTCTTCCGGCCTGTATGCGTGCTGCTACAACGACTCGACATCCATGCGGCGCGGGCGCCACACGGTCACAGCGTCACTTCCCACGATCCCGGCCTCCACTGCGCGCAGCGTGCGATCGAGGGTCGCAGGGTCGTCCTGTGGCTCACCGACGAAGAGCGCCGGGGCCTGCTCCCCCGCCAGTCCGCCCGCGTGCAGCAGCACGAGCTCGTCGATGAGCCCGGAGGCCTGCAGGGCGCTGAAGAGCCGCGGGCCCGCTTCCACGAGCAGCGAGGTCACTCCGGACTCGCCGAGCGCGTCGAGCGCTGCGACAAGACCGCCGGCGGCGTCGTAGGCCACGAACTCGGCGGCCTTCGAAAGCAGCGACGGATCCGGGTCCAAAGCATCCGGCAGCAGTACCGTGACGGCGCCGAGGCCGTCGTTGAACATCCGCGCTTCCGCGGAGGGCTGCTCGGTGCGCGTGAGGACGATCCGCCGCGGCTGGCGAGCGGACGCACGACCATCGCCGTCGCGGACCGTGAGCGAGGGATCGTCGACCGCCACGGTCCCGGTGCCGACCATGACCGCATCGGCCTCGGATCGGAGACGCATGGTGAACGCGCGCGCTCGCTCGCCGGTGAGCGCCGAGCGCATGCCCCGCGCGAGCGTCGGGCGCGCGTCGAGCGTGAGTGCGATCTTTGCGCGCACGAACGGGCACCCGGTGCGCAGGTGGTGCAGCCACTCGATGTTGAGCTCCTCGAAGGGAGCCGGGTCAGGTGCGAAGGCCACCTCGACGCCGGCGCGCGCGAGGAGTTCGGCCCCGCCGGCGGCGACATGCCACGGATCGGCCATGCCGATGACCACGCGTGCGACGCCCGCTGCGATGAGGGCGTCCGTGCACGGACCGGTGCGCCCCGTGTGGGCGCACGGTTCGAGGGTCACGTAGGCCGTCGCCCCGCGGGCGGCCTCGCCGGCTGCCTGCAGTGCGACGATCTCCGCGTGAGGCCCGCCGGCGCGCTCGTGGAAGCCCTCCCCGACGACGAGACCGTCGCGCACGAGGACACAACCCACGAGGGGGTTCGGGTAGGTGGTGCCGCGACCGCGCTCGGCAAGCTCGGCTGCCCTGCGCAGGTGCGGCTCAACGACGCCCGAGTACGGGTCGCCGAAATGGCGCGTCATAACCGACATCCTTCTTCCATCCGGACTGTGACCGTCGGCTCCGGAATCTCACCGGATCGGCCCCGCAGGCTCTCTCGACCTGAGGGGTTCGCGGGCTTTCACCGCCGGTGGGGACTTGCACCCCGCCCTGAAGAACGCTTCGAAGTCTAGCACACGATCCAGGAGACGCCGCTACCAGATGAGGCGCAGGACCCACAGAACGAGCGCGACCGCGGCCACCACGGCGAGAATGACGCCCGTCTCCATGGCAAGGCCGCGCAAGTACTCGGGCCACGATTGCGTCGCCATCCGATGGCGACGCTCGTCACGCCCGCGCGCGATCGACTCCCATGCCTCGAAGCGCATGGCGCCGAACCCGGGGATCACCCGCGCCAGCCTTCGGGGACGCTTGCCGGACTCGGAGGCGCTGTCTTCGGTGCGCGAAGGCTCGTCGGCCAAGCGTCAGCCCTCGAGAGAAGCGGTCGCGACTCTGCGGATGTTCGCCAGCGCGAGCCCCGGGTCCTTCGCGCCGAAGATGGCGTTGCCCGCAACGAGCATCGTCGCGCCAGCTCCCACCACGAGGGGCGCCGTGTGTGCGTCGATGCCGCCGTCGACCTCGATGACGACGTCGACCTCGTACTCGTCGGCCATCGCGGCGATGTCGCGGATCTTCGGAACGCACCCGGGGATGAAGGCCTGCCCGCCGAAACCGGGGTTCACGCTCATGACGAGCACGTAGTCGAGGTGGCGCATAACCTCTGCGATCGAGTTGGCCGGCGTGCCTGGGTTGAGTGCCACGCCCGCCTTCGCGCCGGCACCGCGGATCGCCTGCAGCACGCGGTGCAGGTGGTAGCACGCCTCGACGTGCACGGTCACCATGTCCGCGCCCGCGTCGAGGTACCAGCCGACGGTACGGTCGGCGTCGTCGATCATCAGGTGAACGTCGAGCGGCAGCTTGGTGACCTTCTTGAGCGCGCGGATGACCGGCGGGCCGATCGTGAGGTTCGGTACGAAGTGGCCGTCCATGACGTCCACGTGGATGACGTCGGCCCCCGCCGCCTCCACGAGCGCCACTGCGTCGGCAAGGTGCGTGAAGTCCGCCGACAGGATCGAGGGAGCCATCACGATGCGGTCTCTCACGTGCGTCTCCTTACCGGTGTGCGTCGTCTCGTGCGCAAGGGGCGGCAGATCAGTCCTCGACGAGACCCATGCCGTGCAACTCGTCGCGAGCCTCGCGGCCGAGCAGGGCCTCCTCGCCTTCGGACAGCGCCTGGCCTTCGTAGAGCACGGCGCGGACCTGGTGCGTGATCGGCATCTCGAGCCCCGCACGCGTTCCGAGGTCCTCGACCGAGATGCAGGCGAACGCGCCCTCAGCGACCATGTTCGTCTGGGCCTTCCAGCCCTCGAGGGTGCCCCCACGGCCGATGAACTCGCCGAGCGCACGGTTGCGCGAATTCTTCGAGGTGCAGGTGGCGATGAGGTCGCCGACGCCGGCGAGACCCATGAACGTGAGCGGGTTCGCGCCCATGGCGTGGCCGAGGCGGCTCATCTCCGCGAGCCCGCGGGTCATCAGCGTCGCCTTCGTGTTGTCACCGTAGCCGAGGCCGTCGCAGACGCCCGCCGCCACGGCGATGACGTTCTTGCTCGCGCCTGCCAGCTCGACTCCGACGACGTCCGGGTTCGTGTATACGCGGAAGAACCGTGTCATGAAGAGGTCCTGGAACAGCCGCCCCACACTCTCCTCGTACGCAGCGACGACGGTGGCCGACGGCACGCCCTTGCCGACTTCCTCGGCGTGGTTCGGACCCGAGAGCCCGGCAAGGCGCCGGCGATTGCCCAGGACATCCTCCAGCACCTCGGTCATGAGCATGAGAGAGCCCTCTTCGACGCCCTTGCTCAGGATGACGACGGGGGTGTCGGAAGGGAGATGCGGAGCCATCGCCCCGGCGGTGCCGCGAACCCCGAGGCTCGGCGTGACAACGACGACCGCGTCGACACCGCGCAGAGCGACCTCTATGTCGGACGAGGCTGTGACCGTCTCGGGCAACACGATGTCGCGCATGTAGAGCGGGTTCGCATGGTTCGCGTTGATCCCGTCAGCGATCTCCTGCTCGCGTGCCCACAGCGAGACTTCGTGCCCCTTCCCGCCGAGCAGCCAGGAAGCGGACGTCCCCCACGAACCTGCGCCGATCACAGCGACACGCGTCACCGGTCATTCCCCTTTCGAGATGTTCTGCGTCCCATCGTAACCCTGGGTTCTTCTCCGCGCAGCAGGCGGCCGATGTTGGCGCGATGCGCGAAGAAGATCAGCGGGACGGCCAGTGCCGCGAACGCGAAGAGCGCCGGGCGCCCGGGATAGAGAACGAGGATCGCAAGCGGGAAGCAGGTCGCGGTGAACATCGACGACACGGACACGATCCGCGTCAGCAACACGGAGGCGACGAACACGACGGCGAGCGCCAGGAATGCGGCCGGCATGAGCACGAGGATCGCACCGGCAGCGGTGGCCACGCCCTTGCCGCCACGCAGTCCGAAGTACGGCGAGTACATGTGGCCCGCGATGGCGGCGAGGCCCGCTCCGATCACGAGAAGGTCGGAACCGCTCACGGCCCACGCGGGGTTCGCGAGGAGCATGGCGAACAGTGCTGCGATCGCGCCCTTCGAGACATCCGCGATCGCAACGGCGAGGGCGGGGCGCCATCCGAGCGAGCGGAAGACGTTGGTGGCGCCGGTGTTGCCGCTCCCAAGCTTGGTGATGTCCTCGTGGTAGAAGCCACGCGCGACGATGACCCCGAACGGGACGCCGCCGACCAGGTATCCGACCACGAGGACCAGCCCCGCGCGCCATAGGATGTCGACGATGGACACGCCCTAGTCCTTCTGCCTGAACTTGAGGGTTATAGGCGTACCCGTGAAGTCGAACACCTCGCGCATCCGATTCTCGAGGTAGCGCCTGTAGTTCTCGTCCACGAGCTTCGGGTGGTTGGCAAAGAACGTGAAGCCCGGAGGGTTGTTGCGCGTCTGCGTCCCGTACTTCATGCGCAGCTGTGCGCCACTGCGGGAGATGGTGTGCCCGGTCTCGCGCAGGTCCGAGAGGAACTTGTTCAGCTTGCTCGTGGACACGTTCTGCGTGAAGTTGCCGTACACCGTGTCGATGAGCTTGTAGAGCTTGTCCACCCCGCGGCCCGTGAGAGCGGAGATGCGCAAGGCCGGCGCGTAGCCGATGAACCCGAGCTTGTGCTTCAGATCGTCTTCGATCTCGTCGCGCGCGTCTTCGTCGGCGAGCAGGTCCCACTTGTTCAGCAGCACGACGATCGCACAGCCGCGCTCCTCGGCGAAGCGGGCGACACGCTGGTCGCCATCGGTGACGCCTTCCGAGGCGTCGACCACGAGCAGTGCGATCTCGGCACGGTCGATCGCGCGCATCGCGCGCACGAAGCTGTAGTACTCGACGGATTCGTCGATCTTGGACTGGCGGCGCAAGCCGGCGGTGTCGACCAAGCGGTACAACACTCCGTCGCGCTCCACGACCGTGTCGATCGCGTCGCGCGTCGTACCAGCAACGCTGCTCACGATGCTGCGCTCCGCGCCGATGAGGCGGTTGAAGAGCGAGGACTTGCCGGCGTTCGGACGCCCGATGATGGCGACGTTGATCTCACCCTCGACCGGTTCGACCACCGTGACCGGAAGACCGAGCACCAAGTCGTCGAGCAGATCCCCGGTACCGTGGCCGTGAAGCGCCGATACGGCGCGGGGCTCGCCGAGCCCGAGGTTCCAGAACTCATAGGTGGAGGTGACGTCGCCGGGGGTGTCCGCCTTGTTCACGAGCAGGTAGACGGGACGGCCGCTCCTCTGGAGGATGCGCGCGACGTCCTGATCGCCCGAGGTGACGCCGGTGGTGCCGTCCACGAGGAACAGGACCGCGTCGGCTTCCTCGGCAGCGATGATCGCCTGGCGCCGGATGGAGTCGCCGAAGGCGTCGTCCGTGGCGAGCTCGATACCGCCGGTGTCCACGAGCATGAACTCGCGGCCGTTCCAGTCGGTCTTGTGGTAGCTGCGGTCGCGCGTCACGCCGCGCATGGCGTGGACGATGGCGTCCTGACCTTGCACGAGACGGTTGACGAGCGTGGACTTGCCGACGTTCGGACGACCGACGACAGCAACGATGGGAAGCGACATGGGGAGATCACCTGCCGGAGGTGGAGGACAGTTCTCGCAGCGCGCATACGAGCCCTGCGGCGTCGGATGATACCAGACGGACGTCCGCGCCCGTTCGCGCGGCCACGTCGGCGACCGTCAGATCGTCGAGCATGACCCCGTCGTCGTTCACGGTGAGGTCCGGAACGAGGTAGATCGCAGGACCGGCCTCGCGCGGGACTTCCGCGCCGCCCGCTGCTGCGTCGGCCCCGACCGCGTCCGCGACGTCAGCGCCCGCGAGCAGGCCCGCGACGTTCACATTGCCGCCCAGAAGCACGTTCGCCACCGGAAGCACGCGCACACGACAACCAGTGCGCGCCAGCGCATCGGCCATGCCCGACAGCTCAGGGGCGAACAGCTCCCCGGTCACCAGCACGACTTCCGGAACAGGCGCATCCGCAAGCGGTTCGGGGGACTTCGCCAGCGCCTCGGCACTCTCGTCGCGAAACGCCCGCACCATCCCGATGCCGTTCTCGAACTGCGGGAAACCGTCGTACGCGTCCCAGTCGGGAAGGGTCTCCCCCGCCGTCAGGTAGAACTCGTCGGCGGCGTAGACCCAGGCGACTCCGCGCTCGGCGATCGTGCGCGCGCTCCAGTCGTTGATCTGAGCGAGCACCGTCGCAGCGGCCTCAGGGGTGTCGTAGGTGGCGGTGAGCTTGCGCTGGTAGCGCGTGATCCCGACCGGCACGACGCCGACCGACTCGATACCCGTGCGCTGCGCCAGCCAACTCAGGCTACGCTCGAGCTGCGCGCCGTCGTTGACCCCGGGAACGAGCACGACCTGCACGTGCATCTCGATGCCGGCGTCGAGCAGCGTATCGATGTGCTCCAGCGCACGATCCTCGACCACGGGGCACATGAGGGAGCGCCTCACGATCGGATCCACCGCGTGCAGGGACACGTGCAGGGGCGACAGGTGCTGCTCGATGATGCGGTCGATGTCCTCGTCGGTGAGGTTGGTCAGCGTGACGAAGTTGCCGGCCAGGAACGAGAGCCGGTAGTCGTCATCGCGCACGTACAGCGACGGGCGCATGCCTGGCGGCAACTGGGCGACGAAACAGAACGCGCAGGCGTTGTCGCACTCGCGCACGCCGTCGAACACGACCCCGTCGAAGTCGATGCCCCAGCCCTCGTGCCACTCCCGTTCGAGGATCGCCTCGTAGGCGACGCCCGCGGCACTCTCCACCGTGATCGCCACGGTGGGACCGTCGGCAAGCCACAGCCAGTCGACGACGTCGCGCAGCGGCTCGCCCTCGACGTGTGTGATCAGGTCGCCGGACTGCAGGCCGGCGTCTTCGGCAGGGCTGCCCGGAACGACAGAAGCGACGCGTCCCCCGCGCTCGGCGGGAGCGACCTCAGTCGGATACGTCATCCGACATCGCCTCGATCGCGGACACGACCCCGGCCATCTGGACGCCCGGCGTGGACGCGCCGGCGGTCACGCCGACCGTCTGCGCGCCGGCGAACCACTCGGGCTTGAGCTCGTCGGGCGTCTCAACGTGGTGGGTGCGCGGGTTCGCGCGCCGGCAGATCTCCGCCAGCCGTGTCGTGTTGCCGGAGTTGAGTCCGCCGACCACCACAACGACATCCACGCTGCGTGCGAGTTCCTCCGCGGCGCGCTGACGCTGCCCTGTGGCGGAACAGATGGTGTTGACGACCTTGAGTTCGCTCACGCGCGGCAGGACCGCGGCGACCACCTGGTTCAGGCGTTCAAGGGACTGCGTGGTCTGAACGACGATCCCGACCTTGCGCGATGGAAGACGCTCGGGGATGTCGGCGACTTCCTCCACTACGATCGCCTCGCCGCCGGTGTGCGCGACGATGCCCTCGACCTCCGGGTGGTCGGCCTCGCCGACGATGACGACCGTGTAGCCGTCGGCCTTGAGCTGGGCTGCGGCCTGCTGGGCGCTCGAGACGAACGGGCAGGTCGCATCGACGACATCGAGACCCTTCTCCCCTGCCGCTTCGATGATGGCCGGATCGACGCCGTGGGAGCGGATGACCAGAATGCCGTCGTCGGCATCGTCAAGGCAGCCCGCGACTTCCACGCCGCGAGCGCGCAGCGCCTCGACCGCCTGCGGGTTGTGGATCAGCGGACCGAGCGTGTGAACCTCGCGGCCAGTCGCGGCAGCCTCTTCGGCGAGCTTGAGCGCGCGCTCGACGCCGTAGCAGATTCCCGCATGGCGAGCGACGGTCACCTTCACTGCTTCGAGACCTCCTCGGCCCGCGCCGCCTGCGCGTCGATCCTGCGCATCAGCTCGGACGTCATCGCTTCAACGCGCTCCTTGCGCCCACCTTGCGTGAACTCTCCCGGCAGGATCGGTTCTCCCACGCACATGACGACCTTCGCGAATCGAAACACCTTCGCACCGGGGGGCTTGATCCGGTCGGTCCCGGCGATCCCCACCGGAACGAGCGGCACCTCATTGCGCATCGCGAGGAACGCGGCGCCCCCGCGGGCGTCATCTTCATCGGCCTTCTTGAACTTGCGCGTTCCCTCCGGGAATATGCCCACCGGCTCGCCTGCGGCCAGATATGTCGCCGCCTGCTGCAGCGCTTCACGGTCCGCGGAACCCCGACGAACCGGGAACGCCCAGAAGTGGTCGAGCGCCCATCCGAAGACGGTCACCTTCCAAAGCTCGGAGCGCGCCATGAAGTGCACCGGCCGCGGCGAGCGGCACCACAGGAGCACCGGGTCCGCGTAGGACAGGTGGTTGCCCGCGAGGATGACCGCACCTTCGGGGATGCGATCGGCGTCCACCAGCTCCGTGCGGAAGAGCGCGTTCAGCAGCGCGCCGACGGTCACGCGCACGAGGCGTGCGAACCAGAACGATCTCGGGGGATGCGGCGTACGCATGCCTACCCGCCCAGGGTCTGCGAGCGCCGCGCGGCCACGAGCGCCGCGATGTAGCCGACGACCTCGTCGATGGACATGCCGGACGTGTCGAGCGCGATCGCGTCGGCGGCCTGCGTCATCGGCGAGGCCTCGCGCGACGAGTCGTGCGCGTCGCGACGGAGCAGGTCCTTGTGGACTTCGTCGTAGGTCATCCCCGCGCCGCGGTTCTCCATGTCGATGGTGCGGCGGCGCGCTCGCTCCTCCGCGCTCGCGGTGAGGTACAGCTTCACCTCGGCGTCCGGGAACACGACCGTGCCGATGTCGCGCCCCTCGAGCACCGTGTCCGGCACTTCGGAGGCGATGCGGCGCTGCTGCCGCACCATCGCAGCGCGGACGCCGGGGACGGCGGAGACGGGAGAGACCGCCTTGTCGATCTCCGGCGTGCGGATCTCGCGCGTCACGTCACGACCGTTGACGAGCACCTTCGTCGGGAACGGCGAGTCGCCCTCGTGCTCGAAGGAGACGGCGGCCTCCCCCGCCAGCGCGGTGAGAGCGTCCGCATCCGAGAGGTCCAAGCCGCGCGATACCGCTTCGACCGCCAGAGCGCGATACATCGCCCCCGTGTCGAGATACGCAAGATGGAGACGCTCCGCGAGAGCGCGGGCGACGGTGGATTTGCCGGAAGCGGCGGGGCCGTCGATGGCAACGATCACAGGTCTTGTTGCTCCTGTCCGTACACGTGTGAGCATTTGTCGGCAGTCGGCGCAAGCGTAGCAGACGGCGACCGCGCCGGGGGTGACGGCTCGGCCACGGCGACATGCCTAGGGGCGAAGCGAATCCAGGTCCTCCGCGAAGCGCGGGTAGGAGATCGCGACGGCCTCCCAGTGCTCGATCGTCACGGGCGCGTCAGCGATCAGCGCCGCCACGGCCCACGCCATGGCCAGGCGGTGGTCGTGAAGACTCGAGAGCGTTGCGCCGTGAAGCCGCGCCGGTCCGTCGACTTCGAGCCAATCCTCCCCGCCCCGGACGGTGGCTCCGAGAGCGGTGAGCCCTTCGACGATGGCCGCGAGACGGTCTGACTCCTTCACGCGCAACTCGGAGACACCTTCGAAGCGGGTGGTGCCTTCGGCCGTCGCCGCGACCACTGCGAGCAGCGGCACCTCGTCCACGAGCGACGGGACCTCCTCGGCAGTGACGACGGTGCCACCCAGGCTGCCGCGATAGCGGACCCGGATGTCGCCGACGGTCTCGGCCGCCTCGGCGTGCGTGACCTGCGTCGTGATGTCGGCGCCCATGCGCTCAAGCACGCGCGCGAAGCCCATGCGCGTCGGGTTGAGCGCGACATCCGGGATCGTGACATCGCTGCCGGGCACGATGACCGCGGCACCCGCCGGAAACGCTGCGGACGATGGATCGGCCGGGACCACCAGGTCGGCGGCGGTCAGCATCGCGGGT
>Ga0079306_1000521_pt1 | contig 35088 bp, 33 predicted proteins | sample Methanotroph_Enr_FD_79181 | JGI IMG/M metagenome (GOLD analysis project Ga0079306, IMG submission 79181) | Enriched soil microbial communities from Old Woman Creek wetland in Ohio, USA - Methanotroph_Enrichment_5 | ecosystem: Environmental > Terrestrial > Soil > Wetlands | place: USA: Ohio... | reverse complement strand
TGGTGGCCACGGATGCCGGCGCCGCCAAGTTCGCAGGCCACTTCGCCAAGCGGCTCTTCGTGCCCATGGCCATCATCGACAAGCGCCGCTTCGACGACTCGGAGAAGGCCCAGAGCGTGGCCCTCATCGGCGACGTGAAGGGCAAGGACGCCATCATCTACGACGACGAGATCGCCACGGGCGGCTCCATCAAGGAAGCGGCCCGCATCCTGCGCGAGTTCGGCGCCCGCACGGTGCGGGTGGGCGTCACCCATCCCGTGCTGTCGGGCGGCGCCATCGAGACCCTCAACTCGGCGGACCTGGATGAGCTGGTGGTGACGGACAGCATCCCCATTCCCGCGGAGCGGGCCAAGGGCCTGCCCAGCCTCCGGGTGCTGTCCACGGCCGCCCTCTTCGGGGACGCCATCCTGCGCATCCACGGGGGCCGCAGCATCAGCGAAATGATGGACTGATGGACCTCGGGCCGGCCCAGATCCCGGGCAGCCTCGGGACGCCGCCGGATCCGGGCCTGCTGGGCCCCCACGGCCCCGAGCTCGCGGCGGTCCTGGACCGGCCCTTTCTCGTGCTGCACCGGGCCTCGGAGCTGTACACCGCCGGGACGGCCCTCTCCCTGCTGCTCGACCTGGGGTGGGAGCCCGCCCTGCGGGCCGGGGCCACCCTGGATGGCCTCTGTGCGGGGCTGCCCGCCCAGGCGCGGATCCCACTGGCCTGGATGCTCCCCTTCCTCGCCCAGGAGGGCCTCCTGGCCCAGCGGGACGGCCGCTACTTCCTCGACGACTCGCCCCGCCTCGACCTGGCCGGGATCCGGGCGGCGGCCGAGGCCGCCGCGCCCGGCCACGGCGCCAACTTCGACCTGCTGGACGGGGTGCGCACCCACATCCCGCCCTTCTTCACCGAAGGGAAGCCGGGCGACGGCCTGCTCTTCGACCTGGCGCTCTTCCCCCTGTGGCTCGCCTACTTCCGCAACGACAACCCCGTGTACTACCCCAACAACCTGCTGGCCCTCCTGGCGCTGCGGGAGGGGCTCCCCGCGGGGAGCCGCGTGCTGGAGCTGGGCGGCGGCGTGGGTTCCTTCGCCCGGCTGCTGGCCCAGCGCGGGGCGGAGGAGGGCTGGCTCGGCCGCATCTCGGAGTATGTCTTCACCGATGTGGCCCCGGCCTTCCTCCGGCGGGCCCAGCGGGATCTCGGGGCCGCCACGCCCGGCCTCCCCCTCCGCTTCCGCCCCCTGGACCTGAACCGGTCCCTGGGCGAGCAGGGGATCGAACCCGGCGGCCTCGACGCCATCGTGGCCATCAACGTGGTCCACGTCGCCCGGAACCTCGAAGCGGTCCTCCGCGACCTGCGCAGCCGCCTCAAGCCCGGCGGGCGCCTCGTCCTGGGCGAGTGCATGAAGCCCGCCCTCGGGCACCCCATCTACCTGGAGTTCTTCTTCTCCTTCATCCGCAGCTTCACGGACGTGGAGCTGGATCCCCGCTGGCGGCCGGTCCACGGCTTCCTCACGCCCGAGGCCTGGATGGCGGCCCTGGACCACGCCGGGTTCCGCGACCTCACCTGCATCCCCCCACCGCGGCCCCTCATGGACCGGCACCCCAGCTTCAACGTGGGCGCGATCGTCGGCGTGGCCTGAGGAGGACCCCCCGCGGTGCGCCGAGCCGATCGCCTGTTCCAGATCGTGCAGCTGCTGCGGCGGGATCGCATCAGCACCGCGGCCCGCCTGGCGAAGGAACTCGGCATCAGCGCCCGTACCCTCTACCGCGACATCGCGGATCTGATGGCCTCCGGCGTGCCCATCGAGAGCGAGGCCGGCGTGGGGTACAGCCTGCCTCGCCACTTCGATCTGCCCCCCTTCATGTTCAACGCCGACGAGGGCGAGGCGCTGCTCCTGGGCGCGCGCATCGTGGCCGCCTGGGGGGACCCCTCGCTGCGGGAGGCCGCCGAGAGCCTGGTGCGGAAGGTGGAAGGCGTCCTGCCCCCGGGCCGCCGCAAGGCCCTCACGGATCTCCCCTTCCTCGTCCCGGATCACCATGTGCCGCCCGAGACCGCCCGCTTCCTCGGGGAGCTGCGCCAGGGGCTGCGGGAGCAGCGCCGCGTGCGGGTGGCCTACATCCGAGCGGACGGCACCGCCACGGACCGCGTGCTCCAGCCCCTGGGCGTCATCTTCTGGGGCTACCGCTGGCACCTCGCGGCCTGGTGCGAACTGCGCGAGGCCCTCCGCACCTTCCGGGTGGACCGGATCCGCGGTGTCGAGCTCCTCGACGCCTTCGCGTCCGTCCCCGGGCGCGGACTGGAGGACTACCTGGGGAAGGTCCGGGCCGAGAAGGGCCGGCCTGAACCCTCCTGACACCACGCTGTCAGGAGCGGGGAGGATTCTGGGTCTTCATTCCAAGGAGCCCCGCATGTCCCTCGCCAAGGCCCTCATCCCCGAGTTCGAGCACGAAATGGCGGGCCTCCGCCGCGTGATCGAGCGCATCCCCGCGAGCCAGTTCGGCTACCGCCCCCATCCCAAGTCCTTCAGCCTGGGCGATCTGGCGAACCACCTGGCCACGATCCCGGGCTGGACCATCAGCACCCTGACCCTCACGGAGCTGGACTTCGGCCTGCCCGAGACCCAGGCCCGGCAGCCGAAGCCCAGCGCCACCGTCGAGGGCCTGCTCCGCACCCTGGACGCCGGGGTGGAAGGCGCGATGGAGGCCCTGTCCAAGGCGCCGGACGCGGATTTCCAGGTGGTCTGGACCCTCAAGAACCAGGGCGAGGTGGTGCTCGCCATGCCCCGCATCGCCGTGTACCGCGGCTTCGTGATGAACCACCTCATCCACCATCGGGCCCAGCTGGCCGGCTACCTGCGGATGCTGGACGTGCCCGTGCCCGCCCTTTACGGGCCCAGCGCCGACGAAGCCTAGGGGCGCTCCAGATCCGCCGCCCGGACCGCCACGGTCCGATGCTGGGGCAGGTAGCAGACGCCATTCGGGCCCCCGGTGCAGGGCTGGTAGGTCACGGTCAGCCCAACCGGATCTGCCAGCCCCTGCCCGTGCAGGGGGATGACCACGGTGCCGCGCCAGACCGGATCACCCGCCCCGTCCCGGCCCGCGGCCGGGGGCATGGGCCCCGCCTCCAGCCGGCCGGGGCCGGCGGCCAGGGCCACCCTGAAGGTCCCCACCTTCACATGGACCCCCGGCGGCAGGACCATCCGCAGTCCGCCCGGCACGGCGGCCAGCGCCACGTCCGCGGAGGGGTTGAAGGCCCGGGCCTGGAGGGAGAGCAGGGCCAGCAGGGGGACGATCCGGCGATCCATGGGAGCCTCCTACCCGGCCTGGTCCGAGATGGCCCCCAGGCCAGCGGTGGCGAGCAGGTCGCCTGCCTCGGTGATCAGGGCGCCTTCCGCGCCCGCGGCGCCCTCCAGCAGCTTGAGGCCGGCCTCCGGCCCCAGCAGGAAGGCGGCCGTGGCCAGACGGCCCGCATCGAAGGCCGTGGGGGCGACCACGGTGACGGAGGCGAGCCCCCGCGCGGGCCAGCCGGTGGTGGCATCCAGGAGGTGGTGGTAGCGGATCCCGTCCCGTTCGAAGCCCCGCTCGTAGTCGCCGGAGGTGGCCACGCCGGCCTCGGCGCCGACCCGGACCACGAGCCGGCAGCGGCCCCGGTCGCGGGGATCCTGCACGGCCACGCGCCAGGGGCGGCCGTCCCCGCGCCGGCCCAAGGTGCGCACATCGCCCAGGAAGTTGAGCACGGCCGAATCCACGCCTTCCTCCCGCAGCCGTTCGGCCACCCGGTCGGCGGCGTATTCCTTGCCCACGCCGCCCAGGTCCAGCTCCATGCCGGGCCGCGCCAGGGCCACCGTGCCGCAGCGGAGGACCACCTCCCGGGCGTCCACCAGGGGCAGGAGGGCCGCCACCGCCTCCGGCGAGGGGACCTGCGCCCGCTTGAAGTCCCACACCCGGCGCAGCACGCCCACCGTGGGATCGAAGCGGCCCCCGGTGGCCCGGCCCAGGTCCAGGGCGGCGCGGATCAGGTGCTCGGTCTCCCCGTCGATGACCACCGGTCCCCGCCCGGCCTCCCGGTTGATCTCCGACACCACACTCTGGGCCCGGTAGCGGGAGTACTTGGCCTCGATGCGCCGCGCCTCCGCCACGGCGGCGCGGGCGGCCCGCTCGGCCCGGGCCGGGCCCCGATCGTCGGCGAAGCGGATGAGGGCCTCGCCGCCCATGAGGGGGAACCGCGTGGTGTAGAGGACCCGCGCTTCCGGGGCCGTCAGTACTGCCATTTGAGCCCCACGGTGAAGGTGGTGGTGTTCACATCCGCGGCGGAGACCGAAGGCCCGGAAAAGGAGGCCGAGGCGGTCCCCAGGGTGCCCCCCGCCAGCGGCAGGATCGGATCCTGGCCCTGCTGGATCTGGTAGGTGCCGCCCAGGCTGAGGGTCAGCCCCGGCATGAGATCCGTGGACACCGAGCAGCCCAGCAGGACGCTGTGGAAGGCCGACAGGCGGTAGTCCGCGGACTGGTAGGTCTGCGGGGCCTGGAAGTAGGCCCCGTAGAAGTCGGCCGCGTTCTGGCTGTAGAGGCGCAGCCGGGGCGAGAGAATCCAGCCGCCGTCCAGGTGCTGGTCGTAGGTGAAGTCGAGGGTGTGGGCGTGGAGCCCCCAGTCGTCGCGGTAGAAGCGGTACGTGGTCTTCAGGGCCCCGTCCCAGTCGTCGAAGTAGTGGCCGTATTTCAGGAACAGGGCGTCCCGCGTGCGGGTGTCCGGCCGGTGGTCCCGGACGGCGCCGGTCCCCGCGGGGACGACGAGGTACGGCTCGTCGAGGTAGCCCTTCAGTTCCATGCGGCTGGCGGACACGTCCACCAGGTCGTCCTCGCCCAGGGCCCAGGTCCAGCCCAGGGCGTAGCCCCGGGTCTTCTTGGCGAAGCGCTGGGTCTGGGTCACCGGCGCCACCGTGTCGTCGGCCCAGGAGAGTCCGTAGTGCAGCGTCCCGCGGCCGTCCGCCATGGTCCAGGCATCGGAGAGGCCGAAGCCCCGGGCGATGTAGTCCTTCTCCACGGAATGCGAGAGGTCCAGGGTGGGCAGGTGCGCGCCGATGCGCCGGCTGTAGCTGAAGTCCTGGCCGTTCCGCTCGTCGGTGTAGGGCACCATGGGGATCTTCCCGGCGGCGTTGGTGGAACTCGTTCCCGAGGCCGAGGTGGTGGTGGTCACGTCGAGGGTGGGATAGGCGCCACTGGGCGAGGCCCCGGAGATGGCGTCATGCGAGAGCAGGAGGTCGAACTGGCCCAGGGAGGGACCGAGCTCCTGGTGCAGGAGGAGGTTGGGGTTCTGGACCCGCGTGCGGCCGTCGGACTCGCCGTAGAACAGGTACCGCAGCTCCACGGAGGACTGGGCCTGGAGAGGACGGCCGCCCCCCAGGAGGCCGAGGCCCGCCACGAGCCAGGGCATCCCCGGCAGGACGCGCACCTCGCGGCGGCGGAGGATCTTCACACCGCTAGTTGCAGCCACAGCCACCTCCCGCGGCGCCACCGGTCCCGGCCGCGCCCTCCTTGCTGGCCTGGATGTGCTCCCGGAGGAAGCCCGTCAGGCGGTCCCCGTCCAGGTTCATGATGGGATCCGCCAGATGCCCGCGCTGCCAGGCCTTCAGGCCCCCCTTGGCCTCCAGCCCCGGCGCCACGCGGTAGCCCGCCGCGGGCGCGCTCTCCCCGGTCCGGATGAGGGCGGCGATGGCATCCGCCTCCTCCTTCAGGTGCTCGCCGCCCTCGAAGCGGGCGACGATGCGCCCGTCGGCATCGATGAGGAAGCTGGTGGGCATGGCGACCACCCTGAAGGCCTCGGCGCTGTGGCCCGAGGGATCCGGCACGATGGGGAAGTGCACGGGCGTCTGGTCGAGGAAGTCGTAGATCGCGCCCTGATCCGTGTCCAGGGCCACCCCCACCACCTGGAATTTCCCTTCGCCGAACCGCGATTGCAGCCCGTCGATGGCCGGCAGGCTCTTGCGGCAGGGGCCGCACCAGGAGGCCCAGAAGTCCAGGAGGACCACCTTCCCCTTCAAGCCCGCGAGGGCGAAGGGCTTGCCGTCCAGCGTCTGGGCCACGAGGGCCGGGGCCGCGGCGCCGGTCCCCCCGGCGGAGGCCGGCAGGCCCAGGAGCAGGAGGAGCGCCAGGGAGGGCCCGGCATACCAGGGGCGGGTCCGCACAGGCGGGCGGGTGGGTCGGGGCATGGGTCCTCACGAAGGGGGCATGGGGATCGGATCCGGGTCGGCCTCCGGATTCCGGGTCCCTGCAGGGCGGGTTGCCTCCATCAGTGCGTGGGGACCGGGGCGGGTTCCCGGAAAAAGATGTTTCAACATGAACGAGCGGCGCCTGGGGGCGCCGCTCGCAGGTCGCGGAAGGAATCCGCTGGTCAGAATCCGGTGAAGATCGCCACGGCGTAGGCGGCGAACGTGCCATCGGGCTTGGGCACCACGGCGACCTTGGCGGGGGTGGGGGCCACCAGCCTGGTGCTCCAGGTGCTCGCGTCGAGCGGCGTCACCGTCACCACGCCGGCCTGGTTGTGGACCTCCACCACCAGGGGCTGCAGGCCGGTGGTGGTGTTCAGCCCCACGGTAAGCACCTGCGGGGTGAGGGAGGTGTTCGTGAAGGTGAAGCCCAGCTGGCCGCCGTTGTACGAGGTGCTGATGGCGCCCAGGGGCAGGGGCACGGGCAGGAAGATGGCGTTGGCGGCGTCCCAGGCGGAATTCGTGGCGTTCCAGGTGAGGTCGCTCACGCCCTGCACCCGCACGTCCCCGGCGCCGGTGACGGCCGCGGCGAAGGCCCCGGTGTCCGTGGAGGTCGTCCCGGGCAGTCCCAGGTACCACCAGTTGAAGGCATTGGCGTAGGCGTAGGTCCGGGTCAACCCGAAGAAGGGGTTGGCGTAGGTGAAGGAGCTGGTGTCGGCGGCGGTGATGCGGCCGCCGTCCACGGCCCGCTGCACGTTCACGGACGCGGCGTGGAGCTGGGCCTGGAGGGGATCCTTCACCTCCACCTGGACCTTGAATCCGCCCCAGATGTCGGCCAGGGCCGCGGGGCCCGTGCCCAGGCTCAGGGCGGTGCGGAAGGTGAAGGCCGTGTCGCTGTCCACGTAGATGCGGCGGGGGGCGCCGGTGTCGGTGCTCACGGCGATCCAGTTGTTGGTGCGGTCCACGCCATAGACATGGCCCTCGGGTGTCCACTGGGGCAGGGCCGTGGTGGAGTACCACACCCGCACGGCCCACAGGGTGCCGTCAGGCTGCATGCGAAGCGTGACCAGGGCGTTCTTCCCGGCGGCCAGGCCCGCGAAGGAGCCGGCCGCGTGGGCGTCCACGTCGATGAACTTCGCCCCGCCGTCCACGTTCACGGTGAGGTCATTGCCGCTGTCCGTGTGCAGCACGAAGCTGGAGGTCCCCACGGAGGCCACGGTGCCCTTGCGGGCCCGGAACATCATCTGGGCCATGCCCATCATGCCGTTGGCGTTGGGCTTGTGGCGGATCTGGAGGTTCATCACCCAGCTTCCGTCCGGCAGCTGCACCAGGAACAGCGGGTGCGACAGGTCGAAGTCCAGCTGCAGGACATTGCTGCTGCCCTGGGTCACCACCAGGTCGGAACTGAGGGGCACCCACACGTTGGTGCCGCCCACCACCTTCACCTGGGTGGAGGGGATGACGGTCCCGTCGCTCTGGACCAGGGTGACGCTGGCGGGATCGATGCTGACGCGCATCCCGTCATACGTGCCATCCGGGATCTGGGCCGTGGCCAGCAGCTCGCCCACGCTGTCGAGGTCCACCAGGTTGATCTTGGCGGTGCTGCCCTGGAAGGCCACCACCTCCTTGGTGTGATCGGCCTTGTTCACGAGGGTGATCTTCGTGACCACCACGTCCACCGCCGACCACTGATCCGAGGGCGCATCCGTGAGGACGATCGAGGCCGTGCCCGTGGGCGTGGTGGACGTTCCGGCAGACGCGCTGGAGGAGCCGCTGCCGCCGCAGGCGGTGAGAAGGGCCAGGGTGGTGAGACCCGCCGGCAGGGCCAGGAGGGTCAGGGAACGGGGGGTGAGACGCATGCGGGCCTCCATGGGGGATCGGAGCTGGGCTCCGGAAGGGGACGGACGACTGGATGCTTCCTGGGACCGGGGTCGGACCCCGAGGGTTGATTCCGGGAGGCGATTTTTCACGTCCATGTCACATGAGGGCCTGCCGCCTTGGTCCCGAGCCCTCGCCTTGCGATACTGGCCGGCCATGGCCCGCACCCTTCGCGACCTCCTCATCCAGCGCGCCGCCCGCCTCCAGGAGCGGCCGGCCCTCACGACCCCGGACTGGGGCACGCTCACCTACGCCCAGCTGCGGAACCGGGTGGAGGGCGTGGCCTTCGGCCTGCTGGCCGAGGACGAGCCCCCCTCCGTCCTGTACTCGGCCACGGGCACCCCCTGGGATTGGATCGCCGAACTCGCCACCGCCGCCTCGGGCCTGGCCTGGGATCCCGCCGGGACATCGACGCCTTCGTCGGCGCTGGGCGGCCCCAGATTCAACGTCGAGGGGGGCCGGGGCCCGTACCACGACCGCGAACGGATGCTGGACGTGGCCACCCCCTTCCACGCCGGACTGACCCAAGGCGAGGTGATGGCCCGGCTGGCCCGGCTCAACCGGCGCCTGGGCTGGGACCACGAGACAGCCGTGCGCCTGCCCCTGGATCGCCTCGGCGAGACCGAGGTCCGCGCCGCCCTGTGGAGCGCCCTGTTCGGGGGAAGCCACGCGATGCTGGGCCGGGAGGCACCCTCCCGGCGCACCGGCTGGCGGCGCCTCGTGGGCGGCCGGGAGGCGCCCCCACCGGCCTGGGATCCGGGCCCCTTCCATGGTTTCTGGGGTTGATCCCGATTCCCCCTTCCCATTGGACAGTGCCTGGCGAATGATGGGGCCGGGAGGTCGCCATGATCCGCAGGTCGTCCCGCAAGGCGCTCGAATCCCCCCGTCCGGATGGCGGCGGCCTGGTGAAGCCCGAGCGCCTCCAGGCCGTGCTCGAGGCCGTGCGCGACGCCGGCGAGCGGGGCATCACGAAGGAGGGCCTCGCCCGCGTCCTGGGCGGCACCGCCCTGCGCACGGTCGATCGCGCCATCGTCCTCCTGGAGGACCAGGGCGCCCGTTTCGGGAAGGCCCGCAGCGGCCGCCCGGCCCTCATCCACTTCACCCTGGAGAAGGCCCCGGACTGGGACAGCAAGATCACCCCCCACGCCCGCATGGCCCTGGAGGTGGCCCTCATGACCCTGGAGGGCACGGCCACCGAGCTGTGGTTCGACCAGCTGGAGAGCCTGCGGGCCCTGGCCGACAGCCACCTCAGCAACCGGGACCGGGATCTCTTCCGGGCGCTGCAGACCCACGTCTGCGTGCGCGGCGGCGCCGACGACCAGCAGGCCCTGGATACGCGGATGCTCACCCAGGTGCTGCTGGCGCTCGGCCATCCGGAGGGCCCCCGGGAGCTTGAGCTGGGCTACCAGGCGGCCTCGGGCCGCACCACCACGCGCACCGTGGTGCCCTTCACCCTCACCCACGATGTCTTCTCGGGCGGCGCCTTCCTCCTGGCCTGGGATCCCGCCAAGCAGGAGCCCCGGCACTTCCGCCTGGCCCGCATCCTGGGGGCGAAGGCCCTGCCGAAGCGGGGCCTGGTCACCGACAAGGGGCCCCTGGAGCAGGCCCGGGACTACCAGATCGGCGGGTGGTTCAGCCCCGGGGCCCCCTTCCGCATCCGGGTGCGGGTGGGCGGCACCCACTGGCCCCGGGCCCTCCAGGACGCGCCGCCGGCCCTGCCGGCGGTGGAGGTGCTGAAGGACAAGGGCGGCGTGATCCTGAGCTTTCTCGCCACGGAGCTGAACGGACCCACGCGGATCATCCTCCAGTTCGGCGCCGAGGCCGAGGTGCTCGAGCCGAAGGCGCTCCGCAGCCACCTCGCCGCCACCCTGAAGGACATGGCCGCGCGGTACCGCTGAACGTCCCTCAGGCCTGTCCGCCGCTGCGGGTGTTGCGCTCGATGGAACAGAGGAGGGCCAGGATCTCGGACGCCGTGTAGGCGCCCAGGAGGCCGAGGGCCGCGGAAGCGAGGCCCGCGGCCAGGAGGCTGAGCCCGGCGGGGAAGGGATCGCCGCCGGCCACGGGAAGCAGGGGCCCGAGCCCCGCCAACCCGGGCTGGGCATCCCCGGCGCTGATCCAGATCAGGAGGGCGCCGCCGGTGCTCAGCACCGCCAGGAGGCTGGCATAGATCTCCCCCCCCAGGCGCATGATGAGCCGGGCCAGGGGCAGGATGACGTCGCCGCCCACCTGCGGCATGGCCGCCACGTCCTGGGCCCGCAGCCAGGCCAGGTGGGCGGCCAGGTAGAAGGCCGCCGCCAGGGCGATCTGGAACACCAGCTGGGCGAAGACGGCCTGGGTGCTGGAGCCGCCGTCCTTCCAGAGGCCGATGGAGAGCCAGACGCCCGCCAGGACGGCCCCGAGGGCCCCCAGGCGCAGCAGCCAAGCGAAGACGGCCTTGAAGAAGCGGCCTTCCGAGATCAGGCGGAGCAGGGCCGGAGCGGGGGGGAGCTTCTCCACGGGGGCCTCCAGGATGGGTGTATTCGGGCTCCAGGCTCGGGAATCGGACCGGATCCGTCAAGCCTTTCCGAGGTACGGGCAAGGGGCGGCCGGGGCCGCCCCTTGCCTCCCGTCTGAAGCGGCCTACTTCCGGGCCACCTTGCCTTCCTGCAGGTCCCGCAGGGCGAGCTGGCCCTGGCGGGCGAAGTCGATGGCCTCGCCCAGGATGCGGGCCGCCTCCTGGGGGGCGTGGAACCCCATGGAGTTCTCGGCGTTGATGTAGTCCACCCGCCACTGGGCCTTGCGCTGGAGTTCCAGCACGGGCTGCAGCTTCGCCTCGTCCAGGCCGCCCTGCTTGGCCTTCTGGATGTCGTTGATGAGGGCCACCACGGCATCCTCCCCGCGGTCCAGAAGGGCCTTGGTGCGGTCCTGGATGGCCTCGACGCGGGCCTTCAGCTCCGCCTCGGGGAAGCGGTGGCAGGTCTGGCAGGATCGGCTGACGTCCAGGAGGGGGCTGCGCACCTGGTGGTTGCTGATCTTGATGGCGCCCTCGCGCTCGTAGGGCATGTGGCAGTCCGCGCAGGAGACGCCGGAGCGGGCGTGGATGCCCTGGCTCCACATCTCGAACTCGGGATGCTGGGCCTTCAGCACCTCGGCGCCGGTGCGGGGGTGTTTCCAGTCGAAGAAGCGATGGCCGTCGGGGAACTTGTAGCTGTCGTAGGTCGCTTCCTCCTGCTCCACCTTCAGGCCGTTGTTCCAGGGGAAGAACAGGGTCGTCTTGGGACCGCAGTAGTACTCCACGTGGCACTGGCCACAGACCATGGACCGCATCTCCTGGCGGGAGGCCAGGGCGTTCGGGTCGTAGGCGGCCTTGCGGTCGCCCTTGCGCCAGGTCTCGATGGAGGGCAGGTGCGGCACGGGCTCGGCGCTCTGGGCCAGGGCCGCGATGCCGCGGATGAAGCCGGGCTTGGTGACGCGCAGCTGCATGGTCTTGGGGTCGTGGCAGTCGATGCAGGCCATGGGGTGCTTCGCGAGCTTGGCGGCCTCGGCGTAGGGCAGCTTGCAGACGGCCTCGAAGCCCTTCATGAGCTGTTCCTGCCCGTCGGCGCTGGTGAACGGCTCGTCCAGCGTGCCCGGCGCCCCTGCCTTCAGGCCCTCCTGGCGGTAGAGCACCGTGTTGGAGGTGTGGCAGTGGAGGCAGGAGCCGGGCTGGGGCCGCTCGGTCACGCGCTTGCTCATGTTCTGGTCGTTGAGCATGTAGGCGTGGCCGCGGCGCTTGTTGTAGTCGATGGCGAAGGCGTAGCCGTCGAAGATCACCGGCAGGCGCGGATCCTCCTTCAGCTTGCTCTCGGGGAAGGCCTCGCTGCCGGCGCCGCCGTACTTGGTGCTGTACTTCTCGGCAGTCTTCAGGTAGCCGTCGTACTGGCGGGGGAAGTCCTTGCCCCAGACGGCCGGATCGACGGTCTTCTCGTCGAGGTCCACCACGCGGAAGCTGGTCTGGCGGGCCTCGGCCTTGCGGGCGGTGATGTTGGCGTAGAGGGCCATCACGAGGACGGTGGCCACGGCCGCGCCCGCGGCGACCAGGCCCAGCCGCACGGGCGGACGGGAGAAGAAGGGGGTGGGGTTGTCGGTCATCGGGGACCTCCTCCGGCGTGGGATCGGAACTTCAGGGGAATCGGGAATCAGCGGGTGGGCCCGTGGCCCACGTCCTGGTGGCACTGGACACACCCGTACAGGTCTGCCTTCCGCCCGGGATCCGTGGGCATGCCCAGGGTCCCGTGGGCGGTGATCTCGTCCACCAGCTCGCCGTGGCAGCGGATGCAGTTGGCCTCCAGGACCGCCGCGTTGCCCGGCTTGATGCGGATGGGCTCCTGGAAATCCTGGGCCGTGAAGGCCTTCGAGTGGTGGTAGCCGTTGCTGGCCTTCACGAAGAGCTTGTGGACGAGGTTGTCGTGGGGCAGGTGGCAGTCGTTGCACACGGCCACGGCATGGTGGGGGCCCTTCTGCCAGCCGTCGTACTCCTCGCGCATGACGTGGCAGTTCACGCAGGCCTTGGGATCGTTGGACAGGTAGGCGGTGCCGTGGGCCGAGACGAAGGTGTAGCTCCCCGTGCCCACGAAAACGCCCACCAGCACGCTGGCCAGCACACTCAACAGGACGATGGGGCGCGTTCCGCTCATGGGGCATCCGGGCATCAGCCGAGGTTCCAGCCTCGTGCCAGCTCAGGATGGCCGACTATTAGGACCGGTCAATCCTAAATTGATGTTTGTCACAGCCAGGGAAGCCCGGATTCACCCCGAACGCAGCGGGGGCCGGCATCGCCGGCCCCCGACATTTGTCACGGCATCCACCTATTCCAGAGTGATGCCCCCGTTCACGGTGCTCACCTCGATGGCCTGGTCCGAACCGGGGAAGACCGCGCTGACCCGGTGCTTCTTGATCTCCACCTGCTCCGCGCCCTTGGCGTTGAAGGAGATGTCCCCGTTCATGGTGGAGGCCCTCAGGCGGCCCTTGAGGCCCGCGAGCTGGAGGTGGATGGCCCCGTTCACCGTCTCGGCCTTGATGCCCCCGCCCTTCCCATCCAGGCCCGAGCCCTTGATGCCGCCGTTCACCGTGCCCAGCTCCAGGGCCCCGGACACGCGATCCAGCGTGACGGTCCCGTTCACCGTCTTCGCCTTGAGGGCCGCCTCCAGACCCGAGGCATGGACGGCCCCGTTCACGGTGGTGAGGGAGGCCTCCCCCCGGGTGCCCGTGAGGCTGATCTCCCCGTTGACGGTGTCCAGGGTGGGGCGGACCTCCCGCGGCACCTTCAGCGTCATCTGGCACTGGGGCCCGCGGTACGAGCCCCAGCCATCGTGCTTGGGATACTCGCCCCGGATGTCCAGCCCCCCCGACCTGGGTTCCAGGACCACCTTCACCTGCTCGCCCTCGCTGCTGGGCTTGAACTCGCCCGTGAACTGCACCTCGGCCCGATCCCAGGCCTCGACCCGGATGTGGCCGTTGACGTTGCGCACCCTGAGGGTGCTGCCGGCGGCCAGCGGGACCGTGCGCGTCTCCGTGGCCTTCTCGGCCTGGGAGGGCTGGATGACCACGGACTGGGCCGCGAGGGGCGCCAGGGCGAGGAAGAGGGCCGCCATGGGCCGGGAAAGGGACCGGATCAGGGACCGGTTGAGGGACATGGAATCCTCCTGGTTGTCAGAGAGCCTGGGGGGGCTACGGCTGTTTTCGTAGGAGGTTTATCCGGACCCCCACCCCGGCTAGGGTGGACGGACCCTCCCGGAGCCCCCATGCCGATCCGCCCCTCCCTGCTCGCCGCCCTGCTGCTGACCCCCGCCCTGGCCCAGCCCGCCGATCCCGCCCTGCTCCAGGGCCTGCGCTGGCGCTGCATCGGCCCCTTCCGGGGGGGGCGCACGGTGGCGGCCGAGGGGGTTCCGGACCGCCCGGGCCTCTTCTACATGGCCCCCAACAACGGCGGCATCTGGCGCACCACGGACTACGGCCACACCTGGTCGCCGATCTTCGACGGCCAGCCCACCGGTTCCATCGGGGCCCTGGCGGTGGCGCCCTCGAATCCCGACGTGATCTACGCGGGCAGCGGCGAGGGCCTCCAGCGCCCCGACCTGAGCGTGGGCGACGGGATCTACAAGTCCACCGATGCGGGCCGCACCTGGGCCCACCTGGGCCTGCGGGACGGCCAGCAGATCCCGGCGATCCTCGTGGATCCGAAAAACCCCGACCGCCTCTTCGTGGCCGTCCTGGGCCACCCCTACGGCCCCAACGCCGAGCGGGGCGTGTTCCGCAGCCTGGACGGCGGCCGGACCTTCCAGAGGGTCCTCTTCAAGGACGCGGACACGGGGGCCGTGGACCTGGCCTTCGACCCTTCGAACCCGCAGACCGTGTACGCCGCCCTCTGGGCCGCCCGCCAGGCCCCCTGGGAGGACGGCGAGTTCAGCGGCGCCAGCAGCGGCCTCTGGAAGTCCACGGACGGCGGCACCACCTGGCGGCCCATCGGGAAGGGGCTGCCCGGCGCCGCCCAGGGCCTGGGCCGCATCGGCTTCGCCGTGGCCCCCAGCCGGCCGTCCCGCCTCTACGCCCAGGTGGAGGCCCGGGAGGGCCGGGGCACCTACCGCTCCGACGACGCCGGGGAGACCTGGACCCGCGTGAACGCCGAGCGCCGCGTCTCCGGCCGGGGCGACGACTTCGCCGAAATCCGCGTGGATCCGCGGAACCCGGACGTGGTGTATGCCGCCAACACCTCCACCTACCGCTCCACGGACGCCGGGAGGACCTGGACGGCCCTCAAGGGCGCGCCCGGCGGGGACGACTACCACCGCATCTGGATCAATCCCAAGAATCCGGACCAGATCCTCCTGGGGGCCGACCAGGGCGCCACCCTCACCGTCAACGGGGGCCGCACCTGGAGCAGCTGGTACAACCAGCCCACGGCGCAGTTCTACCACGTGGCCACGGACCGCCAGTTCCCCTACCGCGTGTACGGCGGGCAGCAGGAGAGCGGCTCCGTGGGCATCCGCAGCCGCGGTGACAGCGGCGCCATCACCTTCCGCGACTGGCACCCCGTGGGCGTGGAGGAGTACGGCTACGTGGCACCGGATCCCCTGAACCCCGACCTGATCTACGGCGGCAAGGCCACCCGCTTCGACCGGCGCACGGGCCAGACCGCGGACGTCTCGCCCGATCCGCTCCGCCAGGGCGGCTGGCGCTTCCTGCGCACCATGCCCCTGATGTTCTCGCCCGTGGATCCGCACACGCTCTACCTGGCCGGCAACGTGCTCTTCAAGACCACCGACGGCGGGCAGACCTGGGACGTCATCAGCCCCGATCTCTCCCGCACGGACCTGCCCACGCCCCCCTGCGTGGGCACCTATGCGGGCACGCCCGCGGCAAAGATCGGCCGCCGGGGCGTCATCTACGCCCTGGCCCCCTCGCCGAAGGACGGGAACCTGATCTGGGCCGGCACGGACGACGGCCTCATCCACGTCACCCGCGACCGCGGCAGGACCTGGCGGGACGTGACGCCCAAGGGCCTGCCCCCCTGGAGCAAGGTCGCCGGCCTGGAGGCCTCCCGCTTCGACGCGGGCACCTGCTACGCGGCGGTGAACGCCCTGCGCCTGGACGACCTGCGCCCGCACCTCCTGCGGACCCGTGACGGCGGGGCCACCTGGCAGGAGGTCGTGGCCGGCCTGCCGACCGACGGGCCCGTGAACGTGGTGCGCGAGGATTCCGTGCGACCCGGCCTGCTCTACGCCGGCACCGAACGTTCGGTCTACGTGAGCTTCGACGCCGGGGACCACTGGCAGTCCCTCCAGCGGAACCTGCCCGCCACCTCCATCCGCGATCTGGTGGTGCATGACGACGACCTGGTCGTGGCCACCCACGGCCGCTCCTTCTGGATCCTGGATGACGTGGCGCCGCTCCGCGACATGAACCCTGACCTGGCCGCCGCGCCGGTCCACCTCTTCCGGCCCCAGGCGGCCCTGCGCTGGCGGGCCAGCCTGAACACGGACACGCCCCTGCCCCCGGAGGAGCCCGTGGGCGAGAACCCGCCGGACGGCGCCCTGCTGGACTTCTGGCTGAAGGCCCCCGCGAAGGAGGTCCGGCTGGAGTTCCTCGACGCCCAGGGCGAGGTCCTGCGCACCTTCGACAGCCAGGACCGGCCCGAGGCCGTCGATCCCATGAGCCTCAACGTCCCGTCCTTCTGGATCCGGCCGCCCCAGACCCTGCCCGCCTCCGCCGGCATGCACCGCTTCGTGTGGGACCTGCGCCTGGCCGCCCCGCCCGCCTTTCGCCACGAGCCCACCATGGCCGCCGAGCCGGAGGACACGCCCCTGGAACCCCAGGGGGTCCTCGTCCCGCCCGGGGACTACCGGGTGCGCCTCACGGTGGACGGGAAGGTCTCCGAGCAGCCCCTCGTGGTCCGCATGGATCCCCGCGTCACGACCCCGGCCTCGGATCTGGCCCGCCAGTACACCCTGGGCCGGTCCCTCGCGGCCGCCATGGCGCAGAGCCACCAGGCGGTGGCCCGGGGCACGGCCGGCCGGTTCATCCCCGTGGACCGGCTGAAGGCCCTCAACGGCCAGCTGGGCACCCTGCTCGTGCTCACCCAGCAGGCGGATGTCGCCCCCACCCCCGCCCAGGTGCAGGCCTCCGAGCGGCTGAAGGCGGAGCTCCAGTCCACGCTGACGCGTTAGTCCCGGAATTCCGGCGTCTGCCGGCTCATGCTCGCCATCATCGCCGCCTGGATGTCCTGAGACACCAGCATGGCGGCGTTCCAGGTGGCGATGTGGGCCAGGCCGTCGGCCACGCTGTGGTCGCGGGCGTGGTTCAGCATCTCCTTCGTGCCGCGGATGGAGAGGGGCGACCGGGCGGCGATGGCCCTCGCCAGCTCCAGCACGCCGGCCGCCAGGGTCTCGGGCGTGTCGAACACGCGGTTCACCAGCCCGCAGGCCCCGGCCTCCTCGGCCTGGATCTTCCGGCCCGTGTACGCCCACTCGCGCACGAGACCGGGCGCCACGAGCTTCGGCAGCCGCTGGAGGGTGCCCACGTCGGCCACCATGCCGAGCTCGATCTCCTTGATGGAGAAGTGGGCGTCGGCAGAGCAGTAGCGCAGGTCCGCGGCGGCCACGAGATCCAGCCCCCCGCCCACGCAGGCGCCGTGGATGGCGGCCAGCACGGGCTTGCGGCAGCGCTCCAGGCTGGTGAGGCAGTCCTGGAGGTCGAGGATGGCGCGGCGCAGGTTCTCGTTGGTCCGGCCCGGGCACTCGTCCTTGATGGCCTGCTGGACGCCCATGAGCATCGCCAGGTCGATGCCCGAGCAGAAGTGCCTGCCGTTCCCCGCCAGCACCACCACACGCACCTCGGGCGTGGCGTCCGCCCAGGCCATGACCGTGCGCAGCTCCTGCCACAGGGCCTCGTTCAGGGCGTTGGCCTTGTCGGGACGGTCCAGGCGGACCTGGGCGACGTGATCCTCGATCTGCACGGTGAGGGCGGTGAAGGCGGGCATGGGGTTTGTCATGTCGGGCTCCGTCAGAGATCGTCCCAGAGGGTCCGGAGCGTGCCGCTGGCTCCGGGGGTGAAGGCCTTGACCGCGGCGCGGAGGGGCTCCGGCAGGCGGCGGGCCGCCTCCAGGGCCTGCACCCGCGAGGGGGCGTTGAGTCCCGGCCAGGCGGCGCGGAGGGCCTCGACCCAGACACCGTCTCCCAGGGCCGCCCGCGGCGCCCAGCGCCAGGGGGCGCCCAGCCCCGGCTCCCGCAGGGCGGCCAGGGCCTCGGCGACGCGATCGGACCTCAAGGCCAGGGCGGCGGCGGCCTCGGCGGCCTCCCGCTGGGCGAAGGGATCCGGCAGCAGGGCCAGGAGGGCCGGCAGAGCCGCGGCCTCGCCCACCTCGCCCAGGGCCTGGGCCAGGGCGAAGCGGGCGCCCTCCGGTGCGGCTCCGAGGGCCGCCAGGAGCCAGGGACCATCGCCCGGCCGGGCCGCGGCGCGCAGGCCCTCGGCGGCGGCCCGGCGCACACCCACGGGGCCCGTGCCCAGGGCATCGAGATAGGGCGCAAGCCGGTCCTCCGGGGCCTCGGTCCGGCGCGGCGCGGCGACGGTGGCAGTCTCGCGGTCCTCCAGCCGGTACCCCGGAAGGGGCTCCTCGCCCCAGCCCGCGGCCTCGGCGCTCTCCAGCCAGTCCGACAGTACCTGTCCAAGGGTGGCCATGTCCGGCGTGCGCCGGGTGGGATCCGGCTGGAGGCAGCGCAGGATCAGCCCGGCCAGCCGCGGGGGGAAGCCCGGTCGCGCCGCGGCCGGGGGCAGCTGGACCTGGGCGTAGGCCTGGCCCGTGGTGAACTCGTAGAGGATGGCGCCCAGGGCGTACACGTCGCAGCGGCCATCCACGCGGCGCGGATCGCCATGCTGCTCCGGGGCCATGTAGCCCAGCGTCCCCACCACCATCTGGCTGCGGGTGGCCCGGGTGCGGCCTTCGGCCCCTTCCCAGAAGCAGACGCCGAAATCCGTCACCTTCAGCCGCCCGTCCGCGGCGAAGAGCAGGTTGGAGGGCTTGAGGTCCCGGTGCACCACGCCCGCCGCGTGGGCCACCTGGAGGGCGTCGCAGACGGGCACGAGGCGGCGCGCGAACCGGGCCGGGGCCTCCCCCCGGCAGGCCTTCACGCTGCCGCCCGGCAGCAGCTCCATCACCAGGTAGGGCCAGGCCCCGCTGCGGCCGTAGGCGTACACCTCCACCAGGTGGGGGTGGGAGAGATGGGTGAGCACCTCCCCCTCGCGCAGGAAGCGCCTGACGAGCGCCTCGTCGCCGTGGACCTCGGGCCGGAGGAGCTTCACGGCGGACTGGACGCCGGGCCGGAAGCGGTCCTCCCCGCGGAAGACCAGGGCCATGCCCCCCTCGCCCAGGGGCTCCCGGAGGCGGACGCTGCCGATCTGCGCCGGGGGCCTGGGGGCGCTCATGGCGCGAGGATGCTGCGGTTCCGGCCCCCGGCCTTGGCCCGGTAGAGCGCCGCGTCGGCCCGGGCCAGCAGGGCCCCGCCGTCCGGATCGCCCGGCTTCAGCTCCGCCACGCCCAGGCTGCAGGTGGGAAGCACGGGACGGCCCAGGACCTCCACGGGCTCGCGCTCCAGGTTCCGCCGCAGCTCCTCCGCCAGGCTGAGGGCCATGGCCGCCGTGGTCTCCGGCAGCACCATGAGGAACTCCTCGCCGCCCAGCCGCCCCACGTGGTCCGAGCCTCGCAGCCGGCCGGCCAGCAGGCCCCCGAAGACGCGCAGGACCTGGTCCCCGGCGGCGTGGCCGAAGGTGTCGTTGATGCGCTTGAAGTGGTCCAGGTCCGCCAGGATCAGCGAGAGGGGCCGGCGGTGCCGCCGGGCCAGGTCCCAGTGCTTCTCCAGCTGGTGGAGCACGGTGGCCCGGTTGTTGACTCCGGTGAGGGGATCCACCGTGGTCTGCGCCACGACGGCCTCGTGGTACTTGCGCTCCAGGGCATCCAGCCGCTTGAGCTTGAAGGCGTGGCTGCCCACGCGGAGCACGTCGCCATGGACCAGGAGCGCGGGCGCCTGGAGGGCCTCCACCTTGCGGCCGTTCACGAAGAGCCCGTTGGTGGAGCCCAGGTCGCGGAGCTCGACAGCAGCACCACTCGGGGCCACGTCGAGGCGGGCGTGGCGGCGGCTCACCTCGGGCTCATCCAGCCAGAGCAGGTTCTCCTGGGAGCGGCCGATGGTGAGCCCCGCAGCGGGCAGGGGCACCAGCTCCCCCAGGGGATGGCCCACATAGCGGATGAGGGCCCACTCGCGATCCCCGCCGCCGGGTTCGGGCGGCATCTCCCCCGCAGCGCGGGTGGCCGGATCCCAGGCGGTGGTCTCGGAGAGGTTCGGGTCGAAGGGCATGGACCCTTGGAGTCTAACCCGACTCTAGGGGAGAAGCGCGTGGACGCAGACCCGATCCCTGCCTGCGGTCTTGGCCAGGTACAGGGCCGCGTCGGCCCGGGCCAGCAGCTGGCCGGGATCCTGGTCAGAGCTGAGCCGTTCGGCCACGCCCAGGCTGCAGGTGAACGCCAGCGGACCCGTGCTCAGCGCCACCGGGACCGCGGCCGTGGCCTTCCGCAGGCGCTCGGCGAACTGGCGCCCGCCGCCGAGGTCGGTCTCCGGCAGCACCATCAGGAACTCCTCGCCCCCGATGCGCCCGGCCAGGTCCGCCTCCCGCAGGTTGGTCCGCACGCGCTCCCCGAAGGCCTGGAGGACGAAGTCCCCCACCCCATGGCCAAAGCTGTCGTTGATCTGTTTGAAGTGGTCGAGGTCGCACATCACCACGGACAGGGGTCGGTCGTAGCGGAGGCTGAGGCCGAACCGGTTCTGGAACTCGGCCAGGGCCTTCCCCCGGTTGGCCAGGCCCGTGAGGGGATCCTTGGTGCTGAGGTCCAGCAGCGTCTCGTGGAAGGCCCGCTCCAGGGGATCCATGGCCACCAGCTTCAGGACGTGGGTGCCGATGCCCAGGCGGTCGCCGGACTTCAGCTCGACGACCCCGTGCAGGGTCTCGCCGTTCACGCGGGTGCCGTTGGTGGAGCCCAGATCCTCCAGGAGGAGGCGCGGCCCCCCCGTCCCCGACTCGAGCACCAGCCGGGCGTGGGTGCGGCTGACCTCGCTGTCCAGGAGGGCCACCGCCACGCTCGGGGCCCGGCCGATGAGGGTCTCCCCCACGGCCAGGGGGAAGATCCGGCCCAGGGAGGCGCCCGCGTAGGCCACCAGCGCCCAGCCGGAGATCTCCGCCGGCGCCTCGCCCTCGGCCTTCGTGCGCACCACCGTGGGCATCTCCGGGAAAGTGGCCGGCAGGGACGCGGGGGGCTTGCGGGCGCCCTTGGAATTCACGGTTCCTCCAGGTAGCAGCTGAGCAGCGCGCCGTCGTCCTTCCGGCGGGCCAGGATGAAGGGGACGCGCGGGGCCTTCACGGCTTCCGACTCCAGGCGCACCAGGATACGTCCCCGCCGCGCGTCGTGCCGCAGGTCCGCCACCCCCTTCCGGGGCAGGTGGTAGAGCCCCAGCACCTCCAGATTCCGCACGTTCTCCCCCGTGGCCCGCACCATCTGGAGGCTGTAGCGCATCCAGAGGCCCTTCGGCAGGCGCTGGATGTCGTCGCCCTGGATGGGCACGGGGAGCCGGAGCGCGGCCTCCAGCCCGGGGCGGACGCCCCCTCCAGGAAGGGCCGGATCCACCCGCCGGGTGCCTGGGGAAACGAGAGGGTCCGCCACCCGGCCCGTGGCGGGGCGGGGCACCCCCTCCAGGCGGCCACGGACCTCGGCGCGGCTGGGCAGGGGCGGCACGGCCACCCGCGCGGCCAGGCCCGGGGCCAGGGGCGTCATCCTCAGCACCGTGGCTTCGGCCCCCCAGCGGGTCCAGCCCTCCTCCGAGCAGAGGCGGGCCGTGATCGGCTCCAGCTCCCGGAGCCGCGCCGCCTCCTCCAGGGGAGGCATGACCCCTCCGATGGCCGCCAGGGGCTCCAGGCCCGGACGGGCCTCCGCTGCGGGCGCGGCCCCGGCATGGGCCTTCGCCGCGAACCCCCCGGCCTGGAGGCCCCGGACCTCGGGATCCGAGAACACCCGCCGCAGGGTTTCCGCGGCATCGGCCACCGCGTCCCGGACCTTGCCCAGCATCAGCCTTCCTTCACGACGAGGCTCTGGAGCGCCGACGCCACCCGCTCCAGGGGTTCGGTGAGGTCCATGTGGTAGCCGGCCTCCAGCAGCTTCTGCACCGCCTGCTCCTGGGCGGCCGCATCCACCGAGGCTGCGAAGATCACGCGGAGCGGCGCCGCCCCCTCCGATACCTGCAGCAGCAACTCGCGCGGCCCGGCCCGGAAGGCATCCCCGGGTTTCGCCAGCGGCTGCTCCTGGCTCTTCTGCACCGCCAGGGCGGGGAACCGCGGATCGCCCGACCAGCCCCCCGCCAGCTCCGTGGCGCTGAGGATGAAGAGATCCGGCGCCGTCTTCAGCTCCTTCAGGAGAGTCTTCTGGATGACCTCCTCCTTGAGGTGCGGCTCGAGGGACTTGCCGTAGAGGATGCTCTGCAGGCGCGTGGGGGTGATGGGCTCCGTGTACCGGAAATCCAGGGGGATGCCGGAGGGATCCGTGACCAGCAATCCGCCGAGGTAGCTCGCGCCCTCCTTCACCGCCATGAAGTAGGCCAGTTTGATCGGATCCGCCATGGATGCCCCTCTGCTGCTAGGTTCCCACCCTACAATGCCGGAACCCCCTCTTGCCTTTTGACCTGGTCCTGTTACATTGATTCTTCCACTCGTTGGGGAGTGGTCTAATGGTAGGACAACAGATTCTGGTTCTGTCAGGTGAGGGTTCGAGTCCTTCCTCCCCAACCACTCAAAACTTGTTTTGCGGTCCCATCGTCTAGCGGTTAGGACGACGCCCTCTCACGGCGTAAACAGGGGTTCGATTCCCCTTGGGACTACCAGCAAACCCCCTAGAGCAATCTGGGGGGTTCTTGTTTTTTACCGGCAGAAGGCACCCGCGAAAAGGGGCCGTCCTCCATCCGTCCTCCAAAACCGGTTTGGAGGATGCCCCACCCGGGCCCGGTGGACAGTCTGTGTCGAGCCCTCCCAGGGGCGGGGCCTCACCGGAAGGTGTTCCAGGTGTTCAGGTGTTCCCCCCTACCTCGAAGCGAGCAAGGGCGCGGATCCCCTTGGAACACCTCAAGGGAGGAACCAGGTGTTCCGGCGTGTCGGGATTCGATGCGCCTCCTGTCGGCTCTGTCGGGTTTCCCGAACCAGCCTCGCGGGGATCTTGATGCCGACATGGCGGATCGAGCACCTGTCGGGGATGGACCGATCCGATCCCCCCGGAGGGGGCGGCCATGAAGACGACATGCCCCCGGGACGCTCCACTAGGCAAACCGGGCGCTGCTGGCGCGATACCCGCCCCGGAAACCGCTGGGAGGACCCGTGGAAGCGGCGGGGGAACTTTACAACCCGAACCGATCCGCCGGGCCTGCATACTGCCGCCCATCCTCCAGCCCTGACACTGCATCCGCATACTGCCGTTCGTGGCCCGGCACTTTCAGAGGCGGAACCATGGCGAACCCCTCCGGCCTGGAACAGGGCCCGATCCAGGCTCAGACATACGATGCCCCACGGTTAAGGATGTAAAGCCCACTTTCCCAGGGCATACACGCGAGATGGGCCGGGGTCCGAATTACCCCCATCAAGGGGCCCAGGGAGGACCCGTGAGGGGGGTCTGCCCAGCCCGGCGTGGGCTTCCGCTTCGGCCCGTGGCAGGCCCGCCAGGTGTTCCAGGATGGCCGCCCGTTCTTCCCGCAGGGCCTCGGCATCCTCAACAGGCAAGCCAGCACACAGCGCCTCCAGGTGAGGATCGAACCCCGGCCCGGGGCACGTCTCCAGGAACCGCTCCAGCCAGTTCATGGGGAGGGCCTGGCGGGGGAGGGAACACCTATGGAACACCTATGAACACACTCCCAGGTGTTCCACTCAATCCCAGGCATGGCACGGCTTCCCACGGGATGAACACCTGGCACACCTTGGATTCGTCCAGGTTCCCTCATGCCCCGTCCCCTTCCAAGAACCGGGCCACGGCGGCGGCCCTCACGAGGTAGCACCTCCCCCGCCCATGCCCCGGGATCTGGATGGACCGGGCCAGCTTCCCGGCTCCATCCGGCTCCAGGATCCCGGCATCGGCACAGGCGCGGGCCACCTCCCGGGCCCCGAACCCCTGGCAGGCTTCCTTCCATGCGTCCGGCGTAATGAAGAAGTCCCATCCGTCCACCGGCCCTTCGGCCCGCTTGCGGGTTCCGGCCCGGTTGATGGTCCGGGCGTCCCGATCCCCCCATTCATCGAACCGGGAGACGCCATGCTTCTCCAGAAAGGCCAGCACGGCGGCGAGGCCCCGATGCACCTCCGAGGCCCCGGCGTGGCCCCGCCGGTCCAGCCAGGCCGCGAAGCACACGGCGGTGGCGCGGGCGGCCTCATGTTCGGGCCACGGGAGGATGCCCATGCGCTGGGCCAGCTCCCCGGCCACGGCCACCAAGGCGAAGCGGCCCGCCACCCGGCGAACCTGCGGATCCGCCCCCGCCGGGACCTGTTCTGTCAGCCAGGCGGCCTCCAGTTCCCGGAGCTTCGCTGTGAGGGCTTCCCGGCGCTCCAGCGCCTCGCACAGGGCCACCAGGAAGGTCCGCGCGGCGTGGCCGTAGTGCCTCCGGGCGGCGGCCTTCAGGTGCTCCGCAAGGGCCCCCAGCGTCTCGAACCCGTGGGCATCCTCCAGCATCCCCGAAGGTGGACAGGGAATGTCCGGCACCCGCACTTCCTGGCCGGCCCGGACCCGCTTCCCATCTTCCGACAGCTTGTCCTCCAGGCCTTGCTCCCCGGAGCTGAGGAAGATCAGCCGCCATTGCCGCATGGGCCGGTTGCCCCCCTCCCGCGTGGCCCTGGCCTTGGCGCTTCCGTTCGCCAAGAGATAGGCCACCTGGCCCGCTTCCTTCCCGTCCACCTGGGAGAGTTCATCCAGCACCAAGAACCCGTCATTCCGGGCGGCGGCGATGCCCTCCAGCCCGTTCGACGTGGCCCGCCAGGTGGGCAGGGGATCGGGCCGCCCCCAGGCGCTCGCGGCGGCCTCCAGGATGGTGCTCTTGCCCTTGGAGCTGAACCCCTGGAGGTTGAACCCGCCCCCGCCATCGGGCCTCACCAGCGCCAAGAGCGGCCCCGCGAAGGCACAGGCCAGCCCGAAGGCCAGGCGCGGATTCCCGATGGCATACCGGGCCACCTCCCCTTGCCAGCCGTCCAGGGTCCCCCGCAGGGCGAGGCCCCGGCGGTCGGGTTCACCCGCAAACCGCAGGCGTTCGACATCATGTCGAGCACCCAAGGTCTCCCCGCTGGGCAGCATGAAGGCCCCGGCGATCCAGCCCACGGCCTCCACCAGGCGAACCCGGTTCCGCACCTTCGGGAGGGCCCCTGTGAGGTAGCGGAGCAAGAGCTTGCGCTTGCCCACCTCCGGCGGGAGCACCAGGCCGCCATGCCCCAGCATCCGGCCCAGCTCCAGGCCCTCCCCGCTGAGTTGATCGAAGGGCACGGCCTCTTCCTGGGGCGTACCGTCCAGATCCCTCCAGGCGATGAGCACCCGCCAGCCCCGGGAGGCTTCATCCCGCACCAGCCCCGCCAGCTCGAAGGGCGGCGCGATCCATTCCGCCTCTTCCTTTGGCGGCTCCCCGTCCCGGCCCGGCTTGACCGTCACCCGGAAGAGGCCCGAAGGCCGCCAGTCGAACCCAGGCACCCGGGGGCGTGTGGCGGGCTCCGGTTCGGCCCGTGGCGCGGCGGGGGGCACAGCCTGGGAGGCGCTGCTCTGCAAGCCAGAGAGGATGCGGCCCCGGTTGTGCGATTCCTCCAGCAGGCGGCCCCGTTCCTTCGCATGGGCAGCGGCGTCCTCCACCTTGTGCCTCAGTTCCGCCTCGGACCACGGCGGCTCGCAGCGCGGGTTGAACCGCTCCAGCATCAAATTCAGGGCCTCCTCCGGCGTGAGGTCGAACCCGCTGAGGATTTTCAAGGCCGCGTCAAAGGTGGCCGCGTGGCCGCCCTGCCCAGCGATGGCCGGGGGCAGCTTGTCCAGATAGGCGGCGGCCCGCCGGAGGATGCCGGATCGCTGGGGCGGGGCCTGGGGCGCGGGGCCAGCCACTCCGGCGCGTTGCGCCTCCGTGGCTAGCTTCTTTTCCTCCAGGGGGAAGGCGGCTCGGATCTGTTCCCGCGTGTAGCGGGGCCCGTCAGCCCAATGCAAGGCCACGGGCGCGGGTTCGGCCTTGCGATGGAGGAAGCCGGGCACCCGGAGCACCCGGGCCACGTCACAGGCCTTCAGATCCCCGCCGAAGGGGCCCAGGGCGGCGGCGATGGCCTTCACTTCGGCCTCGTGCTCTGTCCTCCGAACCTCACTCCCGCAGGGAATGGGAGCCTGTGCGAGCCAGTAGAGATGCCATCCGCCGGGCGTCTGAACCACCATGGAGGGCCGGAGCGGCAGACGGTCCAGGTCCAGCGGTTTCCGGGCCCCCTTGAGATCCACGTCAGCCCACCAGGCCCGGAGGGTCCGCACGTTGCCCTTGCGGCGGCCCTCGCCGTCCGTGCCGTTCACGGCCACGAACACCCCGCCCCCGGCAGCGTTCAGGCGCTCCAGTTCGGCCCGATGCTGGGCCAGGGATCCATGGAGCATCCGGGCCAGCGCGGGGCGGCCTTGCCCGCCCGGCTTCGCATCATCGAAAGTCTGGAAGGTCATGGGGGCGGCGGCGGCTTCGGCATCGGCACAGCCCGCCAGGGCCGCGAGGAAGGCCATCGCCTGCCCCACCGGGGCGTCTGGGGGGAGGGTCACGCGGGGGCCCCTCCCATGCCCTTCCGGATGCCCCAGGCCCAGGCCGCCAGATCCCGGGCGGCGGGGGTGCCTACGGCGGCGGCGATGGCCTCCAGCATGACCCCGGATAGGAGCAGCCCATGGTCCGGATGAACCATGAACAGGCGTTCCCCGCCCTCGCAGGCCGCCTTGAGGGCGGGATGGTCCAGCCAGAGGTCCGCACGGCAGAAGGCCGCCAGGCCTTGCTCTTCCATGAGCGGGCGCATGAGTGATTCCAGCTCGGAGAGTTGAGCTTCCCAGGTCTGCATCAAGCCCCCTGGTACTGGATGCAGAGGTCAGGGCGGATGGTTCGGATGGCCTCACCCACAGACTCATGGAAAGTCACCGAACCATCGGACCAGGTAAGGATCAGGTAGTCCTCTTCCTTGATGGCCGTGCGTACTGCGGGATGCCTCTTGACCCGCGCCATGTCTTTTTTTGTCAGGGATGGATGGAGCAGTTTTCGGATGGCCTCAAGCTGCTCACTCACGCTCACATCCAAGGTTTCGGGCTCTGCATACGAAGGGAGCCTCATGCCTTCCTCATGCGAGCCAGGAAGGCCTCAACCGCCTTCACGGGCACCAGGCGGCGACGGCCAGTCTTGATGGTCTCCAGATCCCCATCCTTGATGAGCTGGAAGGCATAGGTCCGACCGATGCCGAGGGCTTCGGCGGCCTCTTCGACAGAGATAGCCGCGCGGGGGATGCCGGTTTTGTTCTTCTTCGCCATGTCATGGCCTCCAGTCGTGACCGAGCCCGGTTCGTCGGGTTCGCTGGAAGCCAATCTCATGCGCGGGGGTCCTATCGCCTAGACACGGACCCTCCACGAATTTAGGCGGGGGTCTGTGTTCCTTTCCGGAAGGCACGAACCCCCTTGATCGCACGTTCCCCGAATCGGGGGTTCCCCAACCCGGACTTGTCTCCCGTGGCCCATGCGTGAATCACGGCAGCCACCCGTTGGGCGTGGGCCTGCGGGCGCTCAGGAACCTCCAAGAGATCAAAGATCTGGTGAATCAGAAAGGCCAACTCCCCTCGATCATCCTCTCGCCGTGCCCCGTTGCACTGGACCTTCATCCGCTCGCACTCTTCGACGGCCACCTTGGCGAACCACTCCAGATCATGCACAGGCGCGGCGAAGGCAGCGCCGGGAACAGGGTGCAGATACCCGCTCACGCTCTCCCAAAAGCCCGGCGACCGAGCCCCTGCATCAAGGCGAATTGCGCAGGCCAGGTGCCCCAGGTTTTCAAGGGCCGTGTTCAGAGCTTGAGCCGCATCATGGACGGCCCGCCACTGGCCTTCGGCATCCTTCCAGTTCTCCCCCAGAGGTTCAGCCATGGAATAGTGCTGTGCAATCCAGCACAGGCGGCCCCAGCGGTCCGCATCCTCCGTGAGCCATCGGACCGTTTTCCCAGCCGGGCCCGTCAGCTTCGCCAGCATCCCACGCAAGCGGTCCTGAGCCTTTTCATCAAGAGGCGCGATCCATTGAGCCGGTTTCATGGCACCCCCGCCGGATGCTCCCGCCAAGGGGTGCGGCACCCGGAGGCGGGTCCGAGGTTCGGGAGCTACCCTAGCCGCACCGATCCAGCCTAGCTCGCGTTGAGCCTGGCGTCTCTCACAGGCTGGTCCAACCGAATCAAGCGAAGATATCCCTCTTCGAGCACAACCCGCACACGGTCTCCAGCCTGCCAACCAAGACGATGCCAGGCCAGCGGATCGAGGGTTAGATATCCTCGGCTGTTTAGGGGGGATTCAATCAAGAGCGGTATGCCGTACCGCTCCTGTTGGTCCAGTGAGAAGGCCTCAGTGAGGGCCCCCCGGATCGCCGCAATTCCCTGCCGTGTCTGAGGCACATCTATGTCCGGAACTTGGTCAGGAATTTCATGCGGATGGGGTCTCAACTCCAAGGAATGAGAATCCGCCTTCAATTGAACTGACTCACCACCGATCAAGCCCAACAAATCGCGGAAGGTCTTGGGGATGGGCACGCGACGTCGCTCACGGACCCGCACATCGGACGCAAGCGGAGGGGGAGGGGCGTCGATAGCTTGAGCCATGGCCTCCCGAAGGGCGTTCCTGAACCTTTCGGACACATCGGCCATCACGCGCCTTCCTTCTTGATCTTGAGCACCGCCACGGGTGGCGCTCCGGGGTTGAGGGTGGGGGCCAGGGCTTCCAGGGAACGGGTCAGGTCCGAGGGGGCCAGGTGGGCATAGTGCCGCTCCAGCATTCGCGTATCTGCATGGCCGGTCAGCTTCGCCACGTAAGCCAGGGGCATCCCGGCGGCCACCAGGGCGGAGGCGTAGGAGTGCCGGAGCTGGTGGAATCCCATCCGGGGCAGCTCTGCCGCCTCGCAGGCCGTGTGCATCCGGCGCACCTGTTCGGCGGGGCCCCAGGCCAGCGGGTTCCCTTCCCGGGTCCTGCGGTCGGCTACGTCCCGCTGGAAAAGGGTCTCCGTCCGTTTCCTCCCCGCCGTCAGCCCCTCGAAGAAGGCCCGGCCCCAGCCCACCAGGTGGACGCGGCGCGACTTCCCCGCCTTGCTCTCCCGCACCAGCACGGTTCCGCTGGCAGGGTCGAAGTCTCCGACCGTCATCCGTGCCAGCTCCCCGTAGCGGCATCCCGTGGCGAGGGCCCCCGTCACCAGGCGCTTGAAGTCCGGTTCCTTGATCGCGTTCAGGAGACGCTGCTGCTCTTCGGGGGTCAGGTAGTTCTGCCGGGCCTCCTCCACCGCGCGGAAGGGCTTCACGCTTCGCCAGGCTTCATCCGGGCACCGCACCAGTCCCCGGCTCTTCGCATAGGTCAGGGCCGCCTTGAGAACCGCCAGGATTCGATTGGCTGTGGCCTTGCGCCTCCGCTTCTCCTCTGCCGTCTTGGGCGGCTTGGGGGCGGGCTTCTCGGGCTTCACCTTCCGAGGGCGCTTGGGTTCGGGCCGGAGCTTCACCCGTCCCCGGGTCAGCGCCGGGGAGGCCGCGAGGTCATCCCGCCACTTCTCCAGCCGGAGTCGTGTGAGCTTCTCCACCGCCAGGTGTCCGAGGGTGGGGAGGATGCGCAGGTCCGCCCTCTGCCGGGCCCCCCGGGCGGAACGCTTCCCCTCGCTATCCAGGTGAGCCAGATAAGCGGCCATCGCACGGGCCACGGTCACGGGCCCCCGATGCACCTTCTCCCCCGTGGCCTCTTCGTGGGCTTCCAGGAACCAGGCGCGGGCCTTCTCCTGCGCTTGGAGGAACGACAGGACCGTCACCCCATCAGCATCCTGGAAGTCATCCGCCGTCCCCAGGGCCTTCTCCCGCCACTTGCCCCCGGGCCCTTCCTGGCGATGCCTGGCGATCCAGGAACCGGCACCCCCGCCAGCGGGGCGGCGATAGCCAATCTTCCGGCCTGGACCGATGGAGGCCCAGTGGGGGGCCTTCCGGGCTTCGAGGTCACGGCGAGCTGAACGGGTTTGGAGGCTTCCAGCATAGATTCCTCGAGCCATCTATTTGTCCTCCATCCGTCCTCCAAAAGTGTCCCAGGACGGGCCCGAAGTCAAGCGGACCATAAAGCACTAAATACCTGCACTTTTTTAGACTTCTAGCGTATGCACAAGTTCGCATAAGTCCACTTTGCCACTCTCTCACAGCGTAAACAGGGGTTCGATTCCCCTTGGGACTACCAGCAGGCCCGGCGCATGCCGGGCCTTCCCTTTTGTCCCAAGGGGGATCGAAGTCACAGGGGGCCCGGTTTACGCGGTGAGAGGGCGAAACCAGACCCCGGGCCTATGATTGCCTACGGTTGCATCCATCTCCCGCTCCGGGGGGCGCCGATGTCCCTTCCGCCAGGCAGCCGGCTTGGTCCGTACGAGGTGCTCCGCCCGATCGGCTCGGGTGGGATGGGCGTGGTGTACGAGGGGCGGGACCCGCGCCTGGGGAGGCCGGTGGCGATCAAGGTGCTGCCGCCCAGCTTCGCCACCGATCCGGAGCACCTGAAACGGTTCGAGCAGGAGGCGCGGCTGGCCGGCGGGCTCAACCACCCGAACATCCTGACGATCCACGACGTGGGGACGCATGGGGGTTCGTCCTACCTCGTCATGGAACGCCTGGAGGGCCAGACGCTCCGGGATCTGCTCCGGGGCGGCGCCCTGTCCGTGGCGAGGGCCCTGGACCTGGCGGTGCAGCTGGCCCGCGGTCTCGCAGCCGCGCACGCCAAGGGCCTGGTCCACCGCGACCTCAAGCCCGCGAACCTCTTCATCACCCGGGATGGTCGCCTGAAGATCCTGGATTTCGGCCTCGCCAAGCAGGTCTCGAATCCGGGTTCCGGTTCCGGGGACACGGCCTCCACCGGGACCGGCAGTGGCCTCACCCTGGAGGGGATGGCGCTCGGCACCGTGGGCTACATGAGCCCCGAGCAGGTGACCGGCCGGCCGGCGGACGCGCGCAGCGACATCTTCGCCTTCGGCGTGGTGCTCTACGAGATGCTCAGCGGCCGCCGGGCTTTCGAGCGGGACGGCACCATCGAGATCCTGAGCGCGACGCTGAAGGAGGACCCGCCCGAGCTGGCCGCGTCCACCGGGACCATCCCGCCCCCGCTGCAGCGCCTCGTGTCCCGCTGCCTGGAGAAGGCCCCGGGCCGACGCTTCCCGTCCACCCAGGCGCTGGTCCATGACCTCGAAGCGCTCCTCGACGAACCCACCTCCGCCACCCGGATGGCCTGGGTCGAACCCCTGCGGGGGTTCCTCGGGCCCAGGCCCTGGGCCCAGGCCCTCGCCGCCCTGGTGCTGGTGGCGACGGGGGGCGGGACCCTCCTCATCAAGGCCTGGCCCCGGCCCGCCACCGCTCCGGCTCCGGTGGCCCCCAGCCTGGTGGCCCTGCCCACGCGGGTGCTGGGGGCCGATCAGGCCGTCTTCCTCTCGGACGCCATCCCGGACACCCTCTCCACGCTGCTGGCCGGCGTGGCGGGGCTGGACATGAAGATGCCCCCCAGCAGCGTACAGGTGGAGAAGGTGCAGGGGGACCTGGCTCGGATCGCCGAGGCGTACCAGGTGAAGCACCTGCTGCTGACCACGGTGACGGCCCAGGGAGAGGGCTTGATCCTCAACGTGAAGCTCGTCGAGTTCCCCTCCCGGGACGTGCGCTGGGCGGGCCAGTACGAGGGCCGCCGGGCCACGTACAACGCCCTCCTCCGGGAGGCGGCCGAAGGCGTGGCGCGGGCCCTGGATCCAGGGTCCGCCGGCCTCGCCACCCCCGGAGGGCCGGGGCCGGGCTCCGAGATAGAGCTGGCCCTGAAGGAGGGTCTGCACTACACCACCCGGTTCGCCGCCTTCAACCAGATGGCCGACTTCGAGCGGGCCCGCGATGCCTACGGGCGGGCCCTCAAGGCGGACCCCGCCTCGGCCCAGGCGCTCGGGGAACTCGCCTTCCTCTGGATGTTCCGGAGCTGGCAGGGCCCGGGGGAACTCCCGGAATGCATCGTGCAGGTGGAGCGCCACGCCCGGCGCGCCCTGGCCCTGGATCCCCGCACGGCCATCGCCTGGGCGGCCCTGGCCCAGGCGGAAGCGGGCCGGCGGCCCTCCTCCCTGGAGCGCCGTCTCGAGTACGCCATCCGGGCGGCGAATCCCAAGGCCACCCAACCCGATTTCGGCGCGGCCATCGCGGGCACCTCCGGCGGCCCCATCCTCATGGCCGCCGCGGGCCGCCTCGCCTTCGAGAGGAAGCCCCTCGAGCCCATGTGGGGGGGGATGGGCGCCTACGGCCTGAGCTGGCAGGGAAGGCCGAAGGAGGCCCTGCAACTCCTGGAGCGGGTCCTGGCGGTGGAGCCCGGCTTCCGGTTCGGGCTGGCGGCGAAGGCCGAGGCCCTGGTGGGACTGGGGCGGCTGGCGGAGGCGGAGGAACTCCTGAAGCGGTGCGAGCCCCGGGAGCAGGAGCTGACCGTGGATGCAGAGCTCTGGCGCCAGTCCCGCTTCGAGCTCGCCCTCGCCCAGGGGGATGCGGCCACCGCCAACCGCCTTGCGGATCGCGCAGCGAGGCTCTGGCTCAAGCCCGGAGATGAGGGCCTCGATATCAATGCGGCCTGCACCATGCCGCCTGGCCTCGTGCGGCTGGGCCGGCGGGAGGAGGCGCTTCGAATGCTCGAATTCGCCATGACCCGCATGTCCTGTGCGGAGGGCTACCTCTGGGTGCTCGACCACACCGACCTCCGCCCCCTGCACGGGGATCCCCGGTTCGAGCGGCTCCGGGCCCAGGGGAAGCGGGACATGGATCGGTCCCTCGACGCGCTCCAGGCGGCCTTCGATCGCGGCGAACTCCCGGCGGCCTTCCGGCCCGCCCTGGCGGAACTGCGGGCCGTGCGGGACCGGACCGACTGACCCGCGTCCCGGGCTCGGGCCCTACTGCCCCCGCCGCGCGAGTTCCACAGCGTCCCAACCCTCCGGCGTCAGCACGTAGGACTGGTTGATCTCGCGTTTCAGGCAGCCCAGGCGCTCGAGCCTGGGGAGGGTGTCCCCCGCGGGCACCGGCACCGCGCGGCCGGCAGGGTAGAGCTGAAGCGTCCCCTCGTCGGAGATCCCGAACCCGATCCGCCCCTCGAGGCTGACGGCCGCGAGATCGAGGATCTGAAGATCGTGGGTGGACAGGCGCATGGCAACTCCAAGTCCCGATGATCAGCCCCCCTCCAGAACGATCAAGTTAAAGGTTGTTAAGAATTCGGTGGGTACGATCTGCCCACGGCCGGCCCGCCTGTGGTTCGATGGATCATGCGTTCCCGCTACCCCTGGCTCCTCCCCCTCGCCGCCGCCACGGGCATCTTCTGGCTGAGTGCCCAGTCGCACCTTCCCGGCGGCATCGATCTCCCCTCGCCCCTGGACAAGGTCGTCCACGCCACGGTGTTCGGCCTGCTGGCCCTGGCCCTGGACTGGGCCCTGCGGGCCAGCATCCCCGGCCTGCCCCTGTACAAGCGGCACCTGCTGGTGATCCTGGCGGTCTCGCTCTACGGCAGCACGGACGAATGGCACCAGTGCTTCGTGCCGGGACGCGACTGCGATGTGCTGGACTGGGTGGCGGACACCCTCGGCTCGATCCTGGCCCTGACGGTGGCCTCCCTGCCCCTGGTCTCCACCCGCCGCCTCGGGCCGGCCTCGTGGCGCCGGGGAACGCTCGCCCGGCCCCATCCTGAGCGGGATCTGATCCTCGTGGCGGATCCCCACTGGGGGAGCGCCCTGACCGGCCTGGAGGCCGCCACCGCGGCCCACCCCGGGGCCGACTGGCTGTTCCTCGGGGACGTCTTCGACGTGTGGGTGGGCCTCCCCGGCATGGAGTCGGAAGGTCAGCGGGCCTTCCTGGCCTGGGTGGACGGACGCCGCGCCGCGGGCCGGTGGGTGGGCCTGTGGATGGGCAACCGGGAATACTTCCTGGACCGCCACGCCTCGCGATTCGACCTCCTGGGCGAGGGGCTCGGCGGCGGCCTGGCGGAGGAGGCCCTGGCCTGGGAGCACGGCGACCTCATCAACACCGCGGACCGCCAGTACCGGCTCTGGAACCTGGTGTCCCGCTCGGGGCCCGTCTGGCTGCTCTTCCGCCTGCTGCCGGGGGGTCTTGCGCGGCGCGTATCCGCCTGGCTGGAACGGAAGCTCCACACGACCAATGCCGCCTACAAGCTGGCCTTCCCGCGGGAGGCCTTCCGGGCCGCCGCCGTGGCCCATCCCGGGATGACCTTCCTCACCGGCCACTTCCACACCCACGAAGTGGAGGCCAACGGCATCGCCCTGCCCTGGGCTCACGAAGGCGCATTCAGGGTGTGGCGGGGCGGGAAGGTGGAGCCGCTATAGCCCCAGCAGGTCCGCCACCTCGCGCCTGAGTTCCGCGATGCCGGTGCCCTTGCCGGCGCTCACCCAGGCGATGTCGGCGCTGTGCAGACCCAGGTCCGCAGCCACGTCCTTGCGCTGCTTGAGGGCCCGGCTGGGCTTCACCTGGTCGGCCTTGGTGGCCACGATGCGATGGGGCAGCCCCTCGGCCCGCAGCCACTCGATCATCTGGTGGTCCAGCTTCGTGGGACCGACTTCGGCGTCCACCAGCACGAAGACCATGCGCAGCGTGGCGCGGCCCGTGAGGTAGCCCTCGACCATCCGCTGCCAGGTGGCGCGTTCGGCCGCGGGCCCCGTGGCGAAGCCGTAGCCCGGCAGGTCCACGATCCAGCGGTCGGGACCCGTGAGGAACACGTTGATGAGCCGCGTGCGGCCCGGCGTCTTCGACACCCGCGCCAGCTGCTTCTGGTTGGCCAGGGCGTTCAGCAGGGAGGACTTCCCCACGTTGCTGCGCCCCACGAAGGCCACCTCCGCATGGCAGACCCCCAGCGTCTTCACGTCGGAGGCGGAGGTGACGAAGCGGGCATCGGTGAGGGGCTGGGCCATGGGGATCCTGTCGGCAGTCTCCAGACTACCGCCCATCGGCCCTCAGACCGTCACGAGGCTCGTGGGCGCGGGCTGGTCGAAGGCGATGCGACCGTGGTCGAGGCCGATGACGCGCTTGCGCATGCGCTGGATGAGGCTGCGGTCGTGGGTGGCCACCAGCACGGTGGTGCCCTGGCCGTTGATGCGCTCGAAGAGGGCCATGATCTCCTGGGCCAGGTCGGGATCCAGGTTGCCCGTGGGCTCGTCCGCCAGCAGCACCAGGGGGTCGTTCACCAGGGCCCGGGCG